>FTBV01002507.1_pt1 | contig 10214 bp, 9 predicted proteins | sample 1639281 | NCBI WGS metagenome assembly FTBV01 (sample SAMEA3914864, study PRJEB12502) | metagenome | biome: forest; material: soil | place: USA | collected 2012-03-12 | depth 0.3 m | reverse complement strand
GGCGCACCACGCGCTCGTTGCCGCCGACGATGGCGGCGGGATCGCCGGTCGCGATGTTCGACACGATCAGGAAGCGCGAACGCAGCTTGCCATTGGCATCGGTCAGCGCGAAGTACTTCTGGTTGGTCTGCATCGTCAGGATCAGGCATTCCTGCGGCACGGCCAGGAACGCTTCCTCGAAGTGGCACGGGTAGACCACGGGCCATTCGACCAGTGCGTTGACTTCGTCGAGCAGAGCGTCCGGCATGATGACCTGGTCGGCGCCGGCTTCCTGGAGCAGCGTGGTGCGGATGCGCTCGCGGCGGTCCGCATAGCTGGCGATCACGCGGCCGCGCGACTCCAGCAGGCTCGCGTATTCGGCGGCGTGCGGGATCTCGATCATGCCGTGCGACAGGAAGCGGTGGCCCTGCGTCAGGTTGCTGGCCGGCAGGCCCAGCACCGATACCGGCACGATTTCCGATCCGTACAGCGCGATCAGGCTGTGGGCCGGGCGCACGAAGTGGACCGTGCTGCCATCCGGGCGCTGGTAGCTCATGACCTTCGGGATCGGCAGCTTCGCCAGCGTGTCGTCCAGCGCGGCCTGCAGGCCGTCGGCCAGGGTGGCACCCGTGGCGGTATAGCGGTAGAAGAACGCATCGGTCTTGCCATCCGATGCGCGCTCCAGCGTCTGCCAGTCGATCTCGGCGACGCCGACCGACTTGGCCAGCGCGGCCAGCTTCTTCGCGAGCGGTGCGGTCGGGGCGCCGTTGGCGTCGAGCGCCACGGTAAGCGGCAGTACCTTTTCGCGCTGCTCGCGGTCGGGCGCGGTCCGGCGCACGCCGGTGACCAGCGCGGCCAGGCGGCGCGGCGTGGCGAACGGCGTCACGGTGGCGCCGGCTTCGAGCAGATCGCGTGCGCCGAGGCCGTCGGACAGGCCCTGGGCGAAGGCCTCGCCCAGGCGCGCCAGTGCCTTCGGCGGCAGTTCTTCGGTGAACAGTTCGATCAGCAGCGAATCGGTCATGGGTTGCGACATGAATCTATCCAACAGGTATGGGCGCGCGCGTCAGCAGCGCGGCGCGAGATTGGGTTCCACGCCAGACAGCAGCCACAGGCCGTTCTGCTGGCGGAATTGCAGCGTGGTGTAGGCGCATTGCGCCGCCACGCCGGAGGCGCCGCGCGTGCCGGCGGCCGGAAAGCGTGCGTCGATGCGTTGGGTCCGGCGGTCGTAGCGGATCTCGTCGATGCGCCCGCCCACCCAGAAATCGATCTTCGACGGCAGCTGCGCCGCTGAATAGTAGGTGCGCACCGTGCGGCGCGAGCGGCCGTTGCGTTCTTCCCACTCCACCCACTGCAGCGGGTAGCGGATCGCGCTCTCGTACGCGCGCAGCGGCACGCGGTGCCAGCCGAGGTCGCGCGAGCCCGACAGGTCGCACGAGAACGTGCGCACCAGTTGCGTCCACTGGTCGAGCGCGGACAGCGACGGGCGCCAGTGCCGCGCGATGGCCTGCTGCAGCGCCTGCTGATCGGCTTCGCAGATATTGGCGAGTTCGGCCGGCAGATAGAGCGCCTGGGGTGTGGGCGACGGCGGCGCGGACGTGCGGGCGGCGGCCAGTGCGTTCGCGCCCAGCGGCAGCGCGACCGGCACCACGAACGCGGCGAGCACGAGCGCGCCGCGCAGGCGGGCCATCATGCGCGGGCCCCGTTGTTGCACATCGGGAAGCCCAGCGCCTCGCGCGAATCGTAGTAGGCCTGTGCCACCTGGCGCGACAGATTGCGGATGCGGCCGATATAGGCCGCACGCTCGGTGACCGAGATGGCGCCGCGCGCGTCGAGCATGTTGAACGTGTGGGCGGCCTTGAGCACCTGCTCGTAGGCTGGCAGCGCCAGGCGCGTGTCAGTGGTCTTCGGCGTACCGTCCTCGTTCTTCTCGCCCGTATCGCCCATCAGGCGTTTGGCTTCGCCCTCATGCTCGGCGAAATGGCGGAACAGGATTTCGGTATTGCTGTGCTCGAAGTTGTAGGTGGACTGTTCCACCTCGTTCTGGTGATAGACGTCGCCGTAGGTCAGGCGGCGCGTTTCGCCGTTCTCTTCCCATTCGGTCCAGACCAGGTCATAGACGTTTTCCACCTTCTGCAGATACATCGCCAGGCGCTCGATGCCGTAGGTGATCTCGCCCGTGATCGGCTTGCAGTCGATGCCGCCCACCTGCTGGAAGTACGTGAACTGCGTCACTTCCATGCCGTTGAGCCAGACTTCCCAGCCCAGGCCCCAGGCGCCGAGCGTGGGGTTTTCCCAGTCGTCCTCGACAAAGCGGATGTCGTTCTGCTTCAGGTCCAGGCCCAGGGCCTCGAGCGAGCCCAGGTATAGGTCCAGGATGTTCTCGGGCGCGGGCTTGAGCACCACCTGGTACTGGTAGTAGTGCTGCAGGCGGTTCGGGGTCTCGCCGTAGCGGCCATCCTTGGGCCGGCGCGACGGCTGCACGTACGCGGCGCGCCACGGCTCGGGGCCGAGCGCGCGCAGGAACGTGTGCACATGCGATGTCCCGGCGCCGACCTCCAGATCGATCGGTTGCAGCAACGCGCAACCCTGCCGGTCCCAGTAGGCCTGCAGGGTCAGAATCATTTGTTGGAAGGTCAGCATAGGAGGACGAAAAAGGGAGCTGGCGGGCAAGTGCGCGAACCATCTCGCGCCGGGATTGCCAAACCTTGAATTCTATCGGGTTTTTGGCCGGCTCCAGCCGCGATACGACAGGAAAGCACGCCGCAGGGCATGAATCATGCATGCGAGGCAGTGTCGGGTCGACGCAACGGGTCGGGAAAATCCCGACATGGGATTCAGACCCGGCCGATAGGTGCCGATAGCGTTTTTGTATACAGTGGAAGCACGCAGCCATGCACGAAAACCAAGCGGCTGCATTGTCGGACCGCAGTGCTTCCCGGGGTCGGAGCCTCAGCAGGAAAGCGGTCCGAGAAGTTGGGGACTATTTTTTCAGGGGATTGGTCATGTCGCTGCTTTCTCGCAAACCTTATCTTGTCGCCCTCGCCGTGATGGCCGCCGCCGCCGCGGTGTCGATCGCGACGTCGCTGGTCGGTTAAGACGAGGCGCGGCGCGGGTCGGTCAAGACCGGCGCCCGCCTTCGGCGAATGGCTTACCGGCGCGCCCGTCGCGCGCCGAAGGCCAGCAACAGAACCAGCAGACTGCCGGCCAGCGCCGGCACATTGCCCCACCGGATGTAGGGCGTCAGCCCCTGCATGCCTTGCACGGCCGCAGTCAGCGTGCCCACTTCGAACGTCGGCAGCTTCGCCTGGACCGTACCGTCCGGCCGGACCACGGCCGTCATCCCCGTATTGGTGGCGCGCAGCATCGGCCGGCGCATTTCCAGCGCGCGCATGCGCGAGATCTGCAGGTGCTGGTCCAGTGCGATGGTGTCGCCAAACCAGGCCAGGTTGGTCACGTTGGCCAGCATGTTGGCGGGCGTAGCCTGCTGGCGCAGCGTCGCGGCGATTTCCTCGCCGAACAGATCTTCGTAGCAGATGTTCGGCGCCACATGGATGCCGCGCACCGGCACGGCCGGCTGGTCCAGCGTGCCGCGGCGGAAGTCGCCCAGCGGCATCTTCATCATGTTGACGAACCAGTGGAAGCCCAGCGGGATGAACTCGCCGAACGGCACCAGATGATGCTTGTTGTACCGATAGAGCTGGCCCAGTTCCGGCCCGACCGCGAACACGCTGTTGGTGAAGTCCACCGGTGAGTCGGCACCTGCCGCACCAAAGATAACCGTGGTGCCGGTCTTCTCCATATAGGTGCGCACCGCGCGGGCGATATCGAGCGGCAATTCCTGCAGGATCACCGGAAACGCGGTTTCCGGCGTGACCACGAGGTCGGCCGGCGCGGCGGTGATCAGGTCGCGGTACAGCTCCATCGAGCGCTGGATGCCGACCGGCTCGAACTTGATGTCCTGCGCGACGTTGCCTTGCAGCAGCCGTACCTGGATGGGCTGGCCGATCGGGGTGGTATAGGCCACCTGGGCAAGCCCGAGCCCGCCGCCCAGCGCGGCCACGATGAGTCCGGCGGCCCAGCCCGCCATGTTCGGTGCGCCCGGTTCGGCGCGGCGCAGTCCGGCCCGCACACCGGCGACCAGCAAGGCCGAGGTGGCTGCCGCCAGAAACGCGATGCCATAGACGCCGAATAGCGGCGCGAAGCCGGCCAGCGGCCCGTCCGTATGCGGATAGCCGCTGCCCATCCACGGGAAGCCCGTGAAGATCACGCCACGCAGCCATTCCGACAGCGCCCAGGCTGCGCCGAACGCCAGCGCGGACAGCACGCCGTCGCGGCCGCGTTGCGTCAGCCAGTGCCATGTGCCCGCAGCCAGCGCAGGAAAGATCGACAGGAATCCGGCAAACAGCACCACGGCCAGCGCGGCCATCCAGGCCGGCATTTCGCCGTAGACGTGCATGCTGATATAGAGCCACCAGATCCCGGACAGGAACCAGCCCAGTCCAAAGGCGTAAGCGGTGGCGGCCGCCGCGCGCGGGCGCGGCGCGCCGGCGACGAGCGCCACCAGCCCCGCCACCGACAAGATCTGCAGCCACCACCAGTCATGTGGCGCAAACGCCTGCGTGTGCGCCACGCCCAGCATGGCGGCAAGCAGCAGGCGGAACAGGGCGGCGCCACGTGATGCCGTACCCGGCACACCGGCGGGAGCAGGGGAAGCGGAAGAGGCGCCGCCGATCGTCGGATCGGTACGGCGGGTGCCCACGGCCTCGGGCGCGCCGACACGCTTCATGCGTCGGCCACGCCGTTGGTGTCGTTCGGGGCTTCGCGGTGCACCAATAGCAAATGCACCTGGCGCGCGTCGGCCCGCAGCACTTCGAAGCGGATCGGTGGCAGCGTGATGACTTCGCCACGATGCGGCACGTGGCCCACGTGATTGGTCAGCAGGCCGCCCACGGTGTCGACATCGTCATCGGGAAACGCCGTGCCGAAGGCCTCGTTGAACTGTGAGATCTCGGTCAGGCCATGCACGCGCCACGCGCCTTCCGCGGTGGGCAGGATCTTGTCCTGGTCTTCGTCGAGATCGAACTCGTCCTCGATGTCGCCCACGATCTGCTCGAGCACGTCCTCGATCGTGACCAGTCCGGCCACGCCACCGTATTCGTCCACCACGATGGCGATGTGATTGCGGTTGATGCGGAATTCGCGCAGCAGGATGTTCAGTCGCTTCGATTCCGGGATGAATACCGCCGGCCGCAGCGTCTCGCGCAGGTCGAAGGTCTCGTCGGTGTAGTAGCGCAGCAGGTCCTTCGCCAGCAGGATGCCGATGATGTTGTCGCGGTTACCTTCGTACACCGGAAAGCGCGAGTGCGCGGTCTGCTGCATGTACGGGATGAAGGTCTCCGGCGCATCGGCGATGTTGACTGCATCCATCTGGGCGCGGGGCACCATGATGTCGCGCGCGGTCAGCTCCGACACCTGGAACACGCCTTCGATCATCGAAAGCGAGTCGGCATCGATCAGGTTGCGCTCATGCGCGTCCTGCAGCACTTCGAGCAGTTCGGCGCGTGTATCCGGCTCTGGGGAGATGAAATCCGAAAGACGTTCGAGAAGGGATCGGGGCCGATCCGGCTGCTTGTGATTGGCAGCTTTCGAACTGGGATAGGGGTCGTTCATTGTCGCGGCGAGCGCGTGGTGGAGATTTTTTGAAGCATACACTAAAAGCCTTGCGCGACCGTGACGGGGGCCGGCAGTGGTGACAGCTGCACCCCGACCGGTCGGCAAGTGGCCGATGCGGCCTGTGCAGGCTATGCCTCGCGCACCGGCTGGTACGGATCGGCGAAGCCCAGTGCCTGCAGCGTCTCGGTCTCGATCGCTTCCATTTCCTCGGCTTCGACGTCGTCCTCGTGCTCGTAGCCTTGCGCATGCAGCACGCCATGCACGATCAGGTGTGCGTAGTGCGCTTCCAGTGGCTTTTGCTGCGATGTTGCCTCGGCTTCCACCACCGGGCAGCACAGCACGATGTCGCCGGTCACGGGGTCGTCCTCGGTTTCGGCATAGGCGAACGTGAGCACGTTGGTCGCATAGTCCTTGCCGCGATAGGTGCGGTTCAGCGCGCGGCCCTCTTCCTCGTCGACGAAACGGATGGTCAGTGCGGCGTCGGCGTAGAGCGCGGACTTGACCCACTTACCGATCTGCTTGCGGCCGGGCAGGCCGGGGCGGCGAGCCGTGCCCTCGCCGAACTGCACGTCGAGCTCGACCTCGGGTGGCGTGGCCGGCGTGCCGGTGGTGGTCACGATCGGCGTGGCCGTCACGGCCACCGACAAGGCGTCGGCATTGTCCGGACGCACGAGCAGGCCGGCCTGCTGGCGCGTATCGGTGTGTTCGGCCAGCAGGGCCACCACGCCGTCGCCGGCCTGGGACAGGTCAAGCGTCAGGCTGCGCCCATCGGCCAGCTGGATGCGCAGTGCGTGGGCGGCGGCCTTGCGGGCGCGGCCATCGGCATCGAACAGGACGAGGCTGGTGGCCGGGGAATGTTGCTTCGGGTGTTTCGGAGACTTCTTGGTCAAGATCAGGCGTCCTTGTGCTGGGCGTGATATTCGTCATAGGCGTCGACGATGCGTGCCACCAGCGGATGGCGCACCACGTCGACGCTGGTAAAGCGTGTGAACGACACACCGCGCACATCGCGCAGCACGTGCTGCGCCTCCACGAGGCCGCTCTTCTGGCCGCGCGGCAGATCGATCTGCGTAGTGTCGCCGGTGATCACGGCCCTCGAGCCGAATCCGATCCGCGTGAGGAACATCTTCATCTGTTCCGGCGTGGTGTTCTGGGCTTCGTCGAGAATGATGAACGCGTGGTTGAGCGTGCGGCCGCGCATGTAGGCCAGCGGCGCGATCTCGATCATCTGCCGTTCGAACATCTTCTGCGTGCGGTCGAAACCGAGCAGGTCGTACAGCGCGTCATAGAGCGGACGCAGGTACGGATCGACCTTCTGCGCCATATCGCCGGGCAGGAAGCCGAGCCGCTCGCCCGCTTCGACGGCCGGGCGCGTCAGCACGATACGCTTGACCGTATCGCGCTCCAGCGCGTCGACGGCACAGGCCACTGCCAGGTAGGTCTTGCCGGTGCCGGCCGGGCCGACGCCGAGCGTGAGGTCGTGCGACAGGATGTTGCGCAGGTAGTCGCGCTGCATCGCCGTGCGGCCCTGCAGCCCCGCGCGGCGCGTGTGCAACACCGGCGATTCGTCGTCCAGGCTGGCGGGCGCATCGTCGTCGTTGCCGGGCAGGTACGCGCCGTGCGCCGAGATCTGGCGCGCTTCCACCAGGCCCAGCTGCACGTCGTCGATCGACAGCGCCACGCGCGCGCGGTTGTAGAAGCGTTCGAGCGCCAGCGCGGCATCCTGCGCGCGTTCGCCGCGCACCGTCATGCGATGGCTGCGGCGCTGGATCGTGACATCGAGCGCCTGCTCGATCTGGCGCAGGTTTTCGTCAAGCGGCCCGCACAGGTTCTGCAGGCGTGTGTTGTCGTCCTTCGGGGCGACGAATTCGGCTGTGGGGATTTTCATGGAGCCTTACTGACGCACGACGATTTCGCCGCGCAGCGAGTGCGGGAACGCCTGCGTGATGTTCACGTCGACCAGCTGGCCGATCATGCGGTCGCGCTGGGCCTGCGGCACATCCGGCAGTGCGAAGTTGACCACCCGGTTGTTCTCGGTGCGGCCGTGCAGTTCGGTCGGGTCCTTGCGCGCCGGGCCTTCCACCAGGATGCGCTGGACCGTGCCCACCATGTTCCGGCTGATGCGTTGCACGTTCTCTTCGATGGCGGCCTGCAGCACCTGTAGGCGGCGCAGCTTCACCTCGTGCGGCGTGTCGTCGTGCAGGTTCGCGGCCGGGGTGCCGGGGCGCGGGCTGAAGATGAACGAGAACGACGTGTCGTAGCCGATCTCGTTCACCATTGCCATCAGCTTGTCGAAGTCGGCGTCGGTTTCGCCGGGGAAGCCCACGATGAAGTCCGACGACATCGACATGTCCGGGCGGATCGCACGCAGCCGGCGAATGATGCTCTTGTATTCGAGCACGCTGTAGCCGCGCTTCATCGCCATCAGCACGCGGTCCGACGCATGCTGCACGGGCAGGTGGAGGTGGTTCACGAGCTTGTCGCAGCGTTCATACAGCTCGACCAGGCGCGACGTGAATTCCTTCGGGTGGCTCGTGGTATAGCGGATGCGCTCGATGCCGGGGATCTCGGCCACGTACTCGATCAGCAGCGCGAAGTCGGCCAGTTCGGTGGTGTCGCCCATCGTGCCGCGGTAGGCGTTCACGTTCTGGCCCAGTAGCGTCACCTCGCGCACGCCCTGGTCGGCCAGGCCGGCCACTTCGGCCAGCACGTCCTCGAACGGACGGGACACTTCCTCGCCACGCGTGTAGGGCACCACGCAATAGCTGCAGTATTTCGAGCAGCCTTCCATGATCGACACGAACGCGCTCGGACCGTCCACGCGGGCCGGCGGCAGGTAATCGAACTTCTCGATCTCGGGGAACGAGATGTCGACCTGCGACAGGCCGGTCTGCTGGCGGCGGTGGATCAGGTCGGGCAGCCGGTGCAGTGTCTGCGGGCCGAACACGACATCCACATACGGCGCGCGCGACACGATGGACGCGCCTTCCTGGCTCGCCACGCAGCCGCCCACGCCGATCACGAGGTCCGGCTTGGCAGCCTTCAGCGCCTTCATGCGGCCCAGTTCGGAGAACACTTTCTCCTGGGCCTTCTCGCGGATCGAGCAGGTGTTGAACAGGATCACGTCGGCGTCTTCGACGTTGTCCGTGGGCTCCATGCCCTGCGTGGCGTTCAGTACGTCCACCATCTTGTCCGAGTCGTACTCGTTCATCTGGCAGCCGTACGTTTTGACAAATACCTTCTTCATGGTGCCGGTCTCAGTGGTTTACCTGGGGGCATCCGGTGCACAACAGGTGATTCGGTTGATGCTTGAAAAAACAGCTCAGTGCGCGGCCTTCCACGCCTTCACTTCCGTATCGGTCAGCACCCAGGCGGTGAGCAGCTGGCCGTACAGGTCGAGCTTGTAGCGCACGTTGAGCTTCTTGCCGGCGATCGTGGCCGGGTTCGTCAACAGCGTTTCCGTGCTGAAGATCCGCAACCCCGGCGCCACGCCGACAACCTTGCCGTCGAGCTTCGCCTGCAGCGGGTCCGTGGCCGACGGCCGCGCCAGTTCCATGCGCGCCAGCGGGGCGTCCGCCGGAATCACGCGCACCGGCGCACCGGGAACGACATCGGCGCCCAGGGCTGCCTGGGTGGCCTGCGTATTCTGGGTTTCCTGCGCCATGGCAGGGGCGACGGACAACAGCAGCACGGCGGCGCACGCAACGTGCGACAGGCGCGAAGACGGCTTGGACATGTGGGCTCCCGACAAGAAATACGGCGATCGTTCTTGGAATTCCGCCGGCGCCGGACGCGCTCACGTAACAGCCGGCGTCGCGCTGGCAGGGTAACCCGCGATTCTACCCGCTTGGCGCATCGGCGGGGATGCCCGACGCCGTCGCTGTGGCGTCCACCTTACATCGCTCGCGGCATCCCGCGCGGCCGCCGCAGGCGGACATCGGGGTGTCAGAACAGGCAGGACGCTTCCTGCAGCACACGCTGCTTGGACACGGTGCCCAGCAACTCCCGGCTGGCGGCGTCGCGGACCAGCGGAATCCGGTTGATGCCATGCTCGGAGAAGATCGCCAGCGCATCGCGCAGACGCGAATCGGGCGTCAGCGAGGGGAACGTGAGGTCGCCGAGCGACAGCAGCGTGGCAGCCGGCGTCTCGCGCTGCGCGCGCTGGATCGCGTGGATCGACAGCGCGCCGAGCAGCGTGCCCTGGGCGTCGACCAGGTACAGGTAGCGCGTGCCGGTTTCGGCGAACTTGTCGGCGGCCTGCGCGACCGTGGCCGCGGGATCGATGATGGTATTCGTGGGATCGCACAGGCCGGCCAGGCGCAGCCCGCGCGCGCGCTCCGCCGCGGCCGACGCCTGCGCGCGTTCCACCACCACGCTGTAGAGCGACAGCGTCTGGCAGCGCGAGGCCGTGTAATACGCCGCCACTGCGCCGATCATCAGCGGCAGCAGCAGCGTGGGTTCCAGCGTCATCTCGAACACCATGAGGATCGACATCAGCGGCGCCTGGCTGGTAGCCGCCAGGAACGCTGTCATGCCGACCAGCGGCAGCACCGGCGTGGCGG
>FTBV01000862.1_pt1 | contig 10257 bp, 7 predicted proteins | sample 1639281 | NCBI WGS metagenome assembly FTBV01 (sample SAMEA3914864, study PRJEB12502) | metagenome | biome: forest; material: soil | place: USA | collected 2012-03-12 | depth 0.3 m | reverse complement strand
GACCCAGTTCAGGTCCTCGGACTTGCAGCGCTTGAGCGGACCATCGATGCCCGGCAGGATGCGCGTGGGCCGCACGTTGGCGTACTGGTCGAAGCCCTGACAGATCTTCAGGCGCAGGCCCCACAGCGTGATGTGGTCGGGGATGTGCGGGTCGCCGGCGGAGCCGAAGAGGATGGCATCCTTGCCGCGCAGCGCGTCCAGGCCATTGGCCGGCATCATCTCGCCGTGCTCGCGGAACCAGTCGCCTCCCCAGCCGAAGTCCTCGAACTCGAACCGGAATGCGCCGCCGCCGGCGGCCAGCGCCTGCAGCACCTGGCGTCCTGCAGGAACCACTTCCTTGCCGATGCCGTCGCCAGGGATCGTTGCGATGCGATACGTCTTCATGGGATGTCTCCGTTCGTCGGGGGGTGAATCGATGGTGCGACTGTAGGAACTGGACGCCGTGCCGGATCGCGCCTAGAGTGAAACCATCGTTAACTTCAAGTGAACAATGGAGCGGCGATGACCACCACCATCCACCCCGCCGACCTGGGCTTCTTTTCCGCGCTCGCCACGGCGGGAAGCCTCAGCGCCGCGGCGCGCGAGTTGGGCGTGACGACACCGGCTGTCAGCAAGCACCTGGCGCAGATGGAGGCGCGCCTGGGCGTGTCGCTCGTCAACCGGACGACGCGCCGCATGAGCCTGACGCCCGAGGGCGAGGTCTATCTCGAACACGCGCGACGCATCCTGGGCGAGATCGACGGCATGGAAGAAGTGCTGGGCGTGGGCAAGGCGACGCCCAAGGGCCTGCTGCGGGTCAATGCGACGCTCGGCTTCGGACGCAGCCACGTGGCGCCCCTGATCTCGCGCTTCGTGCGCAAGTACCCCGAGGTCGAGGTGCAACTGCAGCTCTCGGTCAACCCGCCGGCCCTGACGGAGGATTCGTTCGACGTCTGCATCCGTTTCGGAGCACCACCCGACACGCGCGTCGTCGCGCGGCGCATCGCGCCCAATCGACGACTGCTGTGCGCCTCGCCGGCCTACCTGGCCAGGCGTGGGACGCCCAGGACGCCGCAAGACCTGACCCACCACAACTGCATCGGCATCCGCCAGGGCGAAGAGGCCTACGGCGTGTGGCGCCTCGCAAGCGGCCGCGGCAAGGGGACCAAGACCGAGGCCGTCAAGACGCGCGGCAACCTCACGACCAACGACGGCGAGATCGCGGTCAACTGGGCACTCGACGGCCACGGCATCCTGATGCGCGCCGAATGGGACATCGAGCGCTACCTGAAGAACGGCCGCCTCGTGCAGGTCCTCCCGCAGTACTCGACGCCCGACGCGGACATCCACGCGGTGTATCCGCAACGCCATCGGATGGCGTCGAGGGTGCGCGCGTTCGTGGACTTCGTTGCGCTTTCACTGGCGCAGCAGGCTGCCTGACGACGGCCGTGTTGGGGTCGTCAGCGGACGCGGCCGCGTGCGCGCAATCGCAGGCAGACTGCTCGCTTAAAGTCGATGCCTCGACATCCAGATCCATTGCCATGTACCTGCCGCGCAAGGCCACAGAAACCGATGCCCCCGCCGTCTTTGAACTGAGGATTGCAGCGATTCGGCATCAGTGTGCCGGGCACTATCCCGCCGAGACCATAGCGCTGTGGACCGAAGGGAACGCCCCATCGTTGGACTTCATGGACTTCGTCAACGACTCTTGCTATGTCATCGAGATCGGCGGAGCCGTCGTCGCCTCCGGTGCAGTTGATCTTTCTACGGGTCAAGTCGACGCGGTCTTTGTTGATCCTCGCCACACCCACAAAGGAGTTGGCTCGGCAATGATGCGGTTTCTGGAGGCAACGGCCATTGCGGCGGGCCTGCAACGCCTCAACCTGGAGTCGACATTGAATGCTGAAGAGTTCTACCGTGCAAGCGGCTTCACGAGCGAGCGCCCCTCGAAATACCACTCGCCCCGCGGCTTTGCGATGGACTGCATCGTCATGACGAAGCGCATCGCGAGCGAGAACATCGCTGCCGACTCAAATCGGAAGCCGTCATGACCGGACGTCAGAGCCGGCCTGCACGCGGCCTGTCGGCCGGCATGCACTGAGTCCGTGCTCGACAAGAACCAGCCACCGAAGCAGGCCGAGACAGGCTTTTCCACGACGTTGTCGGGACTCGCTTACTTCACGCCCGAACGATTTGCCGCGATGCGCTGTCAGGAGGAGGAGTGCCGCCCTACCAGCTCGCCGCGAACGAATCGGGGTCGAAGCGCGGATCGCCGGTGACCGGCGTCATGTCGACGAACTCGAAGTCGTCGGCATGCAGGGTCTGGATCTGGGAGATCGTGCCGGCGCTCCATTGCGAGTCGGGATCGCCCTGCACGTACATGTCGGTGCCGATGTCGGCCACGTACAGGCCGTAGCGCTGCATCGCGGTGGCGAGGGCCTTGGCCTGGGTGGTCCAGGTGGGCGGGATCGCGAAGCCGGCCTTCAGGCGCATGACGGCGCCGTAGGGGATGCTGCCGCTGCTGCCGCCGGCGTCGTGGCGCGCGGGCCAGACGTGCTGGCGCAGCAGCACGGAGTCGCGCAGGGTCACGCGCATGGCGTGCGCGATCTCGCCGGCCGAGGCCTCGCTCGCGCGCGCGAGCAGCGGCGCGATGGGCAGCCCGGCGGCGTCGCCGGACGTCCAGGTGTCGGGGCGCATCGCGTTGGACGTGAGCGTCCATTCGGCGGTCGAATAGGCCGTCCATTGCGATCCCACCCGGTAGGTGGAATAGCTCTCCCACAGCCGGCAGACGCCCTGCTCGACGACCAGGACGTGGCGGTCGCCGCAGGTGTTGGGATCGTTGCAGGTGCCGCCCTCGGCCTTGAGGACGGCGTCGCGCGGGATCGGGAAGCGCAGCGAGGAGGCGGGCTTGGTCGTGCAGTCGTGGACGACGTCGAAGCCGCCGCCCGTGTCGGCGATCGCGCAGTCGCTCTCGTCGGGCGCGGTACCCGATGCGAACGCGATGCCGGGCCAATCGGTTTCCGGCGCGCCCGCGGTCAGCAGGTTGAGCGGGATGCCGTAGTAGTTCGACGCCGTCTGGTCGACGCTGCTGCCCCAGTCGGCGTGCAGAGGCACGGTCTTGCCGATGGCGCCGATCCAGGCGCTGCTGGTGGCCAGCGCCTTGAACCGGGTCGTGTCGTCGATGCGCGTGTTGAAGACCGCGGTCGCGGGAAAGGATGGGCAGCTTCCGAGCATGGGCGCGGAGCCCGGCGGCGGCGCGGGCGTCGGCGAAGGCGGCGGCGCCGGGACAGGTGCCGGCGGCGGGGCTGGTATCGGTGCAGGGGTGGGTGCCGGCGGCGGCGGTGGCGGCGATGCCGGCGTCGGCGCGGGTGACGGCGCCGGCGAGTCGGCGCCTCCGCCGCCGCCGCAGGCGGTCAACATCACGGCCGCGCTGAGGGCGGCGAGGATCGCCATGCGGGCGGGGTTGCTGTGGAGCTCTTGCACTGTCGTCGAGGGGGTGATGGCCACCTGCATTGGGCGCCCGCCGTCCGCCGCCTGTCCAGACAATGGGTTGAAACGAACGTCTCAGAATCCGCAGGCGGCGCCGTCAGCCCCGGGCGCAGGAGCGCAGGCCCGCGAAGATGTCGTTGCGATCCGCGGTGAAGAAGTTGCGGTAGCGCACGTGCTTCATGCGCGGCTGGGTCGCGAACGACGCGCCGCGCAGCACCGGCCGGCCGTCGAACCAGGGGGCGGAGTAGTCGCGATAGGGATGCGGCTCGAAGCCGGCGTAAGGCGCGAAGGGGCTGCTGGTCCACTCCCACACGTCGCCGAAGACGAACTCGCCCGGGGCCTCGAGCGCCGCGGCCTCCCATTCGAACTCGGAGGGCAGGCGCCGTCCGGCCCACTCGCACCAGGCGCTCGCTTCGTGGAACGCGAGATGACAGGCCGGCAGGCGCGGATCCAGCGCGTGACGCCGCCCGAAGCGCTCGACTTGCCACGTCGCGCCGTCGCGGACAAGGTATCTCGGGCCGCGCGCCGCCGTGTCTCGCACCCAGCGCCATCCCGCGTCGGACCAGAAGCGACGCGCGTCGTAGCCGCCGTCCTCGACGAACGGGAGGAAGTCGGCCCACGTGACCACCGCGGCGTCGATGGTGAACGGCGCCAGCGTCGCGGCGAACGGCGGCAGCTCGTTGTCGAAGGCGAAGCCTTCGCCCGCCGCGCCGAACTGCCGCGTGCCGCCGGGGATCGCGAGCTGGCGCCGCACAGCCGCTCGTGGCGCGGTTCGCAGGCCACCGAAAGCGTCGCCGAGCGGCAGGCCCAGCGCCTGCGCCATGTAGATCGCGGCCTCGTGGTGCATGTCCTCGTGGAACAGCACGAGCCGGAAGAAGTAGAGCGACCCGTCGTCGCCATCGGCCCGGGCCAGCGCCGCCAGCGTGGCATCGAGCTGCCGCGCCAGGTCGTCGAGCGTGTCGGCCGCGCCGGGCAGGCGCAGACTCCAGCGCGCGCGATGCGGCACGCGGCTCGAGTCGTACAGCGCATCCGCGTCGCGCCGCACGCCGGGCAGGCGCAGCGCCTCGGGATCGGCGCGCGGGCCGGCGCGCCGGTCGGGATTGCGGCTCGTCCAGTACTCCTGGAACCAGCCCACGTGACCGAGCTCCCACAGCGGCGGATTCAGGCGCGGGTCGTACGGCACCTCGAGGCCGCCGCGCAGGCGCCGCACCTCCTCGAACATCGCCAGGGTATCCTTGCGCGTGGCCAGGAGCGCGCGCGCCAGCGCGGCGGCATCGGCGCGGCGCGCGGCGTCGCCGGACAGGTCGACGGCGGTGGACGGAATCGTCGGCATGGAGGCTGGAGAAGCTGTGGCGATGACCATCGCGCTCGCCACGAGAGGAATGCAGACACCGATGGTAGTCCTGGCGAAGATCGGCATCGCGACGCCCGCGCTGGCCGCCGCGAACAACGGCAACTGGCACACCGCCGCGCGATGGGCCGGGCACCTGGGCGGCGTCGCCGACGTGTCCGTGTTCGAGCATTGGGACGGCCAGCCCCTGGACATCCTGATCGCCCTGCACGCCTGCAAGTCGGCCGGCTCGATCGAGGCGTTCAGGCGCGCCAGGCCCGACGGCCGCATCGTGCTGGTGATGACGGGCACCGACCTGTACCGCGACCTGCCGGCAGCGGACCCGGCCGCGCTCAGGTCGCTCGCGCTCGCCGACGACATCGTCGTGCTGCAGGATCTCGCGCTGCGCGCCCTGCCGCCCGTCGCGGCCCGCAAGGCGCGCGTCATCGTCCAGTCCTGCGACAACCTGACACGCGCGCGCCGGCCGCCGAACATCGACGGCCCGGCACGCTTCATCGCGATCGGCCACCTCCGCGACGTCAAGGATCCGCTGACCCTCGCGCGGGCCGCGCACCGCGTGAGGGACGCGGACATCGACGTGGAGCACGTCGGCGCCTTCCTCGACCCCGCGCTCGCGGGCGAGCTGCGCCGCCTCGCGCAGGACTGCCCCCGCTACCGCCTGCCCGGCGGCCTGCCGCGCGCGCAGGCGCTGGAGCGCCTCGCGGGCGCCGATGCGCTGGTGCACCCCAGCAGGATGGAGGGCGGCGCCAACGTGGTCATCGAGGCCGTCTGCGCCGGCGTTCCCGTGCTGGCGAGCGCCATCGACGGCAACGCCGGGCTGCTCGGGCCGGCGTACGAGGGCTACTTCCCGGTCGGCGACGACGAGCGGCTTGCCGCGCTGATGCGCCGCTTCGCGTCCGACTTCGCATTTCGCGCGCGCCTGCGCGAGCAGCTGGACACGCTGCGCGAGCGCTTCACGCCGGAACGGGAAGCCGCCGCGGTGCGGGCGCTCGTGGCGCCCTCGCCTCAATAGGCGTCCGACTCGTAGATCAGCCCGGACTCCCCGACCGCGACGACCGTGTGCGTGCCCAGCAGGACCACGCCACGCAGGGACTCGCGCTGCGAGCCCTGCAGCGTCGTCCACGTCAGGCCGCCGTCCGTCGTCTCGTAGACATAGCTGCCCACCGCGAAGCCGGTGCTGGCGTCGCGGAAGGCGACGGCGCTGAAGCTGGAGATCGGGTACCACTGCGTGCCCAGCGGCGTCCAGGTGACGCCGCCATCGGTGCTGCGCAGGAACGTGCCGTCGCCGTCCAGCGCCACCGCCGTGGTCGGCGACGCGAAGTCGGTGACGAGCAGGCCGGGTTGGGCGGCGACGCTCGTCCAGGTCGCGCCGCCGTCGGCGGTGCGCCAGAGCTGGCCGCCCGCGCCGATGGCGACGCCGACGTTCGCGTCACCGAACGACACGCCTGCCAGGTCGCTGAAGAGCCCGAAGCCCGCGACGGCCGTCCAGCTGGCGCCGCCGTCGGTCGTTCGCAGCAGGCCGTTGTCGGCGCCGATCACGGCCACGTTGGCGCTCGCGTAGGCGACGCTGCGCAGGCCGCCCATCGCCGGCAAGGTCGCGACGGTGCTCCAGCTGTTGCCCCCGTCCGCGGAGCGCAGGATCGTGCCGTTCTCGCCCACGGCCAGGCCGTTCTGCGAGGACGACCCGCCGGCGAACGCCACGCCGTACAGCCCGATGGCCACGTGCGAGGGCACGTTGCTCCAGGTCGCGCCCGCATCCGCGGTGCGCCGGATCGTTCCGCCCAGGCCCACCGCCACGGCGGTCGATGAATCCACCCGCGCGACGGCGAGCAGCGTGTGCCGGTCGCCGGTGACCAGCGATGTCCAGGTCTGGCCGTCGTCCGCGCTGCGCAGCATCGTCGCGCCGCCGCCGCCCGCGAGGACCACGCCGCCATCGAGCGAGGCGATGTCCAGCAGGCCGCCGTCGATGCTCATGGGCGTCCAGGTCAGCCCGTCGTCGACGCTGCGCAGGAGGGCCGCGCCGCTCGCATTGACCGCCAGGCCGACGCCGGACGGCGTGAAGCGAACGCGCTGCAGGTAGATCGCGCCGCCGCTGGCGATGCTGTTCCAGGTCAGGCCGCCATCGGTGCTGCGCCAGAAGACGCCGTTCCAATCGGTGGCGATGGCGGTGCCGCCGGGGGCGAACGCGACGCTGGTCATGCCGGCGCCGCCCAGGTGCACCGTCGTCCAGGTGGCGCCGTTGTCGGCCGAGCGGCGGATCGTGCCGCCGTCGCCCACGGCCAGGCCGATGCCCGAGGCGCCGAAGTCGACCGCCTTCAGGTCGTTGGTGTTGGTGTCGGTCGTCGCATCGGTCCAGGTGTGGCCCTGGTCCGCCGACAGCGCGATGTGGCCGCCGACGCCCACGCGGATCGCCCTGCCGGACGACGCGAACGCGACGCCGTTCCAGTGGAGGGATTCGTACGGCGTCTCCACCCAGTGCTGGCCGCCGTCCGACGACAGCTTCAAGGTGTAGTCATAGCCCACCGCGATGCCGTTCTGGCCGCTGAAGGCGATGCTGTTCTGGAAGTTGCCCAGCGACACGCCGTCGGTGACACGGGTCCAGGTCAGGCCGGCGTCGGTGCTGCGCAGGAACGCGCCGTCGACGTCGCTGGCCACCGCCGTGTGGCCATCCACGCGGGCGATCGCCGTGACCGAGTCGCTGAAAGGCTGCGGGTTGACGACGTGCCAGGTGAGCGCCTGCGGATAGCCGCAGGACTGCGTCGAGCCGACGGGGTTCGTGATGACGACGCACACCGTGTTGATCGCCGCATCGGTGCTGGCCGGCATCACGAAGGTGGTGCCGGTCGCGCCGTCGACGTCGCGCAGGTTCGTCGAGTAACCGTACGGATTGGTGCCGATGCGCCATTGGTAGTGCAGCTGCTCGCCGGACGCGACCACCATGAACGAGGCATCGGTGACGCCGGGCCGCCAGTAGGGCTGGCCGAGGCCGTAGGTGGTCAGCGTCGGCTGCCGCATCACCGTGAGCGCGGCGGCGTGGCTGGTCGCGCTGCCGAGACCGTTGGAGACGACGACGCGATAGAGCTTGCCGCTGTCCGACATCGCGACGGAGCCGGGCTGGAACTGCGTGCCGGTGGCGTTGTTGATGTTGGTGAAGGTCGCGCCCGCATCCGTGCTGACCTGCCACTGGTAGGTCACGCCTTGCCCGCCGTAGCCGAAGGCCCGGAACGTGGGGTAGGTCCCCACGCCCGCCAGGACGTCCACGGGCTGCTCGCTGATGGCCGCGGGCCCCGGCGTGGACGTCACCGACAGGGTGCCCATCCCGCTCGTGGTCGAGCCGTTGGCGTTCGTCGCCACCGCCCGGAAGACCCGGCCGTCGTCGGCCGCCGTCACCGCGGCGAGCGTGTAGGTGCCGCCCGTCGCGCCGGGGATGTCGGTCCACACGCCGCCGGCGCCGTAGGCCGACTGCCAGACGATGGTCGGTGCCGGATCGCCCACCGCCTGCGCGCTGAAGCTGATCGCGCCGCCGACGCTGACCGGGGTGTCCACCGGATTGAACAGGAACAAGGGCTGCGCCGGGGCGGCGTTGACCGTGACCTTGGACGGAACGCTGGTCAGGGTGCCGGCGCTGTTGCTGACGACCGCGCGGTACTGGTCCTGCGGGTCGCCGATGTCGGCCGTGAACGTCAGCGTCGTGTCGCCGGCGCCGGCGATGTCGGACCAGTGGGCGCCGTTGTCCGTGCTGCGCTGCCACTGGTACGTGGGCGAGGTGCCCTGCGCGGTGACGCTCAGCGACACGGCCTGGCCGCTGTAGACCGTCTGGTCGGGACTGATGTACTGCAGGCTCGGCGCGACGACGACGGCGTCCACCGTCAACGTCACGACGCTGCTGGTGACGGAGCCCGCGGCGCCGTGGACGATGACGCGAAACTGTTCGCCGCTGTCGGCGACGGGGACGGCGGCCAGCGCCAGCGTCGCGGACGCGCTGGTCTGGACGTCGCCCCAGCCGCCCGGACCCAGTTCCTGCCACTCGTAGCTGGAGGCGCCCGTCGCGGACACCGACAGGGTCGCGCCCTGGCCGTCCAGGATGTGGACGTCCGACGGCTGCGACGTGATCGTGAGTTGCGGCGCCGGGGAAGTCCCGCCGCCACCGCCGCCGCCGCCGCAGGCAGTCAGCAAGGCAGGTGCGGAGACGAGCAGCGCGTGGCGGACGAGGCGCGCACGCGCCCACGGAAAGCGGACGTTCAAGATGGTTCCCTCCCTGGAACCGCGGCGCCTGGCCGTCCTGGTGAACGCTCTCTCGGTCGCGCGGCGAGGGGCATTATCCCCGCGAGTGAACGCGCTTTCAGTCGGTGGAATCCATTCCCCTCTTCAGGGGGGCCAGGGCGCGCGGAGGCGTCGCGTCAGCCGCGCCCGTCCTTGTCCCGGAAGCCCTTGCGATAGACGCCCGGCCCCGCCATGATGCGGCCGGCCAGGTCGTCGTAGCCCGCCGCATGCGCGCCCGACATCGGCTCGAACACGAGCTCGGGCGCCTCGCGCGGCACCGCGCAGCACTGGGCGATCGGCAGGCCCTTGGGCAGCACGCCGCCGAACTGCTCGTCCAGCCAGACCGCCGGGAAGTTGATGCCTACCTCGTTGAAGCGGTCGGCATCGACCAGGCCGGTGAGCGTGCGGAACGGCAGGTCCTCGCGATTGGCCGGGTGCGTCGCGAGCAGCGACCAGCCTGGTTCGAGTGCGATCGTCCAGAAGCTGTTGAACTTCAGCGCCGAGCGGCTGCCGTGCGCGAGCGGCGAGCCGGCGATCTGCTCGGCCACGTGGAAGCTCAGCGGCGCGCGCGGATGGCCCTGCAGCGCCAGCTCGGGCAACGGCCAGTCCCAGCTGAACTTCATGCCGGGCGCGACCGTCACGTCGCACGGCAGCACCAGCATGAAGCCGTGGCGCATCGCGTCGACGAACGGCGGGCACTGCTTGACGGTGCGGATCTCGCGCCCGTGCACGGGCGACTCCACGCGCGGCGCCATCGCGCGCAGCCAGTCCGGCAACGCGGCCCGCGCCGGGACGGGGCGCGGCAGCAAGTCGATCAACGCGGGGTCGCAGCGAAAGGTGATCTTCATCGAGCGCCAAGAATAACGCCCCGGACGTCTTGCGGCGACCGGGGCGTTCGAGAGTCCGGCCTGCCGACCGGACCACGGAGACAAGCGATCAGCGCACCTTGCCGGCCTTCCAGGCATTCAGCAGCGTGTCGTAGGCGATGGTCTCGCCCTTGGGCTTCTCGTTGGCCAGCTTGGCCCACGGTGCTTCCTTGGTGCTGAGCCACTTGGACGGCGCGCTCTTGGCGTTGAGCTTGGGCGCGCAATGGGCCATGCCGGCGCGCTGCAGGCGGGCCATCACGTCGTCCATCTCGTTGGCCAGGTTGTCCATCGCCTGCTGCGGCGTCTTCT
>FTBV01002637.1_pt1 | contig 10317 bp, 10 predicted proteins | sample 1639281 | NCBI WGS metagenome assembly FTBV01 (sample SAMEA3914864, study PRJEB12502) | metagenome | biome: forest; material: soil | place: USA | collected 2012-03-12 | depth 0.3 m | reverse complement strand
GCGATCGTGCGGCCTGTCGCGCGGTGCTGTCGCGGCGGTACGGGTTCGGAGACGATGGCGTCCCCTCGATCCGGAGCCCGCCGCCATGTCCCGATTCCTTCGCCTCGCCGCCGCCTGCGGCTGCTCGCTGCTGGCCGCCTCCGCGAGCCAGGCCGCGCCGCCGGAGCCCGCGCCGTCCTGCCACGTCGGCCTCTATGCGACGGCCGACGGCTCGACGCTCGATCTCGCGGCGTCCGCCGAAGGCCAGCTTCGCTGGCGCCGCCCCGACGGCACGAGCGGGGCGTTCGATCTCGCGGGCGCGCACGCGGGCGAGAGCCGGCTCGGCTGGACCCGGCGGCCCGACAAGCACGTCGTCAAGCTCGGCGACTGCGACACGCTCACGTTCGACGGCGCCGCCGCCAGACGCGTTCCGCTGGAGGTGCGCGAGGTGCGCTTCGACAGCGACGGCACCGAGCTCGCCGGCCGCCTCGTGCTGCCCGCCGGCACGTCCCGCGTGCCGGTGGTCGTGCTGCTGCACGGCTCGGAGCACGATTCGGCGCTGGCGTTCGACTCGCTGCAGCGCCGCCTGCCCAGCCAGGGCGTGGGCGCGTTCGTGTACGACAAGCGCGGCACGGGTGTCTCCGGCGGCCAGTACACGCAGGACTTCGACCAGCTCGCGCGCGACGCCGTCGCCGCGCTGGCGGCCGCGCGCCGGCTGGGCGGCGAGCGGGTCGGCCGCATCGGCTTCGAGGGCCCCAGCGAGGGCGGCTGGATCGCGCCGATGGCAGCCACGCGCGCGGACGTCGACTTCGTGATCGTCGCGTTCGGTCTTGCGGTGTCGGTGATCGAGGAGGATCGCGAGGCGGTCGCGAAGAACATGGCCGACCACCACCATTCGCCCGCGGACACGGCCAAGGCGATGGCGCTGGTCGACGCCGCCGACGCCGTGGCGCTGAACCCGACGCTGGAGACCTACGACCGCTTCGCGGCCGTGCGCGATCCGTGGCGCGACGAGCCGTGGTTCAAGGACGTGCACGGCGACTTCACCTGGGCCATCCTGCCGGTCAAGCGCGACGAGGTGCTGGCGCTCGCCAGGCAGATGGACTGGCACACGCCCTTCCTGTACGACCCGCGCGAGACCATCGCGCGCGTGAAGCCGCCGCAGCTGTGGGTGCTCGGCGGGGACGACCTGGACGCGCCGAGCGCCGAGACCGCGCGCCGCCTGGCGCAGCTTCGCCTGGCCGGCCGCCCGATCGCGACGGCGCTGTGGCCGCATGCGGAGCACGGCATCTACGAATACGAGACGGACGCGGCCGGCGAGCGCACGTCGCTGCGCCAGCCCGAGGGCTACCTCGCGCTGCTGGCGGATTTCGCGCGCGGCGCGGCGCTGAAGCCGGCGTACGGCACGGCGGCGCTGGCGCGGCCATGAGAACCTGTGAACGACCCGACACGCCGGATTCATTCACAGGTTCTGCGGTCAATGTCCGAAGGCAAACGCACGCAGCTTGACGGTCTGCTTGAAGCCGCCGGCCTTGACGTCCACCGCGGCGAGGCCGAACGTGGGGACGCCGCCGGGGCCGGTGACGTTGTTGCTGAAGCCGATGCCCTTGGGCTTGCCGCTGATGCGCGAGATGCCCAGGCTGCGCGAATCGTCCTCGTCGTCGATCACCGACAGCGCGTAGCGGCCGGGCGCGATGTTGTCGAAGACCAGGCTGGTGCCCTCGACCTTGGCCGGCGCGGCGAGCGCGAGCTTGCAGCCGTTGGGAAAGCGCTCGTCTTCCGTGCACAGCATGGCGCGCATCGTGCCGTGGCTGCTGTTGGCGCCCATGATGACGAATTCGGCCGTCGCGGCCATGGCGGGGAGGCAGGCGGCCGAGGCTGCGATTGCCGCGCTCGCGAGGATCCATCGATGGTTCATGAAAGGAACTCCGGTTCGCCCGAGCGACGTGCTCGCGGATGCAGGCCAGTCTAGGAAGTCGCCGGCGCCGCGGCGACTGTCGGAACTGACAGTTGCCGCCGGCATGGCGTCGCGGGTCTCATGCAGTTCCATGGGATGCGCGACGAGCGACGAAGCGAGTTGCAGGTTTTGACAGTTGTTCGGCCGACGGTGATCGACAACGATGCGTTCCATGCTCAACGCTGACTGACCGGGGGACATCGATGGAATTCGTTTGCAACACGGCCGAGAAGATTCCTCAAGCGCTCTACCGCTCGCTGGCCGGCTACCGGCATCAGGTCTTCGTCGAGCGCCTGGGCTGGGAGCTGCCATCGCAGCCCGGCTACGAGCAGGATCAGTTCGACCGCGCGGACACCGTGCACGTCGTGGCGCGCAACGGCTCCGGCCAGATCGTGGGTTGCGGGCGCCTGCTGCCCACGTCGGGGGCGTACCTGCTGGAAGAAGTCTTTCCGCAATTGCTGAATGGCATGACCGTGCCGCGCAGCGAGAAGGTGTGGGAGCTGTCGCGCTTCGCCGCGATGGCGCCGCATGGCGCCGAGCCCGCCAGGCGCAACGACTACGTCGCGGAGCGCGTGCTGCTGCAGGCCCTGCGCTTCTGCAAGAGCCGGGACGTGACGCACCTGCTGGCCGTCTCCCCCCCGCCGGTCGAGCGTCTGCTGCTGCGCGCCGGCGTTCGTTGCCAGCGCCTGGGCCCGCCGGACATGGCCGGCGGCAAGCCCGTGATCGCGTTCGTGATCGCGGTGGACGACACGTCGATCAACGCGCTCGCGCTGCTGGAAAACGCCGCGCTGAGCGAGGAAGCCGTCGTCCAGGTGGCGCGCGCCGCCACCTCGGACGTGCTGCAGAGCCTGCTGGCCCTCGCGCACGGCGACATGGACCAGGTCGCCGCCGTGCCGGCCCTCGAGGCGGCCGAATGCGCCGACCTTGCCTTGCACTGAGATTGGCCAACCGCCATCATGGCGGTGGGTCACGGCGGGGAAGCTATGCTTCCCGTAAGATCAATCGTGCCCGTCCGGATCCGGCGGGCACATGAACCAGCGTGTCCACATCGATGCTTGATCCACTCATCCGCCTGCAGGCAGGCGACATGCAGGCCCTCCAGATCGCCCACCTCTACACGGAGTGGGACGACCCGGTGTTCGGCGAGTCGACGTCATCGGGCGTCGCGAGCGGCTACACCGAATGGTCGACGCCCAATCGAACCCCCAGCCTCAGCTTCAGCTGGGACTGGACGTACGACCGCCAGTCGCAGCGTCTCGAGGGCCATTGGCGAAGCTTGCGCACCAACCTGTGCATCGTCGGGCCAGGCGGACAGGACCTGGGCGAGGAAGGCACGCGGCTGTGCGTCGCGCGGCTGGCGACGCGCGCGCAATGGGAGCGCGCCATCGCGAGCGCCCTGGGCGTGGCGCTGGCGATGCCGGTCGATTCCCGGCACTGAGACGCCTCGAGCCTGGTTCACCACAGCAGGCCGAACATGGCCGCGCGGACGGCCGCGCTGGTCTTGTTGCACGCCCCCAGCTTCGCGACCACCGTGTTGATGTGGAAGTTGACGGTGCGTTCCGAGATGTTGAGGATGTCCGCCACCTCGGCCGAGGTCTTGCCTTCGGCTGTCCAGCGCAGCACGTCGATCTCGCGGTCGGACAATTCCACGGGCGGCTGTTCCTGCCCCTTGTCCTGCACGCTGGCCTTCATCGCCTCGTGGCTGGCGCTGACCAGCCATTGCATGCGCGGCGTCAGTTCCTGCAGCGCCGCCTCCGTGAGCGAGCCTTCGGAGCGCGCCAGCACCAGCAGGCTGTAGCTGCCCTCCGGATCGCGGCGCGACTGCGCCCACCCGTGGCGCAGCCCGTGGCTCTTGGCTTCCTCCCACAGCTGCGGCGAGCTGGCGAAGAAGGCGTCGTTCCAGACGATGGGCGCGGACGAGCGCATGCCGTGGGCGACCGTCGGATCGATCTCCATGTAGCCTTGATCGTGATATCGCTGGAGCCATGCCTGCGGGTAATTGCTGTGCATGGTCGTGCGCGGGCGGGTGATCGGCACCGGCAGGCGCGTGCCGTGCGTGCAGTATTCGAAGCCGATCTTCGAGGCCTCCTCGGCGATGCGCCCGAAGCAGGCTTCCGCCGTGGGGTGGGCGCTCATGCCCTCCAGCAGGTTCATTCGCCAGTCGACCACCTCGACCCCCATTTCGTTCAAGCGACGATCCCGACCGGCACTGGCGCGTTGGCGCGAGATCGGTACGGTTGAGGGTATGTTTGACGAAGCGGCAGAGCTGGTCAAGTCGGGCCCGTCCCGGGGGTCGGCGCCGATCCCTAGTTTGAAACCGGCGTCGCCGGGGCCCGGAATTCGAGCCGGATCAGGCCGCCGCGAGGTCGTGATCCTGGGCGTGGACGTGGCCTTTGTCGAGGTGCAGACGCCGTCCGGCGACCGCAGCCGCGCGGCTGTCGTGGGTGACCATGACGATGGTCTTTCCGAGCTCCTTGTTCAACAAGGTCAGGATCTGCAATACCTCATCCGAGGTATGCCGGTCCAGGTTGCCGGTGGGCTCATCGCACAGGATCAGCTCGGTGTCGGCCACGATGGCGCGGGCGATCGCCACGCGCTGCTGCTGCCCGCCCGAGAGCTGCGTCGGCAGCCGCCTGGCCTGGTCCGGCAGCCCCACCAGCTCCAGCGCGGCGGCGACGCGCTGGCGGCGCTCCGCGCCCGACAGGTTCGTCAGCATCAGCGGCAGCTCGACGTTTCGTGCGGCGCTCAGCATCGGCAGCAGGTTGTACTGCTGGAAGATGAACGCCGCATGCTTGGCCCGCCAATCGGACAGGCGCGCCTCCGACAGCGTCTCGAGCGGCTCGCCGCGGAACAGCAGCCGGCCGCTGTCGGGGCGATCGACGCCGCCCAGCAGGTTCAGCAAGGTGCTCTTGCCGGAGCCGGACGGGCCCATCATGGCCAGGAAGTCGCCGTCCTCGATGACCAGGTCCAGGCCTTCGAAGATCGAGACGATCTCGTCCCCGCGGTGGTAGCGCTTGACCACGGCGTTCAGCGAGAACAGGGGAGCGGCGGATGTCATGGGAATTCCTTGGGCGTGTGATTAGAGGAAGAGGACCTTGACCGCCATGTCGGGCAGGATGCGCGGGTCATCCTCGAGCAGGCGGATGTGCACCCGCACGGTGGACTTGGCCCGGTCGGCGTTGGGCATGACGCGCAGCACCTCGCCGTCCACCTGCCAGCCCTTGTGCGCGTAGAGCTCGGCGCGCACCCGGCGCCCGGCCTCCACCTTGCCGAGCATGTCCTCGTTGACGTCGACGGTGATCTCCAGCGAATGCATGTCGACGATCGTGTAGATGCCGGTGCGGGTATAGCCGCCGCCGGCGCCGCCCGGGGCGACGATCTCGCCGACCTGGGCGTTGCGGGCTAGCACCACGCCGTCGAAGGGCGCGCGGACGGTGTAGTCGTCCAGGGCCTGCACCTGGTGCTGCACCTGCAGCGCCACCAGGGCGACGTCGGCGCGCGCGCTGGTCACCGCGCTCTGCGCGAGATCGCGCTGCGTGATGGTCTTGCTCAGTCGTGCGTCGCTCGTGAACTCGTGGTCGCGCAGGTACTGCTCGCGCGACAGGTCGCGCTGGGCCTCCTCCAGCTGCGCCTGCGCCGCGCCGAGGCGCGCCTGCGCGGCGTCCTGCTGCGCCTGCGCGACGCTGATCTCCGTGCGTGCCTGCGCGTCCGCCAGGCGCGCGAGGACCTGGCCGCGGCGCACCCGGGCGCCCTCGTCGACCAGCACCTCCGCCACCTGGCCCATGGTGCGTGCGGACACGGTGGCCGTGCGCATCGCCTCGATGAAGCCGGACGCCTCGAAGCGCACCGCCGGGCCGGCCGGCGCGGCGACGGGCGCACTCGCGGCCGCCGACGGATGCGCGGCAGCAGCCGCGATCGCGTTCCCGCCGGCGCCGCCGCCCCAGCGACCGAAGCCGAAGGCGGCCAGGGCGCAGCCCTGCACCACCAGCAGGCCGATCGCCCAGGACGGCAGGCGCCTGCCGCCGACCGCCGCGGGCGGCGCCGGCGCGCGCGCGGCGGGCTCTTCCGGCGGGCCGATGCGGGCCGTCGGCGCGCCGTCCTCATGCGCCTGGCCATGATGCGACAGCTGCAGTTGGGACAGCAGATGGACCCGACGCTGCGTCGCGGCTTCGGGCTGATGGGACAAGGTGTTCATTACACCGCTCCTTGACGTGTGCGCAGGACGGTCCAGGCCGGCACCACGCCGCCCAGCGCCCCGACCGTGAGTGCCAGCCCCAGGGCGGCCAGAAAGCTCGTCGGCGCCAGCTGCCAGTCGAAGTGCACGCTGGTGAAGCCGGTGCCCACCGTCACGCCCTGGATGCCGTTGAACGCCAGTTGACCGACGATGCCGCCGGCGATCGCGCCGAGCAGCGACAGCAGCAGCGCCTCCGTCAGCACGCACAGCGCGACGATGCGGCTGCTGAAGCCGATGAGGTTGAGCATGCGCAGGCTGCGCCGGCGCGCGTGCACGGCGATCGACAGCGTGTTGAAGGTGCCCGCGATCGTGCCGATGGCCAGCACGGCGGCCAGGGGCCAGCCCAGGTAGGTCAGCAGGTCGTGCGTGCCGGCGGCCTGCTGCTCGAAGAACTGGCGTTCGGTCTGCACGTTGACGTTCAGGCGCGTGTCCTGCGCCGCATGCTGCTGCAGGGCCGCGAGGCTGGCCTGCGGATCGGGCCCGGCCAGGCGCGCGCGCAGCGACTGGTATTCGCCCTGGCGCTCGTACGCGGCCTGCACGGCGCCGATGTCGGCCCAGGCCTCCGTCTCGAACAGCGCGGCGTCCATCGCGTAGATGCCCACGACCTGCCAGTCGCGGCCGGCCAGGCGCACCGTGGCACCGAGGCCCAACTCGGCGCCCTCGGCGGCCAGCCGGCGGCCGATCACGATCTCGTTGCGGCCCGGCGTGAACAGCCGGCCGGCGGTCAGGCGCAGTCCCGGGCGCAGCGCCAGGCCGCCCGAGCCCATGCCGCGGAGCGTGATGTTCTGGCGCTTGTGGTCGGCGGTGACGATGGCCACCGTCATGCCGAATTCAGCGGAGACCTCGGGCGCGCCGCCGGTGCGGGCGATGCCGGGGGCGTCGGACAGCAGCGAGACCTGTTCGCGCGTCAGCCGGCTCGAGGGCTCGTTGGTGGCCTCCTGTGCAAGCACGATCGCCACGTCGGGCGACCCCGTGTTGCGCTGGCTGCTCTTGTAGCCATCGGCCATCGCCAGGAACCCGAGCAGCACCAGCACGACCAGCATCACGCAGGCCATCACCGTTGCGCTCGCCCATTTGTTGCGCCACAGGCTGGCCAGCGAGACCTGCATGAGGATGGACCACTGGCGCCAGGAAGTTGTGTTCGTCATGGGCGCCAGCTTGCGGTCTGGTTCAGCCGTTGTCGACTGACAAAGCCTGCAACGGGCGCACGCGCAAGGCCAGCAGCGCGGGCAGCAGTCCGGTGACGACAGCGACGACGCCGGCGATCAGCAGTGCCTGGCCCAGCACGGGCCAGGGCAGGATCACGTCGGGCATGAACTGCGACAGGCGGCGGGTCACCAGCAGGTTGAACAGCGTGCCCAGCGCCAGCCCGCTCGCGGCGCCGGCGATCACGATGGCCCCGGAGCGCCAGAACACCAGCCGCAGCACGCGCGCATGCGACCAGCCCAGGACCTTGAGCACGCCGATGTCGCGCGTGCCCTGGCGCACGACCAGCGCCAGCGTGCTGCCCACCACCAGGATCATCGATCCGAACGCCGCCGCGATGACGGCCTTGATCATGAACGTGACGTTGCCGAACTGCGCGAAGAACTCCGCGTGGAAGGCCTGGTCGGTGCTGCTGTTGGTGGGATCGCTGGAGTTCGCGAACGCCGTGTCGATGTCGTTGGCCAGCGCCTGCAGCGACACGCCCGGCTTGGCCGTGACCATGAACGAGCCCACCGTGTCGCGCCACAGGTCGCGCGCCTCGTTGAGCATCTCGTAGTGCATCACGATGTAGTTGCGGCCGCCGCCCGAGTCGGCGCTCGTGAACAGGCCGGCGATGCGCAGGCTCCAGGCCGGGCCGCCCGGCGGCGGCTGGAACAGGATGCTTTGCAGCGGCACGACGTCGCCCACCTTCCAGCCATAGCGCTCGGCCAGGCCGTGGCTCACCAGCATCGAGTCGCGCTGGTTGAAGAAGGCCGTCGCCGCGCCGGGATCGACCAGCATGTCCGGATGCTGTGCCAGCCAGGTCTGCGGCTGCACGGCGAAGACCATCTGCATCTGGCGCTGGTTCTGGTAGTACGCGCCGAGCCAGGTGGCGTGGCCGACGGCCTGCACGCCCGGCAAGGCCTTGATGCGGGCCTTGTAGTTCAGCGGCAGCTGCGCCATCAGGCCCGACTGCGGCGTCACGATCAGGCGTTGCGCCGAGACGGACTCCTCGCCGCTGTCCAACGAGTAGCGCAGCGAGCCCAGCACGGCGAAGGCGGCGAACGTCAGCGCCACGCTGGCCAGCAGCACCGCGGTGTGCAGGCGTTGCCGGCGCAGTTGTTCGAGCACGACCAGAAATTCCTTCATGACGGTTCCCCTCGTTGCAGCCGCTCAGGCCGGGATCGGTTCGGATTGCTGGCTCGCGAGCAGCGCCCGCGCGGTGCGCGCCAGGCTGCGCGCCAGCGCGACTTCCTGCAGGGGCGCCAGGCCCAGGCGGTTGTTGAGCATGTGCAGCTGCGAGGCCAGCATCGCCTGGAACGTGCGCTGGCAGTCGTCCTCGCCGCGCACCGGCAGGCCGGTGATCACCGAGACGAGGCGGCCGTCCTCGCGCAGTTCGTCCCAGTGCAGCACGGCGGCGTCCAGGCCGGCCATGAGCATCGCGGCGGGCGTGCGCACCGCGGGCGGGCGCTGGTCGCGTGCGGTGCGGATCTGCCGCGCCAGCTGCTCGCACTGCTCGGCGCTCGGCACCGTGGTGGTGGGCCGGTCCATGGCCTTGACCTGGGTCGAGCTGGCCGACCAGTAGGCGACGTAGTCCTCGAAGAAGCGCACCAGGTTCTCGGTGCCCGGTGCCCACGCGAGCGCGAAGAAGGGCATAAGGCTGGCCGCCAGCGCGAAGCGTCGCGGCAGGTCGCGCTCGCTCGCGCGGATCAGGCTCAACGCGAGCGTGCTGCTGAGGTCGAACAGCTGCTCGTTGACCTGCATCGCGTCCAGGCCGCCGTAGCGACGCCATTCCGGCTCGTACGGGTGCACGATCACGCTGCCCTCGTCGAACCACGACAGCGAAGCGGGGTCCAGCGGCTGGCCGTCGAAGAAGTGGTTGCGGTAGTAGCTGTCCCGCTGCGGCGGGTCGGCGCTGACGTGATTCGGCACGATCGCGGTGGCGCGTTCGAGCAGCACCTGGCGCGTCGCCGCGGTCAGCCCGCGCACGCGCAGGCGCAGGTGCGGCCCCGACTCCCAGTAGCGCAGGAAGAACCACGAAGTCGCCGCGCCGGCGCCCAGCAGGGCCTTGACCGTCGGCCCGGCCCAGTCCACCAGGAAGCGATCGACCTGTGCCGCGTCGGACAGGAAGACGTGCAGCGCGAACCACTCGTCCGCATGGGCGCGTTCGGCGGGGCCGGTGAAGGTCTGGTTGTCGATCATGGCGTTGTCCTCCTACAGAGTCCAATGGGTGTTGGTGCTGCGGTTCAGCCCGCACATCGCCTGGTAGGCCAGCGGCCCCGGCAGGCCCAGGCCGCCTTCCAGGACGCCCTCGCGCAGCATGCGCACGGGGCGCGCGAACAGGCCCAGCGCGGCGGCGGCCAGGCAGAAGTCCTGCGCCTGCGCGCCGGCTGCCAGGTGCAGGCGGCGCAGGGCCGCGGCGCCGTGGCGGGCGGTGGCGCCGGGCAGGTCGGCGCACCACATCGCGTGGCACTTCAGGCCCGCCACGTTGTGGCGCGCGCGCACGTTCGGCAACGCGTCGCGCAGCAGCTCGCGGGGGCGCGCGCCGGCGGGCAGCGCGCGCGGGCGGCCCTGCAGGTCGTGCAGGCTGGCCGGTCCGTCGTGCTCCTCGAGCCACAGCAGCAGCGGTTGCAGCTCGCCTTCGCCGGCCAGCGGGCCGCGGCGTGCGCCGAGTGCGCGCCAGAGGGCCAGCAGCTCGTCGCGGACGGCGGTCGTCAGCGGCGTCAGCAGGGGCGCGAGGCCGGGCCGATCGTTGCCGGCGCTGCGCGAGCGCATGACGCCGAGCAGGCCGCGTCCGCGCGTGGCGCGGATCACCGGGCTCGGGCGAGGGGTCGCCGTGGACGGCACTGCCGGCCCGATGGCCGAGAACTGCGCGGCCAGTTGCGGCAGTCGATCGAACTGGCGGATCAGGCGCGGCGAGGGCTCCAGCGAGGCGACGTCCGTGTCCACGCTGGAGCCGGGC
>FTBV01000803.1_pt1 | contig 10481 bp, 4 predicted proteins | sample 1639281 | NCBI WGS metagenome assembly FTBV01 (sample SAMEA3914864, study PRJEB12502) | metagenome | biome: forest; material: soil | place: USA | collected 2012-03-12 | depth 0.3 m | reverse complement strand
GCGCATGATCCGCATGGCGCGCGAGATGGACAAGGTCGTCATCACCGCCACGCAGATGATGGAAAGCATGATCCTCGCGCCGGTGCCCACGCGCGCCGAGGTGAGCGACGTCGCCAACGCCGTGCTGGACGGCACCGACGCCGTCATGCTGAGCGCCGAGACGGCCGCCGGCCGCTACCCCATCGAGACGGTCGAGACCATGGCCGCCATCGCGGTCGAGGCCGAGCGCGCCGACGACGTGCAGCTGGTGGAAGCCAACTTCCTCAACAAGAAGTTCGGCCGCATCGACCAGTCGATCGCCATGGGCGCGCTGTTCACGGCGCAGCACCTGGGCTGCAAGGCCATCGTCGCGCTGACCGAGTCGGGCTCCACCGCGCTGTGGATCAGCCGCCAGAAGTCCAACGTGCCCATCTTCGCGCTCACCTCGCAGCCCACCTCGCTGCGCCGCATGGCGCTGTACCGCAACGTCACGCCGCTGATGATGGACGCGCACACCGACCGCGACACCGCGCTGGCCGCGGCCGAGCGCCTGCTGGTGGCCCGCGGCGTGTTCCGCCCGGGCGACACCTACGCCATCACCTGCGGCGAGCCGATGGGCTATCCGGGCGGCACCAACATGCTCAAGATCTGCCGCGTCGCCTGACGCGGACGGCGCGCTCGACGGGGGCGACAATGCGTCGGCTGGAGGACGCCGCCCCTTGTTCAAGAACCTGCTGAATCGCTTCCTGCCGCCGGCCCCCGCGCCCGCGCGCGAGCCGGCGCGCGCATCCGAGCCCGCGCCCGCGGCGGCCGATGACGTCGCCGGCGCCGACGCCTTGATCACGCAGGGCAACGCCCTCGAGGACGCCGGCCAGCCCGCGCCGGCCGAGGCGCTCTACCGCCAGGCCGTGGCCAAGGCGCCCGGCCATGCGCGCGCGCACCTGAACCTGGGCATCGTGCTCGAAGCCCTCGGCGACCCCGCGGGCGCCGCGGCGGCCTTCGAGGCCGTCCTGGCGATCGACCCGCAGCACCCGTTCGGCAACTACAACTACGCGCGCCTGCTGGTGGTGCAGCGCGAACTCGACCGCGCCGAGGCGCTGGTGCTCGCCGCGCTGCGCGCCAGGCCCGACTTCCCGCAGGCCACCGAGCTGCTGGCCCGCGTGCTGCGCGACCAGGGCTTCGCGCGCGAGTCGCTGGCGCCGCTGCGCCAGGTGGTCGAGCGCGATCCGGGCAACTTCCTGCATCGTTCGTTCGAGCTGTTCGTCATGAACTACGACGACGACTCGCGGGCCGAGCCGCTGTACCGACGGCACGTCGACTACGGCCGCCTGCTCGAAAGCGCGGTGCCCCAGCGCTTCAGCCAGTACCCCGCCCGCGGCGACGCGCGGCGGCGCCTGCGCGTGGGCTACCTGTCGTCGGACTTCTCGCACCACCCGGTGGGCTTCTTCATCCTGCCCGTGCTGGAGCACCACGACGCGGCGCAGGTGGAGGTGTTCTGCTACTCGTCGGACACCAAGCGCGACGAGATGACCGAGCGCATGCGCGCCGCCGCGCATCACTGGCGCGACGTCGCCGCGCTGTCCGACACCGAGCTCGCCGACGCCATCCACGCCGACGGCATCGACGTGCTGGTGGACCTCATCGGCCACACAGGCCTGCCGCGCATGGGCGTGTTCTGCGCGCGGCCCGCGCCGGCGCAGGCCACCTGGCTGGGCTACCTCAACACGAGCGGCCTCACGCGCATGGACTTCCGCCTCAGCGACGACCGCTGCGACCCGCTGGACGTCGCGCAGCCGCTGCACACCGAGCGCCTGGTGCACCTGCCCGTGAGCCAGTGGTGCTACCGGCCGATGGCCGATCAGGCGGTGGACGTGGTGCCGCCGTTCGAGCGCAACGGCCACGTCACGTTCGGCTCGTTCAACGCCAGCATCAAGGTCACGCCGCAGGCCTGCCGCCGCTGGGCCCAGGTGCTGCTGCGCGTGCCCGGCTCGCGGCTGGTGGTCGGCGCCATCACGTCGATGCGCAAGCAGGACGCCATCCGGCGCGAGATCGAAGGGCAGGGCGTCGCCGGCGAGCGGCTCGTGTTCCTGCCGCGCGTGCCGATCGCCGACTACCTCGACCTCTTCAACCAGGTCGACATCACCTTCGACACCTGGCCCTACGGCGGCGGCACCACCACCTTCGATTCGCTGTGGATGGGCGCGCCGGTGGTGGCCGCGCTGGGCGACCTGCCGGTGGCGCGCAGCGCGGCCAGCCTGCTCACGGCGCTGGACCTGGACGACTGGATCGCCGCGTCGCCCGACGAGTTCGTGGACGTGGCGGTGGCGCGGGCGTCCGACCGCGATACGCTGCGCGAGTTGCGCCGCGAACTGCGGCCGCGCCTGCAGGCGTCGCCGCTGACCGACCTGCCGCGCTTCACGCGCGACCTGGAGGCGGCGCTGCGCGCGATGTGGCTCGAGAAGACACGTTGACCCGCGCGCGGCACCGCGATGGAGAATAGGCGCATGTTCCTGGACGCGCCATGCTGAAGAACCTGTTCAACCGGATGCGGCCGACGCCGGCGCCCGCCCAGCCCGCGCCGGTGCCCGCGCCCATCGACACCGCCGCCACCGGCCGCGCCGACGCGCTGGTGGCCGAGGGCAACGCCCGCGAGGACGCCGGCGACGCGGCCGCCGCCGAGGCGTTGTACCGCGAAGCCATCGCCGCCGCGCCGGGCCACCCGCGCGGCCACCTGAACCTGGGCATCGCGCTCGCCGCGCGCGGCGACCTCGACGGCGCCGCGGCGTCGTACGACAGCGTGCTGGCGATCGACCCCGCGCATCCGTTCGGCAACTACAACTTCGCGCGCCTGGCGCTGATGCGCGGCGACGCGCCACGCGCCGCGGCGCTGGTGGGCGCCGCGCTCGCGGCCCGGCCGGAGTTCCCGCAGGCGCTGATGCTGCAGTCCCGCCTGCTCGAGGCGCAGGGCCGCCGGAGCGAGGCGATCGTCGCCATCGAGGCCGCGCTGAAGCTGCAGCCCGACGACCCCGGCAGCTGGTTCAACCTGGGCTCGATGCTGCGCGCGCAAGGTCGCGCCGACGAGGCCGAGGCCGCGCTGCGACGCGCGCTGGCGGCCGACCCCGACAACGTCGAGATGCTGGCGATGCTGGCGGCGGTGCTGCGCGACCAGGGCTTCGCCGACGAGGCGCTGGCGGCGCTGCAGGCGTCGGCCTCCGGGCGCACGCTGTCGTGGCACGAGCGCTCGACCGAGCTGCTGCTGAGCCTGTACGCCGAAGGCCTGGCGCCCGAGGAGCTGCTGCGCCGCCACGTGCGCTTCGGCGTCGATCTCGAGCAGGCCCATCCGGTGCGCTTCACGCACGCGCGCGCGCCGCGCGAGCCGGGGCGCCGGTTGCGCGTCGGCTACCTCTCGGGCGACTTCCTGCTGCACCCGGTGTGCTTCTTCCTGCTGCCCGTGCTGGAGCACCACGACCGCGCGCAGGTGGAGGTGTTCTGCTACTCGTTCACGCGCGGCACCGACAACATGAACAAGCGCCTGCGCGAGTTCGCCGAGCACTGGCGCGACGTGCAGGCGCTGTCCGTCGACGCCATCGCCGACGCCGTCCACGCCGACGGCATCGACCTGCTCATCGACCTGGGCGGCCACTCCGGCGAGCCGCGCCTGGGCGTGTTCGCGCAGCGGCCCGCGCCGGTGCAGGCCGCGTGGCTGGGCTACCTCAACACGACGGGCCTGTCGCGCATGGACCACCGGCTCACCGACCACCGCGCGGACCCGGTGGACATCGCGCAGCCGCAGCACGTCGAGCGCCTTCAATACCTGCCGCACAGCCAGTGGTGCTACGAGGCGCTGGTGCACGAGCCCATCACGCCCGGCGCGCCGTTCGAGCGCCGCGGCCACCTGACCTTCGGCTCGTTCAACGCGGCCGTGAAGATCTCCGCGGCCACCTGCCGGCGCTGGGGCGAGCTGCTCGCGCGCGTGCCCGGTTCGCGGCTGGTGGTGGCCAACTGCAAGTCGATGCGCAAGCGCGAGGCGGTGCTGCGCGGCATCGCGGCGGCCGGCGTGACGGCGGATCGCGTGACCTTCTCCGATCGCGTGCCGCTGGACAAGTACCTGGCGCTCTACAACTCGGTCGACATCGCCCTGGACAGCTTCCCGTACGGCGGCGGCACCACCACGCTGGACGCGATCTGGATGGGCACGCCGGTGGCGGCGGCCGTCGGGCCCACCTCGGTGTCGCGCAGCGCGGCGAGCATCCTGCAGGCGCTGGGCCTGGACGACTGGGTCGCGCCGTCCGTCGACCGCTGGGTGGACATGGTCGTCGACCGCGCCGCCGACCGCGACGCGCTGCGCACCCTGCGCCGCGAGCTGCGGCCGCGCCTGCTGGCCTCGCCGCTGAGCGACGTCAAGGGCTTCGTGCGCGACCTCGAGGCCACGTACCTGCGCCTGTGCGCGGCCGCGCCGGCGCCGGTGGCCGACGACGTCGCGCGCGCCGACGCGCTGGTCGCCCAGGGCAACGAGCGCGAGGACGCCGGCGACCTGGATGCGGCCGAGGCGCTGTACCGGCAGGCGATCGCCGCCGCGCCCGGCCACGCGCGCGGCCACCTGAACCTGGGCATCGTGCGCGTCGCGCGCGGCGACGCGGCCGGCGCCACGCAAGCCTACGAACGCGTGCTGGCCATCGACGCCCGCCACGCGTTCGGCCTCTACAACTACGCCCGGCTCGTCTTCATGCAGGGCGACCACGCGCGCGCGCTGGCGCTGGTGGAGGCCGCGATCGTGGCCAAGCCGGACTTCGCGCAGGCGCTGGCCGTGAAGTCCAGCGTGCTCGACGCGATGGATCGGCTGGACGACGCCATCCCGGCGCTGCAGGCCTCGCTGGCCCTGCAGCCCGACGACGCCGGCAACTGGTTCAACCTCGCGCTGCTGCTGCGCCGCGTCGACCGGCGCGACGAGGCGGAGGCCGCGGTGGCGCAGGTGCTCGCGCGCGACCCCGACAACCTGGCAGCGCTGGAGGTGAGCATGCGCATCCAGATGGAACTGGGCTTCGCCGACCGGGCGCTGCCGCCGGTGCAGCGCTTCGTGCAACTGTCGCCCACCACCTGGCCGCATCGCTCCTTCGAGCTGATGCTGATGAACTTCGCCGGCGGCTTCCCGGCCGACGAGACGTTCGAGCGCCACCTCGCCCTGGCGCGCGACCTCGAGCGCGCGTTCCCGGTGCGCTTGCGCCGCTGGCCCGAGCGCGGCGACCCGCAGCGCCGGCTGCGCATCGGCTACCTGTCGTGCGACCTGGTGCTGCACGCCGTGCCGATGTTCCTGGCGCCGGTGCTCGAGCACCACGACGCGCAGCGCGTCGAGACGTTCTGCTACGACTTCGGCACGCACAAGAAGGACAAGATGACGGCGCGCCTGCGCCAGGCCGCCGACCACTGGCGCGACGTCGCCGCGCTCAGCGACGAGGCGATCGCCGACGCCATCCACGCCGACGGCATCGACGTGCTGGTCGACCTCGCGGGACACTCCGGCCTGCCGCGCCCGGGAATCATCTGCCAGCGGCCCGCGCCGGTGCAGGTGAGCTGGCTCGGCTATCTCAACACGACCGGCCTCTCGACGATGGACTTCCGCCTCTGCGACGTCCGCACCGATCCGCCCGGCATCGCGCAGCCCTTGCACACCGAACGGCTGTTCCCGCTGCCGGACAGCCAGTGGTGCTTCCAGCCCATCAGCCAGCGCCCGCCTGTGCTCGAATCGCCGTTCGTGCGCAACGGCCACATCACCTTCGGCTCGCTCAACAACGCGCTCAAGATCACGCCGGCGCTGGCCCGCGCCTGGGGCCGGCTGCTGGCGCGCACGCCGGGCTCGCGGTTGCTGGTGGCCGACACCAAGTCCGCGCGCAAGCAGGAGGCCATCCTGGCCGACATCGCCAGCCAGGGCGTGGCGCCCGGGCGCGTCGAATTCCTGCTGCGCATGTCGCTCGACGACTATGCCGATTTCGTCAACGGCATCGACATCGCCCTGGACACCTTCCCCTACGGCGGCGGCACCACCACGTTCGACGCGCTGTGGCGCGGCGTGCCCGTGGTGTCCGCGGTGGGCGACCTGCCGACGTCGCGCAGCGCGTCCAGCCTGCTCGCGTACCTCGGCCTGGATGACTGGATCGCGCCCGGCATCGCCCAGTACGTCGACGTGGCCGTCGCGCGGGCGTCCGACCTCGACGCGCTGCAGGCCCTGCGGCGCGACCTGCCCGCGCGCATCCAGGGCTCGCCGCTGGCCGACATGCCCCGCTTCGTGACGAACCTCGAGGCCGCCTATCGAACGATGTGGCTCGAGAAGACCTCATGACCCCGAACCCCGACGCGTCGTCGACGCAGGCCGTGCCATGCTGAAGAACCTGCTCAAGCGCTTGCTCCCCGCGGACGCGCCCGCGCCCGCGCCCGCGCCTGACGCGCCCGCGCCCGTGAGCGCGCCCGCGCCGACGCCCGCCCCCGCGACCGACGACGTGGCGGCCGCCGACGCGCTCGTTGCCCAGGGCAACGAGCGCGAGGACGCCGGCGACCTCGTGCGGGCCGAGGCGCTGTACCGCCAGGCGGTCGCCGCCGCGCCGGGCCACCCGCGCGGCCACCTCAACCTGGGCATCGCGCTGATGGCGCGCGACGACCTCGGCGGCGCCGCGGCCGCGTTCCAGCGCGTGCTGGCCATCGACCCGGCCCACCCGTTCGGCAACTACAACTACGCGCGGCTCGCGTTCGTGCGCGACGACAACGCGAAGGCGCTGGCGCTGGTCGATGCCGCGCTGAAGGCCCGGCCGGAGTTCCCGCAGGCGCTCGTCGTGCGCTCCAACGTGCTGGACGCTCTCGAGCGCCGCGACGACGCCATCGAGGCGATGCGGGCCGCGCTGGCGCTGCAGCCGGACGACGCCGGCGGCTGGTTCAACCTCGCGCTGATGCTGCAGAAGGCCGGCCGGCCGGACGAAGCGGCGCCGGCGCTGGAGCAGTCGGTGCAGCGCGTGCCCGACAACCTCGCATCGCTCGAGCTGTCGATGCGCATCCGGCTGGTGCAGGGCTTCTCGGAGGAGGCGCTCACGCTGCTGCAGACCATCACCCGCCGCGACCCGACGGGCTGGGCGCACCGGTCGTTCGAGTTGATGGTGATGAACAATGTCGAGGACATCACGCCGCAGCAGCTGTTCCAGCGCCACCTCGACTTCGGCCGCGACATGGAGCGGGCGGTGCCCGTGCGCTTCGACCGCTGGCCCGCGCGCGGCGATGCCGGGCGCCGGCTGCGCATCGGCTACGTGTCGCGCGACCTGCAGATGCACCCGGTGTCGTTCTTCCTGGCGCCCGTGATCGAGCACCACGACCGCTCGCGCGTGGAGGTGTTCTGCTACTCGTACGGCGACAGCCGCGACCAGCTGACGGAACGCCTGCGCAAGGCCACCGACCACTGGCGCGAGTGCGGCGCGCTGTCCGACGACGCCTTCGCCGACGCGATCCACGCGGACGGCATCGACGTGCTGGTCGACCTCGTGGGCCACACCGGCCAGCCGCGCCTGGGCATCTTCTGCCAGCGGCCGGCGCCGGTGCAGGTGTCATGGCTGGGCTACCTGAGCACCACCGGGCTCGCGCGCATCGACTATCGGCTGTCCGACGATCGCGCCGACCCGCCCGCGCTCGCGCAGCCCATGCACACCGAACGCCTGGTGGCGCTGCCGGCCAGCCAGTGGTGCTACCAGCCGCTGCACGACGTGCCGGTCGACCTGGCGCCGCCGTTCGAGCGCAACGGCCATGTCACGTTCGGCTCGTTCAACGCCACCACCAAGGTGACCAAGCCGATGTGCCGCCGCTGGGCGCAGGTGCTGCTGCGCGTGCCGGGCGCGCGGCTGCTGATCGGCGACGTGAAGTCCGACCGCCGCAAGACGGAGGTGCGCGCGGAGTTCGAGCGCCTGGGCGTGGCCGCCGACCGCATCGAGTTCCTGCCGCGCGTGTCGGTGGACAAGTACCTCGACCTCTACAACCGCGTCGACATCGCGTTCGACACCTACCCGTACGGCGGCGGCACCACCACGCTCGACGCATTGTGGATGGGCGCCCCGGTCGTGGCCGCGATGGGCGGCAGCTCGGTGTCGCGCAGCGCCGCCAGCGTGCTGCGCTACCTGGGCATGGACGAGTGGATCGCCGCCGACATCGACGGCTACGTCGACCTCGCGGTGGCGCGCGCCAACGACCTGGACGGCCTGCGCCACCAGCGCCGCACGCTGCGCGAGCGCATGGCCGGCTCGGCGCTGACCGACGTGCCGCGCTTCGTGCGCGACCTGGAGGCGGCGTACCGCGCGATGTGGCTCGAACGCGTGCAGTGACATGCTCAAGAACCTGTTCAACAAGTTCCGCGCGGCCCCCGCCGCCGAGGCCGCGCCCGCGACGCCGGCCGCGCCAGTGGACGACGTCGCGCTGGCCGACGCCCGCATCGACGAGGGCAACCGCCTCGAGGACGCGGGCGACCGCGCCGCGGCCGAGGCGCTGTACCGCCAGGCCGTCGCGGCCGCGCCGGGCCACGCGCGAGCGCACCTGAACCTGGGCATCCTGCTGGCCGACCAGGGCGACCGCGCCGGCGCCACGCGCGCCTACCAGGCGGTGCTGGCCATCGACCCGGGGCACGCGTTCGGCAACTACAACTTCGCCCGCCTCGCGCTCGTGCACGGCAACGCGCAGGAGGCCGAGCGGCTCGCGCGCGCCGCGCTGCTGGCCAGGCCCGAGTTCCCGCAGGCGCAGTTCGTCCTCGGCAACGCGCTGGAGGCGCTGGGCCGGCCCGGCCCCGCCGCGGAGGCGATGGCGGCCGTCGTGCGGCTGGAGCCGGACAACGTCGGCGCATGGTTCCACCTGGCCTCGCTGCTGCACGACCTGCGCCGGCTCGACGAGGCCGAGATCGCGCTGGGCCACGTGCTCGGCCGCGTGCCGGGCGACGCCGCCGCGCTGTACCTGCTGAGCCAGGTGTGGCGCGCGCACGGCTCGCTGCCCGAGATGCTCGAGGCGCTGCGCGCCGCCATCCGCGCCGCGCCGGACAACACGTTCTACCAAACGCAGGAGCTGCTGTTCCTCAGCTGGGAGGAGGGCGCGTCGGCGCGGGCGATCTTCGAGCGCCACGTCGAGTTCGGCGCGCGCATCGAGCGCGACGTGCCCGTGCGCTTCGAGCACGCCGCGCGCGCGGCCGAGCCGGGGCGCAAGTTGCGCGTCGGCTACGTGTCGGCCGACTTCTGCCTGCACCCGGTCATGTTCTTCCTGCTGCCGGTGCTGGAGCACCACGACCGCGCGGGCGTCGAGACGTTCTGCTATTCCACGCGCCGCAAGGTCGACCACATCACCCGGCTGGCGCGCGGCCACGCGCAGCACTGGCGCGACGCCGAGGCGATGTCCGACGAGCAGCTCGCCGACGCCATCCACGCCGACGGCATCGACGTGCTGGTCGACCTTACCGGCTACACCACCGCGCCGCGCCCCGGCCTGTTCGCGATGCGCGCCGCGCCGGTGCAGGCCGCGTGGGTGGGCTACCTCGGCACGACGGGACTCACGCGCATGGACTGGCGGCTCACCGACGTGCGCTGCGATCCGCCCGGGCTCGCGCAGCCGCTGCACACCGAGCGCCTGTCCTTCCTGCCCGACAGCCAGTGGTGCTACCGGCCGCTGATCCCGTCGACGGTCGAGACGCCGGGGCCGCTGGCGCGCCATGGCGTCGTCACGTTCGGCTCGTTCAACGACGCGCTCAAGATCACGCCGTCGATGGCCGATCGCTGGGCGCGGGTGCTGGCGCGCGTGCCGGGGTCGCGGCTGCTGATCGCCAACATCGGCTCGGAACGGCGCCGCGAGGCCATCCGGCGCGCGCTGGCCGCCGGCGGCATCGCGCCGGACCGCTTCGAATTCGTGCCGCGCGTCGACCTCGACAAGTACCCCGCGCTCGTGAGCCGCGTCGACATCGCGCTCGACACGTTCCCGTACGGCGGCGGCACCACCACGTTCGACGCGTTGTGGATGGGCGTGCCGGTGGTGACGGCGGTGGGCGAGACCTCGGCGTCGCGCAGCGCCGCGAGCATCCTGCGCGCGCTGGAGATGGACGACTGGGTCGCTCCGGACATCGACGCGTTCGTCGACGTGGCCGTGGCCCGCGCCGCCGATCACGCGGCCATCACGGCCCTGCGGCAGTCGCTGCGCCAGCGGCTGCAGGCGTCGCCGCTCACCGACGCCGTGGCGTTCACGCGCGGCCTGGAAGCCGCGTACCGTGACATGGTCAGTGGATCGCGCCCTTGAGCAGCCTGCCCACGCGCTCGCTCGCCTTGGTCGGCGTCAGCGCCACTTCGGGATGGGCCTTGGCATAGACGCGGAAGACCTCGTCGATGAAGCTGGGGCCGACGTCGTCGACGCCGTCGAAGTCGAGTTCGGCCGTCGCGAACAGCTCCAGGCGCGAGACCACCCAGCGGGCCTGCGCGCGTGAATCGAGCGTCAGGCCGTTGTCGGTG
>FTBV01000965.1_pt1 | contig 10543 bp, 7 predicted proteins | sample 1639281 | NCBI WGS metagenome assembly FTBV01 (sample SAMEA3914864, study PRJEB12502) | metagenome | biome: forest; material: soil | place: USA | collected 2012-03-12 | depth 0.3 m | reverse complement strand
GTGTCGGCGTTGTGCTTGACGGTGGCGGTCAGCTGCTCCATCGACGCGGCGGTCTGCTGCAGGTTGCTCGCCTGTTCCTCGGTGCGCTGGCTCAGGTCCGCGTTGCCGTTGGCGATCTGCGAGGAGCCGGTGGCGATCGATTCGGACGCGTGGCGCACGTCGCCGACGATGGCGACGAGGCTTTCGTTCATCAGCTTCAACGCGGTCAGCAGCGTGCCGATCTCGTCGTGGCGGTCGACGACGACCTGCGAACCGAGGTCGCCGGCAGCCACCGTCTGCGCCACCTTGACGGCGATGCCGATGCCGCCGGTGATCGAACGCACCAGGCTCAGGCCGGCCAGCGCGGCCACCGCGAGCACCGCGGCGCTGATCGCGACCGTCGACCAAAGCACGAGGGTGTAGAGCTTCTGCGCCGCCGCATATTCGGCACCGGCGCCATCGAGCTGGACGACCGCGAGCTTGTCGATGACGTCGGCCACGGGGTCGATCGCCGGATACAGCGGGCCGGCGGCGAGCGCGCGCACGCCTTCGGCATCGCCCTTGTCCAGCAGCGCCGCCAGTTGGGCCACGGCCGCATCGGCCTGCACCATGAGCGGCTGCGCCTGCTTGACCAGCGGCAGCTCCTGTTCGTCCAGGCTGGACGACGCGTATCCCTTCCAGCGCTCGGAGATCTTCGCCTGCAACGCCTTGAGCTGCGTCGCGCCGGCCGGCGCGGCGAGCGACCCGGCGGCCGCCTTGTGCGCGATGTCGACCGCCTCGTTGTAGCCGTCCGCCACGTGCTTGAGCTGCTCCAGCGCAGCCACGCGGTCGTTGTAGAGCGAGCCCAGCGATTCGTTGCTGGCCTTCATCCGGAACACGGTGAAGCTCGCGGCCGCGATCAACAGGATCAGCAGGCTGCCCACCAGCAGGATGAGACGGGTCTTGATACTCAGGCTTTTCATGGACGGCTCCGCAAAGGCGCGTCGTCACGCACGACGACGTCTGCTTTTCGACCGTTCCTGAACGGAACCTAACGCCAAGCTGAAGAAGGTCGAGGATTCCCTACAGCGCGCTCAGGGCTCGCCCGCCGCGAACACCGAGTCGAGCTCCTCGACCCACAGCACCTTGTCCTCCTCGTCGACGAAGGAGCCCTCCAGGCTGTTGCGCAGCATGGCGTACGCGTCGCGCGCGGTCAGCTGGGGCAGCGACTCGAACAGCTGCACGAAGTTGTCGTTGAGGTAGCCGCCGAAGTAGGCCGGGTCGTCGGAATTGACCGTCACGCACAGGCCATCGGCCAGCAGCGCGGGGATGTTGTGCGCGCCGAGATCGTCGAACACCCGCAGCTTGACGTTGGACAGCGGGCAGACCGTCAGCGGCACGCGTTCGCGCGCCAGCCGCGCCACCAGCGCCGGATCCTCCACGCAGCGCACGCCGTGGTCGATGCGTTCGACGTGCAGGGTGTCGAGCGCCGACCAGATGTACGCCGGCGGGCCCTCCTCTCCGGCATGCGCGACCAGGCGCAGCCCCTGCGCCCGGGCGCGCGCGAAGACGCGCTCGAACTTCTCGGGCGGATGGCCCATCTCGCTGGAATCCAGGCCCACGCCGATGAACTTGTCGCGATATGGCAGCGCCGCCTCCAGCGTGGCGAGCGCGTCCTCCTCGCTCAGGTGGCGCAGGAAGCACAGGATCAGGCGCACGCTGAGGCCCAGCTCGGCTTCGGCGCGCCGGGCGGCGCGGTCGAGGCCGCGCATCACGACGCCGATGTCGATGCCGCGCGCCGTGTGCGTCTGCGGGTCGAAGAAGACCTCGCAGTGGACGACGTTGTCGCGCGCCGCCCGCTCGAAGTACGCCCAGGCCATCGCGTCGAAGTCGGCCTCGGTGATCAGGACGCTGGCGCCGGCGTAGTAGACGTCGAGGAAGCTCTGCAGGTTGGTGAACGCGTAGGCCGCGCGCAGGGCCTCGACATCGGCGTAGGGCAGCGTGACGTGGTTGCGCCGCGCCAGCTCGAAGATCAGCTCGGGCTCCAGCGAGCCCTCGATGTGGATGTGCAGCTCCGCCTTGGGCGCCGCGCGCAACAGCGACAGCAGGTGCGGACGGGAGATGTCGGCGAAGGCTATGGGCAGGGTCATGGCAGGAGTCCAGGCGGGGATGGGCCGACTTTAAGCGCTCGCGGCCGCCGCGGGAAACGGCCACGCCGCCCTGGCTATCCTTCATCGCTTTTCGCATAACGCGGCGCCGCAGAATGCGGTTGGAGCTGCATCGGGCGTGCCGTCACACGCCGCAGCGCCGAGATGCCCGTCCCGCCGATCCGCTCACCCTTGCAGGCCTTCCGTTGAACTTCGATCTCATGCACGGCGTGGCCGGGCTGCTGGTGGGCGCCATCGTCGGCGTCACCGGCGTGGGCGGCGGCGCGCTGATGACGCCGATCCTCGTGCTGCTGTTCGGCGTCGCCCCGACCACGGCGGTCGGCACCGACCTGCTCTACGCCTCGATCACGAAGATGTTCGGCACCGCCGTGCACCACAAGGCGGGCACCGTGGACTGGCAGGTGGTGCGCCGGCTCGCGCTAGGCAGCCTGCCCGCCGCGGCGCTGACGCTCGCGTGGATGCACCTGTCGCACGTGGGCCAGATGCGCGGGGGCGTCATCACGTTCACGTTGGGGATCGCGCTGGTCGTCACGGCGCTGGGGATCCTGTTCAAGGAGCCGATCCACGCGCTCGGCAAGCGCTTCCGCCTGGGCGACAGCGCGCGCTTCAAGGCGATGCAACCGTGGCTGACCGTGCTGAGCGGCGTGCTGCTGGGCGCGATGGTGACGCTGACCTCGGTGGGCGCCGGCGCACTGGGCACCGCGATGCTGGTCTATCTCTACCCGCTGCGGCTGGGCGCGGGCAAGCTGGTGGGCACCGACCTCGCCCACGCGATCCCGCTGACGCTGATCGCCGGGCTGGGCCATCTGGTGCTCGGCACCGTCGACCTGGGGCTGATGCTCAACCTGCTCGCCGGCTCGATCCCCGGCGTGCTGCTGGGATCGTGGATCAGCACCCGCGCGCCGGTGAAGCCGCTGCGCATCGCCATCGCGCTGGTGCTGCTGCTCGTGTCCTGGAAGATGATCCTGCGCTGACGGCCTGGCCCGGCCACGCGCTCAGAACGACTGCCAGTTGTCGTCGCTGGTCGTCGCCAGAGCCGGCTCGGGGCGGGACACGCGCGGTGCGACGCGCGCGGCCGGCGCCGATCGGGTGGCGCTCGCCTTGGACGTGGCGGAGGCGCGCGTGGCCTGCGCGGCCGGACGCTGCGCCGCGAACGACGCGCTTTCCTGCGCGCCCAGGCGGAACACGGACACCGCCTTCACCAGTTCGTGCGACTGCATCTTGAGGCTCTCGGCCGCGGCCGCGCTTTCCTCGACGAGCGCCGCGTTCTGCTGCGTGACCTGGTCCATCTGCGTGACGGCTTCACCCACCTGGGCCACGCCGGTGCTCTGTTCGAGGCTGGCGGCGCTGATCTCGCCGACGATGTCGGAGACGCGCCGGATCGATCCGACGATCTCGGCCATGGTCGCACCGGCCTTGTCCACGAGCTGCGTGCCCTGCTCGACGCGTTCGACGCTGTCGACGATCAGCGTCTTGATCTCCTTGGCGGCCGCCGCGCTGCGTTGCGCCAGGCTGCGCACCTCGCTGGCGACGACCGCGAAGCCGCGGCCCTGCTCGCCGGCGCGCGCCGCTTCGACCGCGGCGTTCAGGGCCAGGATGTTGGTCTGGAACGCGATGCCGTCGATCACCGTGATGATGTCCGCGATGCGGCGCGAGCTGTCGTTGATGCCCTTCATCGTGTCGACGACCTGGCCGACGACGTCCCCGCCGCGCGTGGCCACGCCGGTCGCGGTCTGCGCCAGCTGGTTGGCCTGCGCCGCGTTGTCGGCGTTGCTGCGCACGGTGGCGCCCAGCTGCGTCATCGTCGCCGAGGTTTCCTCGAGCGCGCTGGCCTGTTCCTCGGTGCGCTGGCTCAGGTCGGCGTTGCCGGAGGCGATCTCCGACGAGCCCGTGGCGATGGATTCCGAGGCATCGCGCACCCGGCCGACGATGCCGGCGAGGCTCGCCTGCATCGTGCCGAGCGACGACAGCACGCTGCCGGCCGGCGCCTGCGCGGCACCGGCGATCTCGCCCAGGTCGCCTTCGGCGATGCGGCGCGCGGCGTCGCCGAGTTGGTCCGGTTCGGCGCCGAGGGCACGCGTGAGGCTGCGGGCGATCAGCACGCCGCACAGCGCGGCGGCCGCGAAGGCCAGCACGCAGGCCGCGACGAGGAGGTTGCGCTGGACGGCGTAGGCCGCGCTGCCGTCCTTCACGAGGCCGCGCGCGCGTTCCTCGGTGTGCACCTTGTAGTTGTCGGTCGCCGCGACCAGGGCCGCCAGCAGCGGCCGGCAATCCCTGTTGATGCTGGCGATGGCCTCGTCCTTCTTGCCGTCCAGCGCGAGCTTGACGATGTTCAGCGCCACCGGGCCGTAGGCGGTCTCCACGCGGTCGATCTCGCCGATCATGTCGCGCGCCGTCTGCGTGGCCATCGGATCGGAAGCGACGCGCTGCTTGAGCTCGCCCAGGCGCGCCTGCACGTCGGCATGGGCCTGCGTCACGGCGGTCTTCACGCCCGCGACGTCCGCCGGCGCGGTGACCAGCACCAGGTCACGCGCCGCGATGGCGCGACGGTCGACGGCGGTGCGCACCTCGCCGGCGAGCGTCGCCCGCGCATTGACGCCATTGACGTAGTCGACGAAGCGGCCGTTGGAGTCGGACAGCGCCTTCAGCGACACGCTGGCCACCACCAGCACCATCAGGGCAAGGGCGCCGAACGCGGCGGTGAGCTTGGTTCGAACCGTGGAATTCTTGAACATGGCGAAGTTCTCTTGAAGAAGGAGGGAAGCTGACCCGAGGCGGGGAGGCGGCGACCTCCGGGGGTCTTCATGCCGTCTTGCTGCAAGTGCAACTGTAATTTGTTTGCTGTCAAAATCATTTATTCGCGCAAGCGAGAATTTCTGTCCAGCGTGAGAATAATCACTGGCAGAGTTCGCCGCGCGGCCGATTCCTGTTGCAATCGACCCCACCCAGTCCTCCAGCCCCGTCATGGCCGCCCTGCACCTTGCGCTCGTCGACGACGACGCCGAATACACCGAATTCCTCTCCCAGTACCTGCGCGACCGCGGCCTGTCCGTCGACGTCTTCGCGGACAGCCACGACCTGATGGCGCTGGCCGACCCCTACGGCTACGACTTCTACGTGGTCGACCTGATGCTGCCGGGCATCGACGGCGTCAACCTCATCAAGCTGCTGCGCCGGCGCACCAATGCCGGCGTGCTGGTCGTCTCGGGACGCCTCGCGGCGGACGTGTTCCGGGAGGTCGTCACCGCCGGGGCCGACATGTACCTGGTCAAGCCCGTGCAGTTCGAGCAGGTGGAGATCGCCATCGAGGCCGTGCAGCGCCGCGCCGCCGGCTCCACCGCGACGCAGGAAATGGCCTGGACGCTGGACCGCCGCGCCCGCCAGCTCGTGGCGCCGGACGGCGCCCGCGTCGAGTTGAGCGATGCCGACCGCGCGCTGCTGGAATGCTTCTTCGAGGCCAACGGCGACGTGGTCACGCGCGAGACGCTGCGCCGCAGCCTGGGCAAGCCCGAGGACGAGGATGGCGGCGACGGCCTCAACGCGACGATCTACCGCCTGCGCCGCCGCATCGAACGCGCGACGCCCAGCGTGGTGCCGCTGCAATCGCGCTCGCGCGTCGGCTACGTGTTCCGCGCGCCGCTGAAGGTGGCCTGAGGGCGCCCTCAGTCGTCCATCGTCTGCGGCACGATCAGGCGCATCGTGACGCCCTGCGGCGTGTCGCGCAGCAGCTCCACGCTGCCGCCATGCAGCTCCATGACGCGCCGCACGATGTACAGGCCCAGCCCCATGCCGTGCGCTGAGCGGCCGCTGCCCCGCTGGCGCTGCAGCTTGCGCTCGAACAGCCGGTCGCGGATGGCCGCGGGAATGCCGGGGCCGGCATCGATCACGTCGATCACCAGCGCGAGCGGATCGTCCAGGTCGATCACGTGCACCTCCACCGGCGAGCTCGGCGGGCTGTAGCGCAGCGCGTTGGCGAGCAGGTTGCGCAGCGCGAGGCGCATCAGGCTCATGTCCATCGACGCCGTGCGCGTGGGCGCGACGCGCACCACGCGCAGGCGATCGCGGTCGCCCGCCGGCAGGTCGGCGCGCGTGACGGCCAGCAGCGTGTCGATGTCCGTGTCGGCGCGCTGGATCCCGTCGCGCCGCGCGAGCAAGGTGGCGACGGCCAGGTTGTTGTCGATGCTGGCGAGCACCTGCCCCAGCACCGACTGCGCGCGCACGAGCCTTGAGGAGGCCGTGGGATGGCCCACCTCGTCCAGCACGGCCGCCGCGCCCTGCAGCGCGGCCGAGGCGTTGTTCAGCGGCTGGCGCACCTCGTGGGCCAGCACGTCCAGCATCTCGTCGCGCTCGGCCAGCAGCTCCTCGGTGGCCCGCGCGTGGCGCTCGATCTCGCTGCGCACCGCCTGCTCCCGGCGCAGCGCGCGCGAGGTGCGGTGCTGCTCGGTGATGTCCTGCAACGCGCCGACCAGGCGGACGGGCTTGCCGCCCTCGACGACCACCTCGCCGAGCAGGCGCACCCACAGGTGGCGGCCCGCGGCGTCGATCAGCGCCAGCTCCAGGTCCCACGGAATGCCGCGCTCCACGCCCGTCCAAACCGCGGCCTCGACCACCGGGCGGCTGTCGGGGGCGAAGAAGTCGAGGGCGTTCTGCATCGTCGGCACGAAGCCCGGTCCGACGGCGTGGATGCGGCGCGTCTCGTCGGACCAGGTGACGATCCGCGTGCGCAGGTCGACCTCCCAGGCGCCGACGCCCGCCAGCCGTCCGGTGCGATCGAGGAAGGCCTGCAGCCGGCTGCGCTCGGTCACGTCCTCGACGGAGCCGACGTGGCCGATGACCGCCCCGTCCGCATCCGTCAGCGGACGCGCCAGCACGTGCAGTTCACGTACCGCGCGGTCGGGTCGCATGATGCGGAACTCGGCGTCGAAGGGCGCGCCGCTGTCGGCCGCGGCCTGCCAGCGGGCCAGCACGCCGGCGCGGTCGATCGCATGGATGGCGTCCGACCAGGCCATGCCCAGGCTCTGCTCGCGCGTCAAGCCGTAGATCTCGCGCCAGGACGGATTGGTGTAGGTATAGGCTCCCCGGGCATCGGCGTGGAACACGCCCACCGGCGCGCCCTCGCTGAGCGTGCGGAAGCGCGTCTCGCTGGCCGCCACGAGCGCCGCCGATTCGCGCGCGGAACGCACCGCGAGCCGGCCCTCCAGCAAGCGCGCCGCCGCCGTGCCGAGCTGGCGCAGCACCGCGCGCTGATGCTCGGAGAGCTGGCGCGGCTGGCGGTCGATGACGCACAGCACGCCGACGCGGTGGCCCGACGCCAGCCGCATCGGCATGCCGGCATAGAAGCGCACGCCAGCCTCGGGCGTGACGAAGGGGTTGTCCGCGAAGCGCGCGTCCAGGCGCGCATCCGGCACTTCGAACAACCCGTCGCCGAGCACGGCGTGGGCGCAGAACGCCAGGTCGCGATCGGTTTCCTGCAGGTCGACGAGGCCTATGCTGGCCTTGAACCACTGGCGCTTCTCGTCCAGCAGCGTCATCAGCGAGATGGGCACCTCGCAGACCAGCGCCGCCGCCGATACCAGCGCGTCGAATTCGGCCTCCGGCGCGGTATCGAGAATGTCGAGCGCGCGCAGGGCCGCAAGGCTGCCCTGTTCGTCGTCGCGCAAGGGGACCGGTGCCATCGTCTCCGGGCCTCAGCCGTGATGGCAGCGCCGGCCCAGGCGGCTCATCTTCGCAGCCAGCTTGGCCTCCACCTTGCGCCCGGCCATGCCGTCGCCGCGGTCGTAATGCGGCGTCCACTTCTTGCCTTCGGGCTGGCGGTCGTCCCAGAACATCAGGTAGCCGCCGGCGGCGATCGCGAACGGCGCCAGCGACACGCCGGGCTCGACGCGACCCAGGAAGTCGTTGCGCGCGCCCTCGACGACCTTGCGCGAGAACCAGCCGGGCAACACGAAGTTCTGCACCTTCACGCCCTCGATCTCGTAGGATTCGCCGGAGACGGCGTCGCACAGCTCGAACTGGTGGAACACGAGGTGCCGGTGATCGACCGGATGCGGGCCCTGCACCAGCAGGTTGTTCAACGGATCGCCCACCAGCTCGATGGCCTCGTGCGAGAGCGCGACCGTCCAGCAGTCGGCGCCCTCGCCGCAGGAGTCGAGGAAGACGAAGCCGAAGGGCACGTCATCATTGTTGCCGTCGTGGTAGCCCTCGGTCGCCGCCATCGTGGCCTGGTCCTCGATGTAGAGGATGGCGTCGCCGCGCCGTCCGGGCAGCACGGGCAGGTCGACCTTCCTCTCGCGCCGCGTCGGCACGCGGCCGGCGCTGTCCACGCGCAGGCGTGCGCCGAATTGCCAGTGCGGATAGAAGTCTTCTTCCAGCTGACGGTTGATGGCGCGGACGGCGGTCTGGAGCTCGGCATCGGACAGATGCCTGCTGCGATTGACGACCGAGATCAGCATGGACGGTTCCTTCGAAGTTTGGACGGGCGAGGCAATTGTCGACCTTCCTGCAGCGCCCCGCCACAGGCCATACTCGCCGGACTGCCTCTTCGCGGACCGCCGCCTCGCCATGGATTATTCCGACGTCCTGCAACAGATCGCGCACGAACTGGCGCCCGTCATCGGGCAGGGCAAGGTCGCCAGCTACATCCCCGAGCTCGCCCGCGTCTGCCCGCAGCAGTTCGGCATGGCGGTGGTCACCATCGGCGGCGACGTGCACACGGTGGGCGATGCCCACCAGGCGTTCTCGATCCAGTCGATCTCCAAGCTGTTCACGCTGGTGATGGCGCTGCAGCTCGAAGGCGACGACGTGTGGAAGCGGGTTGGCCGCGAGCCCTCGGGCACGCCGTTCAACTCGCTGGTGCAGCTCGAGGCCGAGAACGGCAAGCCGCGCAATCCGTTCATCAATCCTGGCGCGCTGGTCTGCACCGACATCCTGTGCACGCGCTACGCGGTGCCCGAGAACGCCGTCGTCGAATTCCTGCGTCCGCTGTGCGGCAACCGCGAGGTGCACTACAACCGCGCCGTCGCCGCGTCGGAGCGCCGCACCTCGCATCGCAATGCCGCGATGGCGCACCTGATGAAGGCGTTCGGCAACCTGAACAACCCGGTCGACGACGTGCTCGACGCCTATTGCCGCCATTGCGCCATCGAGATGAGCTGCGTCGAGCTCGCGCGCGCCGTCACCTTTCTCGCGCACGGCGGCAAGCACCCGCAGGGCCACGGCGAGGTCCTCGGCACCAGCCTGGCCAAGCGCCTGAACGCGCTGATGCTCACCTGCGGCACCTATGACGCCGCCGGCGACTTCGCCTTTCGCGTCGGGCTGCCCGCCAAGAGCGGCGTGGGCGGCGGCATCGTGGCGGTGATGCCGGGCGAATGCGGCATCTGCGTGTGGTCGCCGGCGCTCGAGCCCTCGGGCAACTCGCTGGCCGGCTCGCTCGCGCTGGAGCGCTTCACGACCCTGACGGGGCGGTCGATCTTCTAGAAACAGGTGACGATCGCGTCGACGACGGTGTAGTCCTCGTCGACGACGGCCATCCAGCGCCACTTGTCGAAGGTCGTGCAGGGATGCGAAATGCCCAGGCAGACGCGGTCGCCGACCTGCAGGCCCTGCGTGTCCGACGTCAGGCGCAGGTAGGCGTGCTGGTCGTTCAGCTTCTGCACCGACCAGCCCTCGGGCACCAATGCGCGCTCGCGGCTGGCGCGCGCGCAGCTGGCGAGCGGGATGGGCATGCCGAGGTCGTACGAGATGTCGCGCTTGCCGACGGCGAGGATGGCCAGGCCCGGCTCGGGCATCGCCTGCACCAGCGCCCACACCTCCAGCGCGGCGCGCAGGCCCTGCGCATCGCTGCAACCCAGGCGCTGGTTGACCGCGTGCACGAGCCGCTGGTAATGCCCCTGGTCGTGCGTGACATAGCAGCCCGAGCGGAGCAGGCCCATGACCGGCCGGGACAGGCCCACGCGCAGGCGCGGCACGACCAGGTCGAACACGCCCGAGCCGCCGGCCGACACGATCACCTCGTCGCTGCCGAACAGGCCCTCGGCGTCGCAGTCGCGCGCCAGCCGCTCCACCCGATCCATCAGGTCGTCGGCCGCGGGGCGGTCGTCCTCGTTGCGGCCGGTGTTGCCCAGGCCTTCGTAGCATTCGATGCCGGCGAGCGTGACCGCGGAGCTCGCGTGCGCGCGGCGCGCCAGCGCGAGCGCCGCGTCATGCGCGCGCACGCCCGTGCGTCCGCCCGCGACGCCCACCTCCAGCAGCACCTCGAACGGCCGGTCGGTGGACACGGTCTCGACCAGTGCCAACTGCGCCTCGGAGTCGAGCAGGAAGACGACGCGGACGTCGGGATGGGTGTCGTGCAGCGCGGCGATGGCGCCGAGGTCGGCCGCGTCCAGCACCTGGTTGGCGATCAGGATGTTGCGCGCGCC
>FTBV01001617.1_pt1 | contig 10557 bp, 12 predicted proteins | sample 1639281 | NCBI WGS metagenome assembly FTBV01 (sample SAMEA3914864, study PRJEB12502) | metagenome | biome: forest; material: soil | place: USA | collected 2012-03-12 | depth 0.3 m | reverse complement strand
CCGTCGCCTGCCGCAGGGCTACGACACGCCGGTCGGCGAGCGCGGCGTCACGCTGTCTGGCGGGCAGCGCCAGCGCATCGCGATCGCGCGCGCGATGCTCAAGAACCCGCCGCTGCTGCTGCTCGACGAGGCCACCAGCGCGCTCGACGCCGAAAGCGAACGGATGGTTCAAGCGGCGCTGGAGGCCGCCATGGCCGACCGCACCACGCTCGTGATCGCGCACCGCCTGGCCACAGTCCAGAAGGCCGACCGCATCATCGTGATGGAGCAAGGCCGCATCGTCGAAGAGGGAAACCATCAAGAACTCATGCAGCGCGACGGGCTCTACGCGAAACTTGCCAGAATGCAGTTCCATACCGACCCGCTCGATCCCCTGCCCGAGACGGCCGAATCGCCCGAAGCCGCCTGATCCCCCGTTCCGATGAGCACTCCGCCCGAAGACATCGACGCGCTGTTCGACGCGCCTGCCCCGGCGTCCCCCGTCCAGCCCGCCTCGCCGCTGCCCGGCGCCACGCCGCATGCGTCCGAAGGCCGGGCGGAACAGCGGGTCAAGGTCTCGTGGCCCGCGCGCGTGCAGTTGCCCAACGGCAAGGTGGTCGAGCTGCGCGTGCGCGACCTGTCGGAAAGCGGTGTGGGCCTGCTCACCACGCACCACATCCCGCCCAGCACGGTGCTCAATTTCGCCGTCGGCGTGCCGGGCCTGCACGAGGCCAGCAAGATCACGCCGGTGACCGGCACGATCAAGACGACCTACATCGTGGTCAAGGGCAACGACCTGTTCTGCGGCGGCACCTGGGTGAACCTGCCGTCCGAAGGCCGCGACCTGATCGACAAGTGGATCCGGCGCTTGCGCAAATGAAATTTCTGTCTTGACAGAAATATTGGAAGTCCTAGACTTCCATCCATGGAACTGACCGACGTCGCGCGCAAGTTCGTCCTGCACTGGGGCGAGATGGGATCTGCCTGGGGCGTCAACCGCTCGGTGGCACAGATCCACGCGCTGCTGTTCTTCAACGGCAAGCCGCTGCACGCCGAGGAGCTCGCCGAGACGCTGGGCATCGCCCGCTCCAACGTCAGCACGAGCCTGAAGGAACTGCAGAACTGGAACCTCATCCGCGCCACGCACGTGCTGGGCGACCGGCGCGACTACTTCGAGACGTCGCTCGACGTGTGGACGTTGTTCCGCACCGTGGTGCGCGAGCGCAAGGAACGCGAGTTCGACCCAACCACCCGCGCGCTGCAGGCCTTGACCGCCATGCCCGGCTTCGAGCACGAGCCGGCCGACGTGCAGGATCGCGTGCGCGACACGCTGCGCCTCATGTCCACGCTGGGCAGCTGGTCGGACGAGATGCTGCGGCTGTCGCCGGCCACGCTCGAGAAGGTGCTCAAGATGGGCGCCAGCGTGCAGCGCTTCGTGCGCGGCAGCGGCGCCGCGCCCGACGCCGCTGGCGAGGCGCGCGACGGCGATGGCGCGCTGCTCCCGCTGGGCCCGCCGCCGTTCTGAGGCCCTTTTTTTGCCTCTTGATTTCTATCAATACTGAAATTACTGCCATGCGAGTCCAGGACTATCCGCTGACCTTGTTCTTCGACGGCCACTGCCCCGTCTGCCGCGCCGAGATGCACGCGCTGCGCGCCCGCGACGCCGCGGGCCGCCTGCGTTTCGACGACGTGCGCGCCGAGGGCTTCGCGCGCCCCGCCGGCACGACGACGGACGACCTGCTCGCGGCCATCCACGCCCGCACCGGCGACGGCCGGCTCGTGGCGGGCGTGCAGGCGCTGCGGCTCGCCTATCGCGCGGTCGGCCTCGGCTGGCTCGTCGCGCCCACCGCGTGGCCGCTGCTGCGCGGGCCGTCGGAACGCGCGTACCGCTGGTTCGCGCGCCATCGCTTGGCCATGCCCGAGTGGCTGGGCCTGGCGGCGCTGGGCCTGCGGGCGCGATCGGCGCCGTGCACCGACGCCACCTGCGACCTGCGGGAGCCGCGGCAATGAACGTCCTCGTCTGCGGCGCGAGCGGCTTCGTCGGCCGCGCGGCCTGCGAGGCCTTGCGGCGCCGCGGTCATCGCGTCATCGCCTCGACGTCGTCGACGGCCCCAGCGCTCGACATGGTGCACGCCGACTTCGCACGCGATGTCGACCCGGCCGCGTGGCGGCCGCGGCTGGCCGGCGTCGACGCCGTCGTCAACGCGGTGGGCGTGCTGCGCGACAGCCGGCGGCGCCCGATCGCCGCGGTGCACGAGCGGGCGCCGCGCGCGCTGTTCGAGGCCTGCGCGCAGGCAGGCGTGCGGCGCGTGGTGCAGGTGTCGGCGCTGGGCATCGCCGGCTCGCACACCGCCTACGCACGCACCAAGCGCGCGGCCGAGGATGCCCTGCTGGAGCACGGGGCGGCGGGGCGCCTCGACGGCGTGGTCGTCCGCCCGAGCGTGGTGTTCGGCCGCGGCGGCGCGAGCAGCGCGCTGTTCCTCGCGCTCGCGCGCCTGCCCGTGCTGCTGCTGCCCGCCGCGGTGCGGGCCACGCGCGTGCAGCCGGTGGCCGTGCACGAAGTGGGCGAAGCGATCGCCACGCTGGCCATCGGCGGGCCGGACGACCGCGTGCTCGCCGCCGTGGGCCCCGAGCCGCTCGTGCTCGGCGATTTCATCGCGAGCCTGCGCGCGCAGGCGGGACGCCCGCCCGCGCGCGTGGGCACGCTCGCGCACGCGCTCGCACGCTGGAGCGCCCGCGTGGGCGACGTCGTGCCGGTGTCGCCGTGGTGCAGCGAGACGCTCGCGCTGCTGGACACCGACAACGTCGCCGATCCCGCGCCCTTCGAACGCGTGCTGGGCCGGCGCGCCACGCGCTTCGATGCGCTGCTGAAGGAGACTGCCGCATGAGCGCACGCCCGGCCGCGCCGAAGGGCGCTCGCACCGCAGCCTGCAGGGCGGAGGTTGCCCGATGACCACTCGCGACATCCGCTTGCTCAAGGCCAGCCTCGTCGCCGTCTGGTGGCTCACCGCGTTCGCGAGCGCGTGGGAGGCGCACGGTCGCAGCGACGCGTTGCTGCGCCAGGCCGGCGTCGGCGCCTCGCTGGCCGCGCCGATGCTGTGGGGCGGCATCGCGCTGGACACGGCGATCGGCGCGCTGCTGGCGTTCGCGCCGACGCGCCTGGCCGCCACGGCCGCCTTCGTCGCCACGCTCGCGATGACCGCCATCACCACGGCGGTGCTGCCGGGCCAGTGGCTCGACCCGCTCGGATCGCTCGCCAAGAACCTGCCCATTCTCGCCGCGCTCGTCGTGCTGCGGCGCCACTCGCTCGACAACAAGGATCCGTCGTGAACCTCTACCTCGTCGTCAAGACGCTGCACATCCTGTCGAGCGCGCTGCTCGTGGGCACCGGCTTCGGCACCGCGTTCTACCTGTTCTTCGCCAATCGCACGCCGGCGCTGGCGGGCACGCGCGCCAGCATGGAGGCGCAGGCCGTCGTGAGCCGGCTGGTGGTGCGCGCCGACCTGTGGTTCACCACGCCGGCCGTCGTCTTCCAGCCGCTGTCGGGCGTCGTGCTGATGAAGCTCGCGGGCTGGCCGATGACCGCGCCGTGGATCGTGGCGTCGGTGGCGCTGTACGTGTTCGCCGGCGCGTGCTGGGTGCCGGTACTGTTCCTGCAGCACCGGATGGCGCGCACCGTGGCGGCCGACCTCGCCGCGAACCGGCCGCTCAGCGCGTCGTACTGGCGGGACGCCCGGCGCTGGGAGCGCCTGGGGTATCCCGCCTTCGTCGCGATGATCGCGATCTACGCGCTGATGGCCAACAAGCCCCAGCTCTGGGGTTGATCACGGCGCGTACAGCTGCGCGCAATGCCCCGGCTGCGACGGGCTCGCCGAGATCGCGCCGCCCTTGGCCACGCACTGGCTCGCCGGCAGCGCCGCGCGGTTCTCCACGTGCGCCACCAGCAGGTCGAACGCCGAGTGCGCGTAGGGCTCGATCAGCGCCAGTTGCGGGAACGTGTCCTGGTACGTCTCGATGTGGTTGCCGTTCTGCACCTCGTACAGGCGGTACGGCGCGTCGCGCTCGTCGTGGTGTGGCCAGCCGCCCTCGCCCGACGCCTGCGCCGCCGCCACCTTGCGCGCGTAGGCACGGGCATGGTGGTCGATGGGCAGCAGCGCGTCCATCGTGCCGGCCACGGAGATCAGCGGACGCTGGATGCGGCCGGTCGTGGCGAACGAGTTCACCTGCGCGCCGACGTCGGAGGCCGACAGGCGCGCCACGTAGTTGTACGTGCCGGTGCCGCTGCCGTAGGTGTCGTACGCCGGGTCGAGGCGCTTTTGCCACTGGCATTGCGTCACTTCCCAGAACTGGCCCCAGTAGCTCGTCCAGAGCGTGGACGTGGGGCTCGCGACGATGTCGGGCGGATAGCCGGCCGCGCGCATGTTCTTGGCCGCGGTGCTGTTGGGGTCGAGGCCGGAGGCGGCGTAGTCGTTGTAGTTGAGCACGGCGGCCGGCAGGTCGGTGAGCAGGTTGGGCGCGTGGTCGTCGACGAACGTGCCTTCCCAGTCGACGCCGCCGTCGAAGACCTCGGGCGCCGTCTCCACCGCGCGGCGCACCTGGTAGCCGCCGTTGGACGTGCCCACCGCATACACGAAGCGCGGCGGCCGGCCGTAGTTGTCGAGCACGCCCTGGCGCGCGAGGCGCCCGGCCTTGACCATGTACTCTGTCCAGCGGCTGAACTGCTGGTTGGGGCCGTTGTCGTAGAAATTCACGAAGGTGGTCGACACCGGATTGAGCCGGCAGCCCAGCGGATCGGCCGCGGTGGACAGTTGCAGGTTCAGCACGCCCTTGTTCTGCGACGCATAGGCGTAGCCCTTCTGGACGACGTAGTCGCTCCAGGAGAAGTCGCCGTTGAACTCGCTGCGCGTGCCCGACGCCCCGGCCACCACGAGGCGGCCGTTCCAGTCCTGGGGCAGGCGCAGGAGGAAGCGCGCCTGGCCGGTGGGGTCGGACGCGATGCGCGCGTCGATCTGGATGCCCGGCACGGCCTTGGTGATCGGCGCGCGCTTGGCGGCGCTCGGCGAGATCGTGGCGCGGTCGGTCTGCGGCGTGAACGCGAACGCCGGCAGGCTGGCGATCGAGTTGTTGGCCGGCGTGGTGTCCGGATTGGTGGTGGTGAGGTCGGCGCTCTCGACGCAGGTGGCATCGGCCAGCTGGGATCCGAGCTGCCGCAGCAGCCGGTCGCAGGCCGTGCCCGCGTGGGCGACCAGGGGAGCGAAACAGGCGAGCGCCAGCATGGGCGCCCGACGGCGAAACACGGTCGTCATCGGCAAGTCTCCTTGGGGTTTCTAAAAAGCCCGCGAAGACTATGCCTCTGGCCGGGGCCGCGCAATCCGCCCCGGCATTCCACCTAAGTGGATTCCCGAACCGACATCGTCATGTCACGGCAGTGGTGCCGGCGTGGCGCGGCGGCTGTACGCCGCGGCGCCCACGCCGCCGAGGCAGCCGCCCACCACCGCCACGTACCACAGGGGCGTGGTGCCGGTGACGCCATTGACCGGCAGCCATCCCGCCCCGACCGCCACCAGCCCGACGACGGACAGCAGCGCGAGCAGGAACAGCGGCATCGCGACCGCCTTGGTGGCGAAGCCACGCGCCGGGTCGAGCTCGCTCACGACGAGCAGGAACCAGCCGAGCAGCGCGAGCACGGGAAACAGGATCCACAGCGACAGCCCGGGCGTCGCATTGACGAGCCCCAGCGGCGCACCGACGAGCAGCGCGCCGGCGAGCACGCCCAACAAGGCCAGGAGGCCGCCTGCGAATGCGATCATGGTCGTGCTCCGGGAAACAGGGTTCCTGCAAGCATAGCCCAGGGTCGCGCGGCACGCCGGGGCATTCGTCGGCGTTGCGCGGCGATTCGCCGCGCACAGCGCGGCGCGACGACGCTGGCGTGGACGCGGCCGACGCGAGCGCAGCGCCCGCTCAGGGCCGTTCGCGCCGCCACAGCGCCGCTGCGCACGTCAGGTTCCACGCCGCCTGCGCCAGCAGGATGCCGATCACCACCGTCATGTCCATGACCGGCCCGGAGACGGCCAGCGCCACGAGCGGAGCCAGCGCGGCTGCCAGTCCCAACACGCCCAGGCGCCGTTGCCCACCACGGCCCGCGGCCATGGCCGCCGACAACGCGAGCGCCCCGACCGACTCCAGACCCCACGACATGGTCGCGAACGACTGCACCGCGATGCCCGCGAAGCGCACCGCCTCCAGTCCCGCCTGCGCGTCGTGGTTCGGCGCCAGCCAGGCGCTCGCCGCCGCCGGCGTGACGAAGCCGTCGAACGTGGCCGCCGCCAGCATCGCGAGCGCGCCCAGCACGTACGCCAGCACGCCCAGGCGCACCAACGGCCGCGCGACGCCCAGGCGCGTGCCCAGGCTCGTCACGCCGTGGGCCAGCAGCAGCACGAACAGGCTCTCGGCGACGTGCACCAGGCGGTGCATGGGCGCCGCCGCCGCGATGGCCTGCAGCACCGGGCCGGCACCGTGCGCGCGGATCTCGGGGTCGAGCCCGACGAACACGATCGACAGCACGGCGGCCAGCGCCATGCCGATGGCCGCGACGCGGTGCGGCGTCCCTGCCGCCGCAGGGGGGGCCGTGTCAAAGGCAGTCGTGGCCGCGAGATCGGGCAGCGCGTGGATGGCAGTCATGGGCGTCGTTCCTCCGGGGTTGCTGAACTGGACGCCATCGTCCCGGGTTCGCAGCTCACCGGGGTCTCGCGCGCGTTGCGGGATGTCGCGCTTTGTTTCGCGCGGCCGGCGCGCCCCGCGGGCGCACGCGCGTTCAGTGCGCGCGCAATCCCAGCATCTTGCGCGCCTGCGCCGGCGTCGCGATCCCGCGGCCCGCCCGCTCCGCGCACTTGGCCAGCGCCTCGATCATCACGCCATTGCCGCTCGCCCGCGAGCCGTCGGGCAGGTAGAAGCTGTCCTCGAGACCCGTCCGCAGCATCCCGCCGAGGTCGGCCGTCTTCTGGTGGACGGGCCAGATCTCCTCGCGCCCGATCAGCGTCGACTGCCACACCGCGCCCGGCGCGATCCAGCGCGGGAGCAGCGCGAGCAGGTCGGCGTCGCAGGGCATGCCGGAGGCGACGCCCATCACGAGGTTGTATTCCGGCGTGCCCATGGCCGGCTTGACCATGCCGGACTTCAGGAACATGCCCACCGAACGGACGATGCCGACGTCGAAGCACTCGAACTCCGGGTGCGCGCCGGCGGCCTCCATCGCGTCGAGGAACTGCTGCACCTTGGCGACCGGGTTGTCGAACACCATCGGCGGCCAGGCCCACCGGCCGTCGGAGCGCAGCTTCAGGTAGTTGAGGCTGCCGGCGTTGCAGGCGGCGATCTCGGGCTTGACGCGTTCGATGCAGGCCACCGGGCCGCTGATGTCCTTGCCGATCACGCCCGTCGTGAGGTTGATGACGACGCCGGGGCAGGCCGCGCGGATCGCGCCGCAGACGTCCTCGGCGACGTCCGGATCCCACGACGGCAGGTGGCCCTGCCCGTCTTCCTGCCGGCGGATGTGCACGTGCATGATGGACGCGCCGGCGTTGAACGCGTCGCGCGCCTCGGCGGCCATCTGCGCGGCGGTGACGGGCACCGGATGCTGCGCGGGATCGGTGAGCACGCCCGTGAGCGCGCAGGTGAGGATCGCTTCGTTCATGCGGTCTCCGAATCGAGGTCGAGTTCCACGAGCACCGCGCCCGCGGCCACCGTGTCGCGCGGCGCGACGCGCACGGCGCTGACGACGCCCGCGGCGGCCGCATTGAGCCACATCTCCATCTTCATCGCCTCCACGCACACGAGCGGCTGGCCCGCCTGGACGCGCTGTCCCGGCGTCACCGAGACCTGCGCGACGACGCCGGCCACCGGCGCGCGCGCGATGCGCGCCAGCGCGCTCGCGTCGGGCTGCGGGAACGGCGACGGCTCGGCGAAGCGATGCACCGCCGCGTCGCGCACGACATGCACGGCCTGCCCGTCGTCCACCACGAGGCGCTGGCGCCGCACGCCGTCGACCTCGATGGCGCGCCAGCCGTCGGCGTCGAGCGGATGCAGCACGACCTCGGCGACGCGCTCGCCCAGGCGCACGCGCGCGCCGCGCGCCGCGGGCTCGACCGCCAACGTGCGCGTGACGCCCGCGCACGCGAGCACGAGGCGGCGCGACGCCACGCTCGCGGCCACGGGCCCGCTCGCCGGCGCATCGTCGCCGGCCTGCATGCGCAGGGCCGCGGCGATCGCCCAGTCCTCGTCGTCGGGCGACGGCGCGACGTTGATCGCGGCGCCCTCGCAGGCCCAGTCGTCGAGCCGCCGCGTGGTGACCGCGCCGGCGACGAACTCGGGATGGCGCGCGAGGTCGCGCAGGTAGCGGCCGTTGTTGCGCAGGCCCACCAGCGGGCTGTCCTCGAGCGCCGCGCCCAGCCGGCGCAGCGCGTCGGCGCGGTCGCGGCCGTGCACGATCACCTTGGCCACCATCGCGTCGTAGTACGGCGAGACGACGCCGCCCTCGGCGATGCCGTCGTCGATGCGCACCGACGCCAGCGTGCCGGCGGGAACGCCCTGCGTGCCCGCGTCCGCGCGTCCCGCGCGGCGCGCGCGCGCGGGACGCCAGTGCGCGACGACGCCCGTCTGCGGCGCGAAGTGGTCGTACGGATCCTCGGCGTACAGGCGCGCTTCGACGGCGTGGCCGCTGAACGCGACCTCGTCCTGGCGCAGCGGCAGCGGCTCGCCCGCGGCCACGCGCAGCTGCCATTCGACGAGATCGAGGCCGGTCACGCATTCGGTGACGGGATGCTCCACCTGCAGCCGCGTGTTCATCTCGAGGAAGTAGTGGCGGCGCTCGTCGTCGACGATGAACTCCACGGTGCCCGCGCCGACGTACCCCACGGCCCGGGCCGCGTTGACCGCGTCGCGGCCCATCGCCTCGCGCATCGCGGCGTCGACGAACGGCGACGGCGACTCCTCGATCACCTTCTGGCGCCGGCGCTGCGCGCTGCAGTCGCGCTCGCCGAGGTGGATGGCCTGGCCGTGCGTGTCGGCGAACACCTGGATCTCGATGTGGCGGCCGTCCGTGACGAGGCGTTCCAGCATCAGCGTGCCGTCGCCGAACGCCGAGGTCGCCTCGCGGCGCGCGCCGGCGAGCGCATCGACCAGCTCGCCCGGCACGTGCACGAGCCGCATGCCGCGGCCGCCGCCGCCGGCCACGGCCTTGACCAGCAGCGGATACCCCACCCCGTCCGCCCGCGCGACGAGCGTCGCGTCGGACTGGTCCTCGCCCAGATAGCCCGGCACGCAGGGCACGCCCGCGGCCAGCATGCGGCGCTTGGCGCCGGCCTTGTCGCCCATCGCGGTGATGGCCGCGGCCGGCGGCCCGATGAACACCAGGCCGGCGTCGGCGCAGGCCTGCGCGAAGTCGGCGCGCTCGGACAGGAAGCCGTAGCCCGGATGCACCGCGTCGGCGCCGGTGCGCCGGCACGCGGCGAGCACGGCGTCGATGCGCAGGTACGACTCGGCTGCCGTGTGCCCGCCGAGCGCGACGGCCTCGTCGGCGAGCGCGACGTGCGGCGACGCGGCGTCGGGCTCGCTGTAGACCGCGACCGTGCGATAGCCGAGCGCGCGTGCCGTGCGGATGACCCGGCAGGCGATCTCGCCACGGTTGGCGATGAGGATCTTGTGGAAGGTCATTGCACCGCCCACGCCGGCGCCCGCCTGTGCAGGAACGCGGTCATGCCCTCGACGCCCTCGGGCCCGCGCGCGGCCTGCGCGAACAGGCGCGCCGCGTCGTCGACCAGGTCGGCGGCCGGCGCGTGCAGCGCGCGCGCCATCAGCGCCTTCGTGGCCGCGATCGCGCCGGGCGCGCAGCGCAGCACCTGCGCGAGCGTGGCGGTGAGCGCGGCGTCCAGGTCGGCGCCGTCGGCGTGCACCTCGTGCACCAGGCCGATGGCCAGCGCCTGCGCGGCGTCGAGCTTGCCGCCGGTGACGGCCAGGCGGCGCGCCTGCGACGCCCCGACACGTTCCACGAGGAAGGCCGCGATCTGCGCCGGCACGACGCCCAGCGAGGTCTCGGGCAGGCGCAGCTGCGCGCCCTGCCCGGCCAGCGCCACGTCGACGACGCAGGCCAGGCCGAGGCCGCCGCCCATCACGGTGCCCTCGAGCACGGCGATCGTGGCCAGGCCCGTGCGCGCGAACGCGCCGCACAGGCGGCCGAAGCGCGCGTTGACCTCGGCGATGGCATCGGCCTGCCCGGACAGCTCGCGTTGGCGCGCCGCGGCCATGTCCTGCAGGTCGGCGCCGGCGCAGAAATGGCCGCCCGCGCCGCGCAGCACGATCGCGCGCACGTCGCCCGCGGCCTCGGCGCGCGCGAGCACGTCGACCAGCTCGTCGACCATGCGCAGCGACATCGCGTTGCGCGCGGACGGCCGGTCCAGCGTGACGTGCAGCACGCCGCCGTCGGCACGCACGGCCAGCGTGTCCATCAGTGCGCTCCCTTGGGCAGCGTGCCTTCGAGCTTGCAGATGATGCCCAGCATCACCTCGTCGGCGCCGCCGCCGATGG
>FTBV01002230.1_pt1 | contig 10721 bp, 11 predicted proteins | sample 1639281 | NCBI WGS metagenome assembly FTBV01 (sample SAMEA3914864, study PRJEB12502) | metagenome | biome: forest; material: soil | place: USA | collected 2012-03-12 | depth 0.3 m | reverse complement strand
GGGCCAGGAGTGGGGCGCGGTGCAGATCCTCAACGTGGTGGACGGCTGCATCCCGTCGGAGATGAGCACCGGCGACGCCAAGCAGATCGCCGAGGAGCGCCGGCTGCTGTACGTGGGCATGACGCGCGCCAAGCAGCACCTGGAGCTGCTCGCGCCGCAGCGCTTCTTCGTCACCGAGCAGACGCGGCACGGCGACCGCCACATCTACGCGTCGCTCTCGCGCTTCATCACGGACAAGGCCGGGGCGCATTTCGAGCGGGTGTCGGCGCAGCGGCCCGTGGGCGCCGAGGGCGCGCCGGGGGTGGTGGCCAAGCCGGAGGTGAAGATCGACCTGGCGGCGCGGGTGAGGGACCGCTGGACGAAGTGATGGTGCCGTTCGGGCGCGGAGAGGTCGCCGAAGGGGACAAAACCCCTCGGGCCGCGCCGCGCCGCCGGTCGAGATTCAGGCCAGCGCGCTCTTGTACAACGCCAGCAACTCCTTCCACGCCCGCTCCGCATCCGCCTGGTTGTAGATCGGCTTGCCGTCGTTCTGTGGCATGTCCGGCACGCACCAGCCGTGCTGCTCGGCGAAGACTTCCACGCGCGCGGGCACGTGGGCGTCGGCAAAGGCCTTGCGCAGCACGTCCTTGGCCTCGGGCTGCCTGGCGTCGTCGCTGCCGGCGATGGCGATCAGCAGGCTGGCCTTGATCTTCGGCGCGAGCGTGTGCGGCGAGTCGGGCTTGTCGGTGACCAGGCCGCCGCCGTGGAACGAGGCGCCGGCGCCGATGCGCTCGGGCACCGCCGCGGCCGAACGCAGCACCAGCGCGCCGCCCATGCAGTAGCCCTGGGTGCCGATCTTGCGGCCCTTGTCCACCTCGGGTTGGGCGTCGAGGAACTTGACGAATTCGACGGTGTCCTTCTCGGCCGCGCCCGCGGCGCCGATGGAGCCCATCAGCGGGCCGATCTTGGCGAAGGTGGCCTTGTCCTTGAAGTCGACGTTGGCGGCCGTCTCGTAGAACGGCCCCTTGCCGACGCGGTAGAACGGGTTGGGCACCAGCACCGCGTAGCCGTCGGCGGCGAGGCGGCGGCCCATGTCGCGCATCGAGGGGCGCAGGCCGAACGCGTCGGTCCACAGGAGGACGGCGGCGTGCTTGCCCGTGGCCGGGTGGAAGTACGCCGCGTCGCAGGTGCCGTCGGGCGTGTTGATGGTGACGTTCTTCTCCACCACCGGCGGCCCGGCCGGGATGGCGGCGGCGGGCAGGGCGGTGGCGGCCACGCCGGTGGCCACCGACGCGGCGACGAACTCGCGCCGGCGCAGCGCGGACGCGTCGGAGACGGGGGACTCGGACTCGAACTGGGTGCTCATGGCAGGGTTCCTGTTGAGGTGGCGGCCGACGGTCGGCGAAGGCAGCGAGGATATCCCGGACGGATGAACCCGTCCCGGCTGCGGTGGATACCCCGAACGCCGTCGCCGGTTCGGGTGCGCGGGCGCTTGTGCCAGCCGCCGGGCAGGCCGGCACGCGACTCGCCGAGGTCGACGACACCGTGCGTGCCCGCCTTGCCATGCGCGGCGAGGGCTGGAACGCCCCCTGATCGCGGAAAAAGCCGCAGGTAACCCATCGATGCGCCGCGGCCGGCCCGGCTGGAAGCTCGCTACACTAGGGCCACGATGCCCGATGAACCGAATTCAGTGATGCCCTCGCCGCCGCCGGCCACGGCGCGGCCCAGTGTCATCCAGCTCGTCTTCCGCGAGAAGGGCGCGCTCTATGCGGCCTACATGCCCATCTTTGCCGAGGGCGGGCTGTTCGTGCCCACCACGCGCGACTACCAGCTGGGCGACGACATCTACCTGCTGCTGACGCTGCCCGGCGACCCGCAGCGCTACCCGGTGGCCGGCAAGGTGGGCTGGCTCACGCCCGCCAACGCGCCCGGCGGCCGCACGCAGGGCGTCGGCGTCCGCTTTCCGGTGGACGAGAAGACGCGCATGCTCAAGCTACGCATCGAGGAAGTGCTGGGCACGTCCATCTCGTCGTCCAAGCCCACGCAGACCATCTGACGGGCGCCTCCCGCGCGCGCGTGCCGCGGGGCGCCGTTGTCCATGTACATCGATTCCCACTGCCACCTCGCGTTCCCCGAGCTGCGGGAGCGCCTCGGCGCGATCCTCGCCGACATGCGCGCCGCCGACGTCGGCGGTGCCCTGTGCATCTGCACCGCCATGGACGAGTTCGAGTCGGTGCACGCGCTCGCGCTGGCGCACGACAACCTCTGGGCCAGCGTGGGCGTGCACCCCGACACCGAGGCGATGGCCGAGCCCGACGTCGAGTGGCTCTGCGAACGCGCCGTGCGCCCGCGCGTGATCGCCATCGGCGAGACCGGCCTCGACTACTACCGGCTTGAAGGCCGCAGCATCGCCGACATGGAATGGCAGCGCGAGCGCTTTCGCATGCACATCCGCGCCGGCCGCCGGCTCGACATGCCGCTGGTGATCCACACGCGCCAGGCCAGCGACGACACGCTCGCCCTCCTGCGCGAGGAGAGCCGGGGCGCGGGCGACAGCCCGGCGCCGCGCGGCGTGTTCCACTGCTTCACCGAGTCGATGGACGTCGCGCGCGCCGCGCTCGATCTTGGCTTTCACATCTCGTTTTCCGGCATCCTCACGTTCAAGACGGCCGCCGAACTGCGCGACGTCGCGCGCTACGTGCCGCTGGATCGCTGCCTGATCGAGACCGACAGCCCGTATCTGGCGCCGGTGCCGCACCGCGGCAAGACCAACACCCCTGCCTGGGTGCCGCACGTGGCGCACCTGGTGGCGGAGTTGAAGGGCGTGTCGCACCAGGCCGTGGCCGACGCCACGCGCGACAACTTCGAGCAACTTTTCCGTGTGACAGTCCCTGAGCCGGTCTGAACCTGTCCGGCCACGCCGCGCCACTCACCCAGACCCCACCCATGTCCCACCGCCTCCGCTCGTTCGCGCTCGCTGCGTCCCTGGCACTCGCCGCCGCCGCGGCCTGCGCCGCCGCCTACGACAGCGTCGACTTCTTCCGCGCGATCAACGTCGACAACCCCGACGCCGTCGCCCGCATGCTCGCCGCCGGCCTCGATCCGAACCAGCTCGACACCCACGGCCAGCCCGCGCTGATCGCGGCGCTGCAGGCCGAATCGCCCAAGGCCGCCAAGGTGCTGATGGAGGCCAAGGGCATCGACATCGACGTCCGCAATCATGCGGGCGAGACGCCGCTGATGATGGCGGCGCTCAAGGGCGAGGCCGCGCTGGCGGCCGAACTGGTCGCGCACGGCGCTGCGGTGCAAAAGGAAGGCTGGTCGCCGCTGCACTACGCGGCCACGGGCGGCAACGTGGAGATCGTCAAGCTGCTGCTGTCCAAGGGCGCGGCGCTCGAGGCCCGCTCGCCCAACGGCTCCACGCCGCTGATGATGGCCGCGCGCTACGCCAACGAGGGCGCGGTCGACGCGCTGCTGGCGGCCGGCGCTGACCGTTCGCTCAAGAACGACCTGGGCATGGACGCGTCGGCGTTCGCGGCCAGCGCGGGGCGCGACAAGCTGGCGGCGCGGCTCAAGCCGGGCGTGCCGGCCAAGTGACTAGGAGTCGGCCCGCCGCGACGCCCGCGCGGCCGCCCAGGCGGCGGCGCTGACGCGGTACGTCGTCTGGTCCATGCCGTACCAGCGCTGCAGCCCCACGTGCTGCATGCCGATGCGCTTCATCACGCCCGACGACGCGGCGTTCGACGGATGGCAGACGGCCAGCAACTCCTCTGGTTTCTGGGTATCGAACGCGTGGTCGCCGATGGCCAGCGCCGCCTCGCTGGCGTAGCCGCGGCCCCAGTGCTCGCGCCGCAGCCGCCAGCCGAGCTCCAGCGGGCAGTCGCGATCGGGCAGGCGCTGCATCTCGCGGCGCAGGTTCTGCAGGCAGGCCGCGCCCACCAGGTCGCCCGACTCCCGCGACATCAGCGCCCACCACGAGTAGCCGGTGTCGGTCCAGCGGGCCTTCACGCGTCCGATCACGTCCCAGGTCTGCTCGGGTGTCTCGGGCGTGCCGGACAGGTAGCGTGCCACTTCGGGGTCGGCGTTCATGGCGTGGAAGCCGTCGAAGTGGACGTCCGACAGGGGTTCGAGGCGCAGACGGGCGGTGGTGAGCACGGTCATCGGGCGAAGTCTTTGGCGAAGGGTCAGGCGGGCGTCGCGCGCGTGCGGCGCGCGCGGGCGAGCAGGCCCGCGCCGGCGAGCAGCAGGAGCGCGCTCGCCGGCTCGGGCACCGGAGCTGCCGAGAATACCTGCAAGTCCACCAGGTTGGACACCCAGCGGCCCGCCTTCGCGTCGCCGGGCACCACCAGGCGCGCGAACCCGTTGGCGCCCAGCGGCTGGCCGTCGGCCGCGTAGGCGACCAGGTCGGGCTGGTTGCCGAACGCCGGGTCGATCTCGCCCAGGGACAGCAGCGTCTTGTAGCCGTCGCTGCCGGTGGCGACGACGAACTTGGCCAGGATGTCGTTCTTGACCGCCGGGTCGGTGACGATGACCGCGCCGCCCAGCAGGTCCCACAGGCTGACGCCCGTGTAGGTGACGCCGCCCACCGTCTCGGTGATCGCGGGCAGCGCCTGCAGCGCGGCCAGGTCGAAGCTGCCGCCGTGCGCGACGGCGCCGTCGACCAGGAAGTGGCTGCTGGGGCCGCCGCCGGTGCCGGTGGTCGTGGAGCCGGACGCGCGCACCGTCAGCGACGCGAGGTTGGACACGTAGCGGCCGGCCTTGACGTCGCCCGGCGCGGTCACGCGGGCGAGGCCGTCGGTGGCGAGCGGCGCGGTCTTGCCGGCGATCGTCTCCTGCGTGGCGAGCAGGTCGGGGCGGTTGCCGAAGGCGGGATTCAGCTCGCCCATGGAAAAGACGACGCGGTAGCCGTCGGTGCCGGTGGCGAGCACGTAGCGGTCCAGGAGGTCGTTCTTGACGCCGGGCGTCGTCTGGACCCCCGCGGCGCTGACGACGCTCCACAGGGTCGGGCCGGTGTAGGTGTGGGTCTGGCCGGACGTGCCGCTGGTGAACGTGTCGTTCTGCGTGACCTGCGGCAGGGCCTGCAGCGCGGACGCGCCGAGCGTGGCGGGGTTGTCGACGGCGCCGCCGACGGCGACCGAGATGGACGGCGCGGCGAGGGCGGCGGTGCCGGCAGACAGCGCGGCGGCGAGGGCCAGCGGGGCGAGGACGAGTCGGAGGGACATCGAAAAATACTCCCGGGGGTTTGTTGTCGTGCCCCGGGAATATAGCGAAGCCGGATCGAGAACTCCTGACGCGCCCCGCCTGGGCCGAAGCCGTGAAAAGCGGGGCGAACGCCCCGCGAGTCCCGACGCTCGTGTAGGAAGTTCGCCGACACGCGGTCTGGCCGCGGGCCGACTACAGATTCGAGAGACCGGGTTCTACAGTTCGCTCCATGGATTGACGCCGCCGCCGCGGTCTTCTCCCAGCAACACCAGGAGTCCTTTTCATGCAAGCAACGACCCGCTCGAACCCGTTCGTCATGATGACCGACCCGGAGGCGATCCTGTTGGCCGTCGAACGCTCGGAACGCCTGAACCGCCTGAACCGCAAGGTCTACCGGCCGCTGGATCGTCCGCTGATCCCGAAGGTGGGCGCCAAGGACCTGTCGGCCTTCGACCACGAGATCGACCTGGAAGCCGACGACGAGATCGTCGACGACTCCGAACTGGCCTGACGGCGGCCGGGGCCGCCGGGAGGCGCCCCGTCCGCGAGCCGGCCGTGCCGACGATCAGGCGGCCAACGCCCGGCACGCCTGCTCGCAGGCCTCGCAGGCCTGGGCACACAGCTGGCAGTGCGCGTGTTCATGGCGCCGGCACTCGGCGACGCAGGCCGCGATGCAGTCCGACGCGGCGGTGAGGCTGGGCAGGGTCATGACGGGCTCCTTGTTCCGGAGCCGTCGCGGCAACCCGTGCGCCCAGGGTTCAGAGGGCGTCGGACAGCGGCAGGGCGGCGTGGACGTCGTCCGCCGCGATCGCCAGGATCAGCTGCGAGAGGTCGGCCTGCAGGCGCTCCAGCGTCTCGGCCGGCAGCGACTTGAGCGCGTCGGGCAGCAGCCCGGCGAACGGCCCGGGCGAGTTCTTGAGCACCTTGGCCCCGGCCGGCAGCAGGTTGAGCTGCACGGCGCGACGGTCGGTGCCCTGCTTGACGGCCACCACCATCTCGCGGTCGATCAGCGTGCGCACCAGGTTGCTGGCGGTGGACTGGTGGATGGACATGGCCCGGGCCAGGGCGCCAACGCCGATGCCCGGATGCTCGCGCACCACGCTCAGCGCCCACACCTGGGCGCCGCCCATGCCCACCGTCTTTTCCACCTGCTGGAAGTGCGACTTCACGGCGTTGAAGACCTGGCGGAACTGGCGCAGCACGGCGATGGCGACGTCTTCGCCATCGTTGGCGGCTTCCACGGGGACGAGCTGTTTGTTGCGGGCGACCATGCGTCGATCATAGGGGCCGGCTCGACGGCGGCCGATCACCCGTTTACGGTACTGCGGCCGCCTCCGGCCCGGTCGGACGCACAAAAAAACGGACGCCCCGCAAGGCGTCCGAAGCTGAGATGAACCCAGCGCTCCCGAAAACGGCCGGCGCACCACACGCCGGCCGACACACACACGTTCAGCGGCCCGGAGTGACGTTCTCCCGGCGCGCCGCCACGTCCGCGTCGCGCAGGGGCGGCGAGGGCTGATGGCTGGATCTTGGCATACGCATTTGTAGAAATGTGGGAAGGGTCTTGCAGCAGGCTTGCGATTGCCCTTCAAATGCCGGGACGCCGCGCAAGCGGGATCGCCCCCTGCTGTCGAGGTTGGAGGGCCGCCAGGAGGATTTGTTCCGTGAACGGTTTGCAAAGTGATTGCGTCATCGCCGGGGGAGGCCCGGCCGGCATGATGATGGGTTTCCTGCTGGCCCGCGCCGGCGTCGACGTCGTGGTGCTCGAGAAGCACGCCGACTTCCTGCGCGACTTCCGCGGCGACACCATCCACCCGTCCACCCTGGACGTGATGCACGAGCTGGGCCTGCTCGGCGAGTTCCTGCGCCGTCCCCACGACGAACTGCACGAGGTGGCCGTGCGGGTCGGCTCGGAGCAGGCGACCATCGCCGACTTCCGCCATGTGCCCACCCACTGCAAGTTCCTCATGATGATGCCGCAGTGGGACTTCCTCGACTTCCTGGCCGGCGAGGCCCGCAAGCTGCCGAACTTCCGGCTGCTGATGCAGGCCGAGGCGCGCGGGCTCGTCGAGGACGGCGGCCGCGTGGCCGGCCTGGTAGCGGCCACGCCGCAGGGCGAGGTCGAGATCCGCGCAGCGCTCGTGGTGGGCGCCGACGGCCGCCACTCGACGATCCGTGCCCAGGCCGGCTTCGCACCGCGCGACTTCGGCGCGCCCATGGACGTGCTCTGGATGCGCGTGCCGCGCCTGCAGGGCGACCCACCCGACCTGTTCGGCCAGATCGACGCCGGCCGCATGCTGGTGATGATCGCCCGCAATGACTACTGGCAGTGCGCGCTGCTGATCCCCAAGGGCAGCTTCGACGCCGTGCGAGGCCGCGGCATGGCCGCGCTGCACGAGTCGCTGCTGGGCCTGTCGCCGTGGCTGGGTGAGCGCGTGAAGGTGCTGGCCGACTGGGAGCAGGTCAAGCTGCTGACGGTCACCGTCGACCGCCTGCCCGAGTGGGCCAAGCCCGGCCTGCTGTGCATCGGCGACGCGGCGCACGCGATGTCGCCCATCGGCGGCGTGGGCATCAACCTGGCCGTGCAGGACGCGGTGGCCGCCGCGCGCCTGCTCGCGCGCCCGCTGCGCGACAAGACGCTGACGCTGGCCGACCTGCAGCGCGTGCAGGCGCGGCGCGAGTTCCCGGTCAAGGTGGTGCAGCGCATGCAGATCACCCTGCAGGACAGCCTGATCGCGCCGGTGCTGCGCGCGTCCGGGCCCGTACGCATGCCGGCCTTCCTCAAGCTGGTGGCGCGCTTTCCGCTGCTGCGCCGCATCCCCGCCTGGTTCATCGGCGTGGGCGTGCGGCGCGAGCACGTGAAGTGAGAACGGCTCAGGGCGGCGCGGACAGCCAGCCGCCGCGGAAGTCGGCCTTCTCGAGCCCGCGGCGAATGGTCGCGCTGCGCTTGAGCAGCTCCCACGGCAGCCCGCTGCGGTAGTTCTCGATCATCAGCACCACCGGGCCGCTGTTCAGGGCGAAGCGCCACGGCGACACCCAGCCGGGCGGGCCCTTGCCGCCGTTCCAGGTCGGGTTGAACGAGCAGCCCGGCATGTAGGTGGGATGCTTGCGCACCATGCGGGCGATGTGCTGCATGGTGGGGATGACCACGTCGGGTGCGAACGGCAGCGATGCCACCGAGGCCCAGGGCGCGACGGTGCCGTCGTCGGGCCCGTACGGCGCGCCGCGTGCCGCGTAGCCCAGCAGCTTGCGCTTGCGGCCACGGTGCACGATGTGCAGCGGGCCCGGGCCGTCGCAGGCCGACAGGCCCCAGCAGTTCTGGCAGTAGTCCTCGAAGTGCTTGGGGTTGCGGATCGCGTACTCGCGCTGCACCAGCGTCGCGCGGCGGCTGTTCTCGAAATAGTCGATGCCGTGCTCGCGCATGAAGGCGTCCTGGATGCCGCGGAAGTCGATCCACATGTGCGAATACTGGTGGATGAACAGCGGCCCGGCGGCCAGGTGCTCGTGGCCGTAGATGCGGCGCCAGCGGTAGCCGCTGAGCCAGTCGTCCCACGTGGAGGCGGGCACGGGATGCGTGCGCGAGCCCAGCGCCAGCGCCATCATCAGCAGGCCCTCGCTGTAGCCGCGCCAGTGGTAGCGCAGGAAGCCGCGCTCGGGCTTCCAGCCGTGGCAGATGGCGCCGTCGCAGTTGCGCATCCAGGCCCAGTCGACGCGATCCTCCAGCAGCGTGGCGGTGGCGCGGATCTCGGCCTCGTGGCCGTTGTCGCGGTCGAAGTACGCCGCCACCGCGAGGAAACCGGCCACGAGGAACGCCGTGTCGATGCTCGAGAGCTCGCTGTTCCAGGTGCGCCGGCCAGTGCGCATGTCCAGGAAGTGGTAGTAGAAGCCGCGGTGGCCGGTGGCCTGGGGCGAGCCCGACATGTCGGCTTCGGCGAACAAGCGCAGGGTGCGCAGCGTGACGGCCACGGCCTGCTGGCGCGTCATCCAGCCGCGCTCCACGGCGATCGGGTAGGCCGACAGCGCCATGCCCACGCCGGTGATGCTGCAGGGCGACTCGGGCTGGGTCGAGTCGAGCACCAGGCCGCTCGCCGGATCGGTGTTGTCCTCGAAATAGAGGAAGGCCTTGTGCTGGGCGACCTCGATCAGCGACGCCACGTCGATGCCCACCTCGTCCGGCGGGTGGTGCCTGGAGGGCGGCGAAGGCGGCGTGAGGGCGGCGAGCTTCATGGATCGGGCAGCCTAGCCGAAAGCGGATCGCCGCTGCGTAGGCGGGGTGCTCGTCTTGCGGACGCCCCGTGCGAACATGGTCGGGCACGCCGATTGCCGGCGCCGGCAACTCAGCCGTCGCCGTCCGCGGCATCGTCCAACGAACAAGACCTCAGCCGCCGCCACGGTCGACCCATCACCCCATGAGTTCCAATCCCGCGCTGCCCACGGGCGCGCACGACGACGTCTTTCCCGGCGACAGCGAGATGGCGCGCCTGATGCGCACCCACGACTGGGCGTCGACGCCGCTCGGGCCGGTGTCCGGCTGGGCGCCGTCGCTGAAGGTGGCGCTCGGGCTGCTGCTGACCTCGCGCTTCGAGATGTGGCTGGGTTGGGGCGAGGACATCGCGTTCTTCTACAACGATGCCTACCGCCCGACGCTGGGCAGCAAGCACCCGAAGGCGCTCGGCACGCCCGTGAGCCGGGTCTATCCGGAGATCTGGGACGAGGTCAAGGGCCGGATGCTCAGCGTCTACCGCGAGGGCGCGTCCACCTGGGATCGCGCGCTGCTGCTGCTGATCAACCGGCGCGGCTACCTCGAGGAGACATACCACACGTTCTCGTACAGCCCGCTGCGCGACGAGCGCGGCGCGGTCGGCGGCATCTTCTGCGCGGTGAGCGAGGAGACCGAGCGCGTCATCAGCGAGCGGCGGCTCGCCACGCTGGGCGCGATCGCGAGCGAGCTTGCCCCGGCCAAGGGCGAGGTGGCCGTGCTGCGCGCCGCCGCGCGCGGGCTCGCGGGCAACGACCGCGACCTGCCGTTCACGGTCACCTACCTGTTCGACGACGACGGCGTCGCCCACGTGGCGGGCATGACCAACGTGGCCGACGGCAGCGAGCTCGCGCGCCGCGCGGTGGCCACGCGCGACGCGCTGTGGGACATGCACTCGATCTGGAGCGACGGCCAGCCCATCGAGCTCGACCTCGCGCCGCAGCTGGACTACCCCAAGGGCGCGTGGCAGGCGCCGCCGGTGCGCGCCGCGATCGTGCCCATCCTCGGCCAGGGCTCCGAGCATCCGCTGGGCGCGCTGCTGGTGGGCCTGAACCCGTACCGGCCGGCCGACCCCGACTACGCCGCCTTCCTCGGCCTGCTCGCGGGCCAGATCGCGTCGAGCCTGGCCGGGGCACGCGTGTTCGATGCCGAGCGCCGGCGCGCGCAGGCGCTGGACGAGGCCGTGGCGTTGCGCGAGGCGGCGGCCGACGCGCTCGCCCAGGCCAACCGCCAGCTCACCAGCGAGGTGGCGCTGCGCACGCAAGAGCGCGACCGCCTGCGC
>FTBV01000566.1_pt1 | contig 10808 bp, 7 predicted proteins | sample 1639281 | NCBI WGS metagenome assembly FTBV01 (sample SAMEA3914864, study PRJEB12502) | metagenome | biome: forest; material: soil | place: USA | collected 2012-03-12 | depth 0.3 m | reverse complement strand
TCCACGCCGAACATGCCCGAGATGTGCAGGAACGGCCGATTGGCGCCCACCTCGGCCCACACGGCCTCCTTGCGGCGCAGCTTCAGGCAGAACTCCCACAGCCGCGGCTGGTTCGCGCGGATCAGACGCGCCAGCGCGATGGTGGCGCGGACGTCGGACAGCGCATCGTGCGCCGCCTCGTGCGCGATGCCGTTGGCCTGCGTGAGGTGCTCCAGCTTGAACGACGGCCGGCCGTCGTCGTGCTTCGGCCACTCGACGCCCTCGGGCCGCAGCGCCCAGGTGGCGCGCACCACGTCCAGGAGGTCCCAGCGGCCGCATTCGTTCTGCCACTCGCGGGCGTACGGGTCGATCAGGTTGCGCCAGAACAGGTGGCGCGTGACCTCGTCGTCGAAGCGGATGGTGTTGTAGCCCACGCCGATGGTGCCCGGCAGCGCCAGCGCCGCCTCGATCTGCGCGGCGAACTCGTGCTCGGGCAGGCCCTGCTCCAGGCAGGTCTGCGGCACGATGCCGGTGAGCAGGCACGACTCCGGGTCGGGCAGCGAATCGGGCGCCGGCCGGCAGTAGTGCATCACGGCCTGCCCGACCTCGTTGAGCTCGGCGTCGGTGCGGATGCCGGCGAACTGGGCCGGGCGGTCGCGCCGCGGCACGCGGCCGAAGGTTTCGTAGTCGTGCCAGAAGAAGCTGGTTGCGGTCATGGAAGCAAGATACCTCGGGGATCGGGTCGACGGCGCGCGCCGTTTCCCGCATTTTCGGCCTGTTCGGCCACGCCGGCGCGAGGGCCTCGGCAAAGCCGCGCCGGACCCCCATTGACGTGAACGTAAACTGCGCGCCACCATCTTTCCACGGGACTCTTCCCATGCGTCAATCCACCCCTTTGCGCCGCCTGTCCCTGGGCGCGGCGCTGCTGTCCGGCCTCGCGGCCCACGCGTTCGCCGGCGCGCCCGGCCAGCCCGTCGCGCCCGTCAGGCCGGTGACCGACACCTATTTCGGCACGCCCGTCGTCGACAACTACCGCTACATGGAGAACCTCGCCGATCCCGAGGTCAAGGCGTGGATGAAGGCGCAGGCCGACTACACGCGCGGCCAGCTCGACGCCCTGCCCGGCCGCAAGGCGCTGCTCGAGCGCGTGCACGCGCTTTCCAACGCCGACCTGCAGCGCAGCGCCTTCGTGCGGCGCGGCAACCCCATCTTCTACCAGGTGCTCGAGCCGGGCGCCGCGCTGCCCAAGCTCTACTGGCGCGACGGCGTGCAGGGCACCGAGCACCTGCTGGTCGACCCGGGCGCGCTCGGCAAGGGCACGTCCACGCACTTCGCGCTCGACTTCTTCCAGCCGTCGTGGGACGGCCAGCGCATCGCCTACGGCCTGTCGGCCGGCGGCTCCGAAAAGAGCGTGCTGCACGTGATGGACGTCGGCTCGGGCAAGGAACTCGCCGAGGCCATCGACCGCACGTCCGACAGCATCGTGGCCTGGCGCCCCGACAACCGCTCGTTCTTCTACCTGCGCTACGTCAAGCCCACGCCGGGCATGCCCGCCAACCAGACGATGTACAACGCGCGCTCCTACCTGCACGTGGTGGGCCAGCACGCCGACGGCGACGGCGACGCGGTGGTGTTCGGCCGCGGCGTCGACGCCAGGCTCGACGTGCCCGAGGGCCAGGGCACGTGGATCGTGACCTCGCCCGACTCGAAGTACGCATTGGCCATCGCCAACCACAACATGGACGACAACCCGTCCACCGTCTACGTGGCGCCGCTCGCGCAGGTCAAGGGCGCGGCCACGCCGTGGCGCAAGATCGCCGACGTGGCCGACGGCGTCACGCAGTTCCACCTGCACGGCGACTCGGCCTACCTGGTGTCGCAGAAGGACGCGCCGCGCTTTCGCCTGCTGTCGCTGCCGCTGGCCAACCCGGTGCTCGCCAAGGCCGCCGTGGTGCTGCCGCAGGGCACCGGCGTGCTCACCGGCGTGGAGATCGCGCAGGACGGCCTGTACACGAGCACGCGCGACGGCGCGGTCTCGCACGTGCACCGCGTGTCGTTCGACGGCAAGCAGAGCCAGCCGGTGCCCCAGCCGTTCGAGGGCGACGTGAGCGCGCTGGTCACCGACGCCCACACACCCGGCGCGCTGTTCAGCCTGCGCGGCTGGCTTCAGTCCACGCGCACGCTCGCGTTCGACCCGGCGAGCGGCCAGTCCACCGACACCGCGCTGAACCCGGCGTCGTCGATCGACACCTCGGCGTTCGTGTCGGAGGAGGTGCTGGCCACCGGCGACGACGGCACGCAGATCCCGCTGTCCATCCTGCACCGCAAGGACATGGTGGCCGACGGCAGCCACCCCACCATCCTCGAGGGCTACGGCAGCTATGGCCTGTCGCTGGAACCCCGCTTCAACCCTGCCAGCCTCGCGTGGCTCGAGCGCGGCGGCGTGCTGGCGATCGGCCACCTGCGCGGCGGCGGCGAGCTGGGCGAGGCGTGGCACATGGGCGGCTACAAGCTGACCAAGCTCAACACCATCCTCGACTTCATCGCCTGCGGCCAGTACCTCGTCGACCACCGCTACACCACGCCGGCGCGCCTCGCGGGCCTGGGCGGCAGCGCCGGCGGCATCACGGTGGGCGGCGCGCTCACGCGGCGCTCCGACCTGTTCGGGGTGATCCTCGACGTGGTGGGGATGTCCGACACCCTGCGCTTCGAGACCGAGCCCAACGGTCCGCCCAACGTCGTCGAGTTCGGCTCCACGAAGACCGAGGACGGCTTCCACGGCCTGTACGCGATGAGCGCCTACGACCACGTGCACGACGGCAGCCCGTACGCGTCGGTGATCTTCAGCACCGGCGCCAACGACCCGCGCGTGTCGCCGTGGCAGATGGCCAAGATGGCCGCCCGCCTGCAGGCCGCCTCGTCCAGCGGCAAGCCCGCGCTGCTGCGAGTGGACTACGACGCCGGCCACGGCATCGGCTCGAGCACCTCGCAGCGCGAGAACCAGCTCACCGACCTGTGGTCGTTCGCGCTGTGGCAGATGGGCGACGCGGCGTTCCAGCCGGCGCACTGAGCGACGCCGGGGCCGGCGCGGGTCAGGCCGCCGTCGGCGTGGCGTCGAGTTCGCGGGCGGGCGCGTCGTCGGCCGCCGGCGGCGCCGGCGGTTCCTGCGGCGCCGGCTCGGGCGTCGCGGCGGCCGGATGCAGGCGCTCCACGAAGGTCGCGGCCACGCGCTGCGAGCGCAGGAAGTAGCTGCCCCAGATCGCGAAGTTGACCGCGAGCCGCGCCGCGTCCCGCCAGGCGCCCGCGGACTCCGTGCTCGGGCCCGGCAGCTGGCCGTAGGCCCAGGCGTCGAACACGTTCTCCACGACGGCAAACAGCATGTAGGCCAGCCAGACGCGCGGCAAGCTGCTGCGGCGGCGGAAAAACAGCACGGGCAGCAGCACCGAGAACGCCAGCATCAGCAGGTTCGCGCCGAGCTCCACCAGCAGCACCGGCGCCCACCAGGCGTCGTAGTCCGCGCCGCCGACGACGGTCAGCCGGGACCAGGCCTCGGCGCTCAGGCTCGGCAGCGACGCCCAGAGCGCGTGCGCGTTCATCCACGGAGTGACCACCATGCCGATCGCCGGCAGCAGCAGCCAGCCGGCCAGCCCGCGCGGCGCGCCGGCGGCGGCCGCGCGCGGCGCCGGGTCGTAGCGCCAGGCGCGGCAGGCGAGCCACGCGGCGCCCGCCAGCACGATCGCGCCGAGCAGCGCGAGCGGCAGGTTGACGCTGCCGCCGCCGGTCTCGACGGCGGCGTCGCCCAGCGTGAGGGTGATGCCCATGTGGTCGCGGGCGCCGCGCACGTGTTCCACGTAGCTGGCCACGCGATCGGGCGCCGCCTCGTCGGCCAGCGCGTCGACCTGCTCGCGCACGGTCACCACCGGGCCTTTCGCGTGCTTCTCGATGCTGTAGCCGAAGGCCTCGTCGTCCACGCGTGCCGGCTTGCTGCCGACGCTCCAGTCGCGGTCCAGGCGGATCTCGGTGACGCTGGTCACGCGCTGCGGGAACTGCAGCGCCAGAGGCCCGCGCCGCACGGTGCGGTCGGGCACGTGCAGCTGCTGGTCGATCTCGGGGCTGTAGAAGTCGAGCAGGGTGCGCCGGTCGGCGTCCGAGTGCTTCCACAGGTCGCCCACCGTGTAGTGCTCGGCGACCGTGAGGCGGTTGGCCGCGTCGTCGTCGCTCACCGTGAACGGTGCGCGCACCGCCACGGCGGGGTAGTACGACGCGTAGAAGTTCAGGTAGCGGCTCTGCACCGCGTCGTGGCTGTCGCTGGCCAGCTGGTCGCGCACCGCGTCGGCGCTCTCGCCCTCGTAGACGGTGGTCACGTCCATGGTCACCGCCTTGCCGCGGCCGCCGCTGGCGTCGAACACGGTGTGCACCTCGCGGCGGCGCAGGATGTCCTGCGCGGCGACCATCGGCGACAGCGCGGTCGTGCCCTCGTCGATCACCAGCGCACGCTCGAAGTCCGCCTGCGACACGGTGGCCAGCGAGCCTTTCTGCGCGCTGCGGGTGGGATCGAGCCAGTAGTCGCGGCCGGCCACGCTCGCGTGCACCACCACGTGGTCGAACAGGGTGGCGGACGGCGGCAGGTCGTCGAGCTCGCGCGTGAACTGCGTGTTGACCAGCGCGGGCTGCGCCGCGATGCCCAGGGCGCGCAGCATCCACGCGGTCAGCAGCGCCTTGTCCTTGCAGTCGCCGAAGCGGCGCGCAAAGACCTCGCGCGGCTGGCGCGGCACGAGCGAACCCACGCCCACCTCGATGCCGAGGTAGCGCACCTCGCGCTGCACGAAGCGCAGCGTGGCCAGCACGCGCTCGCCGGGATCGGCGCTCGAGCGCGCGATCGCGTCGACCTGCGCCTGCAGCTCGGGGCCCTGGTCGGGCGCCGCGCGGTACAGCGGCACGGCCCAGGCCGCCACCGAGGCCCAGTCGGGGAACTCCGTCCACTGCACGCTGGCATAGGGGTCGTACCAGCGCGGCTCGTTGCCGTCGTCGTCGAGCGGCGTCACGTCGTCGGCGTGCCAGACGTAGTCCACCAGGCCGTCGTGGTGCAGCGTCTGCGGCTGCAGGGTCGTGTTGCGCGGCACGATGTCCAGGTGGCGATCCTCGGGCACCACCAGGCGGGCGTACATCGATTGCAGCGGCACCTTCCACTGCAGGTCGAAGCCGCCGGACGCGCGGTCGCGCAACGCCGGGTTCGCGCCGCGCAGCGTGTACGAGAACTCCACCACGTCGCCGATGCGCACGTCGTCGAGCATCACGCTGGCCGTCTTGCGGCCGTCGTAGATGCGCGCCTCGAGGTCCTTCTCGCGCTGCAGCACGCGGATGCGCGATGGGTCCAGGCGCTGCAGCACGCGGCCGCCGCGGTGCACGACGATCGAGTGGAACGCCAGCGTCTCGTACGACGGGTCGAAAGAGACCTCCACGTGCGCCGCATCCTCCACGCCGTCGCTGGTGACGGCGCGCTTGGCGTAGTGGTTGTACGACAGGAGGTCGTGCGGCGCCAAGCGTCGCTGGCGGTCGCCCAGCAGGTACTGGACGCCGCCGCTGGTGGTGCCGGGCGCCGCCTGCACCTGCAGCGGCACCGGCACGGGATTGATCCACGCCGCGGGCGGCTCGACCTGCACCTCGCGCGTGGCCGCGCGCACCGCCGGCAGCGCCCCCAGCGCCAGCACCATCGTCGCCAGCGCCCGCCGCCAGCCCGCTCCCCGCCCTCGCGTCGTCGCGACGCGCCTGTTGCCGTCCATCCGTCCTCCCCCGGCTTGCCATCCGCTGCCTTGGTGGCAGCCTTGTCGAATGTGCCGAGTGTACGGAGGCCGGGCGCGCGCGCCAGGGGCACAAGCCCTCAGGCGCCCGGCGCCAGCGTGACGGGCGCCACGCGCGGCAGCAGCGCGCCGCGGGCCAGCAGCCGCAGTGTGCCGCCGACCAGCAGCGCGAACACGAGGTTGGCCGCGACGAACAGCACCGGCGCGAGGCCGGCCACGAGGCCCGTCGCGCCGCGTTCGACCATGCGCATCGCCAGCGCCGGCAGCGCCGCGGTGCCGAAGCTGAACGCCCAGTAGCCGGACACGAACGCCTGCTCGCGGATCCACGGCAACAGCCGCAGCAGCAACAACGCCTGGTACAGGCCGTAGCCGAGCAGCAGCCAAGCGAAGACGTCGGGCATGCCGCCGGTCAGCGACAGCCAGCTGCCCCCGCCCACCACCGCCGGCGCGAGCTGGATGCCCAGCAGCGGCCGCATCGCCACGGGCAACGCCGCCCCGACCGCCGCGCGCTGCAGGATCAGCGATTCGAGCGCGAGCCAGGCCAGCAGTCCGACGCCGAAGAACAGCAGCCCCAGCTGGTGCCAGCCGAACGCCGCCGACGCCGCCGCGGCCACGAAGCTCTGCGCGACGCTGGGCAGGTAGGCCGCGGGCGTCACGAGCTCCGGCGGCTTGCCGCCCATCCACAGGCGGCCGTTCAGCGCCAGGCCCAGCGCGAGCTGCGCCGCCATCGCCACCGCCACCACGCCGAGGGCCAGCGCGCGCGCGAACGGGATCAGCGCCATCGCGGCCAGCAGGCTGGACACCGGCACCAGCGCCGCGAACGACGACTGCACCGGATGCCGCAGCTCGGCGACCGCGTCGGCGCGATGCGTGAACCACTGGCGCGCGACCAGCACGAGCAGCACGGCCCACGTGGCCAGGCCCGCGAGCGTCAGCGCCTGGGCGACGTCGCCGGGCAGCTGCCACAGGCGAACGCCCACGCGCCAGGTGTTGGCGAAGGCCAGCAGGCCCACGGCAATGCCGAAGAACGAGAGCGGGACGGGGCTGCGACGGGTGGTCATGGCAGGTCTCCACAAGAAGGAGGTGATCGACGTGATCGATTCTGGGCGGCAGAATCGAGATGTTGAATGCCAGTCCATCCACATCCATTGCTCCAACGTCTCGCATGGACGCCCTCAGCCACCTCGTCACCCTGCTCGACCCGCGCGGCCGCATGGAACTGCGTTGCCTGTTCGGCGCGGCGTTCGCGGCGCCGCACGACGCCATCGGCCCGTGGCGCGCGCCGTTCCACGTGGTGCTGCGCGGCACCTGCGAGCTGTGGCTGCCGCACGAGCAGCGCGGCGTCGTGCTGCGGCCCGGCACGCTGCTGGTGCTGCCGCGCGGGAGCGCGCACACGCTGCGCGCGCACGACCCCGCACGCGCGTCACGCCCGGGAGCGCGCATCCGCACGCAGGCGGGCGCGTTCGTCGACCTGAAGACCAACGTGCGCGACCCCGGCCGCGCGCAGATCGAGATCCTGTGCGGCGAATTCGAGTTCCGCGGTCGCCGCCGCAGCGCGCTGCTGGACGCCCTGCCCGCCTGCCTCGTGGTGGAGTTCGCCGGGCGCCCCGAGTTCGGGTGGCTCCAGGGCCTGCTACGGATGATGGCGCACGAGATCGAGCACCAGGGCGCGGGCGCCACCGCCATCGTGGCCGAGCTGTCGGGCGCGGTGTTCACGCTGGCCGTGCGCGCCCACCTCGAATCGCAGCCGGCGCAGTCGGGCGTGCTGGGCGTGATGGCCCACCCGCGGCTCGCGCCCGCGCTCGCGGCGATGCTGGAGTCGCCCGGCGACGCGTGGACGGTGGCGTCGCTCGCCGCGCGCTGCCACCTGTCGCGCGCCGCGTTCGCGCGGCTGTTCGCGCAGCACGCGGGCACGGCGCCGCTGGCGCTGCTCACGGCGCTGCGCATGGAGCTCGCGTCGCGCCTGCTGGCCGCCGGCGAGCAGGACACTGCGAGCGTCGGCGAGGCCGTCGGCTACCGGTCGGAGGCCGCGTTCAACCGCGCGTTCGCGCGCCACGCGGGCGTCACGCCGGGGCGCTTCCGGCGCGCTGCACGGGGCGCCGCGGCCGATTCCGCCGGCTGAGCCTGTCGCCCTCCTGAAGGCCGCGGGCGGGGCACGCACGGCGATTGCCGTCCCCGGCAGTCATCCACTGCCCGGTACGGCCATGCCCGTGAGTTCCATCGACCTGTCCGGCCTGCATCCCGAGGCCATCCGCGACAACGACGAGATGTTCCTGCTGGCCACCAGCGCGTCGTTCATCGAGAGCGGCAGCGACACCTATACCGGCAACCTGCTCGAGCATTTCGCGGGCGACACCGAGGTCACCGACTGGCTGCGCGAGCGCTGGGAGCCCGAGGAGCTGAGCCACGGCCGCATGCTGCGCGCCTACGTCGAGCGCGCCTGGCCCGAGCTCGACTGGGAAGCCGCGTACGCCGACTTCTTCGCCGACTACGTCAAGCTCTGCACGATGCAGGCGCTCGAATCCTCGCGCGGCCAGGAGATGGCAGCGCGCTGCGTGGTCGAGATGGGCACCACGGTGTACTACACGGCGCTGCACGAGGCCTGCCGCGAGCCGGTGCTGCGCGACCTGGCGTGGCGCATCCGTAGCGACGAGGTGAACCACTACAAGCACTTCTACGCCTTCTTCCAGAAGTACCGCGACCGCGAGCACCTGGGCCGCGGCCGCGTGATGGCCGCACTCGCGCGCCGCGCGCTGGAACTGCGCAGCGAGGACGCCACCATCGCGCTGCGCCACGCCACCGCCTGGCGCCGCCGCAGCCGCCCCGGCGCCGCGGCCAACGACTCGCTGGAGGCGATGGCGCAGCGCGCGATCCGCGTCGTCAACCGCCACCTCCCGATGGACCTGGCGGTGCGCATGCTGCTCAAGCCGCTGCAACTGTGGCCGCGCGTGCAGCGCGCGGTGGCGCCACCGCTGGTGTCGATCGGCCGGGGGCTGATCCTGCGGTGAGCGGTGCCGGCCCGCGCGCGATCACGTCGACGCGGTCGCCCGCAGCTTCCTGGCCGTCTTCATGCAGGCCGCCACCAGCGCCAACGCGTCCTCCGCCGGCATCGGCGACGCCCCGAACAGCGCGCGGTAGACGATCGGCGAGACCACGGTGTCCATCACCGCGTCCACCTCCGGCACGGCCTCGCCGCGCCCGACGCCGCGCGCCACGATGACGTCCACCTGCGCCGCGGTGAACGCCGCGCACTGGCATGGCACCGGCGGGCGGCCCTCGGCGAGCGAGCCGCGCTTGGCCGAGAGCACGTCCAGCATCATGCCGACGCCGACGTCGGACGACATCTCGTCGCGGTACTGCTCCACCCAGGCCTGCAGGTCGCCGGCCACGCTGCCGGTGTCGGCGGGATCGCCGTCCGGGCGCAGGCGCTCGACGGCGACATCGGCCAGCAGGTCGCCCAGGTCGCCCCAGCGCCGGTAGATGGTGGACGGCGTGACGCCCGCGCGCGCCGCGATCATCGGCACCGTGAGCGCCGCGCGTCCGTGCTCGCCCAGCAACTCGAGCGTGGCCTGGTGCACCGCCGCCTGGACGCGGGCGCTGCGGCCGCCGGGGCGGGGAATCGCGCGGGGGATCGTGGTCATGTCCCCATGCTAACGCAAAGTAATTGCGTTAGCGAGAGAAGGGATGCACAATCCACTAACGCAAAGCTTTTGCGTTTACTGAACCGGAGCCCGCCATGTCCCCCGCCACCACGCCCGCCTTCCCCGTGCCTGCCGCCACGCCCGGCCGGATGAGCCGGCGCGCCGCGCTGTGGCTGAACGCCTCGATCCTGGTCGCCTACCTGGCCGCGTCCACCGCGCCTTCGCCGCTCTATGCGCTGTACCGCGAGGCCTGGGGCTTCTCGGCGCTGACGCTCACGGTCGTGTTCTCCACCTACGCGTTCACGCTGCTGGGCGCGCTGCTGTTCTTCGGCGGGCTGTCCGACCACCGCGGACGGCGCGAGGTGATCCTCGTGTCGCTGGCTCTGGAGATCGCATCCATCCTCGTGTTCCGCCACGCCGGCTCGGTGGCCTGGCTGGTGGCCGCGCGCGCCGTGCAGGGCATGGCCACGGGCATCGCCACCAGCGCGCTCAGCGCCGGCATGCTGGACGTCGACCGCGAGCGCGGTGCGCTGCTCAACAGCGTCTCGCCGATGCTGGGCATGGGCCTGGGCGCGCTCGGCGCGGGCGCCATCGCGCAGTTCGCGCCGGCACCGATGCGGCTCGTGTACGACGTGCTGCTCGCGATCCTCGCGGCGCAGGCCGTGGCCGCGTTCTTCCTGCCCGAGACGGTGGACAGGCGTCCCGGCGCACTCGCGTCGATGAAGCCGCGGCTGGCCGTGCCCGCGCGCGCCCGCGCCACGCTGTGGCAGGTGCTGCCGGTCAACACCGCGGCGTGGGCGCTGGGCGGCTTCTACGCGTCGCTCGGGCCGTCGCTGGCGCGCATCGTCACGGGGCTGCACTCTGCGCTGCTGGGCGGCGCCGTGGTGGCCGCGCTGGTGCTCAGCGGCGCGGTCTCGGTGCTCGCCGTGCGCACGCGTCCCGCGCGCGGCGTGCTCATGGGCGGCACCGCGGCGCTCGTGGCGGGCGTGTGCGTGACGCTCGCCGGCACGCAGGGGCATTCGACCGCGCTGTTCTTCGCGGGCTCGATCGTGGCCGGCCTCGGTTTCGGCGCGGCCTTCAACGGCACGCTGCGCAGCCTCGTGCCGCTGGCCGAGGCGCACGAGCGCGCAGCGCTGATGGCCACGTTCTTCGTGCTGAGCTACCTCGCGTTCAGCGTGCCGGCGATCGCGGCGGGGCTGTTCGTGGGCCACGTCGGCCTGCAGGCGGCGTCGGTGGGCTACGGCGTGCTGCTGGTGGCACTGGGGCTGCTGGCGCTGGCGATGATGGCGCGGCGCGCGGCCACCGACTAGGGCCTGTTCACACTAATAACGTGCCCGCGCCGGCGGCCTGCGAGGCCCCAGGCTAGGCGGCAGCGATCGCCGCGGGC
>FTBV01001431.1_pt1 | contig 10843 bp, 8 predicted proteins | sample 1639281 | NCBI WGS metagenome assembly FTBV01 (sample SAMEA3914864, study PRJEB12502) | metagenome | biome: forest; material: soil | place: USA | collected 2012-03-12 | depth 0.3 m | reverse complement strand
CTTGTTGGCGACGTAGTAATCCTCGGTCAGCAGCTGGCCCGAGACGTACAGGGCCACCGCATCCGGGCCGTGTTCGGCGACGATCTTCTGGAAGCCGCTCGCTACCCTGTCGAGCGCTTCCTCCCAGCTGGCCTCGCGCAGACCGCCTTCGGTGCGCAGCATCGGCGCCAGCAGCCTGCCCTCCAGGCCCACGGTCTCGCCCAGCGCCGCGCCTTTCACGCACAGCCTGCCCCGGCTGGCCGGATGGGCTTCGTCGCCGGCAATCGCCAGCGCGCCGTCCTGGCCGAGCTGGGCGCGCACGCCGCAGCCGACGCCGCAATAGGGACAGGTGGTACGAACGGTGGTGGGAATGGCGGACAGCTTCATGCGGAGTTCCGGTTATGCCGCCGCCAGGGCCTGGGCCTGGCCGAACAGCAGGTGGTTGCGGATGGAAGAGATGTCGCTGCGGTTCTGGATCAGTTCGAAGTACCAGGGACCGTCGGCGACGTCGCCGTAGAGCACCACGCCCAGCAGGCGGCGCCCGCCCACCACCAGGCGCTTGTAGACGCCGCCGCGGCGGTCGCGCAGCACCAGGTCTTCGCTGCCCTCGCCACCGACGATGTCGCCGGCCGAGTACAGGTCGACGCCCGTCACCTTCAGCTTGGTGGCGGTGGCCTGCTGCACGTAGCGGCGGTGGCCGGCGCCCGCCAGGTGGGCCGCGCAGACCCTGGCCTGGTCCCAGATCGGCGCCACCAGGCCGAAGGTGGCGCGGCGGTGCTGCACGCATTCGCCGACGGCATAGATGCGCGGGTCGTAGGTCTGCAGGGTGTCGTCGACCACGATCGCGCGCTCGACGTGCAGGCCGGCTTCCTTCGCCAGAGCGACGTTGGGCCGCACGCCGGCCGCCATCACGACCAGGTCGGCCGGGATGGCCTCGCCGCCTTCGAAACGCAGCGCCTGCACTCTCCCCTCGCCTTCGATGGCGGCGGTCTGGCGGCTCAGCAGGATGCGCAGGCCGCGCCGCTCCAGCGAGGCGCGCAGCAGCTCGGCGGCGGGCGCATCGAGCTGCTGGTTCATCAGGCTGGCGGTCACGTGCACCACCGTCACCTCCATGCCCCGGCGCAGCAGGCCGTTGGCGGCCTCCAGGCCCAGCAGGCCGCCGCCGATCACCACCGCGCGACCGCCGGCGCGGGCGGCGGCCAGCATGGTGTCGACGTCGTGCAGGTCGCGAAAGCCGATCACGCCCGGCAGTTCGTGGCCGGGCACCGGCACGATGAAGGGTTTCGAGCCGGTGGCGACCAGCAGCCGGTCGTAGGCGACGGACAAACCGGAGGCCGCATGCACGGTGCGGCGCCGGCGGTCGATGCGCACGACCGGATCGCCAGCGTGCAGCGTGATCCCATGCTCCGCATACCACTCGCGCGTGTGCAGCATGATGTCCTCGACCGTCTTCTCGCCGGCCAGCACCGGTGACAGGAGGATGCGGTTGTAGTTACCGTGCGGCTCGGCGCCGAACACGGTGATGCGGTACCTGTCGCGGTCCAGCTTCAGCAGTTCCTCGACCGTGCGCATGCCGGCCATGCCGTTGCCGATCACGACCAGCGATGGCTTGTCCATGCTAGGCCCCCACCCACACCTGGCCATCCTGGACCCGCACCGGATAGCTGGACACCGAGTGCTGCGGCGCCTCCAGGCATTCGCCGGTCTGCAGGTCGAAGTGCTGCTTGTAGATGGGCGAGGCCACCACCACGCGCTCGCCGATGCTGCCGATCAGCCCGCGCGACAGCACGGCGGCATGCGAATTCGGATCGTAGTTATCGATGGCGAACAGGCGCGGGGATTCCGCGCCGACGCGGAACACGGCCACCTGGCGCCCGTTCAGCAGGGCGCACACGCCGGTGTCCGGCACGATGCGCTCGAGCGGGCAGATGGCGTTCCATTGGTTGAGCTCAGTGCTCGGATGAATGTCGCGATGCATGTTTGCTCTCCTCGATGATCAGGCGCTACGAACGATGGGAATGAAGCGGCGTTCTTCCGGCGTCGCAGGCCTTTGCTGGCCGCGTTCCGGCATGAAGACCACGTTGTCGTCATGCTGGTCGCTGTTGACGAAGCTGCGGAAGCGCGCCCGCACGGCCGGGTCCTCGACCGCGTTCTTCCATTCGTCGGCATAGCTGTCAACCACGCGCTGCATGTCGGCTTCGAGTTCGGCGGCCAGCCCCAGGCTGTCCTCGACCACCACCTGCTTCAGGTAGTCCAGGCCGCCCTCGAGTCCCTCACGCCAGGTGCTGGTGCGCTGCAGGCGGTCGGCGGTGCGCACGTAGAACATCAGGAAGCGGTCGACCAGCCTGACGACCGCCGCTTCGTCCAGGTTCGAGGCCAGCAGCTCGGCGTGGCGCGGCTTCATGCCGCCGTTGCCGCACACGTAGAGGTTCCAGCCTTTGTCGGTGGCGATCAGGCCGACGTCCTTGCCCTGGGCCTCGGCGCACTCGCGGGTGCAGCCGGACACGCCGAACTTGATCTTGTGCGGCGCCCGCAGGCCCTTGTAGCGGTTCTCCAGCGCGACGCCGAAGCCGATGCTGTCACCCACGCCGTAGCGGCACCAGGTCGAACCGACGCAGGATTTCACGGTGCGCAGCGACTTGCCGTAGGCGTGGCCGGACTCGAAGCCGGCCGCGATCAGCTCTTCCCAGATCGACGGCAGCTGGTCGACCCGGGCGCCGAACATGTCGACGCGGGCGCCGCCGGTGATCTTGGTGTACAGCCCATATTTCTTGGCCACCTGCCCCACCGCGATCAGGCCGTCCGGCGTGACCTCGCCGCCCGGCATGCGCGGCACCACGGAGTAGGTGCCGTCCTTCTGGATATTCCCGAGGAAGTAGTCGTTCGAGTCCTGCAGGCTGGCGTGCTCCGGCTTCAGCACGAAGTCGTTCCAGGTCGAGGCCAGGATGTTGGCGGCCACCGGCTTGCAGATGTCGCAGCCGAGGCCCTTGCCGTGCTTGTGCAGCAGCTCGCCGAAGGAGCGCAGTCCGCCGACGCGCACGAGGTGGTGCAGCTCCTGGCGCGAGTAGGGAAAGTGCTCGCACAGGTGGTTGCTGACGGCCAGCCCGGCCTTCTTCATTTCCGCCTTCATGATCTGGTTCACCAGCGGCACGCAGCCGCCGCAGGCGGTGCCCGCATTGGTGCAGGCCTTGACGGCCGCGATATCGCAGGCGCCACCCGCCACCGCATCAAGGATGCTGCCCTTGCTGACGGCGTTGCAGGAACAGACCTGGGCCGTGGCCGGCAACGCGTCGACGCCGATCGCCGGGCGCGCACCGCCCTCGCCCGCCGGCAGGATCAGGAACTCGGGCGCCGCGGGCAGTCTCAAGCCGTTGAGCATGGTCTGCAGGAGGCTGCCGTATTCGGCCGCATCGCCGACCAGCACCGCGCCCAGCAGGCGCTTGCCGCAGTCCGAGACCACGATTTTCTTGTACACGCGCTTGCGTTCGTCGCTGAACTGGAAGCTGCGGCTGCCCGGGGTCGCCGCGTGGGCATCGCCGATCGAGGCCACGTCCACGCCCATCAGCTTCAGCTTGGTGCTCATGTCGGCGCCGCCGAAGCTCCCTTCCCGGCCGAGCAGCGCGCGCGCCACCGTGCGTGCCATGTCGTAGCCCGGCGCGACCAGGCCGAAGGTCTGGCCATTCCAGGCGGCGCACTCGCCGATCGCATAGACGTCTGGATCGGAGGTGACACAGGCATCGTCGATGGCGATGCCGCCGCGCGGACCGGCAGCGAGACCGCAGTCCCGCGCCAGCTCGTCGCGCGGGCGGATGCCGGCCGAGAACACGATCATGTCGGTCTCGAGGACGCTGCCGTCGGCGAATTCCATGCGGTGCAAGGCCGACTCGCCGTCGACGATGCGCAGCGTGTTCTTGTGCGTATGCACGGTCACGCCCAGCGCCTCGATATGGGAACGCAGCATGCGTCCGCCCAGCTCGTCGACCTGCACCGCCATCAGGCGCGGCGCGAATTCGACCACGTGGGTCTCGAGCTGCATGTCGCGCAGGGCCTTGGCGCACTCCAGGCCCAGCAGGCCGCCGCCGATGACCACGCCCGAACGCGCCGTTGCGCCGTGGACCTGCATGGCTTCCAGGTCCTCGATGGTGCGGTAGACGAAGCAGCCGGCGCGCTCGCGGCCAGGAACCGGCGGCACGAAGGCAGAGGAACCGGTGGCGAAGACCAGCTTGTCGTAGCCCAGCACTTCGCCGCCGGCCAGGGTCACGGTCTTGGCCGCACGGTCGACCGAGGCTGCCTTTGCGTTCAGCTTCAGGCTCAGGCCCGGGCGTTCGAAAAAGCCCGGCGCCACCAGCGACAGCTCGTCGGCGCTGCGGCCGGCAAAGAATTCGGATAGGTGCACCCGGTCGTAGGCCGGCCGCGGCTCCTCGCACAGGACGGTGAGCTCGAAGCCGGAGGCGCCGGCATCGGCGTATAAAGTCTCGAGAAATTTGTGGCCCACCATGCCGTGGCCGATGACGATGATTTTCATGATGCGGATTCCTTATGCTGCGGCCGGCGCCGCGGTGTCGACGGCGGTGCTGGAGAAGCGCACGCCGATCGCGCACACGCTCGAGACCAGCACGGCGCCGCCGAGGATGAGCAGGGTCTGGCGCACGTCGCCCGTGCCTTTCATCAGGAAGCCGGCCAGCACCGCGCCGACATTGCCGCCGGCGCCGACGATGCCGGCCACGCCGCCCAGCGCCTTGCGGTTCACGAAGGGCACCAGCGCATAGGTGGCGCCGCAGGCCATGTGGGTGCACAGGCCGAAGGCCAGCATGGCGGTAATCGCCGCCCCCACGCTGCCGGTCTGCGAAAACCACAGCAGGCCCAGGCCCTCGCCCACCATCAGGATGAACAGCAGGTTGACGCGGCTGTTCAGGTCTCCCCTCGCGGCCGCCCGGTCGGACAGCCAGCCGCCCAGGGCGCGGGCGAACAGGGCCAGCAGCCCGAAGCTGCCGGCCGCCATGCCCGCCGCCTTCAGCGAGAGGCCGAAATGGTCGACGTAGTAGACGGCGGCGACGTTGTGGATGAAGAGTTCGATGCCGAAGCAGGCGCCATAGGTCACGAACAGCAGCCAGGCGCGGTAGTTGCGGCAGGCCTGGACGAAGCTCGCCCAGCCGCCCTTGCCGCTGGCTTCGAAGGGAATGCCGGCGGCGCGCAGCTCGGCGTAATTCCCTTCCGGGCAGTCCTGGGTGAACTTCCAGTAGACGAGGGCCATCACCAGCATCAGCACGCCCGGCACCAGCAGGGCCACGCGCCAGCCCATGGTCTCGCTCACGCCCAGCATGATCACGGCGCCCATCAACAGGGGCATGGTGGCCTGGGCCACGCCGCCGCCGCTGTTGCCCCAGCCGGCCGCCGCCGCGTTGGCGGTGCCGACCACGCGCGGACCGAACATCACCGAGGTGTGGTACTGCGTGATCACGAAGCTGGCGCCGACCGCGCCGATCCCGAGGCGGAACAGCAGGAAGCTCTCGTAGCTCTGGGCCATGGCCACGCCCAGCACGGGAATCGCGCCGATTGCCAGCAGGCCGGTATAGGTCTTGCGCGGACCGAAGCGGTCGCACAGCGGTCCGACCAGCAGGCGCACCAGGATCGTGATGGCGACCGCGGCGATGTTGATGTCGGCGATCTGCGCCATCGACAGGTGGAACTCGCCCTTGATGACCGGCATCAGCGGCGCGCAGGCGAACCAGGCGAAGAAGCAGATGAAGAAGGCCACCCAAGTCAGGTGGAAGGCACGCATCTGTGGCGTGCCGATGGAGAACAGCTGTAGGTGATTCGCTTTGCCGGCCATGATCGCTCCCGATAAAAAGAAAGGCGTCCGCTGCCTGGCCGAACACGTTTCATGTGTGTTCGGGTGCAGCGGACGCCGTTGTCCTGTGCGCCGGTTCCTCGTTGAACCGGCTGGATTTATTTCATGGGATCGCCGTTGATCCTTGCAGGGAGTGTTTGCAAGAGCCGTGCCAGACGCCCTTCCCCCTGGCAGGCGGGGATAGCCTCAGGCGGATCGCTTCATTGCGGTGCACCATGCCCGAAAACGGGGCGCGGCGCACCGTTCGCGAAGGACGAGACATAAGCGGCGAGGTCGCGGCCGTTCCAGATCCGGCCGTCGATCAGCACCGAGGACCGCAGCAGTGTGGCAGGCGCCGCCACGCCCGCCAGCACGGCCGCCTCGCGGTACAGGCCGACCCGGTTCACGCGCGCGGCGGTCGCGTAGTAATCGGGGTCCTCGCGCAGCAGGCCCCAGCGCCGGTGCTGGGTCATGAACCACATGCCGTCGGAGAGCCAGGGGAAGTTGGCCTCGCCGCCGGCGTGGAAGCACAGCGGGTCCGGGTCCTGCCAGCGCCGTCCCAGGCCATCGTCGTAGAGGCCCTGCAGGCGCGCGGCGATGGTGGCGCGGCCGGCGTTCACAAAGGCCGGGCTGGCCAGCACCTCGGCCGCGGCGTCGCGGTGCAGGGGCGAGGCGTCGATCCAGCGCGCCGCTTCCAGCAGCGCCGCCACCAGCGACCGGCAGGCCTGCGGATGCGCGTCGGCGAAGGCGGCGGTGGCGCCCAGCGCCTTGCCGGGATGGTCGGGCCAGATGTCCTGGCTGGTGGCCGCCGTGAAGCCGCTGCCGTCCAGTACCGCCCGCGCGCCCCAGGGTTCGCCGGCGCAGAAGCCGTCGATATGCCCGGCCGCCAGGCTGGCCGCCATCTGGCCCGGCGGGACCGTCGCCATCTGCACGTCGCGCAGCGGATCGATGCCGCTCGCCGCCAGCCAGTAATACAGGAACATCGCGTGGTTCCCGGTCGGGAAGGTATGCGCGAAGGTGAAACGCCGGCGGCTCCTGCGAACCTGGGCCGCCAGCGCGGCGCCGTCCGTCACCCCGGCCTCGCCCAGCGCGCGCGACAGGGTGATGGCCTGGCCGTTGCGCGACAAATTCATCAGCACCGCCATCGGCACCGCGCGCGTGCCGATGCCCATCTCGACGCCGTACACCAGGCCGTACAGCACGTGGGCGACGTCGAGGCTGCCGTTCAGCAGGCGGTCGCGCATGCCGGACCAGGAGTGTTCACGGCTGAGGGCGAGTTTGATGCCGTGTTTTTCGTCGAGGCCGAGCACCGAGGCCATGACCAGGGGGGCGCAGTCGCTTAGCGGCATGAAGCCGGCTTGGATAATCTTTTTCATATCAGTTTCCTGTCCGTCGTCTTCCTTTGTTACCGTCATCCCCGCGAAGGCGGGAACGACGGCGGCCGTTCTGCGGTTCTCATAGGAGATCCTCGACGTCCAATACCCGCTGCGCCACCTCCGCCAGCCTCAGCTTCCTGTTCATCGCCATGCTGCGCAGCTTCCGGTAAGCCTCTTCTTCATTGAGCCCGCTGCGCGCCATCAGCACGCCCTTGGCGCGCTCGACCAGCTTGCGATCGGCCAGCTGGCGACGGGTGTCGGACAGTTCGTCGAGCAGCTTGCGCTCGCGCCGGAAGCGGGCCAGGGCCACGTCCAGCACCGGCTTCACGCGCTCGGCCTGCAGCCCGGCCACGATATAGGCCGAGACGCCGGCGCCGATCGCGGCGTCCATGCTGGTCGGATCCTGGTCGTCGGTGAACAGCACGATCGGGCGCGGCTCGTCGCGGGTGGCGATCACGATGTGCTCGAGCACGTCGCGGGCGGCGGATTCGCTGTCGATGATGATCATGTCCGGCTGGATCTGGGCGATCCGTTCGGGCAGGAAGATATCGGCCGGCAGCGAGGCGACGATGTCGTAGCCCGATTCCAGCAGCCCGATGCGCAGCGCCGTGTTGCGCCGCGCCTGGGCCGCCACGGCCTGTTCGCCGGCGCCGGGCGCGGTATTGACCACGACGATGCGCAGGGTGCGCGGAACGGGAGGTGGCGATTTCATGCCTTGGGAATATGCAAGTTCCGGGCCAGAGAGATATTTCCGAAGCGCATAACCGAAGTAAGGATGAGTCGCAGTTATCCATCAAGAAATATTCACTATGATGATGGAGAACATCACAAACTAAAAGTTCACTTATTTCTTCAATCTACCTATACTGCACCGCAACAACACAGTATTTATCGGAGAAAACAATGAGCACCGCAACAATCACTCAGGCGCAGAGCAAAGGTCTGCGCCAACAATTCGCAGAAACCGCCCGCCACATCCGCGCCTTCGCCATCGAACTCTATGTCGCCCACGGCGGCTGGTTCGCACACGATGCCAAGCGCGACGAGCAGGCAAGCCGCCGCGAGATGCTGTCGCTGGCCGCCGCTGCCGAATCGCATAGCCCGAGCCTGTCGGCCGAGCTGCGCCACTTCGCCTCCAAGTAATTAAGTACCCCCTACAAGTAGTCACACAGGACACCATCATGACCCCAGTCGAATACGTCACCGTCGCCATCTCGGCCCTGGCCATCGTCACCCGCATCGTGTTCTTCATCCGCAACCCGACCGTGACCGCGCCGTCGGAACTGTGGATCGCGGATCACCCGCAAATGTGGATCGGCGACCCGTCGCGCCTGGAGAAGCTGCGCTAAGCTCTCCTGTTGTTGCTCGCGTCTCCACACGCCCGGCATTGGCCGGGCGTTGTTTTTTCCGGATCGAATCCACGCTGCATCGCTGCCGGCTGAGCTAGAATGCTTTTTTGCAATTTTTACTCAGACAACCGACGATGCGCCTTCCTGCCTCCGCTTCCGCTCTCACCGTCCTTGCCGCGCTGCTGGCTTCAGTGCCCCTCGCCCCGGCCATCGCAGCCGACACCGGCACGCCCATCACCCTCGACCAGGCCATGGCCCATCCCGACTGGATCGGCAACCCCGTCGAAACCGCGTGGTGGAGCTGGGACGGCAAGCAGGTCCTGTACAAACAGAAGCGCGCCGGCTCGCCGCTGCGCGACGTCTACCAGACCGGCGCCACGTCCGGCCTGAACAAGGCGCGCAAGGTCGAGGATGCGGAATTCGCCAGGCTGGACGGCTGGCTGGTCGTCTACAACCGCGACCGTACCCGTTCCGCCTTCGTGCGCAACGGCGACCTGTTCGAGCGCGACCTGAAGAGCGGCGAACTGGTGCAGATCTCGCGCGCCAGCGGCGTCGCCGTCGCCGCCGTCCAGTATTCCGCCGACGGCCGCAGCGTGCAGTTCCGCGTCGGCAACGACTGGGCCAGCTGGGACCGCGCCACTCGCCTGGTATCGCCGGTGGCCCTGCCGCGCGCGTCCAAGGACCCTGCCGTCCAGGATCCGGATGCGCTGCGCGACATGCAGCTGCGCCTGATCGCCACCCTCAAGCGCCAGAAGGATGAGCGCGACACGACCCGCGCCCGCACCGAGGAAGAGCGCCGCGCCGATCCGACCCGCGCCCCGGCCCCGATCTACCTGGGCGACAAGCTGGCCATCGTGAACACCCACCTGTCGCCGGACGGCCGCTGGCTGCTGGTCGTGACCGGTCCGAAGGATGCCGACAAGGGCCGCATCGGCAAGATGCCGCGCTACGTGACGGAGAGCGGCTACGAAGAGACCTCGGACGAGCGCACCCGCGTCGGCCGCAAGGATCCGCTTCCGCACGGCCTCAAACTCATCGACCTGCAGACCCGCGACGTGAAGGACCTGTCCTTCGACGTCCTGCCGGGCGTGAAGGACGATCCGCTGGCCGCCCTGCGCGCCGAGCACAAGCTCGATCCGATCAAGGGCAACCGTCCGGTGAAGGTCGGCTTCGACGGCGAGACCGTGGTCTGGAGCACCAACGGCGCGAACGCCGCCGTGATGCTGCGCTCGGTCGACAACAAGGACCGCTGGATCGCCACCGTCGACCTGCCGCGCGCCGCGCTCAAGCCGGTGCACCGCCTGACGGACCAGGCCTGGGTCAACTTCGACAACAGCGAATTCGGCTGGCTGCCGGATAACACCACGCTCTGGTACCTGTCCGAAGAAACCGGCTACTCCCACCTCTACACCCTGGACGGCGCCGGCCGCACCCGCGCCCTCACCCAGGGCAAGTGGGAAGCCCAGGACGTGGCCTGGTCGCGCGACGGCGACACCGCCTGGGTGCTCTGCAACCGCAAGGATCCGGGCAGCTATGAAGTCTGCGCCGTCAACGCGAAAGACGGCGCCACCCGCGAAGTCAGCAAGCTGGATGGCGGCGTCGAGGACTTCCGCCTGTCGCCGGACCAGCGCAAGCTGCTGGTGCATTATTCCGGCCCCTACCTGCCGCCGCAGATCGCCACCCTGCCGTCGAACGGCGGCGAGGCGGTCAGGCTGACCGACACCCGCAGCGCCGACTTCAAGGGCCGCGACTGGATCCAGCCGCAGTTCGTGACCGTGCCGTCGACCCACGGCGCGGAGCCGATCTGGGCCAAGCTCTACCGCCCGGCCCAGCTCGAGCCGGGCAAGCAGTATCCGGTGGTGATGTTCGTGCACGGCGCCGGCTACCTGCAGAACGTCTCGCACCGCTACACGCCCTACTTCCGCGAGCAGATGTTCCACAACCTGCTGGTGCAGAAGGGCTACGTGGTGCTGGACATGGACTACCGCGCCTCGAAAGGCTATGGCGCCAAGTGGCGCAGCGCGATCTACCGCCAGATGGGCCACCCGGAACTGGACGACTACCTGGACGGCGTCAACTGGATGGTCGCGAACCAGCAGGGCGATGCGAACAACGTCGGCATCTACGGCGGCAGCTACGGCGGCTTCATGACCTTCATGGCCCTGCTGCGCGCGCCGGAGGTGTTCAAGTCGGGCGCCGCGCTGCGCCCGGTCACCGACTGGACCACCTACAACCACGAGTACACGGCGAATATCCTGAACACGCCGGAGCTCGACCCGGAAGCCTACAAGGTCTCTTCGCCGATCGAG
>FTBV01002426.1_pt1 | contig 10858 bp, 9 predicted proteins | sample 1639281 | NCBI WGS metagenome assembly FTBV01 (sample SAMEA3914864, study PRJEB12502) | metagenome | biome: forest; material: soil | place: USA | collected 2012-03-12 | depth 0.3 m | reverse complement strand
CCGAGCGCCTCGCGGTCGCCGAAGCGCGCCTGGTGGTGCATCCTGACGATGCGCAGGCGCAGCTGCGCGCGCTCCAGCCCGCCCGCGCTCGCGCGCGCCCAGGCCTCGTCCCAGAGGCGCATCGCGCGATCCGGTTCGTCGGGCAGCAGGCGCAGCGCCGTGAGCGCCAGGTGGTCCAGGTCGGCGGAGCTCATGGTCGTCGAGGCCGGCCTCAGTGATCCTTGGCGCGGGTCATGAACAGCACCGGCACGATGATCGGCGCGAGCGGGGCCCAATAGATCAACTGCACGCCGTCGGCGGCCACGCGGATCGGCGTCGCGGCCTCGTCGACGGCGATGTCGGCGGCGTTCGCCTCGGTGGTGATCTCGATGGTGTAGGGCTTGTTGAGCTTGTCCTGCGGGCCGCGCAGGCTGTAGGTCCAGCCGGTGAAGCGCTGGCCCTTCAGGATGCCGCCGGCGGCCAACACGCCGTCGGGGCCGGGCGCGAGGCCCACCGCGAGGGCCTGCTCGCGGGCCGCCGGCGAGGCGTCGGGCGCCAGCGTCAGCAGCCAGTTGCCGGTGACGATGCCGCGCCGGTCGATGTGGAAGGTGGTGAACGTGGCCGTCAGCTGCGGGTGCACCGGCGAGCGCAGCGCCCTCACGAGGATCTCGGGCGCCGTGAAGATGTAGTGGTGGCCGCTGCCGATCGCGGCGATGCGCTTCTCGTCGCCCGACACCAGCACCGACGTGAACGTCTCCGTGTAGTGCTGCCCGGACGGCGGCGCCGCCTCGGGCGCTTTCGAGGAGGAGGCGCAGCCGGCCAGCACGAAGGCGGTGCCGGCCAGCGCCGCGAGGGCAAGACGTCGAACTGCATTCACCTTGAATCACTCCCCTGACCGGCTGAAAGCGCCGAAGGCGCGATTATCGGTGCACGGCAGAGCTGGCCCTAGGGGAACCGACTCAGGGAACGAACCTATAGCCGACGCCCAGTTCGGTGATCAGGTGCTGCGGCTGCGACGGGTCGGCCTCCAGCTTCGCGCGCAGGTGGCCCATGTAGATGCGCACGTAGTGCGTGTCCCCCGAGTGCGACGGCCCCCACACGGCGCGAAGGAGTTGCGGGTGAGTGAGCACTCGGTTCGGATGCGACGCCAGGTGCGTCAGCAGGCGGTATTCGATGGGCGTCAGGTGCAGCGGCGCGCCCGCGCGTTCGACCTTGCGCTGCACCAGGTCGATGCGCACGTCGCCGAACTCCAGCACGCTGGCGACCTCGGCGTTCGCGCGCGGGTGCCGGCGCAGCTGCGCGCGCACGCGCGCGAGCAGCTCGCCGGTGCCGAAGGGCTTGACGAGGTAGTCGTCGGCGCCGGCATCGAGCGCGGCGATCTTGTCGGTCTCCGTCGTGCGTGCCGACAGCACGATGATGGGAATCGCCGACCACGCGCGCAGCCCGCGGATGAAGTCGATGCCGTCGCCGTCCGGCAGCCCCAGGTCGAGCACCACCAGGTCGGGACGCCGCGTGCCCGCCTCGATCAGGCCGCGCTGCACGCCGTCGGCCTCGGCGACCTCCAGCGACTCGGCCTGCAGCGACAGCCGGATGAAGCGGCGGATCTCGGCCTCGTCCTCGACGACCAGGACCTTGCCGGACGTGTCGGTGGCGTTCATCCGATGGCTTCCATGCCGGCATTGTCCGCGTCGTCGCCGGCCTCGTCGATGCGAGGGGGTTCTCCGCAGGGCAGGGTGAAGACGAAGCGCGCGCCGCCCTCGGGCCGCGTCTCGCCCCGGATCGTGCCGCCGTGGGCCGCGACGATCGCGCGACAGATCGCCAGCCCCAGTCCCACGCCCGGCGTCGCGCTCTCCCTGCGACCCCGCTCGAACTTCTCGAAGATGAGCTCCTCGCGGCCCGGCGGCAGTCCCGGCCCCTCGTCGGCGACCCACACCTCGACCGATTCACGCGTCGCCGCGGCGCCGATGCTGATCGCGCTGCCCTCGGGCGTGTACTTGGCCGCGTTCTCCAGCAGGTTGACGAGCACGCGTTCGATCAGCACGGCGTCGAACTGCATCAGCGGCAGGTCGGGCGGCAGCATGACCTTGATCGGATGGCGCCCCACGAACAGCGGCGCGAGGCCGCGCAGCGCGCTGCCCACCACCTCCTCGAGCGGCTGCCACTGCAGGTTGAGCGCAATGCGGCCCGACTCGAGGCGCGCCATGTCCAGCAGGTTGTTGACGAGCGCATTCAGGCGCAGCGCCGCCTCGCGCAGCGACTGCGCGATCTCGGCGTGTGCCGGCGCCAGCGGCGGCGCCGTGAGCTGGAGCGAGTCGGCCATGCCGGCGAGCGCCGCCAACGGCGTGCGAAGGTCGTGCGAGATCGCGCCAAGCAGCGCGTTTCGCAGGCGCTCCGACTCCATCTGCACCGTCGTGTGCTGCGCGACGTCGACGTAGTGGATGCGCTCCAGCGCGATGGCCAGCAGCGACGCGAACGTGTCGAGCAGGCGGCGCTGCTCCGGCACGCCCAGGCGCTGCGGATTGCGCAGGCCCAGCGCGACGACGCCGCGCACGCGCATCGGCGCCTTCAGCGGCACGTACAGGAGCGGGCTCGCCGGCAGCGTGCCGGTGCCCTGCCCCGCGGCTTCGGCGTGCGCGAGCGCCCAGTTGGCGAGGCTGGCGTCGACGCCGGCATCGGGCGGCACGACCAGCCGGTCCTCGCCATCGAGCAGCAGGAACATCGCGCTCGCGTCGAACTCGGCCTGCAGGACGCGCGTGCCGATCTCGACGATCTGCTCGGGCATCAGCGCGGCGGCCAGGTCGCGCGAGAGCTCGTAGAGCGCGCCCATGCGATCCTCGCGCAGCGTGGCGACCCGGGCCTGGTAGGTCAGGCCGGCGGTGAGCTGGCCGATCACCAGCGCGACGACCAGCATCACCGCGAAGGTCACGAGGTACTGCACGTCGCCGACGGCGAACGTGAAGCGTGGGGCGACATCGAAGAAGTCGAACGCCGCCACGCTGACGAAGGCCGCCACCACCGCGGGCCCGCGACCATGGCGCAGCGCGGAATACACCACCGCCAGCAGCAGCAGCATCACGATGTTGGACGGCTCCAGCACACCCTGCAGCGGCGCGGTGATGCCGACGGCCGCCGCACACACGCCCACGCTCTTCGCGTAGAGCCAGCCGTCGCGCCGCGGGCCCGCGCCGTCGCCCGCGATACGCATCGCGAGTGCGGTGGCGGCCGCGCGGGTTTCGCGCGCCGCCAGCGCCACCTGCACGAGCTCCAGATCGGGCGCGAGCGCCGCCACCTGCGCCGCGATGTCGCGCCGCCACCAGGCCCTGGTGGCGCCGCGCCGACCCATCACGACGCGCATCAGGTTGTGCTCGCGCGCGTAACGCGCGAGCGCCGGCGCGGCCGCGTCGCTCGCGAGCGTGGCCGTGCGCGCGCCCAGGTCCTGCGCCAGCGCCAGCACGCGCAGGATCTGCGCGCGCCGCTCGCGCGGCAGGCGCTGCAGCGCCGGCGTCTCGACGTAGACCGCGTGCCACGGCGCCCCCAGCTGCGCCGCCAGCCGCGCCGCGGCGCGCACGAGCTTCTCGCCCTGCCCGCCCGGCCCGACGCACGCCAGCAAGGCCTCGCGCGCCGGCCACACGCCGGTCGACTTCAGGCCGCGGCGGTAGCTGAGCATGTCGGTGTCGACGCGATCGGCCGTGCGCCGCAGTGCCAGCTCGCGCAGCGCGAGCAGGTTGCCCTTGCGGAAGAAGTGGCTCGCCGCGCGCTCGGCCTGCGGCGCGATGTAGACCTTGCCTTCCTTCAGGCGCTCCAGCAGTTCGTCGGGCGGCAGGTCGACCAGGACGACGTCGTCGGCCTCGTCGAAGACGTGGTCGGGCACCGTCTCCCACACGCGCACGCCCGCCACCGCGTTGACGACGTCGTTGAGGCTCTCCAGATGCTGCACGTTCATCGTCGTCCACACGTCGATGCCCGCGGCGATCAGCTCCTGCACGTCCTGCCAGCGCTTGGGATGGCGCGAGCCCGCCACGTTGGAATGCGCGAGCTCGTCGACCAGCACCAGCGCAGGCCGGCGTTGCAGCACGGCGTCCAGATCGAACTCGGGCAGCGTGCGTCCGTGGTGCTCGATGTCGCGCCGCGGGATCACCGGCGTCGCGCCCACCAGTGCCGCCGTGTCGGCGCGGCCGTGGGTCTCGACGACGCCGATGACGACGTCGACGCCCTGCTCGAACTGCGCCCGGGCCTGCGCCAGCATCGCGCAGGTCTTGCCGACGCCGGCCGACGCGCCGAAGAAGATCTTCAGGTGGCCGCGCCGCGCCGCGCGCTCCGCCTCGTTCGCCTGCGCGAGCAGGGCGTCGGGGTCGGGGCGGTCGTCGGACATGAACCTCACTCTAGCTGTCGTTCCTGTCATTGCGCGCGAAGTCGCGCCATCCACCCCCGCCACGACGCTTCGTCGCGGGGGTGGATCCTGCGACTTCGCGCAGGATGACACGGTGGGTCAGCGCGCCTGCGCCTCGTCGAGATCGAGGTTGAGCAGCAGCACTCGACCAGGGCCTGCACGCGATCGGCCGCCAGCGCCGTAAGACGGCGGGCGTCAGGATAAAAAGATCGTCAACGTCAGCGCCGGGCGTCCAGCAGCGTGCGGATCTGCTGCACGAGGTTCAACGGCCGCAGCGGCTTGCCGCAGTGCACGTCGAAGCCGGCGGCCAGCGCCTGGTCGCGATCCTGGTCGCGCGTGAACGAGGTCAGCGCGATGGCCGGCAGACGCCGGCGCGGTGCCGACCCGGCGGCCTCGTTGCGGCGCACCTCGCGGATCAGGTCGTAGCCGTCCTGGCCCGCCATGCCGATGTCGCTGATCAGCACATCGAAGGGCCGCGCCGCGATCAGCTGCAGGGCCGAGGCGACGTCGGACGCCGTCTGCACCACGGCGCCGCGGTCGCTCAGGATGATGCGCAGCATCGCGCTCGCCTCGGGATCGTCGTCGACCACCAGCAGCTGCAGGCCGTCCAGCGACGCCTGCGACATGTCCAGCATCTCGGTGCCGTGGCCCGAATCGACGTAGTCCGGATTGCCCGGATGCGCGGGATCGGCCGGCAGCCACACGCGGAAGGTCGCGCCGCGCCCGACACCCGCGCTGTCCGCCGACACCGTGCCGCCGTGCGCCTCCACCAGCTGCTTGACGATGGCCAGGCCCAGGCCGAGGCCGCCGCGCTGGCGATTGCTCGCCGCGTCGCTCTGCGCGAAGCGGTCGAACACGAAGGGCAGGAACTCCGGCGCGATGCCCTGGCCCTCGTCGGACACCCGGATGTGCAGGCCGCCTTCGTCCTGCTGCAGGGCGATGACGATGCGGCCGCCGGGCGGCGAGAACTTGATCGCGTTGCTCAGCAGGTTCCAGACGACCTGCTGCAGCCGCGACGCATCGACCCGGATCGGGCGGTAGGGCGGCTGCGCCTGCACCTCGATCGACGGGCTGCCGTCGCCGGGACGCATCGCGTTGACCGAGGCCACGATCTCCTCGACCGGGTCGATGGTGACGAAGGTCAGCGGGAGCTTGCCCAGGTTCAGGCGCGACATGTCCAGCAGGTCGGAGATCATGCGCGCCTGCGTCGTGCCGTTGCGCTCGATCGCCGCCAGCCCCCGCATCGTCTCGTCGGAGCCGCCGCGCTGGCGCAGCACGTGGGTCCAGCTCATGATCGCGTTGAGCGGCGTGCGCAGCTCGTGCGACAGCACCGCGATGAAGTCGTCCTTCATGCGGCTGACCTGCTCGGCCTCGCTGCGCGCGATGCGCTCGCGATCGAACAGCTGCTGGCGCTGCTGCTCGAGCGCAACGCGCTGCGAGACGTCGGTGGCGACGCCCATCGTCACGCCGGGCTCGATGTGGGGCGAGAACATCCATTCGACGTGGATCAGCGAGCCGTCCGGCCGCTGCATCGGCGCCTCGAACGGCGTGCCCGCCGCGGCAGGGGCCTCGCCCAGCTTGTGGGCCCACTCGCGCGGCGCGAACTCGCCAAGCGCGTGGCCGATCACCTCGGCCTCGCCACGTGCCAGCAGCCGCAGCATCGCGGGATTGGCGTCGACCAGCCGGCCTCGGTCGTCCAGCAGCGCGATGCCGGCCTGCGCCTGCGCGTAGATCGCGCGGAACTTGGACTCGCTGCGCCGCATGGCCTCCTCGGCGATGCGCGTGCGCACCAGGGCCTGCACGGTGGCGACGAGCACCGCCGGTTCGACGGGGCGCGTCAGGTAGGCATCCGCACCGGAGTCCAGGCCGCGCACCTTGTCCTCGTCGGTCACGTAGGCCGCGGTCAGGTGCAGCACCGGCAGGCGCGCCGTGCCCGGGCGCGAGCGCAGCATCGCGCACAGGTCGAAGCCGTCGATGTCGGGCAGGTGGATGTCGAGCACCACGGCGGACAGCGAATCGTCGGCCGCGGCCAGCCCCTCGGCGCCCGTGGCCGCCTCGCGCGTGCGAAAGCCCGCGCTGCGCAGCTGCCGCGCCGTGGCATAGCGCGTCGCCGGGTTGTCGTCGATGATCAGCAGCTCGTGCTCTGATCGGTCGATCGGCCGGAAGTCGGGCTTCACGTCAGTCATTCGCCGGGGGTTCCTCGAGTGCGGCGCCGCTTGCGGAAGGCAGGCGCAGCGGGATCGTGACGAAGAACGTCGAGCCGCTGCCCAGCTCGCTGCGCAATCCTACCGTGCCGCCGAGCAGTTCGGCCAGTTGCCGGCTCAGCGACAAGCCGAGCCCGGTGCCGCGCAGGCGCTTCTGGATCGGCGAGTCGACCTGGGTGAAGTCGCGGAACATCGCCGAGTGGAACTGCGGATCGATGCCGATGCCGGTGTCGGCCACCGCGAAGGTGATCGTGTCGTCCGCGTTCTCGGTGGCCGACACCCGCACCTCGCCCTTGACGGTGAACTTCAGTGCGTTGGAGATGAAGTTGCGCAGGATCTGCGACAGCATCTTGTTGTCGGTGTAGAGCCGCGACGCGTGCTGCGGCTCCTCGAACACCAGCGACACCTCGGGATTGGTCACCACGGGCCGGAACATCCCGCGCAGCGCGGAGAACAGGTCGACCATCTCGAACCAGGCCGGCGAGATGTCGACGCGGCCGGCCTCCACCTTGGCCAGGTCGAGCAGGTCGTTGACCATGTCGGCGAACTCCTCGGCCGTCGACTCGATGAAGCGCACCTGCTTTTCCTGCTCGGGCGTCAGCGGGCCGTCGACGCGGTCCAGCAGCAGCCGCGCCAGGCTGCGCAGCGCCGAGATCGGCGTGCGGAACTCGTGGCTCATGTAGGCCAGGAACCGGCTCTTGAGCTCCGTGGCGCGCTGCAGCTGCTGCGCCTGGGTGTCGAGTTCGGCGTACAGCGCGACGACGCCGCGATTGGTCTCGTCGAGCTCCATCTGCATCGCCTCGACCTGCTCGGTGAGCTCGGCGACCCGGGCGGCGTCGCTTGCGGAGGATTCGTCAGCCATCTCAGCCTCGTTTCAGGACGACGACGGTGACGTCGTCATGGCCGCGCGTGTGATCGCGCAGCAGCCAGCCGGCGATGACGGCCGGATCGCACTGCAGCAGGCCGCCGACGTCCTTGAGGTTCCAGCGCGTGGCCAGGCCGTCGGAATGCAGCACCACGATCGAGTGGTCGGGCCAGGCGGTCGTCACGTCCTGCAGCTTGCGGATCTGAACGCCCAGCGTGCCGTGCTGGGACATCAGCGAACGATCCTCGACGCCCGAGATGAGGCGCCCGGAGATGTTGCCGGCGCCGGCGTAGACGACCATGCCGGCGCCGGCGTCGAGTTGGACGATGGACACGGCCGCGCCGCGCGTGGTGCGCAGCGCCGGATGCGCGCGCTCCAGCACCGCGGCCGGCGAGCCGCGCAGCGCGCCGAACGCCTTCAGCGCCTCGGCCGCGGCCTCGGCCGCGATCGGCCCGTGGCCCAGGCCGTCGGCGACGATCGCCGCGGCCTTGCCGTCGCCGTCCAGCCGGATGTCCCAGGCGTCCCCGCTGATCACCTCGCCCGGCGCCGCCAGGCAGATCCCCGCGTGCGCGAAACCCGCGCGAGACGACGGCGCGGCCGGCGCGTTCGGCGAAGGCACCCACGTGCGCGAGAGGATCACCGTGCCCTTGCCCGGACTCGAGAACACCGAGAAGTCGGTCGACAGCCGCTGCACCGCCCCCAGGCCCGTGCCCGGCGTGCCGCCACTGGAATAGCCGTCGCGCAGGCAGCGCGCGACGTCGGCCATGCCCGGCCCGCTGTCGATGGAGATCACCTCCAGCTGGCAGCCCTCGTCGCTCCGGCGACAGCCGATCAGCAGCCGGCCCTTCTGCGCGTGGCGCCACAGGTTGTTGCCCAGCTCGGTGACGATGATCGCGACGCGCCCGCGCACCGTCTCGTCCAGGTCGTGCTCGGACGCCAGCCGGTTGGCCGCACGGCGCGCCTCGCCGACCTGCGACTGCTCGGTGACGGCGATGTCCAGGTTCGGGACCACGCTACTTCCAGCGCGTGACGGTGACGCAGGTGCCTTCGCCGACCGCGGTGCGGATCTCGAACTCGTTGACCAGGCGCTTGCTGCCGGACAGGCCCACGCCCATGCCCGAGCCCGAGGTCCAGCCGTCGGTCAGCGCCAGGTCGACGTCGGGGATGCCGGGCCCCTTGTCCTCGAACCACAGCCGCAGGCCCGTCTTGACGCCCTGCTGGACGATCTCCCAGCGCATCTCGCCGCCGCCGCCGTAGACCACGGTGTTGCGCGACAGCTCGCTGGCGGCGGTGATCATCTTGGTCTGGTCGACCAGGCTGAACTTGATCTGCTGCGTCAGCTTGCGCACCTGCTGGCGGCTCATGACGATGTCGCGCTCGCCGAGCAGCAGCATCCCGCCGGTGGAGGGTTCAGTCAATTTGGTTCCGATCGTCGGCGGCGAGCAAGGCCATGCCGCGTTCGACGTTGAGGGCCGTGCGCACGCCCTGCAGCGACACGCCCAGCTCCACCAGGGTGATGGCGACCGCCGGCTGCATGCCCACCACGACGGTCGTGGCGTCGAGCACGCTGGCGATGCCGGAGATGCTCGCCAGCATCCGGCCGACGAACGAGTCGACGATCTCGAGGGCCGAGATGTCGATCAGCACGCCGTTGGCGCCGGTGCGCTCGATCTGGGCGGACAGGTCGTCCTGCAGCGCCAGCGCGGTCTGGTCCTGCAGGTCGACCTGGATGGTGACCAGCAGGGCCCGGCCCATCTTGAGGATAGGGATGCGTTCCATGGTGGACGCGTCAGGCCTTGTTGCGGGTGATGGTGAAGCCGGCCTTCTTCATCGCCAGCTGCAGGGCGTCGGCCAGCGTCGCCTTGGTCGTGATGCCCTGCAGGTCGATGCCCAGGTGCACGATGGTCTGCGCGATCTGCGGGCGGATGCCGCTGATGATGCAGTCGGCGCCCATCAGGCGGATCGCCGTCACGGTCTTGAGCAGGTGCTGCGCCACCAGCGTGTCGACGGTGGGCACGCCGGTGATGTCGATGATGGCCAGCTCGGAGCCGGTCTCGACGATGCGCGTCAGCAGCGACTCCATCACCAGCTGGGTGCGGCTCGAGTCCAGCGTGCCGATCATCGGCACCGCCAGCACGCCTTCCCACAGCTTGACGACCGGGGTCGACAGCTCCAGCAGTTCCTGCTGCTGGCGCTGGATCACCTCCTCGCGCGAGCGCTGGTACGTCGTCACGGTGAACTGGGCGAGCTTGTCCGACAGCCGCGACGCCGTCCAGGCGGTGTCGAACGCGGCCTTCGGGTCGCTCGCCAGGTGCTTCTGCAGGCCGGCGAACAGCGGCTTCTTCAGGGCCAGCACGAAGGCGCTGGTCTCGCCGGCGCTCGCGCCCTGGGCGGCGCGCGACTGGGACAACGCCGCCAGCACCGAGCGCACGCGCGACCAGGCGGCGTCGTCGATGCGGCTCAGGTCGGCATCGGCTGCGATCGCCTCGTGCAGCGCCTCCATCAGCTCGCGCACGTCGTGCTGGGACGTCGACGAGCCGGCGCCCCCGGTGGCAGCGACCTCTTCCAGCCACGACTTCAGGAATTCATCGGGTGCCGCCTTGAACACGTGATCGAAGGCTGCGTTTTCTTGTTTCATGTGTAACCCCTTGAAGGATGAGCAGAGTAACTCAACATGGGACTCGATCGCGTAGGACAGAGTCGACACCTGCTGGCCGGCCGCCGAGGAACCGGCCCATGTTGTATCAGCCCAGGTTTGCCATTTGCTGGATCCCTCTAAAAATATTTTCGTAGCGAGCGATACGCAACATTCCTTGATGTGAGCGTCCGCTACCAGAAAAGGACGCTTGAAATGGTCAATCCAGCGATCAACGTACTCGACAGAGGGGATCAGCACTCGCCTGGCAGGAGTGCTAATATTCGCGGAACCGAACGATCGAAGTCTGATCTGACTGAGCACATGACCACGACCCAAGCCAACGCACTGTCCGTCCGTGACCCGTGGAGTCTGGTTCCCCCGCTGGGTAACCTCGACGCCTACATCTCGTCCATCAACCGTCTGCCCCTGCTCACGCAGGAGGAAGAGACGCGCCTGGCCACCGAGCTGCGCGATTCCGGCGACCTGAAGGCCGCCAGCGCGCTCGTGATGTCGCACCTGCGTCTCGTCGTCTCCGTCTCCCGCAACTACCTGGGCTACGGCCTGCCGCACGGCGACCTGATCCAGGAAGGCAACATCGGCCTGATGAAGGCCGTCAAGCGCTTCGACCCGACCCAGGGCGTGCGCCTGGTCAGCTATGCAATGCACTGGATCAAGGCCGAGATCCACGAGTACATCCTGAAGAACTGGCGCATGGTCAAGGTCGCGACGACCAAGTCCCAGCGCAAGCTGTTCTTCAACCTGCGCTCGATGAAGTCGCGCCT
>FTBV01001398.1_pt1 | contig 10914 bp, 8 predicted proteins | sample 1639281 | NCBI WGS metagenome assembly FTBV01 (sample SAMEA3914864, study PRJEB12502) | metagenome | biome: forest; material: soil | place: USA | collected 2012-03-12 | depth 0.3 m | reverse complement strand
GTCGTGTCGATCGTCGAGAGCCCCTGCGCGCGCGACTGCGGCGGCGTCGGCGGGACCATGTGATCGAAGAAGCCGTCGTTCTCGTCGTAGGTGACGAACAGAGCCGTCTTGCTCCAGACCTCGGGGTTCGCGGTGAGCGCGTCGAGGACCTGGGAGATGTACCAGGCGCCGTAGTTCGCCGGCCAGTTCGGGTGCTCCGTGTAGGCCTCCGGAGCCACGATCCACGACACCGACGGCAGCGTGCCGTGGGCGACGTCGCTGCGGAACGTCTCGAACAGGTCCTGCCCGGAGTCGGCCGTCGTCCCGGTCCGCGCGGCGTCGAAGAGCGGAGTGCCCGGCTGCGCGTTCTGGAACTGCTTGAAGTAGAGCAGCGCGTTGTCGCCGTAGTTCCCGATGTAGGCGTCGCTCGTCCAGCCCCAGTAGCCCGCGGCGTCGAGCCCGACACCCGCGTCCTGGTAGACCTTCCAGGTCACGCCCGCCTCGGTCAGCCGCTCGGGGTACGTCGTCCAGCTGTAGCCCAGCTCGTCATTGGCGATCACCGGACCGCCGCCGACACCCGCGCCCGTGCCGGCGCCGCAGCTGCCACTCCACAGGTAGTAGCGGTTCGGGTCCGTCGGGCCGAGCAGCGAGCAGTGGTAGGCGTCGCAGATCGTGAAGGCATCCGCCAGCGCGTAGTGGAACGGGATGTCGGCGCGCGTGAAGTACGCCATCGTGTTGGTGCCCTTGGCGGCGATCCACTGGTCGTAGCGGCCGCCGTTCCACGCGAGGTGCGTGGTCGTCCAGTCGTGCGGCGTGCCGTCGAGGAACTGCAGGCCGAGGTTGGGCGCGTCGGGATGGAACGGCAGCAGCTCGCCGCCGTTGTTCGGCTGGTGCCAGACCGTCTTGCCGCTGGGCAGCGCCGCCGGACGCGGATCGCCGAAGCCGCGCACGCCCTTCATGCTGCCGAAGTAATGGTCGAACGAGCGGTTCTCCTGCATCAGGATCACGATGTGCTTGACGTCCTTCAGCGTCCCCGTCTCGCGGTTGGCGGGAATGGCCAGCGCCTTCTGGATGAGGCCAGGCACGCCGTTGGCGCCGAGGGCCCCGGCTGCGGTGGCGAGGCGAAGGAAGTCGCGGCGATTCGAATCGGTCATCGGGGTTGCTCCAGGAGGCTTTGTACGAACGGCACACGCTAGGAAGCGGCAATGTCAGCGCGGTGACAGGCAACCCACCCCCCTAACCTGTCCTTGCGCCAAGCCGTCGTAACGCCCGCTTACGCCGCATGACAGGCGAGCGGACACGGTTTCGTCATGTGCGCTGACGATCATCGGCGCAGCCCGGGCAAGCGCCGCGGCACGCCACGGCCACCGGCCTGCGCGGAAGAACGAACAATCCGGAGAAGACAGCCATGAACAGACTCATTCTTGCCGCGTGCATCGCGGCGTCGATCGGCGCGGGCAGCGCGCAGGCGGCCCAGGGCCGCGTGCCCGAAGGCATTCCCACGCTCGACCACGTGTTCGTCATCATGATGGAGAATCACGCGTACGGGCAGGTCGCCGGCAACCCGCAGGCGCCGTTCATCAACGCGCTGATGGCCAAGGCCAACGTCGCGAAGAACTACTACGCGATCGCGCACCCGAGCCTGACCAACTACCTCGAGGTCGTCGGCGGCTCGAACTTCAACAACCTCTCCGACCAGTACCCCGACTGGCACAACGCGGCCTGCATCCCGAACATGGCGCCGGGCCGCGCGACCAACACCGACAACCCGAGCACCGGCCTGATCTGCCCGATCTACGGCAACCGCGGCATCGACGCCGCCACGCCCGCGCTCGACATGACGATGAACGAGACGTCCGCGCCGCCGCTGGCCAACCTCGACGGCCGGCTGTCCATCGCGGCCAGCAACAACATCGACGGCATCACCATCGCCGACCAGCTGGTGCGCGCCGGCAAGAGCTGGAAGAGCTACCAGGAAGGCCTGCCCGAGATCGGCGCCGATGGCGTCAACGTCAGCGACGGCTATTACTCGGCCGGCGGCAAGAACGCCGCGGGCGTCAACGTAACGTCCAACTTCGCCGCGCTGTCCACGCCGGGCAACCCGGTGTCGGCCGACAACATCGTCTATCTCTACGCGGTCAAGCACAACCCGTTCGCGTACTTCCGCTCGGTGCAGGAAGGCAACGATCCCGACCTGAGCCTGCGCCGCGTGGCGTCGTTCGAAGGCCAGCAAGGCCTGTACGCCGACCTGAAGGCGGACAAGGTGCCCAACTTCGCGTTCATCGCGCCGAACCAGTGCAACGACATGCACGGCCGCGGCAACGGCACCGCGTTCTGCAACTACGACGCCGACGACAACGGCACGCAGAACGGCCTGAACCCGTCGCTGATCCTGCAGGGCGACCTCGCGCTGCAGCGCATCGTCACCGCCATCAAGGCCTCGAAGGTCTGGTCGGAACGCCGCAGCGCGATCGTCGTGCTGTGGGACGAGAACGACTACAGCACGCACACGTCCAACCAGGTCGTGACGATCGTCGACACGAACTACGGCACGCACCGCACGGCGAGCACGAAGTACTACAACCACTACTCGCTCACCAAGACGCTGGAGTCCGCGTTCAACCTGCCCTGCCTGAACCACGCCTGCGACGCCAACGTCGACGTGATGGCCGACCTGTTCAAGCAGTGACGCCCATGCGCCGACGCTCGCGCCCGCCGCGCGCTCGATGAGCCGCGCGCGCCACGCGCTCGCACTGGCCCTGTTCGCCGCGTCCGCGCAAGCGGTCGCGGCGAACGCCGTCGAGCCGCCCGCTTTCGATCCCCGCAGCACCGATGCCGCGCCGTGCGGCGTCGGCGTGCCGCCGCCCGGCCACGTGGCGCCGGAGCTGCGGCCGCCGCCGGCGGGCGCCACGTTGACGGTGCGCCAGGACGGCGGCCGGCTGTGCTACGTCGCCGACGGCATCGCCGACGCGCCCGTCATCCGCGCGCGCAAGGGCGCCGAGCTCACGCTGACGCTGCGCAATGAGATCGTCGACCCCGTGCAGATCGAGGCCGCCATGACGCCGGGCAAGCTCCGCACCGCGAACGCGCCGGTGCCCCAGGCGCCGGGCTACTACGAGGTGGTGCCCGGCATGCACCACGTGGCCACGGGCGCGACCAACCTGCACGTGCACGGCTTCGCGGTGCCGCCGGTCGCGCCGCAGGACGACGTGCTCAGCGTCTGCACCGACCCGGCGGCCGGGCCGGCCGCCTGCGGGCAGCGCGAGTTCACCTACCGCTACCGCATCCCCGCCGCGATGCCCGAGGGCCTGTACTGGTACCACCCGCACACGCACGGCGAGGTGCAGGCGCAGATGTTGATGGGACTGACGGGCGCGATCGTCGTCGAGGGCCCCGAGCACGACGCGCGCCGTGCCGCGGGCATCGTCGAGCGCGTGTTGGTGGTGCGCCAGACGCAGGACCAGGACGCGGGCAAGGCGCCCGCGGCGTCGATGACATCGGCTGCGGCCGACGCCCACCCACCGGCCGCGCACGCCGTCGGCAACGCGATCGACACCGCGCACGAACTGCTGTGCACCTCCAACGCGGGCATCGACCAGATCAGCCTGAACGGCGCGCCGGTGCCCGTCAGCGACGCACCCGACCCGGCCATCGCGCGCCTGGAGATCGACCCCGGCACGAAGCAGTACTGGCAGTTGCTCAACGCCGCGACCGACGCCTTCCTCAGCCTGTCGGTCGAAGACGAACAGGGCCGCGCGCTGCCGCTGGAGATCGCCGCGCGCGACGGCAGCCCGCTGTCGGACGACTCGGGCCGCCGGCTGCACCCGGCGCCGACGATGGCCGCCCAGTCCGTCCCGCCGGGCGGCCGCCTCGAGTTCTTCGTCGCCGCGCCGCCGGCGGGCCTCAAGGCCTACCTCGTCACGCACGCGATCGACACCGGCTGCGCCGGCGACCGGCTGCCCGAGCGGCGGCTGGCGGTGGTCGTCGCGAGCGGCGGCGCCGCGGTCGCCGCGGCGATGCCGGCCGCGACGCCAGCCCCGGCGCCGCGCAACCTGTTTGCCGGCGTGCTCGCGCGCAAGGTCGACCGCCGGCGCGTGATCGCGATGGCCGAGTACCCGCGTCCCGGCACGGACGACCAGACCGACTTCTACATCGTCGAACGCAAGCCGGGCGCGGTGCTGCGCCCCTTCATGATGGGCGACGCGCCGGCGATCACCGTCCGCGCCGGCACGACCGAGGACTGGGTCATCGAGAACTGGACCAACGAGCTGCACACCTTCCACATCCACCAGTTGCACTTCCGCGTGCTCGAGGTCGACGGCCAGCCGTCATCCGCGCCCGAACTGCTGGATGTCGTCGAGATTCCCTATGCGACCGCGACCGGCTACCGCAGCAAGGAGGGCCCGGTGCGGCCCGGACGCGTGCGCCTGCGCATGACGTTCCCCGCCGACATGGCGGGCGATATTCCCTTCCATTGCCATTTGGTCGACCACGAGGACAACGGCATGATGGCCGTGTTGCGCATCGTCAAGCCGGGTGCATCGCCGCTGCCGGCCGCCCACGCGCGCGCCCCGCAGCGGGCGCCCGCGGTTGCCGCGATCGCCGTCGCCGACGCGGCTCCCGACAGCGCGCGCGACCGCAGCCTGCCCGCCGCCCTCCAGGAGTCCATATGCCGCGCCAAGCCCGCCTCGCCCGCCTCGCCCTCGTCGCGCTGACCGCGGCGCTGTCGGCCACCGCCGCCTCGGCCTGGGGCCCCGACGGCCACCACACCGTCGGCGCGCTGGCCGACCGGCTCATCGCCGGCACGCACGCCGAGGGGCGGGTCAAGGCCCTGCTCGGCGGCCTCACCCTGCAACAGGCCGCGGTGTGGGCCGACTGCGCCAAGGGCGTCGATCCGAGCAAGGACTTCGCCTACACCTCTGCCGGCAAGTACCCGGAGTGCGCGATCTACGAGACGCCGGACGGCGAGGCCGAGATGATCGACTTCGTCAAGCGCAACGACACCAACTGCCCGCGCGCGGCGGGCGACGCGTCGTGCCACACGCAGTACCACTACACGGACGAGGCGATCCAGCGCAAGCGCTACCAGCCGGGCGACGTGGGCACGCGCAACTTCGACGTCGTCGCCGCCGTCACGGCGACGCTGCGCGTGCTCCGGGGCGAGCCCGCGCCGGCGCCGTTCAACATCAAGGACAAGCGCGAGGCGCTGCTGCTGCTGTCGCACTACGCCGGCGACATCACGCAACCGCTGCACGTGGGCGCGGTCTACCTCGATCCGTGCGGCAAGGTGGTCGATCCGCAGCTCGAAGCGTTCGATCCGTCGATGGACACGCAAGGCGGCAACGCCATCGTCACGATCCGCATCGCGACCAGCCATCGCAGCGAGACGCTGCACGCCACGTGGGACGACACGCCGGAGGCGCTGCACGCCAACCACGTCGACGACGCCTGGGTCGCGCTCGCGCGCGCGGAGCCCGCCACGCGCGGGCCCATGGACGGCTGGTCGACCGAATGGGCGGGCACCACGCTGACCCAGGCACGGATAGCGCTGGACGGCCTGAAGTTCGGCGCGCAGCAGGGCGGCCAGTGGACGACGGGCCTGACCGGCCGCTACGACGACTCGATGGCGCCGATCAAGAAGCGCCAGCTGACCGTCGGCGGCGCACGCCTGGCGCACGCGCTGCTGTCCATCTGGCCGTAGCCGCCCGCGCGGGCGAGCGAGGCGGCCAAGCCCGCCCTCATTCCATCGCCTTGCCCATCATCTTGGCGCCGAGCAGTTCGCCGTTGCCGCTGACCACGCGCGAGATCTCGCGATAGGCGCTGGCCTGGACGCGGTCAGGCAGCGGCACGAACTTGGCCTGGCGCGCGAGCGCGTCGCCGTTCAGGTAGGCCCAGGTCAGGAAACGCAGCGTGCGTTCCGCACGTTCGCCCGCGAGCGCCACGCGCGGCACGGCGATGTAGGTGCCCATCGTGATCGGCCACGTGGCCGCGCCGGGAAGATCGTTGATCTCGGTGGAGAAGTCGCCGACCGAGTACCAGGTGCTGTGCATGACCGCCTGGTGGAAGCCCTCGACGCTGGCCGAGACGAACTGGCCCTCGGCGTTCTTCATGGCGACGCCGGCGAGGTTGTCGTCGACGACGTAGTTGTAGTCGATGTAGCTGATCGCGTCCTCGGTGGCCATCAAGGTCTTGGCGATCTCGCCGCTACCCTTGACGGCCAGCGTGCCCGCGGGCCAGTCGAAGTGGGCCGCGACGCCGTACTTGGACTTCCACGCGGCGCTGGTGCGCGTCAGGTAGTCCGAGAAGTGGTACGTGGTGCCCGAGCCGTCGGCCCGCGCCACGACGCGGATCGGACGCGCCGGCAGCTTGAGGCCCGGGTTGAGCGTTTTGATCTCGGGTGCGTCCCACTGCGTGATCTGGCCGACGAAGATGCGTCCCAGCACGTCGCCGGTCAGGTGCAGTTGGCCCGGGCCGATCTTGGCGAGGTTGACGACGGGCACGACGCCGGTGATGACCGTCGGGAACATCACGAGGTCGTTCTTCTTCAGATCGGCCGCGCTGGCGATGAAGTCGGAGGCGCCGAAGTCGACCTCGTGCTTGATGATCTTGGTCATGCCCGCGCCCGAACCCACCGGCGCGTAATCGAGCGTGGTGCCCTTGACCTTGGCGTACTCGGTGGCCCAGATCTTGTAGACAGGCGCGGCGGCGGACGAACCCGCTCCCGAGATCGACTCCGCGGCGGCGAAAACAGGCGCGGCGATCGCCGCGGACGCGCACAGCGCGAGCGAAAGGACAGAACGGAGTTTCGACATGGAAGGGGCCAACGACTGTTTTGGGAGCAACTCAGCATTTTCCCTTGGTCTAATGAAACTACCAAGTGACGAAGTGTTCAAAAGTCGAGTTTCGGAGTGGGCTGCCTCTAATCGCGCGGTACCGCGCCGCGCCGCGGGCGGCGACAGGTCAACTGTCAGGAAGCACGCCTAATCTGGATGGGCGATCCGTCGATATCGGGAGCGACGACCGGGCGTGTCGAGCACCCGCCGTCATTCCTTCGACCCGCCATCGCACGACCTTCCATGACCTCAGAACTAGACAGCATCCCCCTGCTGCGAAGCGCCCAGGCGCTTCTCGGCGCCGGCGTGCTGCGCGCGCACTACTACCAGCCCATCGTGCAGCTCAAGGACGGCAAGGTCGTCGCGCACGAGAGCCTGATCCGCCTGCCCCCGAACTCGGCGCTGCGCACGCCCGACGACTTCTTCAGGGCGGCACGCGCCGAGGGCCTCACCGTCAAGGCCGAACAGGCCTGCCTGGACGAAGGCATCCGCTCGTCGGTCGTGCGCAAGCCCGACACCCGCCTGTTCCTCAACCTGAGTGCCTTCGCGATCATCGAGATGGTCGAGCGCCTGACCGTCGGCGGCGTGATGCGCGCGCTGCACGCGGCGGAGATCGCGCCGTCCGCGCTGGTCGTCGAGATCACCGAGCACGAGCACGTGGCCGACCTGCCGCGCCTGGTCGCCGCCGTCGCCGACCTGCGCGCCGCCGGCCTGCGCTTCGCGCTCGACGACTTCGGCGACGGCCGCTCCAGCCTGCGCCTGTGGGCGGAACTGCGTCCGGAGATCGTGAAGATCGACAAGTACTTCATCCACGACGTCGCGACCGAGCCGATCAAGGTGCAGACGCTGCGCGGCCTCACCCGCTTCGCCGAGACCTTCGGCACCACACTGGTGGCCGAAGGCATCGAGACCGCGGACGAGCTGCGCGTCGTGCGCGACCTCGGCATCGAGCTGGGCCAGGGCTGGTTCCTCGGCAGGCCGCAGGCGATTCCCGCCGTGGCGGTGCTGCGGCTGGCCGGCGAGACCATCATCAGCTCCGAGATCGCCGTGCTGCCCGAGATCACGCGCGCCGCCGGTGCCGACTTCACCGTCGAACGGCTCGCGCTCGACGTGCCGGCGCTGCGCGCGGACATGGCCATCGACGAAGTGGCGCGCCGCCTCGCGGCCGATCCGGCGCTGCGCGCGGTCGCCCTCGTCGACGACGGCAAGCCCGTGGGCCTGATCGACCGCCAGACCTTCGTCGACAGCTACGCCAAGCCCTACTTCAAGGAGCTGTACGGCCGCAAGCCGTGCATCACCTTCGCCAACACGACGCCGCTGGTGCTGGACAAGCACACCGGCCTCGATCGCATGACGGGCGTGCTGACCTCCTCCGACCAGCGCTACCTGACCGAAGGATTCATCATCACCGAGGGCGGCCGCTACCTCGGCCTGGGCACCGGCGAACAGCTGGTGCGCGTGGTCAAGGAGGTGCGCATCGAGGCCGCGCGCCACGCCAATCCGCTGACCTGCCTGCCCGGCAACATCCCGATCAGCGAACACATCGACCGCCTGCTCGCGGCCGGCGGCGAGTTCGTCGCCTGCTATGCCGACCTGAACGACTTCAAGCCCTACAACGACCTGTACGGCTACTGGCGCGGCGACGAGATGATCCGCCTCGTCGCGCGCACGCTCGTCTCGCACTGCGACCCGCGGCGCGACTTCGTCGGCCACGTGGGCGGCGACGACTTCGTCGTGCTGTTCCAGAGCGACGACTGGCTCGATCGCTGCGAGCGCGTCCTCGCCTCGTTCAATGCCAACGCGCTGTCGCTGTTCGACGCCGACGCGCTCGAACGCGGCGGCAGCGAGGCCGAGGATCGCCACGGCGTCACGCGCTTGTTCAAGTGCACGACGCTGTCGATCGGCGCGGTGCCGATCCGTCCGGGCAGGTTAACGCGCGCCGAGCAGGTCGCCTCGGCGGCGGCCGCCGCCAAGCACAAGGCCAAGGCGTCGCCGCACGGGCTCGACATCGAGAGCTGCTGACCTGCCAGGCGCGTCCCGGATCCGGCCGGCGCCCCCAATGCGTCAAGGCCGGGCGGCTGGCTCAGGCATCGCATTGATGAGAAAATGGCCCGGCATTCATGACAGCCTGATGAAAATCCACAATCTCGGCGAACACGCGATCAAGCCCTCCGTGCCCGCCCGTCCGACGAAATCCAGCGCGGAGCTGATGAGCGACTCCGCCATCTACCGGCGCACGACGCAGGGGCAGCGCGAGCTGCTCCGCGCGGCCGATCCCTCCGCCACGGCGGCATTGCGCCTGCTGGCGCGCCTCAACGGCTACACCGACTTGCGGCGCCTGATCGACCTGGCGCCCGGCGACGCCCGTGAACTGGGCAAGGCCATCGAGCAGTTGTTCACCAATGGCCTGATCGAACTGGTCGACAACTCGATGTGACCCGGCGCGGCGCCGCCCTCAGTTCGACTTCGGGCGGCCGGTCTTCAGCGTCGGAACGGCGCGCAGGGCGTTCAGCAGGGCCTTGTCGCTCATCGAATTGAGCACCTGGATGCCCGCACGCAGCAGCTCGCTCTTGCGCACGTGCCTCTCCAACCCCAGCGCGCGCCGCTTCAACGCCTCGATCACCTGGTATTCGTCCTTGGGCATCGTGAAGCTGTCGCGAACGAGCTTGGCCTTGTGTGCCTTCGCCTCCTTCGCGGGGACCGTTGCGGGCGCCTTCGCAGTGGCCTTCGGTACAGGCGCCGTGGCGGCCGGCTTCGACTTCCTGGCCGCGCGCTTCGCCGTGGACTTCGACGGCGCCACCACGGACTCCGCCACGGTGGCGGCCGCCTCGGCCGTCTCCGTGGGCTTGCTCACGCTCTTCGGGATGCGCCGGGTGTGCAACGGGCTGGGGGTCTTGGCCATGATGTCCTGTCCATCCGATGAAACGATTTATACAGTTTATACCGATTCATCGAAGCGTCATCGTGCGGCCGCCGCGACCCGGCGCGGTGTGTCGGCGCCAACGAGTTAGGGGGCTCGCGGGCACGTCTTCGCGCCTCTTGCGCACCGGCGCGTCACGCTGCGGTCACGCCGATCTCCGACAGTCGCGTCTTTCAAAGCGCGCCGCCACGAGCGGCGCCCCTCGAACGACACCGGAGCGAGACTGATGAACAAGCACCTGATGGCCGCGGCGATCGCCGCCGCCGCCGCGATCGCGGCCCCTGCCCATGCGACCAGCGTCGACCTCGCCGGCGACGGCAGCTGGAACGAATTCGACATCGACAGCATGCTGTCGCCCGATGGCGGCAACGGCTGGATCGACGAGACCTACGCCGGCGACGACTCGGCGCTGACCTTCACGTTCACCATCGCCGCGGGCAGCCGCGGCAAGCTCACCGTCGTCGACACCGGCTTCGCCGGCGACACCTTCACGGTCACCGACGGCGGCGCCGTCCTCGGCGCGACCTCCGCCGTGCCCGCCGGCACCAGCGCCGGCGCGACGGTGTTCGACTTCGACGACGCCCTGGCCAACCCGGCCTACAGCAGCCGCGTGTTCACGCTCGGCGCCGGCACCTACAGCATCGGCGGAACGCTGCTGCAGTCCGTCGACGGCGACCTCGACGCCACCAGCGGCGGCGTGCGCCTGGCCGTGTCCAGCATTCCCGAGCCGACGAACGGCGCGCTGATGATCGCCGGCCTGGCCGCCGTCGCCGCGCTGGCCCGCCGCCGCAAGTCCGCCAACCCGATCTGAAGGCAAGACACCATGCGCAACACCCTCTCCACGCTGGCCCGCACGCTGCTGGCCGCGACGATCGCCACCGCCTTCGCCGGCGGCACCCTCGCCCAGACCTCGCCCGCGCCGATCACCGTCAAGATCATCGGCTTCAACGATTTCCACGGCAACCTGCAGTCGCCGGGCACGTTCGGTCAGAACACCATCGTCCCGTCGGCCGCGCGCCCCGCGGTCGGCGGCGCCGAATACATCGCGGCCTACGTCGCGCGCCTGAAGGCGCAGAACCCGCTCAACGCGGTCGTCGGCGGCGGCGACTTCATCGGCGCCTCGCCGCTGATCTCCGCGCTGTTCTTCGACGAGCCCGCGGTCGAGGTGATGAACCACGTCGG
>FTBV01001175.1_pt1 | contig 10922 bp, 5 predicted proteins | sample 1639281 | NCBI WGS metagenome assembly FTBV01 (sample SAMEA3914864, study PRJEB12502) | metagenome | biome: forest; material: soil | place: USA | collected 2012-03-12 | depth 0.3 m | reverse complement strand
GACGATGCCGTCGCCGTTGCTGTCGTAGTCGGCGCCCATGTACTGCGCGAAGTTGTCGGCGCAGGTGAAGCCCTTCTGGCGGGCGTATTCGCACATCCAGTAGTTCATCTTGGCCAGGCGCGGCAGGAAGATCTGCTGCAGGTTGACGGTCGCCTTGGTCGTGGCGTCCTTGCACGAGCTCTGCACGTTGTCCGCCGCATAGCCCGGATAGTGCAGGTTCGAGATCACCTTGACCTTGACGCCCGCGTACGCATTGGCGTTGATGAAGTCCATCGCGGCGGCGACGTACTGCTTGCAGGTGTTGACCGCGTTGTCCATGCCGGAATAGTCGCAGGTGCCGCTCTGGCTCTTGAAGGCGGTGCGCGCCTGCAGGCCGTCGTTGCCGCACATCTCGAACGTGACCACGCGCGTCGAGCTGTCCTGCATGTAGGACTTCTCGGCCACGATCTTGTTGTTGTAGACGTCGGAGGCGACCGCGCCCGACTTCGCGCGCCGCACGCTCTCGATGTCGGCGCCCCACAGCGCGGACAGGTATTCGGCGTCCACCGTCGGCGCCGAGTACTTCGCGGCGGTGGTGATGCCCGTGTTGTAGCCGGCGTAGATCGAATCGCCGTAGGCCACGAGGCGGTACTTGGTCGACGTGCCGGCGCGGTCGATCGTCCACGACACGTTCTGCGTGAGCGTGTTGGCGCCGGCCTGCGCGGCCATGCCCATGAGCATCAGCGCGGACAGCGCGACGCGCAGCCTGGGGCGGAAGGCGGGAACTCGAATGGTCATCGGTATCTCCTGTGGTTTGTTGTGTGCAGTCGGGATTGGCACGCTCGAGTTCCGCTGTGTTTCAAGGGAGGACGGAGCCGGCGTGACACGAGACTAGACACACGCACACGACGGCAGACGAGGGGGAACCCTCGGCGCGCAAGCCCGGCGGAACGCGCGGACAAGCTGTTGGCTCGCGCGGTCATGCGACTTGCAAATCGCCACCAATCTCGATGGCTTGCATACCATGTCAGGTATGCGGTCGACGGCGCCGGAACGCTGGAGCCGTCCGCGATTCAGACGTGGCCCAGCAGCAGGTTGATCGCGCCCCCACCGATCACCAGCCACGCGAACAGCGTCGCGCCGAGTCCCAGCGGCGCGAGGCCGGCGGCCTTCATCGCCGAGAAGCGCGTGGTCAGCCCGAGGGCCGCCATCGCCACGGCGAGCAGCGCGACGTCGACGGTATTGGCGACGGCGAGCGCGGGCGCCGGCAGCACGTCCAGCGAGCGCAGGCCGGCGACCGCGACGAAGCCGAGCGCGAACCACGGGATCGTGATCGGCGGGCGCGGTTGGCCGGGGGCCGCGCCGCCGGCACGCGCGAACCACGCCGCCAGGACGACGAGGAAGGGCGCCAGCATCATCACGCGCACCAGCTTGGCGATGACGGCGGTGTCGGCGGCGCCGTCGCTCACCGCATGGCCGGCGGCGACCACCTGCGCGACCTCGTGGATCGTCGAGCCGGCCCACAAGCCGTACTGCGCCGTCGACAGCGGATGGACGGCGGCGGCCAGGTGGAACAGCGCGGGATAGAGAAAGATCGCGACGCTGCCGAAGCCCACGACGGTGGCCACCGCGACGGCCACCTGCTCGGGCCGGCCGCGCACCACCGGCTCCGTGGCCATCACCGCGGCCGCGCCGCAGATCGAGCTGCCGGCGCCGATCAGGATGGCGGTGGTGCGGTCGAGGCCGAACACGCGCGTGCCGAGCACGCAGGCCAGCGCGAAAGTGCTGCACAGCACCGTGGCGTCGATCGCGACGCCGGCCAGGCCGACGTGGCCGATGTCCTGGAACGTGAGCCGCAGCCCGTACAGCACGATGCCGGCGCGCAGCAGCCGCTGCTTGGCGAGGTTGAGGCCGTCGGCGGACGCGCCGAGCGCGGCGGCCGGCAGCAGGTTGCCGGCGACGATGCCGATCACGATCGCCAGCGTCAGCGCGGAGACGCCGTTGGCCTGCAGCCAGCCCAGGCGCGCCGCGGCGGTGGCGGCGGCGGCGACCGCCGCCGCGAGGAGCAGGCCCGGCGCGTGGCGCAGCAAGGGCAGGGGAGCGGCGAACGTGCGGGTGGCGGTGTTCATGGCGGGCGACTGGACGCAGGCGTTGCGATGACCCGTACTGTGGGCATTCCAAGTCAATTCGTAAAACGACTTGATTTTGTTGACTCAACCTGGAAAGCAGGTAGATTGACCGGCATGCGGATCACGTTGCGCCAGTTGTCCATCTTCGCGGCCGTGGCCGACGCCGGCAGCACCTCGGCGGCGGCCGGGCGCGTGGCCTTGTCGCAGTCGGCCACCAGCGCCGCGCTCAACGAGCTCGAGGCCGTGCTCGAGGCGCGCCTGTTCGACCGCGTCGGCACCCGCCTGGTGCTCAACGACACCGGACGCGCCCTGCTGCCGCAGGCGCGCGCGGTGCTCGACGGCGCCGACGGCATCGAGCGCGAGTTCGGCCCGGGCGGCGCGGCCGGCGAGCGCGGCGCGCCGTCGCTGCTGCGCGTGGGCGCCAGCACCACGATCGGCAACTACCTGCTGCCGGCGGTGATCGCCCGCTGGCAGCGCGCGCATCCGGCCTCGCATGTCGACGTGGAGATCGCCAACACCGGCGCCGTCGCCGCGGCCGTCGCGCGCATGGAGGTCGACGTCGGCTTGATCGAAGGCCCCAGCCACGAGCCCGACCTGGTCGTGCAGCCGTGGCGCGAGGAGGAGCTCGCCATCGTTTGCGCGCCGACGCACCCGCTGCTGGGCGGCGACCCGGCGCGGCGGCTGAACGTCGCGACGCTGCGCCAGGCCGCCTGGTTGCTGCGCGAGCCGGGCTCGGGCACGCGCGAGGAGGTCGAGCAGGCGCTGCAGCCGCACCTGCACCAGCTGCGCGAGGGCCTGCATTTCGGCGGCACCGAGGCCATCAAGCAGGCCGCGGTCGAGGGGCTGGGCTTCACCTGCCTGTCGCTGTTCGCGGTGCAGGATCTCGTCGCGCTCGGCCGCCTGGTGCGCGTGCACACGACGCTGCCGCGACTGGTGCGCCGCTTCTGGCTGATCCACCATCGCCGCAAGCAGTTCTCGCGCAGCCTGGCGGCCTTCATCGACTTCTGCCAGCAGGGTTGACGCGCTCGTTGTATCGTCGCCGACGCACAACCTGGAGGGCCCGCATGACCGACGACGACCGCTTCGAGCTCCACGCCTACTGGCGCACGTCGGCCACCTACCGCGTGCGCGTGGCGTTCAACCTCAAGGGCGTGCGGCCGCGCGAGACCAACGTCGACATCGACGCCGGCGAGCAGCTGGGCGAGGCGTTCCGGCGCATCAATCCGCTGGGCGCGATCCCGGCGCTGGTCGACCACGGCGCGGGGCAGTCGCCCGTGCCGTTGACGCAGTCGCTGGCGATCCTCGAGTTCATCGACGAGACCTACCCGCAACCGCCGCTGCTGCCCGCCGACACGCACGGCCGCGCCCGCGTGCGCTCGCTCGCGCAGATGCTCGCCGCCGACACGCACCCGCTGGTCACGCCCCGCGTGCGCAAGTACCTGAGCGCGAACGCCGGCTTCGACGCCGACGCCTGGCGCGCCTGGCAGATCCAGTGGTTCGGCACCGGCCTGCGCGCGTTCGAGCAGCGCCTCGCCGCCGAGCCCGGCACCGGCCGCTTCTGCCACGGCGATTCGCCGACGATGGCCGACATCTGCCTGGCCAGCATCTTCGCGGTGATGCGCATCTTCAACGTCGACTTCGACGACATCCCCACGGCCAAACGCATCATGGCCGAGTGCGAACGGCTCGACGCCTTCGCGGCGGCCGCGCCCGCGCGCCAGGCAGGCGCCCCGGCGCTGTGACAGGAGTCCGACGTTGGACAACGCCACCCTGGGCGCTGCCACCTGCGACGCCTGACCTGCACACCCGCTGCTGCGGCGCGCGGACGAGGTCCTCGAACGCCAGGGGTCGCCCGACCAGGAGGTCGAGCAACAGACGCACCCGTTCGACGCCGACGCGATCGTCACCGCCGGCGAGATGTCGCTGATCCGCGCCGAGCCGACGCCGCAACGAACGCGGCGCTGCCCGTAAGCCATCCATCGTCAAGCCGCCCGCCGCGGCCTGGAGAATTCCCTACAGCCCGCGTCGAGAACATGCGATGGCGCTCTCGGAGAGCCGCGTGTAGCCGCGCGCCTGCGTTCGCGGGGATGAACTGGCTCGTCAAGTGTGACCAGTTCGGCCCTTCAAGGACTGCCTCGCGTGCCGATACTTGATGGATCCCGCACGCCTCGTGCGGCGACGGCGTCGCTGATCGAACGATCGCGTCCCGTCTCCCATCAGATCCTCCTCGAAGAGAAGTCACAAGATGAATCACAGCTTCCGTAGCCTCTGGAACACGCGCACCGGCACCTTCGTCGCCGTGCCCGAGACCGCAACGGCGCGCGGCGGCCGCTGCAGCTCCTCGGTTCGAAGTGCGGGCCGTTCGGTGTCGCTCTTGACGCCGCTGGCGCTTGCGCTGTCCCTCGCGCACGGTGCGTGGGCCGCGGCGCCGTCGTCAGCGGCTCAGCTGCCGAGTGGCGGCGTGGTCAAGGCCGGCAGCGCGACGATCGGCACGAGCGGCAACGCGATGACGGTCAACCAGGCCTCCAACCGGGCGGTCATCGACTGGAACAGCTTCAACGTCGGTGCCCGGAACACGGTCGACTTCGTCCAGCCCGGCGCGAATGCGGTGACGCTGAACCGTGTGGTCGGCAACGAAGGCTCCGTCATCGACGGCGCGTTGAATGCCAACGGCCAGGTGTTCCTGCTCAACCCGAACGGCGTGCTGTTCGGCAAGCACGCGGTCGTCGATACCGGCGGCCTGCTCGCGAGCACGCTGGACATCTCCAACGCTGATTTCATGGCCGGCAGGTCGGTGCTGCGCAGCACCGGCAAGCTCGGCAGCGTCGTCAACCAGGGCCGCCTGACCGCGCCCGACGGCGGGTACATCGCCTTGATCGGCAACCGGGTCAGCAACGATGGGGTCATCACGGCGCGTCTGGGCACGGTGGCGCTCGCGTCGGGCGACCAGGTCACGTTGAACTTCAACGGCACGTCGCTGGTCGACGTGACGATCGACCGCGCGACGTACGACGCGTTGGTGGAGAACCACCGGATCATCGTCGCCGACGGCGGCCTCGTGAAGCTGACCGCGAGCACCGCGGACGGCCTGCTCGACACCGTCGTCAACAACACCGGCGTGATCCAGAGCCGGACCGTGGCCACCCGCGACGGCCATGTCTACCTGCTCGGCGAGGGCGGCAAGGTGGAAGTCGGCGGCACGCTGGACGCCTCGGCGCCCAATGGCGGCGACGGCGGCCACATCGAGACCTCCGGCCCGACGGTGCAGGTGGCCGACGGCGCGAAGATCACCACGAGCGCGGCGCATGGCAGGACCGGCACGTGGCTGGTCGACCCGACCGACTTCACCGTCGCGGCCAGCGGCGGCGATATCACCGGCGCGACGCTCAGCGCCGAACTCGCCACGACCGACGTCACGCTGCAATCGAGCAGCGGCGCGAGCGGCACCCAGGGCAACGTCAACGTGAACGACGCGGTGCACTGGAGCGCACACACGTTGACGCTCGAAGCCGGGCACGACATCGACGTCAACGCGGTGATCACCGCCACCGGCAGCGCCAACTTGAACCTGGCCGCCGGCAGCAACAACGTCTACATGGGCCTGAGCGACGCGGGCTTCCATGGCCGCGTCGACTTCTCCGGCTCGGGGACGCTGCAGATGAACGTCAACGGCGTGCTCACGCCGTTCACCGTGCTGAACACGGCCTCCGATCTGCAGGCGCTGAACAACAGCCTGGGAGGGGGCAACTTCGCGATCGGCAGCGACCTCGACCTGACGTCGGTCAGCTGGACGCCCATCGGCACCAACTCGAACAAGTTCGACGGCCTTGTCGACGGCCTCGGACACGTGGCGCAGAACCTCGACCTCACCATCAACGCGTCCGGAGCGGTGTTCTGCCAGGGCCTGTTCGGAGCCGTCTCCGGCACGCTGCGCAACCTGGGCGTCTCCGACGGTCACATCGAGATCACCGGCAACAACAACGCCGTCTCGCACATCGGGCTGCTCGTGGGGCAACTCTCCGGCACGCTGGACCACACCTACGCGACGGGCTCGATCTCGGTTTCCTCCACCATCCCCAACAACGGCGTGACCGGCGGGGTCGGCGGCCTGGTCGGTGAGATGAACGTGTACCAGAGCACCGGTACGCCGAACCAGGTCCTCAGTTCCTTCGCGAACGCCGATATCCAGGCGACGGTCGCCGGCTCGCGGTTCCAATACGTCGGCGGTCTCGTCGGCGACGAGGCGGGCGGAACGATCCGCAATTCCTATTCGGAAGGCACGGTCGTCGGCTACCAGGAAGTGGGCGGCCTGGTGGGCGGCGTGCTCGACGGCAGCCCCGGCTACGGCGTCTTCGGGTCCTATTCGACCGCTTCGGTCGACGGGCAATTCGACGGCGTCGGCGGATTCATCGGCTACAACCAGGGCGCCGTCCAGGACTCCTACTCGAGCGGCACGGTCGTCGCCCACGGTACGGGCATGTACGGCTCGGTCGGCGGCTTCATCGGCAACAACACCGGCGTGATCACCACCAGCTACACCGCCAGTCCTGTCGTCACGACCTGGCTCATCGGCACCTCGACTGATTACTACAACGGCAATGGCTACGTCGCGGGGGCGGTGATCGGCGCGGACTGGGGCCGCTGGGACAACGCCGCGCAGGTGAACCGCCAATCCGCGCACAACGTGATCTACAACGCTTCCGTGGCCGGTTCGCTGCCTGCGGCCGGCTTCCTGTACGACACCACTTTGGATTCCTACGGCTTCATTCCCGACGGTCCGACCGGCATCGGCCTGACGACGGCGCAGATGAAGTCGCAAGCCAACTTCACGGGCGCCACGGTCGCGAACGGCAACCTGAACCCGGGCCTCGACTTCGCCAACACCTGGGTGATGTACGACGGCCAGACGTTGCCGATGCTGCGGGCGTTCCTGACCCCGCTGACCGTCACGCCGTCGATCACCTTGACCAAGGTGTACGACGGCAGCGCCGCGACGGGCACCGTGTCCTACCTGACCGGCACGGGCCAGGCGGTCGATCCGGCGCACCTGTTCGGCACCGCGACGCTCGCGGGCGCCGGCCGCAATGTCGGCACCTACACCGTGGCCCCCACGGACGTGTGGTCGGATCAGCAGGGCTACCTCCTCACCTACGCGAGCGCGTCGACCGCGGTCACGCCCGCATCGCTGACCGTCTCGGCCACCGGCGGCACTCAGGTCTACAACGGCAGCACCGCTGCGAACGTCACGCTGGGCAGCAATGCGATATCGGGCGACGCGCTGACGCTGGCCGACACGTCGGCCACGATGGCCAACAAGAACGTCGGCACGAACAAGACGGTCTCGGTCGGCGGCATCTCGGTCTCGGGCCCGGATGCGGGCAACTACGTGCTGCAGAACACCACGGCGTCGACGACCACCAACGTGACGCCGGCTTCGCTGGCCGTGACCGCGACGGGCGGCACGCAGGTCTACGACGCGACCATCAACGCGAACGTCACGCTCGCCAGCAACGCGATCGACGGCGATCTCGTCACGCTGGCCGCTGCGTCGGCCACGATGGCCAACAAGAACGTCGGCACCAACAAGGCGGTGTCCGTTGGCGGGATCTCGATCGCCGGCGCGGATGCAGGCAACTACGTGCTGCAGAACACCACGGCGTCGACCACCACCGATGTGACGCCGGCTTCGCTGACCGTGTCGGCGACGGGCGGCACGCAGGTCTACGACGCGACCACCCATGCGAAGGTCACGCTGGGAAGCAACGCGATCGGCGGCGATGCCGTCCTGCTGGCCGATGCCGCGGCGACGCTGGTCGACAAGAACGTGGGCAACGGCAAGGCCGTGGCAGTCAGCGGCATCTCGATCTCCGGCGCGGACGCGGCCAATTACGTCCTGCAGAACACGACCGCGTCGACCACGACCGACGTGACGCCGGCCACGCTGTCGGTCACGGCCTCCGCCGCGAACCAGGCACTGGCCAACGGCACGAACGTCGCGGTCACGCTCGCGGGCGACGCGATCGCCGGCGACCAGGTGATGCTGCGCGACGGGTCGGCCACCGTGGCGGATACCAGCGTCGGCCCCGGCAAGGGGGTGACGGTCGACGGCATCGCCATCGCGGGCGCGGACGCCGGCAACTACCTCCTGGCGAGCACGCGCACGACGACCACGGTCACCGTGCTGCCGCCCGTCGTCCAGGCGCCGCCGATCGCCCCGGGGATCGTCGGCTCGGCGGTGCAGACGCCCGTCACGCCGTCCGCGAAGTTCGCTGCCGATCGGATCTCCGCGGCGCTGGCGATCCCGTTGCCCCTTTCGGTCGTGCACGGGGGCGACGCGGGCGTGCCGTCCTGGGCCGTCTTCGCGACGCCTGGCAGCGCGACCGATGCAGGCGTCACGCTGACCGGCCTGAGCTCGATGATGCGGCTGGCGCCCGGACAGGACGTCGTCGTCCCGGTCGGCAACTCCAAGTTCGTCTCCTTGTTGAACGGCGGCGTCAAGCTGCCTTCGGGCGTCGAACAGCAGTTCTTCATCAACGCGCACGGCCATTGAGACTGCAAAGAACAAACCGCATGAAGACCACCCTGTTCCAACTCGCCACGCTTCCGCTGCTGATCGCGGCGTCCTTCTCGGCCGCGGCCGCCACGCCGCCCGGCATCTCCGAGGTCGTCCAGCAGGCGACGCCGATCGCGCCGGCGGTCACGAAGGCGCCGCCGCCGACGATCGATGGCCTGCTGGCCACCGAGCCGCCGTTGCAATCGCTGCCGGGCAACCAGCCGACCGTCCTTGTCAAGGGCTTCACCTTCGTCGGCGCTTCGCTGTTCGGCGAAGCGCAACTGCAAGGCGTCGCGGCGGACGCCAATGGCAAGCGCCTGAGCGTCGCCGAGTTGCAAGACGTGGCGACCCGCATCACTCGCCTGTACCGGGACAGCGGCTATTTCGTCGCTCGAGCCTACGTGCCGGCGCAGGAGATCGTCGGCGGCGTCGTCGTGATCCGCGTGATCGAAGGTCATTACGGCCAGTTCGTGCTCGATCACCACGGGCGCCTGCACGCGGCCACCGCGCAGGCCATCCTCGACGCGGTCAAGGACGCCGACATCGTCTCGGTCGACACGCTCGAACGGGCGATGCTCGTGCTGAACGACACCCCCGGCGTGCACGTCACCCAGGTGTCGGTGAGCCCGGGCGAGAAGGTCGGCACGTCCGACTTCCACGTCGCCACCGAGGCCACGCCGGCCGTCTCGGCCATCGTCACGCTCGACAACGAGGGCAGCGTCTACACCGGCAAGAACCGCCTGTCGTTCAGCGGCACCTGGGACGCGCCGACGCAGACCGGCGACCGCCTGGATCTCTTCGCCATGACCACCGACCACAGCGGCCTGGACAGCGGCCGCATCGGCTACTGGCACCTCCTGACGCCGACCGGGATGCGTGGCGAGCTGGCCGCGTCGCGCACGACGTACGACCTCGGCAAGACCTATGCCGCGCTCGACGCCGTCGGCCATGCGAACACGGTCGAGGCCCTGGTGACCTATCCGGCGATCCTGACGGAGACGCATCGCCTCACCGCGCAGGTGGGCGGCGCCTACAGCAGTCTTGTCGACGAGGTCCACTCGACCGGGACACGCACGCCGAAAAAGGACGGCAACGTGAACGGCGGCGTCGAATACAGCAGCATCGCCCCCGAAGCATCGGTGCAGGCCGGCGCCACGGTGACCATCGGCCACCTGGGCATCGACGAGTCGACGGCCGCCGCCGCCGACGCGCTCGGCGCCCGCACGCGCGGCACGTTCTCCAAGCTCGCGCTGCACGCCGAGCGCCGGCAATCGCTGCCGGGCGCGTTCGAAATCGATGCGCGCCTGCGCGCGCAGACACCGCTCGACGACAAGAGCCTCGACGGCAGCGACAAGCTCGAAGTCTCGGGTTCGGATGGCGTCATCGTCTATGCGCCGGGCGAGCTGCTGGGCGACACCGCCGCTGTTGGTCGCATCTCGCTGAGCCGCGCGTTCCCGATGGGTGGCGAGTCGAAGCTCACGCCGAGCGTGTTCGTCGACCAGGGCTGGGCGCACAACAAGTTCGCCGTCGCGGGCACGTCGAAGAGCCGCACGCTGGGCGACGTCGGCGTGGGTGTCGTCGCCAGCTATCGCATGGCCAGCCTCAGCGTCCAGTGGGCCTCGCGCACGGTCGGCGGCAAGGCCAGGGCGGAGCCGACGTCCAGCAGCCGCGTGCTTGCGCAACTGGCGATCGCGTTCTGACGCGGCGACCCGCTGCCACATCCACAAGGGCGCCTCGGCGCCCTTTTTCTTGGCGCACCCCTCACGATTTCCTCACGCCGTCCTCGAGACCGTAGCGGTCTCCCGGCCTAAGGTGACGTCGTTGCCGATCGCAACGCCCCATCAAGACCGCTTTCGGGAGATCTGCCATGCAACTCGATTCCCTCGCTCACTTTTCGCTTCGTCGCGCCGCGACGATCTTCGGCGCCGGAGCCCTCTTGCTCCACGCAGGCATGTCGTCGGCGGGCTGCGCAAGCGCCATGCTCGACGCGGCCGCGCTGGGCGCCGGCGGCGCCACGGCCCAGCCGTTGGCCTGGCGTCACGAGGACGCGGGAGCGGCCAGGCTCATCCCCGTCGCCAGCGAACAATGGCCAATTCGCGCCGATCACGGCATCGTCGGCCTGTGGAAGTTCGAGATGGTGTCGAAGAGCACGCCGACGCACACCAATCCGATGCCCGACGGCACGCTCGTCGACTTCGGCACGGCCTCCTGGCATGGCGACGGCACGGAGTTCCAGGCGTCGGGCTTCCGCAACCCGTCGG
>FTBV01000256.1_pt1 | contig 10948 bp, 5 predicted proteins | sample 1639281 | NCBI WGS metagenome assembly FTBV01 (sample SAMEA3914864, study PRJEB12502) | metagenome | biome: forest; material: soil | place: USA | collected 2012-03-12 | depth 0.3 m | reverse complement strand
CAACCACATGGGCCGCAACTCGCCCGTGTTCAGGCAGGCCGAGTCCGACCCGAAGAGCCCGTACCGCGACTGGTTCGTGTTCGGCCCGCAGTACGCCGGCGGCGCGCGCAGCTGGGCGCTGGCCGAGAACCTGCCCGAGCTCAACCTCGAGAACCCCGCCGTGCGCGACGACCTGTACAACGCACACGACTCCATCGTGCGCGGCTGGCTCCGCGACGGCATCGACGGCTGGCGGCTCGACGTCGCCTTCGACATCGGCTTCCGGTTCCTCGGCGAGCTCACGCAGGCCGCGCACGCCGAAAAGCCCGGCTCGCTGGTGGTGGGCGAGATCGCCAACTTCCCCAAGGAGTGGTTCCCGTCGGTGGACGGCCTGATCCACTTCACGCTGCGCCAGGTGATCATCAACACCGCCGCGGGCCGCATCGACCCGGCCACGGCCCAGCAGATGATCGCGCACATCGTGCAGGACGCCGACTACGAGCACATCCTGAAGTCGTGGGTCTACCTCGACAACCACGACACCCCGCGGCTGGCCAGCGCCTTGCCCGACGCCCGCGCGCGCCGGCTCGCGCAGGTGCTGCAGTTCACGCTGCCCGGCTCGCCCGACATGTACTACGGCACCGAGCTCGACATGCCCGGCGGCGACGACCCGCAGATGCGCGCCCCCATGCGCTGGGACCTCGTCACGGCCGACAACCCGGTGCTCGCGTGGAACAAGCGCCTCGTGGCGCTGCACAAGGACAACCGCGCCCTGCGCATCGGCAACTACCGCGCCGTCACCACCGGCAAGCTGATGGGCTTCGAGCGCTACACCGACCGCGCGGCCGACACCGTCGTCGTGCTGCTGAACCCGTCCGACCAGCCCGTGACCGACACCGTGCTGGTGGCCAACTCCAAGCTGATGGACGGCACGCGCATGGTCAACCTGCTCGCCGACAAGGCCGACCCGGCCACGCCGGCCGACGTCCGCCTGTTCGCCGCGCTGATGCACCTCACGCTGCCGGCCCACGGCTTCGTCGTCCTCAAGCCCGACGTCGCGCCGCCGGGCGGCTACACCAACTACAAGCGCGTCCAATGACCCGTCGTCCGCTCGCCACCGCAATCACGCTCGCCCTCGCCGCCTTCGCCACGTCCGCCCGCGCCGCCGACTGCCGCCCCGACCCGCTCGGCGGCCGCCCGCTGTTCCTGCGCGGCACGCACAACGGCTGGGCCGCCGACGACGAGACCGCGCTGGCCTGGACCTGCGACCACTGGGAATACGTCGGCAAGCTCGCGGGCGACGTCACGTTCAAGATCGGCGACGAGGACTGGTCGGCCGACGCCGACCTGGGCGTGACCGGCGACGCGACGCTCGCGCCCGGCACGCCGCTGCCGCTCGCGCCCAAGGGCGGCGGCCTGAAGGCGCACCTGAGCGGGCTCGAACGCCTGGTGCTCCAGCCCGCGGCCACGCCCGGCGGCGCGCCCACGCTGCTGCTCACCGACCTGCCGCCGGGCACCCCGTTGCCCGCGGCCGCCGCCGCCGCGGTCACCGACCCCGTGGCCGCGAGCCTGGCGTTCGACTCGCAGAAGCTCGAGTCGAAGAAGCCGTACGGCGCGGTGCCCACCGGCACCGACGTCGCGTTCGCGCTCAGCGCCCTGCCCGGCGTCGACCAGGTGACGCTGGTGGTGCAGAAGCGCCGCCTCGAGGGCGACCAGAAGTTGCTCGAGTACACCGACGTCGCGCGCGTGACGCTCGCGCGCACGCCCGCGGACGCGGGTGGCCGCGAGCGCTGGACGGGCCACTTCCGCTTCGAGGGCGCCGCCGTTTACGGCTACTGGTTCGAGGCGCGCGTGGGCGGCCGCACGGTCGTCCTCGAGAACAATGCGACGCCCGTGTACTGGACGCGCGAGAAAGGCGCCGGAGGCGCCGGCGTGGTGGCCGAGATGCCGGCCTCGGCGCGGCGCATCCGGCGCTACCACCAGACGGTCTACGCGCCGTACACGGTGCCGGCGTGGGCCAAGGACGCCGTGTACTACTACATCTTTCCCGAGCGCTTTCGCAACGGCGACCGCCGCAACGACCCTAAGCCGGGCGTCGACAAGTTCCACGACGGGACGGTGGAGTTCCACGCGAACTGGAACGACAAGCCCTGGCGCCCGAACTCCGGCGACGGCAGCGACGACCAGTGGAGCAACGACTTCTTCGGCGGCGACATCGCGGGCATCATCGACAAGCTCGACTACATCAAGAGCGTCGGCGCCAACACGCTCTACATCACGCCGATGTTCACGGCGGCCAGCAACCACAAGTACGACACGGCCGACTGGAAGCACATCGACCCGCACTTCGGCGGCAACGAGGCCTTCGAGCGCCTGTGCCGCGAGGCCGCCAGGCGCGGCATCCGCGTGCTGCCCGACGCCTCGCTGAACCACTCGGGCGCCGACTCGATCTACTTCGACCGCTATGGCACGCGCGGCGGCCAGGGCGCGTTCGAGGGCGGCAAGGTCAATCCGAAGTCGCCATACGCCACCTGGTATACGTTCGACACGACGCAGGCAGATCCGGACAAGCAGTACAAGGGCTGGGTGGGCGTGCCCGACCTGCCCGAGATCGACAAGTCCTCGTCCTCGTTCCGCGACTTCGCCTACCGCGCGCCCGACTCGGTGATGAAGACCTACCTGCGCCTGGGCGCCGCGGGCTGGCGCATGGACGTCGCGCCGTGGGTGCCCGACGACTTCTGGCGCGAGTGGCGCACCGAGGTCAAGCGCGCCAAGCCCGACGCGATCACGGTGTCCGAGACCTGGTGGGACGCCTCCAAGTTCTTCCTCGGCGACGAGTTCGACTCGACGATGAACTACATCTTCCGCAACGCGGTGCTCGACTACGCCAACGGCGGCGACGCCCGGCTGATGGTGGCCAACCTCGAGATGATGCGCGAGTCGTACCCGCCGCAGACCTTCGCGGCGCTGATGAACCTGCTGTCGTCGCACGACGTGCCGCGCTCGCTGTTCGTGCTGGGCGACGTCGACGCCGCCACGCCGTCGCAGGCCGCGCTGGCCAAGCAGCGGCTGCTTCTCGCGATGCTGTTCCAGATGACCTATCCCGGCTCGCCGGCCATCTTCTACGGCGACGAGGTGGGCGTCACCGGCGGCCCCGACCCGATGAACCGCGGCACCTATCCCTGGGCCGACCTCGGCGGCCACCCCGACGAGCAGTTGCTGGCCGACGTGCGGCGCCTGACGCGGCTGCGCCAGGCCCTGCCCGTGCTGCGCCACGGCACGCTGCTCGCGCCGCTCCACGTGGACGAGCACGTGGTCGTGCTGGCCCGCCGCGACGACACGCGCTGGGCGATCTCGGCCACCAACAACGGCGACACGGCACGCACGGTGGACGTCGCGCTGCCCGCCGACGCGCCCGCGCGCTGGACGGACGCGCTCAACCGCACCACCGTCGGCACCGACGCCCATGCGCCGCGCACGCTGCACCTGGTCGTGCCGCCGCGCTTCGGCAGCGTGCTGGTCGACGCCCTGCCCGCCGGGTTCTGAGCGACACTCGTCTCATGGACTGGGACGACGGCGCAGGCCGCTTCTTCAACCCGAAGCCCGCCATCGGCGCGGTGCCGCTTCCGGGCGGCCGGCAGGTGGTCGTGATCGACGACGTGCTGCGCGACCCCGACGGCCTCGTGCAGTGGGCCGCGCGCCAGGCCTTCGAGCCGCCGCGCGGGTTTCCGTATCCCGGCCTGATCGTTCCGGCTCCGGCGGGCCTGGCGGCGCGCTTCGCCGACCATTTCGCCGAGCACGCACGCACGCGCCTGGGCGCGCGCCGCACGCGCGAGCACGACGTGCGCCTGTCGATGGTGACCACGCCGCCCGGGCAGCTCGATCCGCGCCAGTGGCAATGCCACCGCGACCGCGTGACGACGGATCCCTCCGTGGTCTTCATCGGCTCGGTGCTGTACCTGTTCCGCGACCCGGCGCTGGGCGGCACGAGCTTCTACGTGCCGCGCCAGCCGGCCGCCGAGACCGACCGGATCCTCTACGACAGCCACGTGCTCGACGCGGCAGCCTTCGGCCAGCGCTACGGCCTGCGGCCCGGCTACATGGACGGCGCCAACGCGTACTTCGACTGCGTGGCCCGTGTGCCGGCGGCGTGGAACCGGATGATCCTGTACGACGCCGGCTTCTTCCACTCGGGCGACATCGGCCGGCCGGACCTGCTGAGCGCGGATCCGGCCGCGGGCCGACTCACGCTCAACGGCTTTTTCAACTGCCGGCGGCAGGCAGTCTGAGGCCCGCGCGCGAGCGCGCGCAGGGCCCGCGGCCGGTCAGTTGCAGTCGTCGATGACCGCCGGCGCATTGCCCGACATCTGCGCCTGGCAGCGCGCCGACGCGCGCGCCTGGTCGCGCATCGCGGCCGCCTTGCGGCGGGCCTCGTCGGACGCGTACTTCTGCGCGTTGTCGAGGTCGACCTGCAGGTTCGGCGCCTTGGGCGGACGCGTGATCGTGGTGACGTTGTCGTCGCCCGCCTTCAGGTACGTGTAGAAGGTCTCCTTGGCGCCGCTCGGCCACACCGCCGTCACTTCGGGCGTGCGGATCTTCGCGTTGGGATCGGCGCTGGCCGGGTACGAGCGCATCTGCGGCGCGACGCCGATGGACTGGCCGTTCTCGTAGAGCGTGGCGCCGGCGGGCGAGGTCTCGTACGTCAGCTTGGCGGGACGCGGCGCGTCGGTGGCGCAGCCGGCCAGCGCAAAGGCCGCGGCGAGCGCGATGCCGGAAAGCAGGGTCTTGGTCATGTTGGGGTCTCCTTGGGGTTTATGGTCTAGATGGCGCGTACGGGGTCCGCAGCGCAGTTGTCGGCAATGAACTTTTCGTGCGTGGGCATCACGTCGACGCAGGCGCCGATGACGCCCGCCACGTCCTTGAGGTACTGGGCGATCTCGTCCTCGTTCATGAGGTCGGTGAGCGGATGGTGGCCGCGCGGGCGCAGCCGCTGGCCGTGCATGACCTGCAGCCAGCTCACCTTGGGGAACAGCTCCTCGCCGTCGCGGAACACGCGGCCGTCCACTTCGAACAGCGCCATTCGCTTGCGCAGCGACTCGGGGATGTCCATCTGGCGGCAGTAGTCCCAGAACGGCGTGTCGCTGCGCTCCGTGGCCTTGTAGTGCAGGATGATGAAGTCGCGCACCCACTCGTACTCGAGCGCCATCATGCGGTTGAACTGGTCAGCCACCGACGGATCGAACCCGTTGTCCGGGAAGTAGGTGAGCAGGTGGGCGATGGCCATCTGCACCAGGTGGATGCTGGTGGACTCCAGCGGCTCGATGAAGCCCGACGCGAGGCCCACCGCCACCACGTTCTTGTCCCACGACTTCAGGCGCCGACCCGGCTGGAAGCGCAGCATGCGCGGCTCGGCCAGCGGCGCGCCGTCGAGCCCCGCCAGCAGCACGGCACGGGCTTGGTCGTCGCTCATGTACTTGCTCGCGTACACGTGGCCATTGCCCACGCGGTGCTGCAGCGGAATGCGCCACTGCCAGCCCGCCGGCTTGGCGGACGCGCGCGTGTACGGCGTGAGCGGGCCGCTGGAAGCGCTCTGCACCACCACCGCGCGGTCGCACGGCAGCCAGTGCGACCAGTCCTCGAAGCCCGTCTTGAGCGCGCCCTCGATCAGCAGCGCGCGAAAGCCCGAGCAGTCGATGAACAGGTCGCCCGCCACCACCTGGCCCGACTGCAGCGTGACCGAGGTGACGAAGCCGTCGCCCTCGCGCTGCTGCACGCTGGTGATGCGGCCTTCCACGCGCTTGACGCCACGCTGCTCCGCGTACTTGCGCAGGAAGCGCGCGTACAGCGTCGCGTCGAACTGGAACGCGTAGCGGATGTGCGAGAGCGGCGACTTGGGCATGTCCATGCGCGGGCGCATGAACTTGTTCTGTCCGATGGCCACCGCGTTGATGGAAAACGTCTCGAGCGCGGGCGCCTTTCCGGCCAGGTACTGCTTGAGCCAGTACTGGTGGAAGTCCACGGTCCACACCTCCTGGCCGATCTGGCCGAAGCTGTGGATGTAGCGGTCGCCGATGCGTGCCCAGTCGGTGAACTCGATGCCGAGCTTGAACGTGGCCTGCGTCTCGCGCACGAATTCGTTCTCGTCGATCTGCAGCATCGCGTTGAACAGCGCGATCATCGGGATCGTGGACTCGCCCACGCCGACGGTGCCGATCTCGTCGGACTCGACGAGCGTGATGTTGTACTTGCCGCGCAGGACCTGCGACATCGCGGCCGCGGTCATCCAGCCGGACGTGCCGCCGCCGACGATGACCACGTCGAGTTTGCCTGCTTCGTTCATGGGGGAAGTCTCCTGGCGAGGTGCGTCCCGATCCGCTCGCCCGCAATTGAAAAAACCCTTGGCGTCCGCAGGCGCACAAGGGTTTTGGCGCTGTCGCACCGACTGTACGACAGCGCGGTGCCGGTGACTTACAGCTTGTACGACACGCGCAGATCGACGGCGGCGCCGGTCTTGTTCGTGGTCGTGATCGAGCCGGCGTAGTTCGCCTCCTGGTACACCGGCTTGTTCAGGTTGTTGCCTTCGAGGCGCACCGACAGGCCCTTGAGCCAGCCGGACTGCACTTCGTAGCCCACCTGCGCCGACAGCCAGCGCTGCGGGAGGATGAACTGCAGCGTCGGGTAGCCGCCGATCGTCGAGTTGGCCACGCTGCCCACGTACTCCGAACGGTAGTTCTCGGCCGCGAAGGCGCTGAAGCCGCCGCGCTCGTAGTACACCATCACCTTCTTGTTCAGGTGCGACAGGCCGGTCATCGGGATCTGGCCGCTCGCGGCAGCCTGCGTCGGCTTCAGGCCAATCGTGTTGGGCGATTGGATGGAGCTCGTCGTGTCCGAGAAGCTGCCGTTGAGGCCCAGGCCGGTGAGCCAGCTCGAGAGCATGCTGAACGGCAACTGCGCCGCAAGCTCGAAGCCCTTGATGTTGCCGCCGCTGCCGTTGACCGTCGTCACGTACTGGCCGATGTAGCCGAACTGCGGCGACGGGGACAGGCCCAGTTGCTGCGCCACGTTGGAGAAGTCGTGTGCGGTGTCGTACGAGTTCGTGACGAACTGGTCGAGCTTCTTGTAGAACACAGCCGCGCTGACGTAGCCTTCCTTGTTGGCGAAGTACTTCTCGTAGGACAGGTCGATCGACTTGGCCTTGAACGGCTTCAGGTACGGGTTGCCCGAGGAACCGCTGAGCACCGTGCAATTGGACGCCAAGGTGGGGCACTGCGTGCTGTCGGCGACCGTCACGGGCACCGATGTGACCGAGAACGCGTTGCGCATGTCGGTCAGCGTCGGGCGCGCCAGTTCCACGCCCATGCCCAGGCGCACCAGGTTGCCGCCGCCGAGGTCACCGGTCAGGTTCAGCGAGGGAAGCAGGTTGCCGTAGCGCGTGCCGGCGGTCGTCTCGGAGGCCGCGGGGTTGGTCAGCACCACGCCGGAGCCGATGTCGGCCTGGTAGCCGGCCGACGACTGGTCGGTGTAGACGTACTGCACGCCCACGTTGCCGCGCACCGGAATCTTGCCCACTTCGGTGTCGACGTCGAGCTTCAGGTAGCCGGTGGTGACGTTCTCCTTGACGAACCAGGTCTTGGAAAGGATGTCGTCGTTGTACTTGCGCTCCAGCGTGGCGCCCGGCCACAGGTCGGCCATCGGGTCGAACGTGAGCAGGTTGATGCCGGTGCCGCCGACGTTGCCTTCGACGTACGAGCCGCCCGGGAACTGGATCGGGTCATAGCCGCCGTTGGTGGTCGACACGACCAGGCCTTCGTCGGCCTTGCGGTCCTTGGAGCGCTGCGTGTTGTTGATGCCGAACTTGACGTCGCTGAACATGCCGGACGGCAGGTCGTGGATGAAGTCCAGGCGCAACGCGTCGATCTTGTCGACCGTGGTCGGGCCCTTGTCGTAGCCGGCCTGCGCGGCGTTCGTGCCCGACCACCCGCTCTGGTCACGGATCACGATGGAGCCGGGCGTGGTGTAGGCCGACGGGTTGCCGACCGTCAGTTGCGGCACGCCAAAGCCGTTGGGCGTGGTGAAGCTCAGCGTGTCGGCGGTGGTGATGCCGCCGTAGGCCTCGATGTCGCGCTCGATGCGCTTGGCCGAGTTGTGGCTGACGTCGCCGACCACGCGCCACGTGTCGTTCAGCTTGACGGTGTTGCGCCAGCCGAAGGACTGCAGGGTGTCGTTGTCGGAGATGTTCTCGGAGTCGTCGATGATCTGCTGGCCCGACGAGGACGTGAGCTGGAACGTGCCCGACGTGATCGTGTTGTTGCTGATCGTGGCGTCGGTGATGTTCAGGCCGCCCAGGCCGATCTTCAGGTACGCGTTCTTCGTCGACGTGAGGATCTTGGCGTGGTAGAAGTCGATCTCGCTGGTGAAGTTCGAGTTCGGCTTGAACTCGAGCACACCGGCCAGGCCGTCGCGGTCGTCGCGCAGGTGCGTGTTCTGCACGCTCAGGCCGTTGCCGAAGCCCGGCAGGTTCACGTTGCTGAACGCCGTGCCGTCCGTGGTGGTGCCGCTGTGCGTGGCATCGCCCCAGTTGCCCGCACCCACCTGGCTGCTGCGCGCGAACTTGTGGACGAAGCCGAGCGCCACGCCGAACTTGCGATCCGCGAACTGGTCGACGTAGATCAGCGAGTAGCGATTGCCGTGGCCGAGGTTGGACAGGCCCACCCCCGTGCGGTCCTTCTGGTAGCTCACGGCGATGGTGCGCCCGGGCATGTTCAGCGGATCGATGAGGCTGTTGTCGATGGTGCCCGCCAGGCCGGCAGTCATCAGTGCGGCGTCGCCCGTCTTGTAGACGGTGGCGCCGGCGATCAGTTCGGCCGGGTAGACGCTCAGGTCGTCGGCGCGGCTGTCGCCCGTGCTGGTCTGCTCGCGGCCGTTGAGCAGGTAGCCGTTCATGTCCGGGCCGAGGCCGCGGATGTTGATGTTGGTGGCGTTGCCGTTCTTGTCGCGCTGCGAGGTCAGGCCGGGCAGGCGGGCCAGCGATTCGGCGATGGAGGTGTCGGGCAGCTTGCCGATGTCTTCGGCGGAGATCGCTTCGACGATCTGGTCGGAATTGCGCTTGACCGAGATCGCGGCCTCGATGCCGCGGCGGATGCCCGACACCACCACTTGCTGGACGCCGTTGTCGGCGCCCGAAGCCGCCGGTGCCGGGGCCGAGGCGGCCGGCTCGGCCTGTGCGTAGACGGAACCCGCGGCGAACGCGACGAGCGCGCCCACCGTGGCTTGACCCGCGAATGTGATGGTCGGCTTGAGCTTGAAAGCGCCCGCGGACCGCTTACCCATTGAGTTGTTCACCAGCTGTCTCCTAAGTTCTGCGGTTTGCCGAGGTGCGGCGCGCCGGTCGATACGAAGTGTTTGTAGTCAAACGACCCCCACCTCTTGAGGGCCAGAAATCGGATGTATTAAAACTAGATCATCTGATTCTTGAGCGAAGTTTACCGATCTTTTACGCCTTTGCAATGCCCCGCTGTCTAGGAAATCACGCATTTCGGCGTGCGCGACACGGGTAGAAACACGGGGGTGCCTGGGTCGACACCGGCCCGGGATGCTGGTTCACCCCAAGACACTTATGTAGCTGAATTACTTACCCTGCCGGAGTTTTGTAGCCGCTCGTGCCCGCACTGCCGGGGAGGCTCGTGAGTGGAACCGTTTCCGCCGCCTGGGAAAACAGGCCCGGAGTGCCCGACAATCAGCGCATGAACGCGGAAAGCACCCAAGACGTGAAAGACAGCCCCTGGTCGCCGGCCTCCGCCACGGAGCCTCGACTGCTTGCCGACATCGGCGCCACCTACGCGCGTTTCTGCGTGGAGGACTCGCCGGGCCACTTCAACCACGTGGTGGTCTACCCGTGCGCCGACTTCGCCGGCTTTGCCGATGTCGTCCAGGCCTACCTCAAGAGCCTGGAAGGCACGCCGCCGCGGCACGCCGCCATCGCCATCGCCAACCCGATCAACGGCGACGCGGTACAGATGACGAACCGCGACTGGGCGTTCTCGATCGAACGGGTGCGCCAGCAGCTGGGCCTGGCCACGCTGCTGGTCGTCAACAACTTCACCGCGCTGGCGATGGCCCTGCCCGGCCTGCAGCACGGCCAGCGCGTGCAGGTGGGCGGCGGCGAGGCGCAGCCCGACGGCGCCATCGCGCTGCTGGGCCCGGGCACCGGCATGGGCGTGTCGGGCCTGGTGCCGGCGGAGGATCGCTGGTCCACGCTCGCCACCGAAGGCGGCCACGTCAGCTTCGCGCCCAACGACGAGCGCGAACTCAAGGTGCTGCAGCATGCGTGGAAGCACCTGTCGCACGTGTCGGCCGAACGCCTGATCTCCGGGCCCGGCATCGAGCTGATCCACGAGGCGCTCACCGCCGGCACCGCCCAGGGCGGCCAGCGGCTGACCACCGCCGAGATCGTGCGCCGCGCCGTGGCCAAGTCCGACCCGGCCAGCGTGGATGCCATCGACTGCTTCTGCGGCATGCTGGGCAGCTTCGCGTCCAACCTCGCGCTCACGCTGGGCGCCACCGGCGGCGTCTACATCGGCGGCGGCATCGTGCCGCGCCTGGGCGAGCTGTTCGAGCGCTCGCAGTTCCGCGCCCGCTTCGAGGCCAAGGGCCGCTTCTCCGCGTGGCTGGCGAATATACCCACCTACGTGTTGACCGCCGACAACCCGGCGTTCCGCGGCTTGTCGCTGCTGCTGGCCGAGCACGTGCCCGACACCAGCACCCACAGCCCGCTGCTCGATCGCGTGCGCAACTCACGCGACACGCTCACGCCGGCCGAGCGCCGCGTGGCCGATGTCGTGCTGGGCAACCCCCGGTCGCTGCTGAACGACGCCATCGCCATCATCGCGGCGCAGGCTGAGGTGAGCCAGCCCACCGTCATCCGCTTCTGCCGCTCGCTCGGCTTCGAGGGCCTGGCCGACTTCAAGTT
>FTBV01001750.1_pt1 | contig 11142 bp, 14 predicted proteins | sample 1639281 | NCBI WGS metagenome assembly FTBV01 (sample SAMEA3914864, study PRJEB12502) | metagenome | biome: forest; material: soil | place: USA | collected 2012-03-12 | depth 0.3 m | reverse complement strand
GTCGTGGTGATCGAGATGTTCATGCCACGGATCGCGTCGATCTTGTCGTACTCGATTTCCGGGAAGATGATCTGCTCTTTCACGCCGATGTTGTAGTTGCCACGGCCGTCGAACGAGCGGCCCGAGATGCCGCGGAAATCGCGCACGCGGGGCAGCGCCACGGTGACGAAGCGGTCCAGGAACTCGAACATCTGGACGCCACGCAGCGTGACCATGCAGCCGATGGGCACGCCGTCACGGATCTTGAAGCCGGCGATGGCCTTCTTGCTCTTGGTGACCACGGGCTTCTGGCCGGCGATCTTGGTGAGGTCGGAGACCGCGTGGTCCATGACCTTCTTGTCGGCGACGGCCTCGCTCACGCCCATGTTGAGCGTGATCTTGGTGAAGCGCGGCACTTCCATCGTGGACGTGTAGCCGAACTTGGCCATCAGGTCGGGGACGACCTTCTCGCGATAAATCTCTTGCAGACGAGCCATGGTGAATTCCTTACGCCTTGACTTCTTCGCCGGAGGACTTGAAGACGCGAACCTTCTTGCCGTCGGCCAGCAGCTTGATGCCCACGCGATCGGCCTTGCCGGTCGCCGGGTTGAACAGGGCGATGTTGGACTGTTGGATCGGCATGGTCTTGTCGACGACGCCGCCTTGCGTGCCCTTCATCGGGTTCGGCTTGACGTGCTTCTTGACGACGTTGACGCCTTCGACCAGCAGCATCTGCTCGCTCACGCGCTCCGTGACCGTGCCGCGCTTGCCCTTGTCGCGACCGGTGGTCACGATGACCTGGTCGCCCTTGCGAATCTTGTTCATGGCGTTTCCTTCAAATCTTGCGCTGTGCCACCCGGGTGCTCAGAGCACTTCCGGCGCGAGCGACACGATCTTCATGAAGCGCTCGGAGCGCAGTTCGCGCGTGACCGGGCCGAAGATGCGGGTGCCGATCGGCTCCAGCTTGGCGTTCAGCAGGACGGCGGCGTTGCCGTCGAACTTGACGAGCGAGCCGTCCTGGCGGCGGACGCCCTTGGCGGTGCGGACGACGACGGCGTTGTAGATCTCGCCCTTCTTCACCCGGCCACGCGGCGCGGCTTCCTTGATGGAGACCTTGATCACGTCACCGATGCCGGCGTAACGGCGCTTGGAGCCGCCGAGCACCTTGATGCACATGACGGACTTCGCACCCGTGTTGTCCGCGACGTCGAGCCGCGACTGCATTTGAATCATGTTGTATCCCCAACTTGCTCCCGCACCCGGACACCCGTGAGCGGTCAGTATTGGGCCCGTCGATCGGTCGCTGCCTGGCCGGTGTTCCAGCTGGGAAAGCGCCCGACGTTTTGGGCGGAAGTGCCTGATGCCGCGCTGCTTGTCATCTTGGTGCCCCGAGTGGCTCGGGACGACGACAGCGCACGCCATTTCGGCGAAGCTGGCCATTATGGCTGAGGAGGAGCGGGGCTGTCAACAGCCCCGCCAGGTCATTCCCTCATGCCCAGCAGGTCCAGCATGAAGGCGTACTCCCCTGCCACCTCGCGCACGCGCTCGAAGCGACCCGACTTGCCGCCGTGGCCGGCCTCCATGTTCACCTTGAACACGAGCGGCGTCGCGTCGTCACCCGCCTGGTGCTTGGCCCAGCGCAGCTTGGCCACCCACTTGGCGGGCTCGTAGTACTGCACCTGCGAGTCCCACAGCCCGGTGGACACGTACATCGCCGGGTAGTGCACCGGCTTCACGTTGTCGTACGGCGAATAGGACAGCATGTAGCGGTAGTAGGCGCTCACCTTCGGATTGCCCCACTCGTCGAATTCGTTGGTGGTGAGCGGGATCGACTCGTCCAGCATCGTCGTCACCACGTCCACGAACGGCACCGCGGCGTCGATGCCGCGGTAGAGGTCGGGGCGCAGGTTGGTGATGGCGCCCATCAGCAGGCCGCCGGCGCTGCCGCCGTTGGCGATCACCTTGCCGCGCGCGCCGTGGCCGTCCTTCAGCAGCGCCTCGGTGGCGTCGATGAAGTCGGTGAAGGTGTGCATCTTGTGCAGCTTCTTGCCGTCCTCGTACCAGGCGCGGCCCATCTCCTGGCCGCCGCGGATGTGGGCCACGGCGTAGACGAAGCCGCGGTCCACCAGCGAGAACACGTTGGAGCGGAACGCCGCGTCCTGCGAGAAGCCGTACGAGCCGTAGCCGTACATCCACAGCGGCGCGGTGCCGTTGACGGGGGTGGACTTCAGCCGCACCAGCGACACGGGCACCTTCGTGCCATCGCGCGCCACGGCCCAGACGCGCTCGGTGACGTACTTCGAGGCGTCGTACCCCGGCACCGGCTGGCGCTTGAGGAGCGTGCGCTCGCCCGTGGCCAGGTCGGCCTCGTACACGGTGGACGGCGTCACCAGCGACGTGTAGCGGTAGCGCACGCGCGGCTGGTGCACGTCGACGTTGACATCCAGCGACGCGGCGTAGGCGGGCTCGTCGGCCGCCACCACGTGCGGGGCGCCGGCCAGCTTGCCGTCGGCCGCCCACGGCAGGATGCGCAGGCGCCGCACGCCCCCGGCCCGCTCGTCCAGCACCAGCGCCTTGTCGAACACCGCCATGTCCTCGACGAACACCGCCTTGTCCTGCGGCACCAGCGGCGTCCAGCGCGCGCGGTCGCCAAGCCGCGCATCGGCCACCTGCATGACGCGGTAGTTGGGCGCCTGCCAGTCGGTGCGGATGACCCAGCGGTCGCCCAGGTGCTCGGCGGCGTAATGGAAGCCGTGCGCGCGCGGGGCCACCACGCGGAACGCGCCCAGGGGCGTGTCCGCGCGCAGCACGCGCTGCTCGTCGCTCTCGGTGGCGTTGGAGGAGATGACGATGTACTGCTGCGACGCGCTGCGCGAGAGGTTGGTGTAGTAGCTCTCGTCCTTCTCGTCGTACACCACCACGTCGCTGGCCGGATCCGTGCCCAGCACGTGGCGCTTGACGCGGCGGCTGCGCAGCGTGGTGGCGTCGTTCTCCACGTAGAACAGCGTGCGGTTGTCGGCCGCCCAGGCGATGGCGCCGGACGTTCCCGGCAGCACGTCGGGCAGCACGCGGCCGGTGGCGATCTCCTTCACGCGCACCACCCACTGGCGGCGTCCCACGGCGTCGTCGGCCCACGCCACCAGCTTCTTGTCGTCGCTGACGTGGTACTGCTCCGTCGCGAAGAAGTCGTGGCCCTTGGCCATCGCGTTCACATCCAGCAGCACCTCCTCGGGGGCGTCCGGCCGGCCCACGTGGCGCACGTACACCGGATACTGCTGGCCCTTCTCGAAGCGCATCGCGTACCAGTCGCCGCCCAGCGGGTAGGGCACCGTGCTGTCGTCCTCCTGGATGCGGCCGCGCATCTCGGCGAAGAGCTTGTCCTCCAGCGCCGCGTAGGGCGCCTGGTGCTGCGCGGTCCACGCGTTCTCGGCGGCCAGGTAGGCCAGCATCTCCGGGTCCTTGCGGGTGTCGTCGCGCAACCAGTAGTACGGGTCGTCGCGGCTGCCGTTGGGGGACGGGACGGCGTGGGGCTTGCGGGCGGCGACGGGCGGGGCCGCCAGGGGCGCGGTGGCCGGCGCGGAGGCGGCGGCGGCGGCGGGCACCGTGGCCGCAGCGGCGGCGTTGGCGGCGAACAGGGCAGGCAGGCTGGTCATGAGCGGCAGCAGCCCGGCCAGGGCCAGGCGGTGGGCGAACAGGGTCAAGGCGATTCCTCCGGGATTCGTGCACGGCACGCGCGGCCATGTCGGTCGTGCATTACACCCCGATGCGTCCGCGCGCCGGCGCGGGATTCCCCCGGGGCGGGCGGCGATGGCGGCCACCGGACAATGCCCGCGAACAGGGAGAGGATCAGATGCGCCACCACCACCACCATCATCACCGCGCGCGCCGGATCGCGCGCCACCTCGCGGCCACCGCCGCCTGCCTGGTGCTCGCGCCCGCGCTGTCCGTCCGGGCGGCAGACGCCCCGGCCCCGGCCGCGCGCCCGCCGATCGAGGCCTTCTTCAACCCCACGGACCTCAGCGGTGTGGTGCTCTCGCCGTCCGGCAAGTCGTTCGCCATGCTGGCGCGCAGCGCGGGCGGACGCCGGCGACTCATCGTCGGCGACACGGCGGCCCCCCAGCAGCTGAAGGTCGTCGGCGGCTTCAACGACGCCGACATCGTGCACGTGGACTGGGTCAACGACGATCGCCTGGTCTTCCGCACGCGGCGCGAGGACGAGAGCGCGTTCCACCAGCTGGGCGCGGGCCTGTTCGCCGTGGACAAGGACGGGGCCAATGCGCGCACCCTGGTCAGCGCGACGTGGGAAACCTCGGAGACCGGCACCAACATCAAGTCACGCGTGCTGCCACCCAACCACTACCTCGACACCGTGCTGCGCGACGGCACGTCCGACGTCGTGATCGAGCGCGTGATCCAGAAGCGCACGGGCTCGTACGCCGGCTACTGGATGACGGAGGAGGCCGGCCTGGTGCCGCTGCGGCTGGATACGCGCAACGGCACCACGCACGAGATCGTCCCCAAGGAGCTGGTCGAGCACGCGCGCGATTGGCTCATCGACGACCAGGGCCGCGCGCGCCTGGGCGTGCAGGAGGACGGGCTGTCCCGCACGCTCGTCGCGCCGCCTGCCGAGGGCAGCGGCGGCACGGCATGGCGGACGATCTCGCAGGCCAAGCGCTACGAGAACGCGCAGGGCGACTTCTATCCGCGGGCGGTCGGCCCCGACGGCACGATCTACGTCAACGCTGCGTTCGGCGACACCAGCACGCTGAACGTGCTCGGGCCGGATGCGAAGCCGGTCAACCCGGGCATCGTCGACATCAAGGGATTCGACTTCTCGGGCGACCTGGTGTTCGACCGCGCCAAGCGCCGGCTGCTGGGCGTGCACTACCGCGCCGACGCACCGGGGTCGGCCTGGTTCGATCCCGCCATGACCGCCCTGCAGGCCAGGCTCGAGGCCAAGCTGCCCGGCCTGGCCGTGGTCCTGGAGCCGGCCGAATGCGGCTGTTCCGCCCAATACGTCGTCGAGGCGGCGTCCGACCGGCAGCCCGCGGTCTACTTCCTGTACGACGCCGCGGCAGACAAGCTCGTGCGGATCGGCGCGGCCCGTCCGGCCATCGATGCCCGCCGCATGGCCGACACCGATTTCTACCGGTTCAAGGCGCGCGACGGCATGGAGATCCCGGCCTACGTCACGCACCCGGCGGGCAAGGGCCCCTGGCCCACCGTCGTGCTGGTGCACGGCGGGCCCTGGCTGCGGGGCGCGGGCTGGACCTGGGAAGCCGAACGGCAGTTCCTGTCCTCGCGCGGCTACCTGGTCGTCGAGCCGGAATTCCGCGGTTCCGAGGGCTATGGCGCACGGCTGTACCGGGCGGGCTTCAAGCAATGGGGCGGCCGCATGCAGGACGACGTGGCCGACGCGACGCGCTGGGCCGCGGCGCAGGGGTGGTCGGACCCCGCCCGCGTGTGCCTGATGGGCGGCAGCTACGGCGGCTATGCCACGTTGATGGGCCTGGTCAAGGACGGCCCGCTGTACCGCTGCGGGGTGGCCATCGCGGCGCCGACCAACCTGATCGCGCAGTACGACTACTGGTGGAGCGATTTCAGCACCGACTGGCGCGGCGCCGGGCTGCCCGAGTTGATGGGCGACAAGGTGAAGGATGCGGAGCTGCTGAAGGCAGCGTCACCGGCGTTGCATGCCGATCGCATCGACCGGCCGGTGATGCTGGTGCATGGCGGCGGGGACAACCGCGTGCCCATCGACCACGCCACCGCCATGCGCGACGCGCTGACGAAGAACGGCAAGGACCTGACGTGGGTGGTGTACGGCGACGAGGCCCACGGCATCTTCAAGCCGGAGAACCGGGTGGACCTGTACCGCAGGATCGAGGCCTTCCTCGACAAGCACATCGGGGCGGGCGCCGCTGCGGCGGCGAAATGAACGCGGGGTCAGGTCGGGACCTGGCCCCTTCCCTGCCCGCTCAGGCCTTCAGCAGCTTGGCCTGCTGCAGCATCGTGTCGGCGTCGCTCACCTCGAACTTGCCGGGGCCCTCGACGTTCAGCGACTTGACCACGCCGTCCTTCACCAGCATCGAATAGCGCTGCGAGCGCACGCCCATGCCGTTGGCGGTGAGGTCCAGCGTCAGGCCCACGGCGCGGGCGAAGTCCCCCGAGCCGTCGGCCATCATGCGCACCTTGCCGGCGGTCTTCTGGTCGCGGCCCCAGGCGCCCATCACGAAGGCGTCGTTCACGCTGACGCACCAGATCTCGTCGACGCCGGCGGCCTTCAGGTCGTCGTAGCGCGCCACGTAGCCCGGCACGTGCTTGGCGCTGCAGGTGGGCGTGAAGGCGCCGGGCAGCGCGAAGATCGCGATGGTCTTGCCCTGCGTCTCCTTGGCGATGTCGAAGGTGTTGGGGCCGAGCGAGCAGCCGTTGCCCTCGACCTCGATGAATTCCTTCAGGCTGCCCGCGGGCAGCTGGTCGCCGACTTGGATCATGGATGTCCCTCTGTGATGGAAAACGCGATGGATGGGAAATGCGGCCGCACAACGGAAAACGGCCGGGACGCCAGTATTCCAGCGTTCCGGCCGCTCGTGCGGCGGTCGGGGGCGCGCCCCCGACGGCTCAGGTGGCTTAGACCAGGCCGGCCTTCTGCACCAGGCGGGTGACGACCCAGGACTTGGTCTTCGAGATGGGGCGGGATTCCGCGATCTCGACGATGTCGCCCAGGTGGTACTCGCCCTTCTCGTCGTGCGCGTGGTACTTGCTCGACTTGCCCACGATCTTGCCGTACAGCTCGTGGATCGAGCGACGCTCGACCAGGACCGTGATGGTCTTGGCGCGCTTGTCGCTGACGACCTTGCCGACCAGGGTGCGGGTGTTCTTCGCCGGGGCGGTGGTGGTGGTGGCTTCGGTCACTTCGTGGCCTCCTTCTTCTTCTGCGCGAGGATGGTCTTGGCGCGCGCGATGTCGCGGCGCGTGTGCTTCAGCTGCGAGTGGTTCGTCAGCTGTTGCGTGCCCTTCTGCATGCGCAGGCCGAAGTGCGCCTTCAGGAGGTCGGAGACCTCCTTCTCGAGGGCGGCCACGTCCTTGGTCCGGAGTTCGGATGCTTTCATGTCAATCTCCTCTTCGATCAGGCGCCGACCTGGCGGCTGACGAAGGTGCAGCGCAGCGGGAGCTTGGCGGCCGCGAGCGTGAACGCTTCGCGGGCCAGTTCTTCCGGCACACCGTTGATTTCGTAGAGCACCTTGCCCGGCTGGATCTCGGCAACGTAGTACTCGGGGTTGCCCTTGCCGTTACCCATCCGGACTTCGGCCGGCTTCTGGGAAATCGGCTTGTCCGGGAAGATGCGGATGAAGATGCGGCCACCGCGCTTGATGTGGCGCGAGATGGCACGGCGGGCGGCTTCGATCTGGCGGGCCGTGATGCGGCCGCGCTCGGTCGCCTTCAGGCCGAATTCGCCGAAGGACACCGCGGCGCCACGCGTGGCGATGCCGGTGTTGCGGCCCTTGTGTTCCTTGCGGAACTTGCGGCGCGAGGGTTGCAGCATGTCTTATTCTCCTTTGCCTTCCGGCGTCGCGGCCGGAGCCGGCGCCTTGCGCACGACGCGCTTCACCGCGGCGGGCTTGGCCGCGTCGGCGGCGCCACCGGCTTCCGCCGGCTTGTCGCTGCCGTCGCCCACGGGGGCCGCGGCGCGCGGGGCGCCACGGTCGCCACCACCGGCGGGGGCGCGATCGCCACCCGGGCGGCCACGGCCACGGTCACCACCCGGACGCTCGCCGGGACGGCCGCGACGCGGGCCGCGACGATCGTCCTCGCCTTCCATCTTCGGAAGGGTCGGCGCCTCGCCATTGGCCAGGCGGTCGCCACGGTAGACCCACACCTTGACGCCGATGACGCCGTAGGTGGTCTTGGCTTCCGAGAAGCCGTAGTCGATGTCGGCCTTCAGCGTGTGGAGGGGCACGCGACCTTCGCGGTACCACTCGCAACGCGCGATCTCGATGCCGTTCAGGCGACCCGACGACATGATCTTGATGCCCTGGGCACCGAGGCGCATCGCGTTCTGCATCGCGCGCTTCATGGCGCGACGGAACATGATCCGCTTCTCGAGCTGCTGGGTGATCGAGTCGGCGATCAGCTGCGCATCGACTTCGGGCTTGCGCACCTCTTCGATGTTGACAGCCACCGGCACGCCCAGGCGGCGCGTCAGTTCAGCCTTCAGGTTCTCGATGTCCTCGCCCTTCTTGCCGATCACGACGCCCGGACGCGCCGAGTAGATCGTGATGCGGGCGTTCTTGGCGGGGCGCTCGATGAGGATGCGCGAGACCGCGGCATTCTTCAGCTTCGCACGCAGGAACTCGCGCACCTGCAGGTCTTCGGCCAGCATCTGGCTGAAGTTGCGGTTCGACGCGTACCAGCGCGACGCCCAGGCCCGGGTGACGGGCAGGCGGAAGCCGGTCGGATGGATTTTCTGTCCCATGTCTTTCCTTCGCTTCGCGTCAGTTCGCGGCGCCGTTGCCGACGGTCACGTAGATGTGGCACGTGCCCTTGCTGATGCGGTTGCCGCGACCCTTCGCACGGGCCGAGAACCGCTTCAGCGTGGCGCCCTGCTCGACGTAGATCGAGGTGACCTTCAGCTCGTCGATGTCGGCGCCGTCGTTGTGCTCGGCGTTCGCGATCGCGGACTCGAGGCACTTCTTGACGATGCCGGCTGCCTTCTTCTGCGTGAACGTGAGGATGTTCAGCGCCTGGTCGACCTTCTTGCCGCGGATGAGGTCGGCGACGAGGCGGCCCTTGTCGGCCGACAGTCGCACGCCACGGACGATGGCTTTGGTTTCCATTTTTCCGTGCCCCTTTACTTCTTGGCTTTCTTGTCAGCCGGGTGACCCTTGAAGGTCCGCGTCTGAGCGAATTCGCCGAGCTTGTGGCCCACCATCTGGTCGGACACGTACACGGGCACGTGCTGCTTGCCGTTGTGCACGGCGATCGTCAGGCCGATGAAATCGGGCAGGATCGTCGAGCGGCGCGACCAGGTCTTGATGGGCTTCTTGTCCTTCGTCGCGACGGCCTTCTCGGCCTTGGCTTGAAGGTGGTGGTCCACGAACGGACCCTTCTTGAGAGAACGCGTCATGGTTCAGCCCTTACTTCTTGCGACGCGAGACGATCATCGTCTGCGTGCGCTTGTTGTTCCGGGTGCGGTAGCCCTTCGTCAGGGTGTTCCACGGCGACACCGGCACCTGGCCCTCGCCCGTGCGGCCTTCGCCGCCACCGTGCGGGTGGTCCACCGGGTTCATCGCGACACCGCGGACGGTCGGGCGGATGCCCTTCCAGCGGATCGCGCCGGCCTTGCCGTACTGGCGCAGGCTGTGCTCTTCGTTGGACGTCTCGCCGATGGTGGCGCGGCAGTCGATGTGAATCTTGCGCACTTCACCCGAGCGCAGGCGAACCTGCGCGTAGATGCCTTCGCGCGCCATCAGCGTCACCGAGGTGCCGGCCGAGCGGGCGATCTGGGCGCCCTTGCCCGGCAGCATCTCGACGCAATGGACGATCGAGCCCACCGGGATGTTGCGGATCGGCAGGGTGTTGCCGGCCTTGATCGGGGCTTCCGCGCCCGAGATGACCGTCGCGCCCACTTCCAGGCCGCGCGGCGCGATGATGTAGCGACGCTCGCCGTCCGCATAGCAGACCAGCGCGATGTGCGCCGTGCGGTTCGGGTCGTACTCGATGCGCTCGACCTTCGCCGGGATGCCGTCCTTGTTGCGGACGAAATCGACGACGCGGTAGTGGTGCTTGTGGCCGCCGCCCTTGTGGCGAACGGTGATGTGGCCGTTGTTGTTGCGGCCCGAGTTCTGCTTCTGGGGCTCGAGGAGCGATGCCTCGGGCTTGCCCTTGTACAGGTGCGGGTGCACGACCTTGACGACGGCGCGGCGACCCGGCGACGTCGGCTTGAGTTTGACGACCGGCATTACGCAGCCTCCCCGGAGAAGTTGAGCTCCTGGCCAGCCTTCAGCGACACGTACGCCTTCTTGACGTGGTCGCGGCGGCCGATGGACTTGCCGAAGCGCTTGGTCTTGCCCTTGATGTTCACGACGTTGACCGACTCGACTTCCGCCTTCAGCAGCAGTTCGACGGCAGCCTTGATCTCGGGCTTGGTGGCGTTGCGCAGCACCTTGAACAACACCTGGTTGTTCTTCTCGGCAACCTGCGTGGCCTTCTCGGAGACGATCGGCGCGACGAGCACCTGGGCCAGGCGGCCCTCGTCGAATTTCTTGGCGGCGGTGCTCATGCGAACATCTCCTTGAGCTGCTCGACCGCGGCCTTCGTCACCAGGACCTTCTTGTAGAAGACCAGCGACAGGGGGTCGGCGTAGCGCGGCTCGGTGACCAGCACGTTGTGCAGGTTGCGCGAGGCGAGCGCGAGGTTGTCGTCGATCTGGTCGGTGATGACCATGACCGACTCGAGGCCCATGGCCTTGAACTTCTGCGCCAGCACCTTGGTCTTGGGCGAATCCACCGCGATGGAGTCGACCACGGCCAGGCGGCCGTCGCGGGCCAGCTGCGAGAGGATCGCGGCCATGCCGGCGCGATACATCTTCTTGTTGACCTTGTGCGTGAAGTTCTCGTCCGGGCTGTTCGGGAAGGCGCGACCGCCCCCACGCCAGATCGGGGAGGAGGTCATGCCGGCACGGGCGCGGCCGGTGCCCTTCTGGCGCCACGGCTTCTTCGTGGAGTGCTTGACCGTCTCGCGGTTCTTCTGGGCGCGGGTGCCGGCACGGGCATTGGCTTGGAAGGCGACGACGACCTGGTGCACCAGGGCCTCGTTGTAGTCACGCGCGAACACGGTGTCCGGCGCGTCGACCTTGGAGGTGGCCTGACCTTGTTCGTTCAGGAGCTCGAGCTGCATCACTGGGCTCCCTTCTTGATCTTGACCTTGACGGCGGGGCGAACGACCACGTGGCCGTTCTTGTGGCCCGGCACGGCGCCCTTGACCAGCAGCAGCGAACGGGCTTCGTCCACGCGCACGATGTCGAGGTTCATGCTGGTGACGGTCTCGTTGCCCATCTGGCCAGACATGCGCTTGCCCGGGAACACGCGGCCCGGATCCTGCGCCATCGAGATCGAGCCCGGCACGTTGTGCGAACGGCTGTTGCCGTGCGACGCGCGCTGC
>FTBV01001221.1_pt1 | contig 11151 bp, 10 predicted proteins | sample 1639281 | NCBI WGS metagenome assembly FTBV01 (sample SAMEA3914864, study PRJEB12502) | metagenome | biome: forest; material: soil | place: USA | collected 2012-03-12 | depth 0.3 m | reverse complement strand
GGCCTGGACGTCGTCTGCGACGCCGGCGCCACCTGCGTCATCCAGCCGGGCGGCTCGATGCGTGACGAGGAGGTCATCAACGCCGCCGACGAGCGCGGCATCGCGATGGTGCTGACCGGCACTCGCCACTTCCGCCACTAAGCCCGGCATTCCCCGAAAGGCCCGCGAGTCGTCCTCGCGGGCCTTTTGCATGGCTCAGCGCAACGTGGCGAAGAAGTCGCGCGCGGCGACCTGGCACGCGGCCGACAGCATGTCGCCGTGGTAGTACGGCAGCGTGGGGGCGCCGGTCGCCGCGATGGCGTCGCGGATGTCGGCGAAGGTCGACTTGGCCAGCGCATACGGGTCGCCGGCGCCGGCCGGGCTGTCGACGTCGAGCACGGTCACGCGGTTCGCCGCGACGCCGTGGCTGGCGAAGTAGGCGTCGGTGAGCACGGTGTTCTGGAACCAGACCTCGGGGTCGTCGTGCCCGCCGCACATCAGCATCGGCATCGCCGGCACGAACGTGCGCAGGTCGTTGCGGAACCAGGCGCGGCGGGCCGCGTTCGCGGGCGTGCAGGCGAGCGGCTCGGTGGTCGACATGAACGGGCACGGATGGGCCGCCGCATCGGCGATCGCCGCCTGCAGGAAGGACGTCTTGATCAGGCTCTGGTCGGGCGTGCCGTAGAACGACTGCAGCAACGGGGTGAGCGTCGGATAGTCGGGCTCGTCGTCGGCCAACAGGTGGGCCGGCAGCCGGCCCTGTGCGACCAGCTGGTCTGCCGCGGTGTCCGACGGGCCGATCGTCTCCATGGTCGCGGCGTAGGCGGCCGGATAGATCTCCACGGGCGACTGGTAGAGGTCGCCGTCGGCCTTCTGCCACGCGGTGAACTGCATCGCCAGGTCGAGGATGTCGCCGGGCTGGATCGCGCTGAGATCGTCGAGCGCGCCCGGCGTCGCCAGGGTCGATTCCCAGTTGATGCTCTCGGCGTACGAACCGCTGCTGGGCGCGGCCGCGGTGACGGTGATGCCGGCCTGCTGCATCGCACGCACGGTCGCCATCGTCACGTAGCCGCCTTCCGAATGGCCCGTCAGGAACAGCTGCGCGTTGTCGCTCAGCGGAAGCGCGAGGCCCGCGATCGCCTTGCGCGCCGCGGCGAGGGCGTCGACCATGTCCCGCGCCTGCTGGTCGGCGATGTGGTGCGGGTGGTAGCTCAGCGTGGACGTGTCGTAGCCTGCATAGTTCGGCGCCACCACGATCCAGCCTTGTGCCGCGTACATCGCGGCCAGTTCCATGCTTTCGACGCCATAGGGCGCACGCGGCGTCACGTCCGCCATGTCGGTGCTGCGAACGCGCGAGCTGCCATGCGCGTACATCAGGACGGGCCGCGCGCCGGTGCAGGCCGGATCGCTGCCCGTGGGCACCATCAACGCCCCCGAGGCCGTGGTCTTCTCGGAGGCGGCGCCCACCGTCGCATATTCGAAGTGGCGGACGTCGACGCCGCACTTCGCCGCGCCGGCAAGTGCGATCAGGCGCCGGCCGAAGTCCCCGAACAGATCGGCCTGGGGCGCGACCTGCGCCGCGCCCAGCGACAACGCGAGTTCGGGCGGGTTGCGGATCAACGAGCCGCGCTCGCCCGAGTCGTCGATGACCACGGGCGCGGGCGCGGGGGCGGGTGCCGGCGCGGGCGACCCGCCGCCGCAGCCGGCGCTCGTCGACACCAGGATCACCGCGCCGATCGCGGTCAGGGATGTGGTCAGGTTCATGGTCTTCCAGGGGTTGGGCCGCGCCGTTCGCGACGCTGATCCGGATTCTGGAAATCGATGCCCCGCACCGCATGTGCCGGAAGATAGAGCGCCGCCGCTATTCGTAGAGCGTGCCGATGGCCATCGGCGGCCGTTGCGTGACGAGCTGGCCGGCCCGGGGCCAGTCGGCGAAGCGATAGACGACCACGCTGTACAGCCCCATCGACTCGTCCTCGAACGGGTGGGCATCGATGGGCGTCATCGGCTTGAGCAGGCCGTCGTCGACCCTGAAGCCGACCGCGTCGGCGCCGTCGCCGCGCGCATAGACGAACTTCACGCCGGCGCACTTCTTGAAGAACAGGCGACCGCGATAGCCCGAGGCGCGCTGGGCGTCGATCAACTGCTCGCAGGCATCGCGCAGCAGTGCCGCGTCGTAGACGCCGTCCGCCCGCGGCTTGACGGTGTAGCGGCCGGCGAACCAGTAGAGGCCCTTGGGACGGTTCAGGCGCAGCACCGCGTCCTCGTCGTAGGCCTGCTTGAGCTGCGGCACGTCGGCCAGGCCCATGGCGTCGACCGGGATCTCCAGCTTCGTCGTCGCGCCGACGATGCTCAGGCGCAGGCCGGACAGCGGCGCGTCCGGCGCGACCGGCCGCACCTGCATCTGCGCCTGGATCAGCGGACGCGTGCGCGTGAAGCGCTCGAAGAACGCGGACGCGCCGTAGGCCCGGCGATAGCTGCTCCATTCGGCATCGAGCGCGCCCTGCACCTCCACGTGTTGCGCGCCCGGCTCGGAGGCGGCGGGCGCCGCGGCCCCGGTCCGCGACAAGGCGACAAGCGCCAGCGTGATCGCCGCGAACAACGTGCCGGATCGGGTGGGTCGCATGGTCGTCGAGCGCTTCGTCGAAAGGAGGTGCGGCCGATTCTAGGAAGCTCGCGCGGCGCCGCGCCTCGGTGTTTCGACCCATGACTTCCTGCACATCCGCCTGCAGCGCCGACTCCTACAATCGGCCACCCGCAGCGGGCGACATGCAGCGGCACGCACGAGACAACTCACCCTGGCGCATGCTGCAGCGACTCCGAAACAACCCCATCGCGTCGATCGGACTCGCCTGCTGCGCGATCCTGACCCTCTTCACGATCCTCACCCTGTGGCTGGACGGCCCGCGCCGTGACGAGGCCTACGGCCCGATCGGCGTGTTGATCCGCCTCGCGGCGGCGCACTTCACCAGCGCGCCGTCGTTCGACAGCGCGGGCTCCGATCGCGAGGACCTGGTGCAGGCGCTGCACCTGGCCGTCGACGCTCCGCTGCTGTGCGCGTTCAGCGCGATGTTCTGGCGCAGCACTTGGCACGCGGGCCGGCGTTCGTTCGGTCGATTGAACGTGCTGCTGGCCCTTCAGCTGCTGATCGCCGCGTTCGTCGACTCGTCGTTCCTGTTTTTGTTCGCGGCGGAGCTCGCGCTGGTGCTGCCGCTGCGCACCGGACTGAAGTGGCTGGGCGTGCAGATCGCACTGACGCTGGGCGTGCGCGTGTTCGCCGGCTCCGCCAGCGGCCAGCATGACAGCGAGATCTACGAGCGCCTGCTCGGGCTGTGCGTGGAGACCGGCTTCTACTTCCTCGCGTTCGGGATCGCCGGCGTCGCCGTGCTGGAACAGCGCGCACGCACGCGACTCGCGGCCGCCAACGCCGAACTGAGCGCGACGCAGGGGCTGCTGAGCGACACGGTGCGCGCCTCGGAGCGCCTGCGCATCGCGCGCGACCTGCACGATCACGTCGGCCACCACCTGACCGCGCTGAACCTGCACCTCGACCTGGCCCAGCGCCAGGCCGGCGGCAACGTGCACGAGCTGGTGCGCACGTCGCGCGAGCTGTCGCAGGCGCTGCTGGCCGAGGTGCGGCGCGTGGTGGTGCAGGAGCGCGACATCCCGCCGATCGCGCTCGCGCAGGCGCTGGCGACGCTTTGCGCGGGCGTCCCGCGTCCTGCGGTGCGGCTCACGCTCGAAGAGCCGCTGGTCCTCGTCTCGCCCGCCATCGCGCACGCGATCTTCCGCTGCGTGCAGGAAGGCCTCAGCAACGCGATCCGGCACGCCGATGCCACGCTGATCCTGGTGTCGGTGGAGCGCCAGGACGACGAGGTCGTCGTGCGGGTCAGCGACGACGGCGCCGGCAACGCCGGCCGGCCCGAGGGCAGCGGTCTGCGCGGCATGCGCGAGCGGCTGGCCGCGGCCGGCGGCTCGCTGGTCGCCGGCAACCGCACGCCGCGCGGCTTCGGCATCGAGGCCCGCCTGAAGCTGGCGGGAGAGGCGCGATGATCCGCGTCGTGCTGGTGGACGACCAGCTGCTGGTGCGCAGCGGCATCCGCGGCCTGCTGGCGCTGACGCCCGACATCCGCGTCGTCGCCGAGGCGAGCGACGGCCTCGAGGCCGTGCCGGTGATCGCGCAGGCGCGCGCCGACGCGGTGCTGCTGGACATGCGCATGCCCGTCTGCTCGGGCGTCGACCTGCTGCGCCGGCACGGCGCGTCGCTGCCGCCCACGATCGTGCTGACCACCTTCGACGACGACGAGGCGCTGTTCGACTGCATGCGCCTGGGCGCCCGCGGCTTCCTGCTCAAGGACATCTCGCTGGAACGCCTGGCCGACGGCATCCGCCGCGTCGTCGCCGGCGACACCCTGTTCCGCCCCGGCCTGACGGAACGCGCGCGCGCGTCGTACGAGCCGGCCGACCGCGCTCCGGCCGCGCGCGAGCTGCTCACCGCGCGCGAGACCGAGGTGCTCGCGCTGATCGCCGGCGGCTTCAACAACGCCGAGATCGCGCTCGCGCTGGGCCCCAGCGAAGGCACGATCAAGAACCACGTCTCCAGCATCCTGTCCAAGCTGGGCGTGCGCGATCGCGTGCGCGCCGTGCTGCGCGGACTCGAGCTGGGGTGCATCTGATGCGAGCGAACCGGCTCACCGCCGCGGCACTCGTCGCGCTGGTCGGTCCTGCGCTCGCGCAAAGCACCAGCATGCTGATGCCGGAAGGCTCCAAGGACCTGTACATGGGCGTCGTCCTCGCCGACGTCCCGGCCGACGAGGGCGGCGCCGCGCGCCGCGTCGTCGCGCTGCCCACCGCCTCGGGCCTGTGGAGCAACGGCATCTTCGCCGAGCTGGGCGCGGTCGGCTGGGACATCACCGATGACCCGACGATGGACTACGGCCCCATCGTCACCTACGGCGCGCGCTCGAAGCGCGCCGACGACTCGACCCATCGCAGCAGCATCGCCTTCCAGGGCGGCGCGTTCTACAGCTTCATGTTCACGCGCGAGATCCATTTCGGATCGCGCCTGCTGTACGGCGGCGGCGCCGATGGCCGCGGCCTGCAGCTGCGCCTGGGCGCCGACGTCTCGTACCGCCTCGGCGCGCACGACACGCTGACGCTGAGCCCCGGCCTCACGCTGGCCAACGGCGACTTCATGCGTTCGACCTACGGCGTCAGCGCGCGCCAGGCCCGGCTCGACGACCTGCCGGCCTACGCGGCCAAGGCCGGCGTCCGCAACGTCGGCCTGGACATCGACTGGGGTTCGGAGCTGAGCACCAAGGTCACGCTCGACACCGGTGCGTCGCTGAGCCGGCTGGTCGGCAGCGCCGCGCACAGCCCGTTGATCGCGCGGCGCAACGAGGCCACGTTCTTCACCGCGCTCAGCTACCACTTCTGAGCCGCGATTCATTCACGCGCGGATGGCGAGCGCGGCTCTGCGCAAGGTGCATACTGCCGAGCGTATGCGCCTCCGCACCGCCACCGCCGTCGTCGCCGCCAGCCTGCTGGCGTCGGCATGCATCGTCGTGCCGCGCACGGTGGACGGCTACGACCCCGATTGCCGCATCGTCACGCACCACATGCAACTCGATGTGGTGCAGATCGGCCGGGTCAACAACTGCAGCTACAAGCAGGACTGCATCGCGATCGTGGCCGCGCTCGGCGTGACCGCGGCCAGCGCCATCGTCTCGGGCTCGATCGCGGTCGTCGGCAACATGGTGTTCTGGGGCGAGCGGCGCGCGGGCTGCGCCCTGTCCACGCCGGACCCGTCGCCCCAGGCGTCGTGAGGCGGCAGGACGCTAGGCGGCGACCTTGGGCACCGGCGCCTTCGGCGCGATCAGGCCTTCCTGCCTGAGCTGCTCCCAGAACTCCGCAGGGATCTTGGCCTGCATCGAATTCCAGTCCTGCTGGATCTGCTGCGGGCTGCCTGCACCGACCACCAGCGCGACCGCCTCGGGCGCGGCCGCCGAGAACTGCAGGGCCGCGGTGCGCAGGTCGACGCCATGAAGCTCCGCGACGGCGCGCAGCCGTGCGCGCTTGTCGATCGCCTCGGGCGGAATCCTGAAGTTCTCCGCGCCGTAGTTGTAGCGCGGGCTGCCCGAGATGAAGCCGGCATTGAGCGAGGAGCCGATGACCAGCGACACCTTCTTGGCCCGCACAGCGGGCATCACCTGGGCGAGCGTGTCGGCATGGTCGATCAGCGAATACTGGCGGGCGCACAGGCAGACGTCGGGGTCGGCGTCCTCGATGACCTTGAGGATCGCATGGGCCGTGTTCACGCCCACGCCCCAGCCGCGGATGAGGCCCTCGTCGCGCATCTTCGAGAGCGCCGGGAACGCACCCTTGCGCGCGATGTTGTACTGCGCCTCCCATCCGGTCGGAAACCACGCGAAGTCGGGCGCCAGGTCGTGCACGAAGACGACGTCGAGGTGCGACACCCCCAGCCGCTGCAGGCTGTCCTCGACCGAACGGCGCACGCCGTCGGCGGTGTAGTCGATGACCAGGTCGTTGGGCGAATCGGAGAACGGGAACATCTCGGCGTGGCGATTGTTCCGGGCCGCCTTCAGCAGCTTGCCGACCTTCGACGACAGCACGTACTCGTCGCGCGGCCGGTTGTGCAGGAAGCGTCCGAAGCGCCGCTCCGACAGCCCGAGTCCGTACCACGGCGCGACGTCGTAGTAGCGCACGCCCATCGCCCAGGCCGCTTCCAGCGTGGCCTGCGCCTCCTCGTCGGTGTGCTTGGCGAACTCGTTGCCGAGCGGCACGCCGCCCATGCCGAACTTGAATTCGGGCTTGAAGATCTGCTTCGCGCGGTTGGGCATGGATGATCCGGGGGGCTTGTGGAGGCGGTCGAACGCGCAGCAATCCACGTACCGGACACGACATCAAGGCGCGCTGGCAGCCTTCCAGAATTGGTACCAGTGCTTGACGGGCGAGGACGCGCCCGCGCACGCGTCGTCCTGCCGGACGGAGGAGTCGCTCGCGCAGAGGCGCTTGACGCAGGCGTTCGCGTCGCCCGCGCCGCTCGCACTGCAACGCTCTCGCGGACTTGCATGGCGAGTCGCCGTCGCCGTTCGCGTGGCGCCGACACGCTTGGGCCGCGGCGTGGCGGCAGGCGCCGAGGCTTCGTGGGCGGCCGCCCAATCCAGCTCGGCCCGCATGATCGGGTCCGGCGTCGCGTCGCCGCGGGGCGACGACTGCTGCGGTCCGCGCCCGCCAGCCGTCGCGGTGACCGAGGCCTGCAGGATGGGCGCGCCGGAGGCGGCGGCGATCGCGATCGGGGCGCTCGCGCTCGACGCCGGCGCAGACGCGGCTGCAACCGCCGCCTGTTGCTTCGAGGGCGTGATCCAGAAACCCGCTCCGGCCGCCAGCGCCGCGGCGCCGAGCAGCAGCAGCATGGCCGGTCGGCGGCGCAAAGGGGTCGATGCGGCGTCCGGCGCCGCATCCGGCCGCAGCCGATCCGCCCACTCCCGTGGCACCCCATGCGCTCCGGCGATCCCGGACTGCGGGCTCGCCTGCCGCTTCGTCACGCCGGACTCCGAGGTCTGGATCGTGCGTTCGAAGACGCGTGCCGGCTGCGACTCGCGCTCCACCGCGGCCAGCCGGGGCGTGGCCCGCACCGGCACCTTCAAGTGTCCGTGCAGGGCGTCCCAGAACGTCGCGGCCGACTGCGGGCGATCCTCCGGCCGCACGCTCATCGCCCAGTCGAGCGTCGCGAGCACCTGCGTGGAAAAGCCTGGCGGCGCGAGCTCGGCCAGCGGCAGCAACTCGTCGCTGAGGATGCGGGCCGTCGCGGGCACGGGAGGCCGCCCGGTCAGCATGAAGTAGCAGGTGCTCGCGAGGGCGAAGACGTCCGTCCACGGACCCTGCCGCATCGACTTCGCGTCGGCGTACTGCTCGATCGGCGCGAACTGCGGCTTGAGGATGGCGGTGAGCGATTGCGTGCGGTCGGTCAGCACGTGGCGCGCGGCACCGAAGTCCAGCAGCACGGGCCGGTTGTCGTCGCACCAGAGGATGTTGTCCGGCGCGATGTCGCGGTGATAGACGTCGGCGCGGTGCATCTCCGCGAGGGCGCCCAGCAGGGGCTCGATCATCGACAGCAGCCAGGACTGGGTCGGCGCCTGCAGCCCCATTTCCTGGCGGCGCTGGCGCAGCGTCTGCGCGTTGTAGAAGGGCATCGCCATGTAGGCCGTGCCGTTCATCTCCCAGAACCGATGCACTTTCACGAGCGCCGGATGGTCGAACCGGGCCAGCAGGCGGGCCTCGTTGACGAAGGATTTGAGCCCAAGCCGGAAGTCCTGCTCGTAGCTGCGCGAGCGCAGGGCGACGTGTCCTTCCGGGGCACGCGTCACCAGGCCCATGGGCATGTATTCCTTGAGCGCCACTTCGCGTTCGAGCGCCGGTTCGAGCGCGCGGTAGACGATGCCGAAGCCGCCGACCCCGACCACTTCAAGGATCTCGAACTCGCCCAGCTTCGTGCCCACGGGCAACGCGTCGCTGGCCTCGGGCAGGGGCATCAGAGCGGCATGCGTGGGCAGGAACGAAGACGACTCTGACATGGTTGGACAGGCGATCCGGTGGGGGCGGCAACGACGAACCCGTTGCGGTCGTCCACGGCGATTGACCGGGACGACTGTAACGGGGAGTTGCACGCCGTGGCCTGCGTCGCGCGCAAAGCCAATCGCAAAGCGCTGGCTATGCGGCAACTTCGCACGTTCCACGCGCACCCTGATCGGACGTTCGGCTCACTGTCCAGCAGGCCGAGGCCCGTTGCGGACGATCGGTTCGCAGCGCCCGAACCGCGTCGGATCTCAGTGCCCGGCGCGTTCCTGCGCGACCAGGTGGTCGACCACTGCCAGCGCCTGCGTCGCGCCCCTGGCCTGTCCGGGCGAGGTCAACCAGCGGCCTTGCACGGCCAGCGTGGGAACGCCGATGGCGCTGACGCCGTCGGCCTCGAACAAGGCGTTGGCCTGCTGCACCTTCGTGCGCACGCCGAACGAGTTGAAGAGCGCCATGAAGCGCTTGGCATCCACGCCGTTGCGGGCCATGAACGCGGCGATGTCTTCCGGCTTGTCCAGGCGCTGGTGTTCGAGATGCACCGCGTTGAAGACCTTCTGCGGCATCGTCCCGGCCAGGCCCATCGCGTCCAGCGCGAAGTACATCGGCTGGAAGTTCGAATAGTTCTGCAGGAACGGGACCGGCGAGCGGCGGAACTGGACGCCGGCGGGCTTGCGGGCGAGCCAGGATTCGAGCGTCGGCTCGAACTCGAAACAGTGCGGACAGGCAAAGCTGAAGAACTCCACGACGTCGACCGTGCCGGGCGGCGTCGTCGTGGGCTGGGCACCCGGGATCTTCAAGTAGTCCTGCCCCGCGACCGGCGCTGCCTGGGCGCCGGCGTGACGCGCCAGGCCCAGCCAGGAGAGGGTCGCGAGACCTGCGAGATGGCGACGTTTCAAGAGAGTCCTTTCTGCGGGCGGGTTCGGTTTCCGGGCGGTGCGGATGTTAGCGCGGGCCAAGAGCGGCGACCGGCATCCGCCGCACCGCGGGCGACGCCGGCGCCAGCCCGAACAGCGGCCGCAGCCAGCCCACGCGCCGCACGAGCTCGAAGCTCGCGAAGCAGGTCGCCATGGTCGCGGCGATCAGCAACGGCCCTTCGACGAGGGGTCGCAATGCCAACGGCTTCATGAAGTGGGCGAGCAGCACGATCGCGGTCTGGTGCACGATGTAGAACGGGAAGATCGCCTCGGTGAGGTAGCGCCGGGCGCGCGAGTCGGCCGGATTCCACTGGCGCGCGAAGCCGAGCACGGCGACGATGGCGCACCACTGGTCGAGGGCGTAGCACGCGCGCTGGAGCTGGCGCAGCCAGTCCGGCGGCGCGATGTTGGCGTAGTGCGCGAAGTAGGTCGTCACCACGGCGTAGCCGGCGAGCGCCAGCACGAGCGCGATCCAGCGCTGGCGCCGGATCTCTTCCCACACGGCGACCTCGCGCGCCAGCAGCAGGCCGAGCGCGAAGATGCTGAAGTATTCGGCGTGCAGGTACCAGTCGTCGACGAGCGCGTGCGTGTCGGGAAAGCGCGCGACGAGCGCGATGCGGATCACCGCGAGCCAGCCCACCGGCAGCGCGATCAGCCCCGGCCCGTGCAGGCGCCGCGCGACGGCGGCGCCCAGCCGGTCGAGGTGCCGCTGCGCGATCGCCCGCCATGCGAGCGCGGCGGCCATCGTGTAGCACCAGAGGTAGGCGACGAACCACAGATGGTTCCAGGTCGGGATGCGCAGGCAGCCGTCGCGGCAGAAGCCGCCGTAGCCGCTGGCATACAGCGACATGAAATGCAGATACCCGTCGTGGTATCCGACGGCCTCGGTCACCTCGGCCCAGGACTGCGGCGGCACGATCACCCACAGGCCCAGCGCGAGCGGGATCAGCAGGCGCTGCGTGCGCGAGCGCACGAAGCCCGCGGAGGACTTGGCGTGCAGGAACGCGGTGGCGCAGCCCGAGACGAAGAACAGCAGGCTCAGGCGCCAGGGCGAGCTGAGCATCATCAGCGGCTCGATGGCGTGCGATGCATAAGGCGACTTCACGTGCCAGCCCCACGTCACGTAGTACATGCCCACGTGGAAGAGGATCAACACGCCGAAGGCGAGGATGCGGACCCAGTCGAGGTCGAGGCGGCGTTCGTGGGTGGCCATGGGCGCAGGCGGAAGTGGCGATGCGCGGATGCTGGCCGCGCGCCCCCCGCTCGCGCGAGCGCTTTGTGGCGAGCCGCGCCTCAGCCGGGGCGAGCGGCGAGCGCGGCCAGCCACTCGTCGCGATAGCGCCGCGACAACCGGATGCAGCGGCCCGATGCCAGCCGCAGCTGCGCGTCGCCGCTGCCCAGCGGCTCGAGTGCCAGCACGCGCGCGGGCTGCACCGCGCACGAGCGGTGCACGCGCACGAAGCGCCGCGCCGCCGGGTGCGCGAGGAAGGCCGCGAGCGTCGTGCGGTCGAGCCAGGTCGCCGTCGCGGCGTGCAGCTCGATGTAGTTGTCGGCGGCGCTGACGCATTCGACGTCGGCCAGCGGCACGCGCCGCATCTCGCCGCGGTCGGCCACCAGCCAGTGGTCGGCGACAGGCTGCAACGCGTGCAGCGCGGTGGTC
>FTBV01000316.1_pt1 | contig 11310 bp, 10 predicted proteins | sample 1639281 | NCBI WGS metagenome assembly FTBV01 (sample SAMEA3914864, study PRJEB12502) | metagenome | biome: forest; material: soil | place: USA | collected 2012-03-12 | depth 0.3 m | reverse complement strand
GCCGGCCAGGGGCTCAACCTGGGGCTGCGCGACGCGTTCCTGCTCGTCGACCGGCTCGCCGACAACGCGCACACGAGCGATGCGGGCGTCACGCGCGCGCTGCGCGGGCTCGCGTTCGCGCGCGCGCCCGACCGCTGGAGCGTCATCGGCGCCACCGATTTCCTCGCCCGCAGCTTCACCTGGCACGCGCCCGGGCTGGCCGCCGCGCGCGGCCTCGGGCTGGCCGCGCTGCAGGCCGTCCCCCCGTTCAAGCGCGCGTTCGCCCGCCAGATGATGTTCGGCTGGCGCTGACCCCTCCAGAAACGACGAGAGACAACCCATGTTCGTGGTCGCGGGCGAAGCCCTGATGGACGTGTTCACCGGCGCGACGACGCCCACCGGCATGGCGCTCGACGCCCGCATCGGCGGCTCGCCGCTCAACGTGGCCTTCGGCCTCGCGCGCCTGGGCCAGCCCGTGGCGTTCCTGGGCGGCATCTCGCACGGCGAGCTCGGCGGCCGGCTGGTGGACGCGCTGCGCGCGGAGGGCGTGTCGCTCGACGCCGTGCACCGCAGCGCCGCGCCCACCACGATCAGCCTCGTGGGCGTCGACGCCAAGGGCGTGCCCGAGTACGCGTTCTACGGCACCGGCGCCGCCGACCGCACGCTGCCGCTCGCGGCGCTCGACCGCATGCCCGCCGGCGCGCGCCTGCTGCACGTGGGCTCGTACACGATGGTGGTGGGCGACACCGCGGCCACGCAGCGCGCGCTCGTCGAGCGCGTGCGCGGCCGGCTCGTGGTCAGCTACGACCCCAACTTGCGCCTGAACGTCGAACCGAACCTGCAGGCGTGGCGCGACACCCTCGAGTGGATGCTGCCGCGCACCGACGTGCTCAAGCTGAGCGACGAGGACCTCGGCCTGCTGTACCCCGGCATCGACCCGGCCGCCTTCGCCGCCGACTGCCTGGCCAAGGGCGCGGGCCTGGTGGCGCTCACGCGCGGCGGCAAGGGCGCGTTCGCGTGGCACGCCAGCGGCACCGTGGAAGTGCCGCCGGTGGTGGTCGACGTGATCGACACCGTCGGCGCCGGCGACACCTTCCAGGCCGCGCTGCTCGCGCGCTTCGAGGAACTGGGCGTGCTGAGCCCGGCCGGCGTGCGCGGCATGGGCGCCGAGACGCTGCTCGACGCGATGCGCTTTGCCGCCGCGGCCGCGGCCATCACGTGCTCGCGACGCGGCGCCGACCTGCCGCGGCGCGCCGAACTGGGCGTGCGCTGAGGTTCAGCGCGCGGCGTCCTCGAAGAACTTGATGCGTTCCTCGTCCGCCGGGTGCGAGGCCAGCGCAAGCGGCACGCGGGGCAACCGCGGCGCCGACGCCGAACTGGCCGCCGTGCCCGGAGCGGGCTGGCGCACCTTCACGAAGAACGTGGCCATCACGGCGGGCGAGATGCCGCTGGCGCGCATGAGGCGCACCGAGTCGACGTCGGCCTCGTGCTCGAAGGCCCGCGAGTAGCTCGCCTGCCCCAGCAGCACCGGGATCTGCGAGAACAGCGTGCTGAAGTCGCCGTACAGCGCGCCGGCGGCGGCACTGAGCACGCCGGCCTGGACCAGCATCCGCATGCCGTGGCGATGGCGCAAGTGGCCCAGCTCGTGGCCCAGCACGCCCACGATGATGTCGGGATTGCCGTCGACCAGGCGGTAGAGCTCGTCGGTGAGCACGATGGTGCCGCCGGGCAGCGCGAACGCGTTGGGCCCGATCTCCGACTTGCGGAACTGCAGCTCGTAGTGCGGCACGTCCTGCGGCGGCAGTCGCGCGACGGCGCGCGCGAACGCGTTGCGCACGCCCTGCTGCTGCGCCTCGGACAGCGTGGTGGGCTTCATCAGCTCGTGCTCGTCGATCGACTGGAGGGCCGCGTCGCCGATGGCGCCGTCGGCGGTCGCCGGGATGAGCGCCACCACGCCGCGCGCCGCCAGCGGCAGCAGATGCTGGTAGCTGACGGCGACCAGCGCCAGCAGCACCAGCGTGCTGACCATCACCCACTTCCAGCGCTGCTGCACGCGCACCACCAGCGAGTCGCGGCGGCCACCATGGTCGGCCGACCAGTTGTCCCAGGCCAGGCTGTCGCGGCAATGGAGCGACGCGCCGTCCGCCAGGTGCAGCAGGCGCGCCCCGTGGCGCGTGCGTTCGGGCCAGCGCACGCCGGCCAGCGCGACGCGGCGATGCACGCCGTCGCCGGTGATCACGAGGTGGCCGTCGGCGGCGTGCACGCGCACCCGGTGCGCCCGCGCGACGTGGCCGTCGAAATAGTCCGCGGCGACGCCTTCCGGCTCGGCTTGCGGCGCGGCTGGTTGGGAATCGGTCACAGGCCGATGTCGATGCCGAACATGTCGCCGGCGAAGTCGCCGCTGGCGTCGTTGGTGCCCGCGGCCTGCGCCTGGGCCTGCAGCCGGTCGAGGTCGCCGCTCAGCTGCGGCGTGACCGATTCGACCCGCAGGCGATAGAACGCGACGCTGGCGAACGGGTAGTACAGGCCCAGCGTGACCAGCATCAGCAGCCAGTTCTTGACCGTCAGCTTGAACACCGCGCCGAACGGCAGGTGGCTGTCGAAGCGCACCGCGTCGCTGCGCGTGCCGCCCCAGACCAGGTTCTGCGAGCGCGAGATGGCGTAGGGCACCGGCACCATCAGTGCCAGCAGGTAGCCGAGCAGTCCCACGACGATGCCCACCACGAAGAAGAACCGCTTGTCGTGCACCAGTCCCATGGCACCGCCCATCACGCCGAAGACGACGGCAAGGATGCCGGCGATGACCGCCACGCCGAGGAACGACAGCAGCGACACGCCGATCAACTTCAGTCCCAGCACGTAGGCGCTGCCCGGGTCGACGTCCAGCCTCGTCTGCCATTGCCCCAGGCCGTAGTTGTCGTGCTGGTAGCGCTTGAAGATCCACCACATCAGCGGCGCCACGAGCAGGGTCGCGCCCATCACCATGTAGAAGTGCGCGAGGTAGGCCATGGTCGGGTGCTGCGGGTCCGGGATCTCGAACCGCAGCGCGCCGATCGCGAGCGCCGGAATGAACAGCGGCAGCATGCCGCGGTAGGCGCCCGCCAGCGAGCCGTTGAAGCGCAAGCGCAAGCCGCGCCAGCTGGTGTTGCCCAGCCGGAACTGCATCGACGCGCGCAGCAACGCCGGCCACAGCACGGCCAGGATCACCAGCGCCACCAGCGCCGCCGTGGCCGAGAACCGGCCCGCCGCGGAGTACGCCACCAGCATCACGCCCACCAGCAGGTAGCCGCGCAGCATCTTCCAGGGGTTGCCGTGGAAGTCGAACGCGTGGCCGTCGACCAGCGTGTTGGCGTAGAAGTAGCGCAGCCGCCGCACCTTGGCCCAAGGCCGGTACAGGCTCAGCGTGACGATGGACAGCAGCAGGTTGACGATCCAGATGCGGAAATACTCGCTGCCCGACCCGGTGAACCGGATGGCCAGCGGGCGCTCGCCCGTCGTCGTCGTTTCACCGGGCAGGCCCTGCGGCGCCGCAGGCGCTTGCATGTTCGATTCCATGGTCTCCCTCACCCGCGCCTTGGCGGGCGCGCCCTTGATGTCGTGCCGCGATTCTCGACGGGCGCCGGGCGATCTCCATCGACGCGAACCCGAGTCTGGCAGCGCTGACGGCGGGCCGTCAGCGCGGATTCAGCAAGACGCGACCACGCGACCGGCGCCGCGGCGGCTACTTCTTCCAGAACTTCCAGCCCGCCTTCGGCGGCTGGTACGGCGCCGGCGGGGCCATCGGCGGCCGCGCGGGCGCGTCCTCGTCGCTGCCGGGCCGCGCCGGCGGCGGCGTCTCCGCCGCGGCCGTCGGCCCGAGCGACTTGAACAGCGCGCTCAGCGACTCGCCGCCGCGCTCGTCGAGCAGGTGCTTGTAGAGCCGGTTGAACGGAAAGACCGTGCGCTTGTCGTCGATGCGCACGCCCCATTGCTCGCCGTCGACGTGGGCCACCCACTCGCCGCCGAACACCTGGCGCACGCATTCGCCGAACCAGCTGCCGGCTGCGGTGAAGGCACCGGTGTTGGTCTTGAGCAGCTCGCGGTTGCGGGCCACGTAGTTGTCGAGCCAGAGCACGCTGCCGGCATCGTGCGCCAGCTCGCGGCCGGTGTGCTGAAGCATCGTCTTGCGGAACTGCGCGGCGCTGGCGGCCAGCCGGCCGGCTGGCGTGTCGGGCGCGTTGGCGTGTTCCTCCAGCTCGGCCAGCAGCTCGACCACGGCCTCGCCCTTCACGCGCCGGCCGCCGGTGTCGGCCACGTACACCCACTTGACGCGTTCGGCCGCGAGCTCGAGCCCGGTGCACACGTTGGTGGCGTCCGCGCATTCGGTGCCGGCCGGCAGCTTGCCGTCGGCCGCGCCGTACCACTCGGCGAAGTCGCCGGCGGTGAAGAACGCCCCGGCCGGATGGCGCGGCAGCCAGCGCTCGCCGTCCCAGCGGTACGCGGCAAAGCCCACGATGGTCGCGTCGGCCATTGCGGAGACCGCCGTGCGGAACTCCCAGCGCCAGGACTTGCCGCCGATCCCGTCCTCGGGCGTCGCCTGCACCCTGGCGGGCAGGTGGCGCACGATGAGGCCCATGGGCAGCTGGTCGATGTCGGGGATGCGGAGCATGGCCGCAGTGTAGGCTCAGGGCCGGTCGCGACCCTCGTGCGCGGGCGCGTACGCGGCGTGCACGAGGCGCTGTTCCTCCACCGGCGTGCGGCCGAACAGGCGCTTGAACTCGCGGCTGAACTGCGACGCGCTCTCGTAGCCCACGCGGCTCGACGCCCGGCTCGCGCTGACGCCGTCCTGGATCATCAGCAGCCGCGCCTTGTGCAGCCGCGTCGCCTTCAGGTACTGGATGGGCGACGTGGCCGTCACCGTCTTGAAGTGCGCGTGGAACGCGGCCGCGCTCAGGTGCACCTCCTGCGCGAGGGTGTCGACGTCCAGGCGCTGGTGGTAGTCCATGTGGATGCGGTGCAGCGCCTTGGCGATCTGCCCGAAGTGCCCGCGCTGGGCGAGCGCCCCGCGCAGCGCCGGGCCCTTGGGGCCGGTGAGCACGCGGTAGCAGACCTCGCGCATCAGGCTCGCGCCGAACAGCCGTGTCTCCAGCGGCGAGCGCAGCGCGCGCAGCAGCCGGATCACCGAGTCGGCCAGCGGCGCGTCCACCGGCGCCATCGCCACGCTCTCGGCGCCGGGCACCGGCTCGAACGACGGGTCGATGGCCAGCGCGAGGTCGGCGATCACCGCGAGGTCGAGCTTGACCTTGATGACCAGCAGCGGCTCTTCGGGCGACGCGAAGGTCTCGCCCTCGAACGGCATCGGCACCGAGGCCACCATGAACTGGTGCGCGCCGTACTCGATCACCTGGTCGCCGAAGTAGCCGCGCTTGCGGCCCGAGCAGACGATCACCACGCAGGCGTCGTGCAGCACCGGCGTGCGCGGCAGCGAGCGGTTGGAGCGGCCGAAGGCCACGCCCTCGAGCAGCGACGGCGTCATGCCCTCGGTGGGGGCCAGTTCGGACACGAGGGCCGTCATCTCCGCGCGGATCGCGGCGTCGTCGGGATGGAATGCCATGACCGCGACTCTAAAGGATCAGGCCATCAAAGAACACATGAATCGTCATATTTCGGGATCGATCTGGAGCTTTAGGCAATAAATCTGGAGTTTCAGGACTTCTCCCGGCCGCCCCGATTTCCTAAACTGCGTTCACCCGGCCTCGAAAGAGACCGGCGCGTGCGGCCCCCGACGGCCGCCCCGCGACGAGGCCCGAAGCCGGCCCGCGCGGCGAGACGACGCGCCGGTCCCGCCTGCAGCGAGCCCGGGTCGCATCACGCCATGCAGGCGCCCGCACCCCGCGGGCCGCGGCCACCGCAGGCCGCGCCGAGACCCCTTCGACGACACCCCGACGCCGCCGGCGTGCGCCTTTCGCGCCGCCCGCGGCATGCATGACCCATCCCATCCGAGGAGAAGACGATGAATCGACAGACATGGTTCGTGACCGGCGCGGCATCGCGCCTGGGCGCCGACATCGTTGGCCAGGCGCTCGCCGCCGGCCACCAGGTCGTGGCCGCCGACGCCGACCCGCTCGCAGCGCTGCGCCGCATCGGCCAGGGCGCCGACGACCGCCTGCTCGCGCTGGCGCTCGACGCGGTCGACACCCGCGCCGTCGGCGCCGCAGTGCAGGCCGCGGTCGCCCGCTTCGGCGGCATCGACGTGCTGGTGCACGGCGCGGCCGACTGCAGTCCGCTCAGCGAGTTCGACACGCCGCGCCCGTTCGACTTCAGCGCGTCCGTGCGCGCCCTGTTCAACGTGACGCGCGGCGTGCTGGAGGCGATGCGCGAGCAGTGCGCGGGCCGCATCCACCACCTGGTGCCGGCGCCCGACAAGGCGCGCGGCCCGACGCTGTTCTCGATCGCCGGCTTCTGCCAGTCGGTGGCGGCCGACGTGGCGCCGTTCGGCATCGAGGTGACGGCCGTGCCGGGCCACGAGGCGACCCGGCTCGTGCGGCGCGACCGCGACGCGCTGCTGGAGCAGGCCTGAGGACGACCGCCAGGCCCGCTATCGCCCGGTGTCGCGCGGCATCCTCGCGACGATCTTGATCTCCGTGATGCCGTTGTCGGGGATCAGCCGCGCCACCTGGATCGCCGTCCAGGTGGGCAACGGCGGCTTGATGTACCTGTTCTTGACCGCCACGATGGCCGGCATCTGCGTGGTCAGGTCGGTGTGGAAGGTGGTGATGTCCACCACGTCGTCCCACGAGACGCCCGCCGCGCGCAGCGTGGCGCCGATGCGCTCGAACGCCCGCGTGTAGCCGGCGCGCAGGTCGGTCTCGCCCGGGCGCACGCCGGCCACCACGCCGGACAGCGTCACCGTGTCGCCGCTCACCACCGCGCTGGCGTAGCCCCACTCCTGCTGGAACTGCAGCTCGGCCGGATCGGCGGCCATGACGACCCGGGCCTCCTGGCGGGCGCCGGCGAAGGCAACCGGGGAACAAAGCAGCAGCGCCGCGACGACAAGACGAGCCGACATGGAGGGCCTCCGACAGGGCGACGGCACCACCCGGCCGTCGATCGCGCGATCCTAGCCAGGAGCGCTCGCGCGCGCCCGCGCGCCGGGGCCCGGCAGCGGTTCGGCGGGCATGAGCGGCGCAAACGCGCAGCAGGTCAGCGCGCGAAGTAGCGCCACTCGCCTTCGGAGACCACCTCGACCTTGCCGTCCGCCACCTTGATCGCCGTCTGGTCGTCGATGGCGTAGCCAGGACACGGGAGGCGCGAGGCCCAGACCTCGGCGCAGGCCATCGTGTTCTCGTCGAAGCCCGGGTGGTTCAGGTGCGGGAAGATCGCGAAGTCGACGACGCCCAGCGCCTCGTCGCGGCCGGTGATCGGCGGCTTCATCTCGATGAACTCGGCGCCCACCAGCGGCGCCATCGCCATGCTGCCGGCGCTCAGGCCGCACCACACCTTCTCGGGGAACGACGCCAGCACGTCGGCCAGGCCGGACTGCCGCATCCAGTGCGCGAGGAACAGCGCGTCGCCGCCTTCCGCCAGCAGGACGTCGGCGGCCTCGATCCACGGCAGCCAGCGCGCCTTGCCCAGGCTGGCGAGCACGCCCAGATCGAGCACGCCCAGCGATTTCCAGCCCAGCTCGCCCATCGGGCAGCCCGAGCGGCCGTTGTTGAAGCGCCAGGCGCCGGCAGGCGAGCCCTGCGGGTGGCCGTAGATCGCCGTCGGGATGAGCAGCGCGCTGCAGTCGGCGATGGGCTTGCCGAGCAACCCGATCAGCGTCGCGCGCAGGCTCGGGTTGCGGATGCCACCCGAGGTGAGAAGCAGCTTCATGATGCCTTTCCGAAAGCGGGCCGACCTGGCCCGTCACGCACACGACGAGCCACGCCGTCGCAAATCGACATTGTTCCCGCGGACGCGTGGGACGAAAACGGTTGGGCGAAATGCGCCAGCGGGCATGGACATCCCACCAGCGCGCCGTCGTTGCGACGGCGGAAATCCGGTAGTTACAGCAACCTACGTCTTCTTTGCGTTTCCTTCGCGCTGGCGGCCCTCTTGCTCGCGCGAATCCGAAAGCTCGGCGGCTCGTCACGACCCAAGATGGACACGGGCCGACCAGAGCCCGCAACGTCAAGAGTCGGAGGGAAACCCATGCTGCTCGCATTCCATCGCCGCGCCTGCGCGGTCATCGCCCGCCGGCTCGCCGGCGCCGGCGTCGCACTGGCCGCCGCTCTGCTGCTCGCGGCATGCGGCGGTGGCGGCGACAGTGCGCCGCCGCGTCCGGCCACCGCCTTCACCTGCGGCACGCAGACCGCGACGGCAGCCTTCCACGGCTGGTCGGCCACCGCGTCGCTGGCCCCCGCGTGCAATGCGCCGCCCACGTCGTGCCACGCGAGTCCCGCCACGGCCACCTGCAGCCAGGCAGGCGGCAGCTGGACGCTCGCGAGCGGCGTCGCGGCCACTTACGCGATCACGTGGGACTATGCCGGTGGCACCGACGTGGCGGCGGGCACGGCCGACGGCGGGACGGTCGACGTGCGGTCCACCGTGGCCAACCAGGTGCCGCTGGTCGTCGATGCCGGGCCTGACGAGTTTCCGTCGATCAACTACAACCGCCTGTTCGTCGACGTGACGGTCTGCCTGCCCGGCAGCGCGACGCAATGCGCCACCATCGACCACGTGGTGGTCGACACCGGTTCCATCGGCCTGCGCCTTTTCGACTCGGCGGCGATCGACGCTCTGGGCCTGCCGACCGCGGCCGTCGGCGGCGCGGACGTCTGGTCCTGCCAGCAGTTCGCCGCCACTGAATCGTGGGGTTCGCTGAAACTGGCCGACATCCGGCTGGGCGGCGAGGTGGCGCCGTCGATGTCGCTGCAGCTGATGAACGACCCGGCGATGCCGGTGCCCGCCGCGTGCAGCGGCATCGGCCTCCTGAACACCGCCCAGAACTACAAGGCCAAGGGCATCCTCGGCCTGAAGAACTCGGGGATCGGCATCCAGCAAGGCGGGCTCACGTGGTCCTTGTGCAGCGGCTCCGGCTGCCGCGCGGCCAGTGCCGCGGAGGTCGCGGCGATCCCGAACATCACCAACCCGGTGGCCTCGTTCGGCGCCGATGCCAACGGCATGGCGATCCAACTGCCGCTGGTGCCGGCGAACGGGGCGACGAGCATCGCCGGCACCATGACCTTCGGCATCGGCACGCAGGCCGACAACGCCCTGGGCAGCGCCACCGTGCTCAGGACCGACGGCTACACCGTGAGGACGCTGTGGCAAGGAACGAGCTACACCAGCGTGCTCGACTCCGGCACCGCGCTCAACAGCCTGCCTGCCGCGCCGATGCTGTTCTGCGCAGGCGCGATCACCTACTGTCCGACGTCGACGCAGGCGTTCTCGGCCGTCCTCGTGGGCGTCGACGGCAGCCGGTCGGCGGTCACATTCGACGTCGCCAACTACAACGAGCTGTTCGCGCAGGCGACCGAACCGCGGGCGCTCGACGACGTCGCCATGCAGATGGACTTCCCCGACGCGCCCGTCATCTGGGGCCTGCCGTTCTTCTTCGGGCGCACCGTCTACATCGCCTACAGCGGCGCGCCGACGCCCGTGGGTCCCGGCCCGTTCGTCGCGTTCTGACCCGGCCAGGCCGGGCGTCGAGATTTTTTTCGGGTGGGCGGGAAGAAAAGCGCGCCGTCGGTCGTTGTGCCTTGCATGAGCCGCTCGCCGATCGACGCGGTTCGACGGACAACCCCGCGGCCGCCGCGCCGCCCGCACCTCGACGCCCGACCATGGACACCACCGCCCGCTCTTCCCGTCCCGCCACCGCGCTGGCCCTGCTCGCACTCGGCCTCGCGCCCGCGCTCGCCCGCGCGGACGACCCCGCCCCCAACGACGGCATGCGCTTCGTCAGCGTCGGCGGCCAGGCCGACAGCCAGCACAACCAGCAGGTGCTTTCGGCGCTGAGCCTGCCCGTGGGCCGGCACGCATGGGTGCAGGCCGGCGGCGGCCAGTCGCGCGACAGCCAGGCGGCCGGCGGCCGCAAGCCGGGCATCGTCACCGGCGCCGTGGGCGTGGCCGGCAAGTCGGCGCAGTGGACGGTCAGCGCCGCGCACCGCGCCGACGGCGGCAAGTACCGCCAGACCGACGTCGGCAGCTCCCTCGACTGGAAGCACGACGGCAACGTCCTGGGCGTGGACGTGACCCATCGCGACTCGCGCGCCAGCGGCACCGTCGCCAGCGGCTCGGGCACCGTGCCGGCGCAGGCGCGGGTGTCGGGCAACGGCGTCGGCCTGCACGGCACGCTGTCGGCCACCGAGCGCGTGAGCGTCTACGGCGCGGTCGCGCGCAACCACTACAAGACGACGACCACCACGACCACGCCGTCGGCCCCGTCCGCGCCCGGCGGCCTGCTGGGCGGCCTGGACCCGGTGCTCGGCCGCACCCTCCTCGGCGGCACCTCCGTGGTCAACCGCGACGAGGCGGCGCTGGACCACAGCGCGCTGGCGGGCGTGACCTACCGCTTCGACAAGGTGGCCGTGTCCGGCGAATACACCACGGGCCAGGTGGCCGACAACGGCGGTGCGATGCGCAGCGTCGCGCTCAAGGCGGCCATCGACGTGGCGCCCGGCTGGCGCGTGGCGCCGGGCATCGGCCGCGGTACCACGGCGCAGGCGGGGCACGCGAACTTCGCGTCGCTCGCCGCCACCTACGGCTGGTGATCGACGCTCGCGAAACTCGTAGGGCGGGTTGGCCGCAGGCGTAACCCGCCGCGTGGCGACCGTGGCGGGTTGCGCCTTGGGCCGACCCGCCCTGCCTGACTACCTGGCTTCGATCATCCGCGATGGACGTGTTCGCTGGTGAGCCCGTCCCGCCAGGTCACCCGCGATCGCAGCCCGTCCGGATCACGGGGGCGGCCTTCCTGGTCGAGCGCCTGGGGCCGCTCGCTCACGAGACATGTCTTGTCGAAGGCGTTGACCCACCCGCATCCGGCCAGCAACGTCCGACCGAGCTGCAGGCCCGCAGGCGCTGCGGGCAGCTCTCCCAGGTCCACCAGGGCCTGCACCCGCGCGTACTGCTGGGCGAAGCGCCACAGGCAGGCCGAGCCGCTCCAATAGAGCAGGCGCATGTGGTCGGCCGGCGGGACTCGCGCCTCCAGCGCGTCGTCGCAGGCATGCGCGTAGTGCACCAGCGGGCCGAGCCGGGTATCGACCAGCCTGGACAGCGATGGCCAGCCCGCCAGGCGGACGATCGCGTCGGTGGCGCGATTGAGCTCGTCGTTGAACGAGACGTCGACCTCGCGGCCCAGCCCCGCCATGC
>FTBV01002066.1_pt1 | contig 11366 bp, 10 predicted proteins | sample 1639281 | NCBI WGS metagenome assembly FTBV01 (sample SAMEA3914864, study PRJEB12502) | metagenome | biome: forest; material: soil | place: USA | collected 2012-03-12 | depth 0.3 m | reverse complement strand
TCGAGGTCGGGGTCGCGCATGCGGGCAAGGGCGGCTATCACGCCGACGCGGCGCACAAGGCGTCCAGCATCGTGGTCGACTTCATCACCCCGGAAACCGAGACCTCGCACTGGTACTTCTGGGGCATGGCGCGCAACTTCAGGCCGCAGGACGAAGAGCTCACCCGCACCATCCGCGAAGGCCAGGGCAAGATCTTCGGCGAGGACCGCGAGATGCTGGAACTGCAGCAGCAGAACATCCTGCGCCATCCCGAGCGCAAGCTGCTGATGCTGAACATCGACGCCGGCGGCGTGCAGTCGCGCCGCATCATCGACCAGTGGCTGGCGCGCGAGCACGCCGGCCAGGCGGCAGGGGAGGCGGCGGCATGACCACCTTCGACGTGCGCGTGGCGCGCAAGACTTGCGAGGCCGACGGCATCTGCAGCTACGAACTGGTGCGCCTGGACGGCGCGCCGCTGCCGCCCTTCGAGGCCGGCGCCCACATCGACGTGCACCTGGGCGACAAGCTGGTGCGCCAGTACTCGCTGTGCAATCCGCCCGGCGAGACTCACCGCTACCAGATCGGCGTGCTGCGCGACGCCAATTCGCGCGGCGGCTCCCAGGCCATGCACGACCATATCGACACCGGCTCGAAGCTGACCATCAGTGCGCCGAAGAACCACTTCCCGCTGGTCGAGGCACGACGCACCCTGCTGTTCGCGGGCGGGATCGGCATCACGCCGATCCTGGCGATGGCCGAGACCCTGGCCGCCAGGGGCGCCGCCTTCGAGATGCACTACAGCGCGCGCTCGCCGGAGCGGGCCGCCTTCAGGGAGCGCCTCGCGGCCTCCCACCTGGCGGGCCAGGTGCACTTCCACTACGACAGCGGCGATGCGGCCCAGAAGCTGGACCTGGCCGCGCTGCTGGCGAATCCGGATGCCGGCACCCACCTGTACGTGTGCGGCCCGCAGGGCTTCATCGACCATGTACTGAACAGCGCGAAGGGACTGGGCTGGCCGGCGTCCCAGCTGCACGTCGAGTACTTCAGCGCGGCGGCGGTGGACACCGGCGGCGACCAGGCCTTCGAAGTCAAGCTGGCCTCGAACGGAAAAATCGTGACGGTACCGGCCGGCACCACGGTGCTGAAGGCGCTGGAAGCCGAGGGCATCGAGATCGCGTATTCCTGCGAAGAGGGGGTGTGCGGGACCTGCCTGACGCGGGTGCTGGAGGGCGTGCCGGAGCACCGCGACATGTACCTGACCGAGGAGGAGCAGGCGGCGAACGACCAGTTTACGCCTTGTTGTTCGCGGGCGAAGACGCCAATGCTGGTGCTGGATTTGTGAACGCTAGAACGCTGAGCACCTGAACGTCGTCCCCGCCTGCCAACCCGTCATCCACGCGAAGCGGGAACGACGGCTTATAGGCCAACGATGAATGCGGCGACCGCCGTGTTGAACCCCTCCGGCTGCTCCACCGCACTCAAATGCGAAGCCTCCTTCAGTACCGTGAGCGAGGCCCCCGGAATCCCGTCAGCCAAAGCCTGCGCCATGGCCACCGGCGTACCCTGGTCCAGCTCACCCGCGATCACCAGCGCCGGCACGCCGATCTGCCCGAGGCGCGCGGTGGTGTCGACCTTGCCCACAGCATTGCAGCAGCCCATATAGCCCACCGCATCGGTCGTCACCAGGCGGCGGCGGAAGCTCGCCACCGTGCCGGCTTTCCGAGCGCGGAAAGCCTCGTGGAAGTAGCGCGCCATGACGGCATCGGCGATCGCTTCGATGCCCCGTTCGCTCACGGTGGCGATGCGCTGTTCCCACACTTCGCGCGCGGCTTGCGGATAGCCGCTGGTGGTGTTCGCCAGCACCAGCGCGCGAACCAGGGAAGGGTGGCGCAGCGCCAGCTCCTGGCCCACCATGCCGCCCATCGACAGCCCGACCCAGACCACCGGACCCGTATCGAGTTCGCGCAGCAGGCGGGCGGCGTCGTCGGCCAGCTCGGCCATCGAATACAGCCCCTCGCCGGCGTCCGAGCTGCCGTGGCCGCGGTGGTCGTAGGCGATCACGCGGCAGTCCTGGGCAAGTAGATTGGCGAGGCCGTCCCACATGCTCAGGTCGCAGCCCAGCGCATGGCTCAGCACCACGGTATGGCGCGGCGCCTTGCCGTTGCGTGGTTCGCGCACGCTGTAGTGCAGGGCCGGCGTGCTGGTGGTGCGGCCTTCGCGGCCGATGCCGGCATGCGAGACCGCGCCGGGAGCGGAGGGCTCCAGCACGTAGCCGATCTGGTCCGCCACCTCGCGCAGGATCGCCATGGCGTGCGTGAAGCCGGTATTGGCGGCGGGGACGCCGGCGTAGATGGCCGACTGCATCAGGATTTCCTTGATCTCGTCGGGCGTCAGGCGGCTGCCTTCCTCTCCCAGCAGTGCGGCGCGCACGTGCAGGTCGTATTCTTCCCAGCGGCCGAGCGCCACCGTGATCGACAGGACGATCGCGCGGCGGGTCTTGTGGTCCAGGCCGGGGCGGCCCCAGATCTCGTTCCAGGCGAAGCGCGTGATCAGGTTCTGGAATTCGGCATTGAAGCTGGTCGCGTTGTTCAGGGAACGGTCGACCCAGGCGTCGCCGAGGACCTTGCGGCGGTTCTGCAGGCCGCGTTCGAAATCGTGGTCAAGCGGATCGAAACTCATCGGTGTGGCTCATTCATGAAATGGGTGGGTGGCTGCCAGCCTGTCCAGGGACAGGCGCAGGCCGTGCAGCTGGGTTTCGGCCAGGCGGCGCGCCGGTTCGGCGGCGGCCACCGGATCGAACAGGCGCGCCAGCCGGGCGTCGTCGACGTGGGCGGCCAGTTGCGGATCGACGGCGACGGCATCCCGCACCAGCTGGTCGAGACCCTGGGGGCCGGCGGCGGCGCGCTTGCTCAGGTCTTCCAGCAGCGCGTGCGCCTTCGGCCGGCCGATGGCGCCGGCCAGGTAGCTCGATACCGCCTCGGCGAATACCAGGCCGTGCAGGGCGTGGATGTTGCGCAGCATGCGCTCGCGGTCGACCGCCAGGCCGGCAAAGGCTTCGTTGAGCGCGCCGAGGGCGCCATGGCTAGAGAGGAAGATCTGCGGCCATTCGGCCAGTTCGGCCTGCCAATTGCCGAGGCCGCGTTCGTGCTGCTGGTCCATGCAGGCCAGCAGGGCGGCCGCGTGCTGGGGTGTGCGGCGCGCGGCGGCCAGGGCGATCATGGTCGACACCGGATTGCGCTTGTGCGGCATGGCCGAGGAACCGCCGCGGCCATTCCCGGACGGCTCGGCCAGTTCGCCGACCTCGCCCTGGGCCATCAGGCCGAGGTCGGTGGCCAGCTTGCCCAGGCTGCCGCCCAGCACCGCCACTTCGAGGCCGAGGCGTACCCACTCGTCGCGCTGGGTGTGCCAGGCGGCCTCCGCCACGCGCAGGCGCAGCTCGGCGGCGACCCGCAGCGCCACTGCCGGGCCATGCTCGCCCATCACTGCCAGGGTGCCGACGGCGCCGCCCAGCTGCAGCTGGAGGGCGCGTGCCGCCGCCTCGCGCACGCGTTCGCGCGCACGCACGAGGGGCGCCAGCCAGCCGGTGGCCTTGAAGCCCAGGCTGGTCACCTGGGCCGGCTGCATCAGGGTGCGCGCCAGCACCGGCGTGGACAGGTGGTCTTCGGCCAGCTTCAGCAGGTGGCCGGAGAGCTCGCGCAGGCTTTCGTCGAGCAGGCGCAGGGCCTCGCGCGTGACCAGCACCAGGCCGGTGTCGATCACGTCCTGGCTGGTGCTGCCCCAGTGTACGTGGCGCGCCGCTTCCTCGTCGTACAGCGCCACGGTCTTCTGCAGCTCCTTCACCAGCGGGATCGCCAGGCTGCCGGCGCGGCGGCCGGCGCGGACCAGGGCAGGGATGTCGTACAGCGGGGCCTTGCAGACGCTGCCGATGGCGCTGGCGGCGGCCTGCGGAATCAGGCCTTCCGCCGCCTGGGCGCGGGCCAGCGCGGCCTCGAAGTCGAGCATGGCCTGTACCACCGCCCCATCGTCGAAGGCGGCTTCCATGTCGGGCGTGGTCAGAAAACTGTCGAAGATCGATACACTCACTGGCGCTCCCGTCGCTTGGCTGTCATGCCCGCATCATCATACATAATCGAAGAAGGCGGTTTCCTGCTCGCCCTGCATCCGGATGTCCCAGTGGTACTGGCCGTCGCCGGTCTTGCGGGCGAGCAGGGTGGCGCGGCGCGCTTCCGGCACCTGGTTCAGGATCGCGGATTGTGACAGGCCGGCGGCGTCCTCGAGGAAGACGGCGGTGAACTGGTGCTTGACCAGGCCGCGCGCGAACACGGTGATGTAGGCCAGCGGCTCGCCCGGCGCGGCATCCTCCGGCGCGGCGATGCGCATGCTGAATTCGCCGTCGGCGCCGCTCGGCACGCGGCGGAAGCCCGGGATCATGTGCTCGGCTTCGCGCGCCGCGGCATCCGGCGTCCAGGCTTCGATCTGGGCGTCGTTGATCGGGTTGCCGTCGCCGTCGTAGATGATGCCGCTCACCAGCACGGTCGGGCCGCTGGTCTTCAGCTTGGCCGGCGCGCAGGCGTCGGCGGCCCACTGCCAGGCTTCGTGCGAGAACGGTCCGACGGTCTGGGAGGTCGTGATCATGCGCGTGATTTTGCTGTTCATAGGTGTTCTCCTTACAGGCCCATCGGGGTGGCATCGCGTCCGCGCAGGACGATATCGAATTCGTAGCCGAGCATTTCGGCGCCGACCGTGTGTTCGAGGCTGAAGCGCGAGATCAGGCGCTGGCGCGCGGCTTCGTTCGGCACGCTCTGGAAAATCGGGTCGTAGTCGAACAGCGGGTCGTTCGGGAAGTACATCTGGGTCACCAGGCGCTGTGCGTACACGTTCCCGAACATCGAGAAGTGGATGTGGGCCGGGCGCCAGGCCTTGTCGTGGTTGCCCCAGGGGTAGGGACCGGGCTTGATGGTGACGAAGCGGTAGCGGCCGTCGTCGTCGGTCAGCATCTTGCCCAGGCCGTAAAAGTTCGGATCGAGCGGCGCCGCGTGCTGGTCCTTGCTGTGCCAGTAGCGGCCGGCCGAATTGGCCTGCCAGACTTCGACCAGCGAATTGCGCACCGGCTTGCCGTCCTCGTCGACCACGCGGCCGGTGACCACGATCTTCTCGCCCAGCGGCTGGCCCTGGCCGTGGGCGGTCAGGTCGGTGTCGTTCGGCAGCAGGATGTGGGGGCCGGCGACGATGTTGCGCGTGACCGGGACCGGGGCCTCGATGCGCAGGTTGGGCTGCAGCGGGCCGCGCTTGACGGTCGATTTATAGGCGGGGTAGACGAGTTCCGGGTAGACGCCCGGCTCGATGGCATCGAATTTCACAGCGAGTCTCCTTGGCAGGGTTGTTGTGCAAACGATGGTAGGGAAGGGCGGCGCCAGCGACAAGCGGGCAAAGTGCTGCGGCGTTCACTATGCGCGCACTTTGTGCGATACTCGCACAAAACCCATGCCAATTTGCACATGAGCGAAAAACCTGACGCCCCGCTGGAGCGCGACCTCGTCGGCGGCCTCGAAAAAGGCCTGAAGGTCATCGAGGCCTTCGACCAGGAACGCTCGCGCCTGTCGATCGCCGAGGTGGCCGAGGCCACCGGCCTGACGCGGGCGGCGGCGCGCCGCTACCTGATCACGCTCACCCACCTGGGCTATATGCGGCACGAGAACAAGCTGTTCTCGCTGACCCCGGCGGTGCTGCGCCTCGGCCAGTCCTACCTGCATTCGGCGCGCCTGCCGCGCATCGCCCAGCCGCCGCTGTACCGTCTCGCGTATTCGCTGGGCGAGGCGGCTTCGGTCGGGGTGCTCGACCACGACCAGCTGGTCTGCGTGGCGGCGGTCAGCGCGGGGCGCCTGGTCTCGGCCACCTTGCAGCCGGGTACGCGGGTACCGGCCTATTGCACGGCCAACGGACGCATGCTGCTGGCCTCACTGCCGCAGGCCGACATCGAACGCTTCCTCGCCGAGGCCACGCCCGAGCAGATCACCCGCTACACCATCGTGGACAAGGAGCGCCTGGCCCTCGAGATCGCGCGCGCCCGGGCGCAAGGCTATGCCCTGGTCGACCAGGAGCTGGAACTGGGCCTGCGCACGATCTCGGTCCCGCTGCGGAATTTCCGCGGCGACGTGGTGGCGGCCATGAACGTGAGCGTGCACGCGGGCCGGCTGCCGGTGGAGCAGATGGTGGAGCGGTGTTTGCCGGCGATGATCAAGACGCAGGTGGAGTTGGGGGCGATGTTGTAGGCTTTCGTCGCCTGCTGCCTTTGCACCGTCGTCCCCGCGAAGGCGGGGATCCAAGTTCGTCGCATACCTGTAGCGTTTGAACTTGCAAGTGCTCGCGCAAACTTGGGTTCCCGCCTGCGCGGGAACGACGATTAGCCATCCGCCTGCGTACGCTGCCGATACTCCTTCGGCGTCATCCCCACCAGCTTCTTGAACAGCCGGCTGAAGTAAGCCGGATCCTGGAAGCCCAGCTCATAGGCGATGCCGGCCACGCTGGCCGGCACATAGGTCAGCTTGCGGCAGGCCTCCAGCATCAGGCGCTCCTGGGTCATCTCGAAGGCGGTCTTGCCGGCGATTTTCAGGCACAGGCGGTTCAGGCGCACCGGCGCCACGCGCAAGGCATCGGCATACTGCGGCCCCCGCCATTGCTCCTTGTAGCGGCGCTCGATCTCGGTGCGGAAGCGGCTGAACAGCTCGAAATCCTTGCGGCCCGAGCTTTCGGCGATGCGCCGCTCGGCCTGCACCCGCGCCAGCATCAACAATACGCAGCGCGACAGCCAGTCCAGCATCAGCGTATGGCCCTGGCGCGGCCAGGCCGCCTCCGCGATCAGGTTGCGCAGCAGCGCCTCGATGCGTTCGCGTGCTTCCGGCACCGGTCCGAGCCCGATGGCGAGCGGCTCCACGAACAATGAGGTGAACAGGCTGCCGTCCTGGCCGGCGGCGGCGAACAGCATGTTCTGGTCGATCGTCAGGACATAGCCATAGGCTTCTTCCGAAAATTCGAAACCATGGGCCAGCGAGGGATGGATGGTGAGCGCGACCGGGCCGTCGAGTTCGCAGAGTTCGTCGCCGAGGGTGGCCCTTACGCTCCCGCCGAATAAAAAAAGTACCTGGAACAGGCCGGCGTGGGTATGGATGCCGATATGCCAGTCGTAGCCGCGGCTGCGCGTCTCGATCAGTTCGACGTGCACACCCTCGGCATCAAGGCCCCTTGTCAGCTCGCCGTAGAGGGCGAACTGGGGGATGGCGGCGAACGGCTGGGCGAGGGCAGGAGGCATGGCGAAGACCGGGCTGGTCGGAGTCGAATGAAAAAATAGTACAAGTTTTTTCCAGTTTCATCCATTCATATCGGCTCGCCGCCGCACTAGGATGATGTCAACCAGAACACATAAACGGAGACATCACCATGCGTACCCAGGTCGCCATCATCGGCGCCGGCCCCGCCGGCCTTCTGCTTTCCCACCTGCTGCACCTGAACGGCATCGAGTCCATCGTGCTCGAATCGCGCAGCCGCGCCGAGATCGAAGCCACCATCCGCGCCGGCGTGCTCGAACAGGGCAGCATGGACATCCTGAGCGAAGCGGGCGTCGGCGAGCGCATGCGCCGCGAAGGCGCGCTGCACCACGGGATCGAACTGGCCTTCGGCGGCCGCCGCCACCGCATCGACCTGCACGGCCTGACCGGCAAGGCGATCACCGTCTATCCCCAGCACGAGGTCATCATCGACCTGGTCGCGGCCCGCCTGGCCGCCGGCGCCGAGCTGCTGTTCGAGACCAGCCAGGTCGAGATCGCCGGCATCGACGGCGAGCGGCCGACGGTGAACTTCATGCACGGCGGCCAGGCGCGCCGCATCGAGGCCGACTTCGTGATCGGCTGCGACGGCTTCCATGGCGTGTCGCGCCCGATGATCCCGGCGACGGTGCGCCAGGATTTCCAGCGCACCTATCCCTTCGGCTGGTTCGGCATCCTGGTCGAGTCGGCGCCCTCGTCGGAAGAACTGATCTACGCCTACAACGATCGTGGCTTCGCCCTGGTCAGCACCCGCTCGCCGACCGTACAGCGCCTGTACTTCCAGTGCGATCCGCGCGACCACGTCGACAACTGGTCGGATGACCGTATCTGGGCCGAACTGCACGCGCGCCTGGAGAGCGACGACGGCTGGAAGCTCAAGGAAGGCAGGATCTTCCAGAAGGGGATCATCGGCATGCGCAGCTTCGTGTGCGCGCCGATGCGCTCCGGCCGCCTGTTCCTGGCTGGCGACGCCGCCCACATCGTGCCGCCGACCGGCGCCAAAGGCATGAACCTGGCGATCTCCGACGTCAAGCTGCTGTCGCGCGCCCTCGACGGCTTCTACCGCGGCGGCAGCGAGGAGGGCCTGGACCGCTATTCGAGCGAGGCGCTCAAGCGGATCTGGCGCGCCGAGTTTTTCTCGTGGTGGATGACGCGCCTGCTGCACACCTTCGAGGACGCCTCGCCCTTCGACCGCGAAGTACAGCTGGCGGAGCTCGAGAACGTCGTGGCCTCGCGCGCGCTCAGCACCGCGCTGGCCGAGAACTACGTGGGCGCCTTCTGAAATTGTTATAAAGTAGTGCGAATACGCATACGACATAAAACGCGGCCCGCCACCGGCGGGACCGCCCGAAGGAGACATGCATGCAGAAAGACGTCCAAGCGGTCGACGTCCAGGACTTCCTCAACCGCCACCGCTTCTCGCGCTTCCAGTGGACCATCTTCGCGATCTGCTTCCTGATCGTGCTGCTGGACGGCTTCGACACCGCCGCGATCGGCTTCATCGCGCCATCGCTGCTCAAGGAATGGGGCCTCAGCAAGGCGGCGCTGGCGCCGGTGCTCAGCGCGGCCCTGTTCGGACTGGCCGCCGGCGGCCTGACCGCCGGTCCCTGCGCCGACCGCTTCGGCCGTAAGACCGTGCTGGTGGCGGCGGTTGCCCTGTTCGGCGCCGCCTGTACCTGGTCGGCCTTTTCGGCGGACCTGACCCAGCTGACCATCCTGCGTTTCGTGACCGGCCTCGGACTGGGCGCCGCGATGCCGAACGCCGTCACCCTGATGAGCGAGTACTGCCCGGACCAGCGCCGCGCGACCCTGACCAATGCGATGTTCTGCGGCTTCCCGCTGGGGGCGGCGCTGGGCGGCTTCCTGGCCGCCTGGATGATCCCGCAGTGGGGCTGGCGCAGCGTGCTGCTGCTGGGCGGCGCGGTGCCGGTGGCGCTGGCGGCCATCATGCTGATGCGCCTGCCGGAATCGGTGCGCTACATGGTCGCCAGGCGCCATCCCGCCGCGCGCATCCGCGCCGCCCTGCAGCGCGTCTCGCCGGCGGCCGCGCAGGCAGCCTCGTTCACCATGGCCGAGAAGGCTGCGCCGTCCGTCGCCGGCAGCGGCCTGCGCGTCATCCTGTCGCGGCCCTTCATCGTCGGTACCGTGATGATCTGGCTGGCCTACTTCATGGGCCTGGTGATCTTCTACTCCCTCATCAACTGGATGCCGATCCTGTTCAAGGAAGCCGGCCTGGATGCGCGTACGGCCACGCTGGCGGCCTCGCTGTTCCCGCTCGGCGGCGTCGGCGCCATCTTCCTCGGCTGGCTGATGGACCGCTTCAGCGCCAACCGCGTGATCGCGCTGTGCTTCAGCCTGAGCGCGGTGAGCATCTACGCGATCGGCCTGTCGGCCGGCAGCACCGGCCTGCTGATGGCGGTGGTCTTCATCGCCGGGACCCTGATGAATACGGCGCAGTCCTCGCTGCCGGCGCTGGCCGCGGCCTTCTATCCGACGCAAGGCCGGGCTACCGGCGTCGCCTGGATGATGGGCGTGGGCCGCTTCGGCGGCGTCGCCGGCTCCTTCCTGGTGGCGGAGCTGTCGCGCCGCCAGGTGGGCTTCGAAGGCATCTTCGCGACGATCGCGGTGGCCGGGGTGCTGGCCACCTTGGCGCTGCTGGTCAAGCACTGGGGCGAGCCGCAGCGGCCCGAACCGGCTGACCCGGCCGAATCTTCCGGACCGGCCGCGGCGCGCAGTTCCGCGGGCGCCGCGCATTGAGCGGCATGGACCGCAGCCGCGCGGCCCGCGCCTTCCTCGGCGCGAGCCTGGTGCTGATCGCCTTCAACCTGCGCCCGCTGTTCTCCAGCGCTTCGGCCCTGTTGCCGGAATTGAAGAGCGAGCTGCATCTCTCGAGCTTCGGCGCGGGCGTGCTGACCACGCTTCCGGTGGTGTGCCTGGGGCTGTTCTCGCCGCTGGCGCCGCGGCTGGCGCGCCGCATCGGCGCCGAAAGGACCATGCTGGGCGTGCTCCTGCTGCTGGCCCTGGGCACCGCGCTGCGCGGACTGGCGCCGCTGCCTGCGCTATTCTTCGGCACCGCCTTGGCCGGCGCCAGCATCGCCGTTGCCAACGTGTTGCTGCCAGGGTTGGTGAAGCGCGACTTCCCGCACCGGAGCGCGCTGATGACCGGGCTGTACACGATGGCGCTGTGCGGCGGGGCCGCCAGCGCCGCCGGCCTGACCCTGCCCATCGAAAGGCTGCTGGGCGGGTCCATCCACGGCGCGCTGGCCGCCTGGGCGCTGCCGGCGGCCGTCGTCGCCCTCGTCTGGCTGCCCCAGCTCGGTCAGGGGGCGCAGCGTCCCGCGGGCGGCGGTGCCCACATCAAGGGACTGTGGCGCGACCGGCTCGCATGGAACGTCACCCTGTTCATGGGCTTCCAGTCCGCGCTGGCCTACAGCGTGTTCGGCTGGCTGGTGCCGATCCTGCGCGAGCGCGGCCTCGATCCCGTCCTCGCCGGCAGCGTGGTCTCGATGTCGGTCATGGTCCAGGCCATGTCCTGCCTGGCGGTGCCGCACATTGCCGTGCGCGGCAAGGACCAGCGCCTGATCAACGTGGCGCTGTGCGCGATCGCGGTGGTCGCCTTGATCGGCCTGCTGTTCGCGCCGCTGTCCACGGTCTGGCTGTGGGCGGTGCTGCAGGGCGTCGGCCAGGGCGGCCTGATCGCCGCGGCCATGACCGTCATCGTGCTGCGTTCGGGCGACCCGCAGGTGGCCGCGCAGCTGTCCAGCATGGCGCAGTGCGTCGGCTACCTGCTGGCGGCCAGCGGGCCGCTGGTGGTGGGCCTGATCCGCGGCCAGACCGGCGGCTTCGGCTGGTGCGCCCTGCTGTTCGTGGTGCTGGGCGCGGTCGCAGGCTTCAACGGCTGGCGCGCCGGGCGGGCGGTGCACGTGGGCGCGGCGCAGGTGCAAGGGTAGCGGCCTGTCCAAGGACAGGGGTGCAAGCACATGAAGGCTTCTATCATCGAAGCTGGGCGCCTCGCCCTTGCTTGCTTCGCCCTTACTTCATCCATTCGACACGTCAGGATTCGCC
>FTBV01002559.1_pt1 | contig 11453 bp, 11 predicted proteins | sample 1639281 | NCBI WGS metagenome assembly FTBV01 (sample SAMEA3914864, study PRJEB12502) | metagenome | biome: forest; material: soil | place: USA | collected 2012-03-12 | depth 0.3 m | reverse complement strand
GTACCACCGCTTCCACGCGCCGCACGACTGCGACGTGAGCCACGTGAGCTACATCAGCGGCGACACCTGGAACGTGAACCCGATCGCGCTCAAGCGCGTGGAGCGGCTGTTCTGCCGCAACGAGCGCGCGGTGCTCAGCGCGCGCCTGCGCCGGGGCAACCACCCGATCGCCATCGTGCCGGTGGCCGCCATCCTCGTGGCCAGCATCCGCCTGAAGTTCACCGACGTGCTGCTGCACCTGAAGTACCGCGGGCCCAACGAGATTCCCGTCGACGCGCGCTTTTCCAAGGGCGAGGAGATGGGCGGGTTCCAGCACGGCTCGACCATCATCCTGTTCGTGCCGCCGGGCTTCGAGCTCGCCGACGGCATCGCCACGGGCGCGCGCATCCGCATGGGCCAGCCGTTGATGCGGCTGCCGCCGGCGGCGCAGCCGTCCGACGCCGCGCAGGCGCTGGAGCAGGTGCCCGCGTGACGCGCGCGGCCGCGCTCGCGCGTCGCGCGGGCGGCGTGCTCGCGGCCGTCCTGGCGCTGGCGGCGCTGCACTACGTGCTGCGCGACCTGTCGTGGGCGGCGTTGCGCGACGCGGCGTCGCACCAGCCGCCGGCGCGCGTGGCCGCGTCGCTCGCGCTCACCGCGGCCAGCTTCGCGTGCCTGGCGCTGTACGACCTGGTCGGCGTGCACGTGGCCGCGCCCGGCCGCGTGCCGGCGCGGCTCGCGCTGCTGGCCGGCGCGAGCAGCGCGGCCATCGCCAACACCGTGGGCGCGCACGCGGTGTCGGGCTCGGCCGTGCGCGCGCACCTGTACCTGCGCGCCGGCCTCACGGGCGGCGAGGTGGCGCGCGTGGTGTCGATGGCGTGGCTGTCGCTCGTGGCCGGCAACGCGACGATGCTGGCCGGCGCCGAGCTGATCGAGGCCGCCACGGGCGCCGATCCGGCATGGCACGCGGTGCTCGGCGTGGCGCTCGAAGGGGCGCTCGTGGCGTGGCTGTGGTGGCTGTCGCGCGGGCCGCGCGAGATCGCGCTGTGGCGCTGGCGGCTGCCGATGCCGCCGGCGTCGCTCGCGCTGATGCTGATGGCGCTCGGCGCGGCCGAGAGCGCCACGGCCGTCGGCGCGCTGTACGTGCTGCTGCCAGACGACCTCGCGCCGCCGTTCGACGTGTTCGCGGTCGGCTGCATCGCGGCCGTGATCCTGGGCGTGGTCTCGCACGCGCCGGGCGGGCTGGGCGTGTTCGAGGCGAGCATGACGGCGCTGCTCGCCGGACGCGGCCGGCCCGACCTCGTCGCCGCCCTGCTGCTGTACCGCCTCGTCTACAACCTGCTGCCGTTCTTGCTGGCCGTGCTGGCGCTGGGGCTGCGCGCGCTGCGGCAGCCGCCTCAGAGGCGCAGCGGCGCGTAGCGGTGCAGCTGCGGTTGCTGGGCGCAGGCGGAGGCGCCGTGGCGGCGCAGGAGGTCGGCGTCCAGCGTGGCGGCCGCGGGCGACAGCAGGAACGTGAAGCGCGACGCCGCGCCGCGGTTGATGAACGCGGTGGCGTCCGCCGGCTGGCCCGCGCTGCGCCAGGCCTGCCGCAGCGAGGTGACGAACTTGACGGCACGCGCCTCGCGCGGCTCGCCGTCGTCGATGATCACGCAGTACCAGGTCATGCGGCGATCTTGGGATCGCTCGATGACGGATGCGTGACGCGGCCGCGCGGCCGCGCCAGAATGCGGCCATGAACTCGTCCTCGCCGCTGCGCGCACTCGTCCTCGCCGGCCTGCTGGCCTGTGCCACGCTCCTCGCGCACGCCGCGCCGCAGCCGGGCGATGTGCCGCCGCCCCTGCTGGGCTGGACGGCCGCCGGCGACAAGGTGCAGGTGGACGACTACGCCGGCAAGGCCGTCATCGTCACGTTCTGGGCCACCTGGTGCCCGTATTGCATCAAGGAACTGCCGATCCTGGAGAACGTGCAGAACCAGGCGGGCAAGGACAAGATCGCCGTGATCGCCGTCAACACCGAGAGCCGCGACGTGTTCCGGCGCGCCGCCCGCATCATGGAGAAGTCGATGCACCTGACGCTCGCGAATGACCGGGGCGACGAGGCGCAAACGGCCTACGGCGTGAAGTCGCTGCCGCACATGGTGATCATCGGGCGCGACGGGCGCATCGTGAAGGTCTGGCACGGCTACGCGGAGGACCGGCTCGACGAGATCGTGGCCGACATCAACCAGGCGCTGGCCGATCCGCGCTGAGTGCCCGGCTTGCAAAAAAAGCGGCCCCGCGAGCGGGGCCGAACAGGACTACGGAAAATCCGCGACGTCAGGCTTGCGCGTGGCGGTGCGCCACGATGGTGACGTGCTGCACGGCCACCGCGACCTCGGTCGCGCGCTCCTGCGCCGCGGCGCTGACGCGGTACTGGTGGCTGGCCAGGGCGTTGGTGCTGAACAGCATCGCGCCGGTGAGCAGCGCGGCGAGGGCGAGGGGGGCGGTGCGGGCGGCGAAGGTCTTGGTCATGGCGGGCTCCTGGTCGTGTGGGGTTTGTCTGTCGATGGAATGGACTGTAGGCAGCCGCCCCGTGCGTCGCGAGCGGCTTGCGACGGCGGGCCCGCAAGGTCGGACGAACTGCAAGTTCGGGCGACGGACCGCGCCGAACCGCGCATTTCGCGGCGAAACGGCGGCCGGTGGCTTGCGGCCATGGCGACCGCAGCCCGACCGCTGCAGAATGGGGCCATGACTGATCCCACCCATGTTCCCGCTGGCCTGTTCGCCCATGACGACGGCGTGCTGCGCTGCCAGTGGTGCCGCGCCAGCGACGAGTACCGCCGCTACCACGACGAGGAGTGGGGCTTCCCGGTCACCGACGACCGCCGGCTGTTCGAGAAGATCTGCCTCGAGGGCTTCCAGGCCGGCCTGAGCTGGCTCACCATCCTCAACAAGCGCGAGGGCTTCCGCAAGGCGTTCGCCAACTTCGACGCCGACAAGATCGTGCGCTTCAACGACGCCGACGTCGACCGCCTGGTGGCCGACCCGGGCATCGTGCGCCACCGCGGCAAGATCGTCTCCACCATCAACAACGCGCAGCGCGTGCGCGAGCTGCGCCAGGAGTTCGGCTCGCTCGCGGCCTATGCCTGGGGCTACGAGCCGGCCAAGGACACCCGGCCGCACGTGCCGCAGACCGGCGTGGTGCTCGGGCCGTCGGCCGAGGCGGTGGCGATGTCCAAGGACTTGAAGAAGCGCGGCTGGACTTTCGTGGGGCCCACCACGGTGTATGCGTTCATGCAGGCGATGGGGCTGGTGAACGACCACTACGAGCATTGCCACGCGCGGGAGCAGGCGGCCAAGGCGCGCAGGAAGCTCAAGAAGCCGGTGTGATGCCCGTCATGGCAGGCAAGTTGCGGGGCATCGGGATCGAGCTTGCAGTGCGCTGATGATCAGCGCGATCGGCGTGCCCTCACGCCTGCCACGCCGGCACCGTCCTGGCCAGGCTCCACATCAAGCGGTCGATGGCACCGTCGCTTCCCGGATTGCGCGCATTCGCGAGGGCCGCCCAGCACATGCCGCTGGCGGTGCGCACCACGATGGCCGTCGTTCCGGGCAGGCTGCCGATGTGCCACCAGTTCGGCACGCTGTTGACCGCCCAGCCCGACGCGTACCGCGCTCCGGCCGAGGCGGACACGGTCGACGTCATCGTCTGGATGGTTCGGGCCGCCAGCAGGCTGGGGGTGTCGTCGAAGCCATCCACGTGCGTCACGAACTTCACCAGGTCGGTGGCCGAGGCGATCCAGCCGCCGTGCGAGTCCATGCGGGCGACGTTCATCCGGTAGGGGCGTCCGGCCGGCTGCACGTCGTCGTAGTAGGCCACCTCGCCCTTGGCCCGGTCCGCGCGCGTGTTGCCGGCGATGCGCATGCCCGTGATGTCGGAGGGCCGCAGCACGCGCCGGGCAACGAAGTCCGCATAGGGCATCGACGATGCCCGCTCGATGACGCGTCCCAGCAGGCAATAGCCGAAATTGGAATAGGCCCACTGCGTGCCCGGTGCGTAGCCCGGCGGCTGGTTGGCCAGCACCCAGGCGATCAGGTCGTGCTGGCTGATCGACGGATCGCGAAACATCGGATCGCTCGCGTCGTTGGGCCAGCCGCCGCTCGTGTGCGTGAGCAGGTGATGCACCGTGATCGCCTGCAACCAGGCCGACGGGCTGTCGCCGCAGTAGGCGCGAAGCCAGCCGCCCGGTGCGAACACCTTGTCGTCCAGCTTGACCTTGCCTTGCTCGACCAGCGCGTAGATGGCGGTGGACGTGATGGGCTTGGTGACGCTGGCGATCCGGAACAGATGCGCCGGCGTCGCGGGCTCGCCGGCCTCGACGTCCGCCAGCCCGAACGCGTCGCGGTGGACGATCTGTCCGTGCTTCGAGAAGGCCACCGACAGGGCGGGAATCCTGTATTTCTGGCGGAACTGCGCGACCAGGCCCGCCATGGCCTCGCGCTCGGCGTCGGTCGGCGATGGCACCGCGGCCTTCGCCGGACTCGACGCCACCCACAGCGGCAGCGCGCCGGCGCCGATCAGAAATCTGCGGCGAGTTGCATCGGACATGTCGTGGCTCCTGCGCGTTCGAAGAGCGAGGATAGCGGCGATGGGCCACGGCGCGCCAGGACCAGGGCCTGCGCCCGTCGGCCCGCGCGACGACGCCGTCATTCGCCCGATTCAGGCTCGCTCTCGGTGTGCCGGTCGGGCTCCGTGGTGCGGAGGATTTCGTCCAGGACAGACGTGGCGTAGGTGCCGGCGGGCAAAGAGAACGCGAGCACCAGTTGATCGGCTTGCGGCCAGTCCCAGGACAGGTCCACCGGCCTGGCCACCAGGGCGCGGCGTTGCTGGTCCAGGCCGGCGTGCTCCAGGCCGTCGCACAAGGTGGCGTGGCGTGCGGCCACGCTGTTTTCCAGGGCCTGCGCCTGGTCGGTGGTGCTCACCCGGCCGCGTCCCCAGAGCGGGCCGGTGGCGTGGCCGGCCTCGTCCATCACGTCGCCGGGCAGCCCCTGGCCCCAGAGCCCCTGCTGGATCCGCAACGCCAGCACTTCATTGAAGACGAAGGAGCGCACTGCCGACAGGTACAGGCCTTTCTTCTTCGGATGGCGCACGCGGATCTCGCGCGCCAGCATGGCCCGGCCCTGCTCGACGTTGCCGCCGTCGTGGCCGAAACGCTGGGCGCCGAAGTAGTTGGGCACGCCCTGCGACGCGACGGCCTGGAGGTTGGCTTCGACGGCGTCGCGGTCGCCGGCCACGTCGCGCAGCACGATGCGGAAATGGTTGCCCTGCAGGTCGCCGGGCCGCAGTTTCTTGAGGTGGCGGCTCTGGCTCAGTACCTTGAATTCCGGGTGCTGGAGCAGCGTCAGGTCGGGCGTCTCGCCCTTGGGCCGATGGATGCTGAACCACTGCCGGGTGACGGCATGGCGGTCCTTCAGGCCGGCGTAGCCCACCTCCCAGTCCTGCGCGCCGGCGGCCAGGGCCAGCTGCTGGGCGACGAAGACGGTGTTGGCGCCGTTCTTCTCGACCTCCAGCCAGAGGTGCTCGCCCTCGCCGGCGGGCGGCTGCAGCGGCCGTTCGGTCACTCTGAAATCCTCGTTGAGCAGCTTCAGGGTGGCGTTGGCGCCGCTGGACGGATAGGCGCGGGGCCAGTGCGGCAAGGTCGTGTATCGAACGTCGGTCATGGGCAGCCTGAGGGCACCAGGCGTCGTTGGGGGCGGTGTGTCAGCGATTGTCGCCCTGCCGGTTCCGCGGCGGCGCGATCGCGGGCCTGGCGTCAACCTTCCGAGCCCACCCGCAAGCGCTCGCGCGTCCGCGCCGGCGTGTTCCCGAACCACTCCCGGCACGCCCGGTTGAACGAGCTCTGCTCCCGATACCCCAGCATGTACGCCACGTCGGTGAGGTTCAGCCGCGAGTCGCGCAGCAGTTCCTCGGCCAGGGCCTGGCGGGCCGCGTCGTGCACGGCCTGGAAGTTGGTGCCAGCTTCGGCCAGCTTGCGCTGCAGCGTGCGGGTGCTCACCGACAGCGCGGCGGCCACGTCGTCGACGCGGGCGCGGTCGTGGGCGAGCTGGGCGGCCACCTCGCGGCGGACGTCGGTGACGATGCGCGGCTCGGCCGTCTCGCGCAGGCGGGCGGCCAGCAACTCGTCGGCGTGGCGCTGCAGCACCTTGAGCATGCTGCCGTCGGCGTTGGGCACCGGGCGGTCCAGCAGCGCGGCGTCGAAGCGGCCGTAGGCGGCCGGCACGCCGTAGACCACGGACGGGCCGAACACCTGCGCATGGGCCGCGCGCACGGCCGCGGCGGGTTCGGGATACGGCAGCCCGATCTCGTGCACCGGCAGGCGCTCGTGCGCGAGCCAGCTCACGAAGGTGAGGATGCCGGCCAGCACGCTGTCGCACAGGTGGCGTGCCTCGGCGGGCGTGCAGCGGGCGAGCCACGGCGAGTCCCAGAAGTAGGTGGCGACGCCGGCGCGCTCGTCCAGGCGCGAGCGGCCGAGGTCGTGGGCCAGGCCTTCGTAGCGCCGCGTCTGCTCGAACGCGCCGCGCAGCGTGGTGCAGGCGCACACCACCAGGCCGTAGAACGGGTAGGTGGACAGCCGCGCCTGCAGCCCTGCATGCAGGCCGAACACGGGATCGCCGGCCAGGCGCTCGCCGGCGCCCAGCAGTGCGAGGTAGTCGGCCACCGACAGGCTGTCGCGCGCGGCGTCGAGCTGGTCGGCGGGCCAGCCCAGCGCGGCGCACAGCGCGGCGGGGGCGACGCCGGCGGCCTGGGCGGCGGCGACCGCGGTTTGCACGTAGGCCATGGCCACGCGCGCGTCGGCCGCCGGCGGGATGGGGCAGGGCGCGTCGTCGGGGCGAGGGGGCGGAGGGGTCGCCGTGTCTGGCATGTTGTGGCAACTCGCCTGTCGGCGAAAGACAAGCCGCGGCGGCGCGATCGGCGCACCATGGCGGGGTCGCGGCACGGGGGCAGGTGCGCCCGCGAACGGCTGTCGACCTGCAAAAACGAGTATAGCCACGATGACCATGGAACGACGCTGGAACGGCTGGGGCGACGCCCGCGTGCACGAGACGCTCAAGCCCGAGGCCCTGGCCTTCCTCGCGCAGGCCGTGGGCCCGGGCACGCCGCGGCCCGACGCCGACTTTGCCGCCGCGCTGGCGCAGGTGCAAGCGCAGCCGTCGCGCCTGCCGCCGCATCCCCTCGTGGACACCGGCGCCGAGACGCGCCTGCGGGCCAGCTTCGGCCAGTCGATGCACGACTGGCTGCGGCTGCGCTTGGGCGTGCTGGGGCGCGTCACCGACGGCGTCGCCGCGCCTGCGAACGCCGCCGAGGTGCGCACGCTGCTGGCCTGGGCACGCGAGCACGGCGTGCAGGTGCTGCCGCTGGGCGGCGCCACGAGCGTCGCCGGCCACCTCACGCCCGTCGGCGCGGCCCCCGTGCTCACGCTGAGCATGGCGCGCATGATGCGGCTGCTGGACATCGACCCCGTCGCCCAGCTCGCCCGCTTCGAAGCCGGCGTCGCCGGCCCCGACGTCGAGGCCCAGTTGCGCGCCCACGGCTTCACGCTGGGCCACTTCCCGCAGAGCTTCGAGTTGTCGACGCTGGGCGGCTGGATCGTCACGCGTTCCTCGGGGCAGCAGTCCGCGCGCTACGGCCGCATCGAGCAGCTGTTCGCCGGCGGCACGCTGCAGACGCCCGAGCGCGAGTGGACGTTGCCCACGTTCCCGGCGTCCGCCGCCGGGCCCGACCTGCGCGAGTGGGTGCTGGGCTCCGAAGGCCGCCTGGGCGTGCTCACCGAGGCCACCGTGCGCGTCACGCGCGCCCCCGCGGCCGAGCGTTTCGTGGGCGTGTTCTTCCCTGACTGGGCCAGCGCCGTCGCGGCGGTGCGCCAGATCGCGCAGGCCAGGGTGGGCCTGTCCATGCTGCGCCTGGCCAATCCCGCCGAGACCTTCACCACGCTGCAGATGGCCGGCCACGCGCGCGCCATCGCGTGGCTCGAGCGCTACCTCGCGCTGCGCGGCGCGGGCGAGGGCAAGTGCCTGTTGCTGGCGGGCTTCACGGGCGCGAGCGCGGGCGCGGTGCGCGCGATGCAGCGCGCGGCGTCGGCGATCTGGGGCGGGCACGGCGGGGTGTCCACCGGCACCGCGCTGGGCAGCAAGTGGGCGCAGCGCCGCTTCGCGGGCGTCTACCTGCGCAACGCGCTGTGGGACGCCGGCTATGCGGTCGACACCATGGAGACCGCCTGCGACTGGCCGCGCGTCGACGCGATGGTCAACGCGCTGGAGACCGCGGGCCGCCAGGCGCTGGCGCAGCACGGCGAGCGCACGCACTGCTACACGCACCTGTCGCACGTGTACGCGCAGGGCTCCAGCGTGTATTCCACCTTCGTCTATCGCATCGGGCCCGACTACGACACCGCGCTCGCGCGCTGGCGCTCGCTCAAGGCCGCGGTGGGCGACGCGATCGTGGCGCACGGCGGCACCATCACGCACCAGCACGGCGTGGGCAAGGACCACGCGCGCTGGCTGGTCGCCGAGAAGGGCGCGACCGGGCTGTCGGCCATCGCGGCGATGGTGCGCGAGTTCGATCCGCATGGCGTGATGGCGCGCGGCAACTTGCTGGGGGACGCTGAATGAGCGCCCAGCGGCGGCTGCGCTTCGCCCGCGCGCGCTGGCCCGTGGCCGTGGCGATGCGCGTGCTCGCCGCGGCCCGCGCGGCGCTCGGCGCGCCGTCGGTGCAGCGCCGCAGCGTGTTCACGGCGCCGCGCCGGATGCGCCGCGTGCCGCTGCGCGACACCGCGCCCGCCCGCGCCGCGCTGCCGCCGCGCGGCTGCGAGGACCTGCATTGATGTCCGACGTCGACCTGCTCGTCATCGGCGGCGGCATCGCCGGCGCCGGCGTCGCGCTGGAGGCGGCGCGCCGCGGGCTGGCCGTGATGCTCGTGGAGGCGCGCGACTTCGCCTGGGGCAGTTCGTCGCGCTCGTCCAAGCTCGTGCACGGCGGCCTGCGCTACCTGCGCGAAGGCGCGTTCGGGCTCACGCGCGAATCGGTGCGCGAGCGCGGCCGCCTGCTGCACGACGTGCCCGGCCTCGTGGAGCCGCAACGCTTCCTGATGGGCCACTACGCGGGCCGCTCGCCGAGCCGCCGCGCGATGTCGGTCGGCCTGGCGATCTACGACGCGATGGCCGGCCGGCGCACGCGGGGGTTCCATGCGCCCGATGAGGTGCGCGCGCTCGCGCCGCACCTGGCCGCCGACGGCCTGCTGGGCGCGTCCAGCTACCTCGATGCCAGGACCGACGACGCGCGCCTCGTGATGCGCGTCCTGCAGGAGGCCGAGCAGCACGGTGCGCGCGTGGTCAACCGCGCGGCCGTCCGGTCGCTGCTGCGCGCCGGCGACGCCGACATGCCGCTGTCCGCGCTCGCCGCCGAGGGCACCGCCACCGTCGCGCCCGGCACCGTGGTGGGCGCGCGCATCGAGGGTGCCGGCTTCACGGGGCACGTGCGTGCCCGCTGCGTCGTCAACGCCACCGGCTTCTGGGCCGACGGCTTGCGCCAGGGCCTGGGCGCGCCGATGCTGCGGCCGCTGCGCGGCAGCCACCTCGTGTTCCCGCTGTGGAAGCTGCCGGTCGCGCAGTCGGTGAGCCTGCTGCATCCGCGCGACGGCCGCCCCGTGTTCGCCACACCGTGGGAAGGCGTGGCGCTGGTGGGCACCACCGACCTCGACCACGCCGACGATCCCGACGTCGAACCGCGCATCACGCCGGCCGAGACGGCCTATCTGCTCGAAGCCGTGCGCGCGATGTTCCCGCGCCTGGACCTGCGCGCCTCCGACGCGCTGTGCAGCTACGCCGGCGTGCGCCCGGTGGTCGACGACCGCGCCGGCGGCGGCGACCCGTCGAAGGCCCCGCGCGAGCACGTCGTGCGCGACGAACACGGCCTCGTGACGGTCACCGGCGGCAAGCTCACCACCTTCCGCGTCAACGCGCTCGACGCGCTGCGCCACGCCGCGCCGCACCTGGCCGTCACGCCGCGCCGCGACGGCTTCGCGCCCACGCTGGTGGCCGGTGACCAGCCCGCGGGCGAGCCCTGGCCCGCGATGAACGCGAGCGCGTTCGACTATCGCGCGGCCGATCCCATCTTCGCGCCGCAGCCGCTGCCGCCCGAAGCCGCCGCGCTGCCGCTGGGCCTGCGCGCGCGGCTGCTCGGCCGCCACGGCGCGCGCACGCCGGCCCTGCTTCGCGAGGCCGGTCGGGGCGACCTCGACGTCGTGGCCGGCACCGCCACGCCCTGGGCCGAGCTGCACTGGGCGCTGCGCCACGAGCAGGTGCGCTTCCTCGACGACCTGCTGCTGCGCCGCACCCGCCTGGGCCTGCTATTGCCCGACGGCGCCGCCGCGCTGCTGCCGCGCCTGGAGCCGGTGGCGCGCGAGGCGCTCGGCTGGTCGCACGGAGAATGGCGCGACCACTGCGATCGCTACGTCCGCCTCATCGACCAGTGCTACAAGGTGCCCACGCCATGACCGACGACCTGCTGCTTTCCCTGGACTGCGGCACGCAGAGCGCGCGCGCGCTGCTGTTCGACCCGCGCGGCCACCTGGTGGCCAAGTCGCAGGTGGCGCTCGACGACTACCTCGTCGAACAACCCGGCTGGATGGCGCACGACGTCGACGGCTTCTGGGCTGCCTGCGCGCGCGCGTGCCGCCAGCTGTGGCTCGAGCGTCCCGAGCTGGCCACGCGGGTGCGCGGGGTGTCGGTGACCACGCAGCGCGGCACGATCATGCCGGTCGACGCGCAGGGCCGCGCGGTGCTGCCCGCGCTGATCTGGCTGGACCAGCGGCGCGCCACGCAGGTGCCGAAGGTCGGCGCGATGTGGCGCGCGATCTTCCACACGATCGGTCTGGCCGACACCGTGCGCTACTTCCAGCGCGAGGCCGAGGTGAACTGGTGGGCGCAGCACGAGCCCGCGGCCTGGGCGCGCACGCACAAGGTGCTGCTGGTGTCGGGCCTGCTCAACTGGAAGCTCACCGGCGAGTTCGCCGACTCGATCGGCTCGCAGGTGGGCTACCTGCCGTTCGACTTCAAGGCGCACGACTGGGCGCGGCCGTCCGACTGGAAGTGGCAGGCGCTCGCCGTGCGTCGCGAGCAGTTGCCCGACCTGCATCCCGTGGGCGCGCTGCTCGGCCGCGTGACGACGGCGGCGAGTACGGCCACGGGTATCCCGGAAGGCACGCCGGTGATCGCCGCGGCGGCCGACAAGGCCTGCGAGGTGCTGGGCTCGGGCTGCCTGGAGCCGCACGTGGGCGGCGTGTCGTACGGCACCACCGCCACCATCAACGTGTGCACGCGCAAGTACGCCGAGGCGCTGTCCTTCGTGCCGCCGTACCCGGCCGCGCTGCCGGGGCACTACGACAGCGAGGTGCAGATCTTCCGCGGCTACTGGATGGTGCGCTGGTTCAAGGAGCAGTTC
>FTBV01002419.1_pt1 | contig 11486 bp, 9 predicted proteins | sample 1639281 | NCBI WGS metagenome assembly FTBV01 (sample SAMEA3914864, study PRJEB12502) | metagenome | biome: forest; material: soil | place: USA | collected 2012-03-12 | depth 0.3 m | reverse complement strand
CTGGGACGTGTCGGCCAAGCGCGCCCGCGCGATGACCTACCTGGCCCGCACGCGCCGCGTCGTGCCGCCCGCGCTGGCGCATACCTACGGCCTGTTCGTGGAGCTGGGCATCGCCATCCTGCTGCAGCGCTTTCCCGGTGCCAACGGCTACGTCGCGACGCTGGAGAAGTGCAACGTGCACGAAGGCAGCATCACGGTGCTGGAGCAGTCCATCCATGGCGTCGACCACGCGCTGGTCGGCGCGCTCACCGCGCGCACCTGGGGCGTGTCCCAGACCGCCGTGCTGGCCACCCGCCTGCACCACGAATACAGCTCCTGGATGGGCCCGATGCCGCCGCAGGTGCGCGAGCTCGTCGCACTCGGCATGGTGTGCGAGACCATCATCCAGCGCTACCAGGGCCTGAACCGCCACATCGAGTGGAGCAAGGGTGGCGCGATCGCGCTGGCCGCGCTCGGCATGACCGAGGCGGACCTCGAGACCTGGTGCGAGGACGTGCACGCCCAGTTCGCGGCCACTGGCGTCTGAACAGGGCCTTGACCGACAGACGCGGGCGGCGGACGCGCCCATGCTGGGGCCATGCGCCTTAGCGAACGTCATAGCCTGCCCCTTCCGCTCGACAAAGCCTGGTCGTCGTTGAACGACGTCGCCACTCTCCGTCGCGCGCTGCCGGGTTGCGAGTCGCTGGTGCAGCTCGCGGCGGACGAATTCGTTGCGGAGATGGCGGTGCCGATGGGCCTGACGACCACCCGCCTCACCGTCTACGTGCACCGGCGCGACATCGAGGCGCCGCAGCGCTGCACGCTGCATTTCGAGGCCCGCACGGATCGCACGGGCGGCACCGGCAGCGCCGCCCTGCAGCTCGCGGCCGACGGCCCGTCTGCCACCACGCTGCATGCAGACATCGCGGTGGCGATCGACGGCGTCATCGGCGTGCTGGGCGCGCCGCTCATCGAGCTGGCCGCGCACGAGATGGCGCGCCAGTTCTTCGAGGGGCTGCGCGCGCTGGCGATCGAGTCGACCCGCGCCCCGCGGGCCGGCGCCCGCGCGCACATGCCCTGACGCGCGCACCCCGCGCGGGGCCGTGATCCAATTCCGGCAACGAACCGAGCCCGAGGAACGCGCATGTCCGACTCCATCATCGTCGCCCGCCCCGAGGGCCAGGCCCAGCAGCTGATGCTCCTGTTCCATGGCGTGGGCGCCAGCGCGCAGGACCTGGTGCCGCTGGGCCGCCTGCTGGCCGAGGAATTCCCGCAGGCCTTCGTCGTCAGCATCGCGGCGCCGCTGCCGTGCGAGGCCGGCGGCGGACGCCAGTGGTTCTCCGTGCAAGGCATCGACGAAGACAACCGTCCCGCGCGGATAGACGCCGCGATGCCGGCGTTCCTCGAGACCGTCGCCCATTGGCAGAAGGAGGCCGGCGTCGGCATCGACGCCGTGGCGCTGATCGGCTTCTCGCAGGGCGGCATCATGACGCTGGAGTCGACGCGCGACCGGCCGGCCGTCGCCGGCCGCGTGGTCTCGATCGCCGGACGCTTCGCGAAGCTGCCCGAGGCGCCCAACCCCGCCACCACGCTGCACATGTTCCACGGCAAGGCCGACGCGGTGATCCCGTACGGCTTCACGGTGGAGGCCGCGCAGCACCTGGTGGGCATCGGCGCGGACGTCACCGCCGACGTCATCCCGCACGTGGGCCACCAGATCCATCCGGACATCGCCGAACTGCTGATCGAACGCCTGCGCGGGCACCTGCCCAAGCGCACCTGGGAGGCCGCGATGCAGGCCGCGCGTGCCGCCGCAGACGAAGGCGAAGGCGACGCCTGAATTGTCGAGTCGGTGCCGTCCTACATCTGAACGCTGCCGGCGCCGACTGTGCCGCACGGGGCGCGTCTGTATCGTTCGCTCAACCCTGAAGGAACGACCATGACGACCGCCCTCCGCACCAAGATCACCGCCTCCTTGCAGGAATCGCTGCTCTCCGCCGTCGACGCCCTGACGCGCCGCCGCGCCTGCGACATCCCCGAGCCGACCATCGACCAGCTCGTCGCCCTGCGCTGGCTGGAGTGGCGCGGCGGCTCGCTGCGCCTGACGGAAGCCGGCGAGACGATGGTCGTGAAGGTGCAGTCCGCGATGCTGCTGCGCGACGCCGTCGCCGCCTGACCCTTCGCGCCGGGGCGATCCCGGCGCCACCGGCCCGCTCGCGCGAGAATGGGCCGTGAACCTCCAACGCCTCGACCTGAGCTCACTGTCGCTGTTCACGCTCGTCGTTCGAACCGGCAGCATCAGCCAGGGCGCCGCCCTCGCCCACCTGGCGATCGGCGCGGCCAGCAGGCGCATCACCGATCTCGAGGCCGCCGTCGGCGTCACGCTGCTGGAGCGCCATTCGCGCGGCGTGCGCACCACCGCTGCCGGCCAGGTCTTGTTCGACCGCGCCCGCGCCGTGTTGCAGGAGGTGGAGCACCTGTCGGCGGAACTGTCGGACTACGCGTCCGGCGTCGTCGGCGTCGTGCGCCTGTGGACCAACACGTCGGCGCTGACGCAGTTCCTGCCCGGCGAACTGGCCACGTTCCAGGCCGGCAACCCCGGCATCCGCATCGAGCTCGAGGAGCAGAACAGCGCCGACGTCGTGATGGCCGTGCTGGACGGCCGCGCGGATGTCGGCATCTTCGCCGACCGCACCGCGGCGCACGGGCTGGCGCTGATGAACTACCGGCGCGACCGCCTCGTGCTGGTGGTTCCGAACGGCCACCCGCTGCAGCGCCGCAAGTCGGTGGCCTTCGCCGACGTGATCGACAACGACTTCGTCTGCCTGTCCAGCGCCACGTCGCTGTCGCGCCGGCTGCACGAGGAGACCGAGCTGCTCGGTCGCCGCCTGCGAGTCCGTATCCAGGTGCGCAGCTTCGACGCCATGTGCCTGATGGTCGCCAACGGCATGGGCGTGGCCGTGCTGCCGGAGGCCGCGATCCGGCCGCACCTGCATTCCATGCACCTCAAGCGCATCGTGCTGGACGACGCGTGGGTGCATCGGCAACTGCTGATCGGCGTGCGCGATGCCACCACCGTCCCGCGGCCGGTGCGGCTGTTGATCGACCATCTCTGCTCCGCGGCCTAGCGCCCCCGGCCGGAGCCGGCGATAGGCCCCCCTAGAGCTTGACCGCCCGGCGATTGCCTTCGCCCAGGCGCGCGTTCATGCTTGGGCCGCACGACCGGACGAGGAGAGCAAATGACATCCAAGGCGCTCGGCGCGATCCAGGCCATCGCGTTCCTGGCAACCCTCGTGTTCCAGGGCTGCTCGCACGACGGGACGCCTGGCAAGGTGCTCGACGAAGCCGCGGTCGCCGGCCGCGCCTCCAGCACGTTCAAGCAGTCCGAGGATCCCTACTTCCACGACATGGACGGCGGCGTGGCGCTGACGACGCAGGAGGTCGCCGGCCGCAACATGTGGCTGCTCTGGAGCGGCGGCAACGACCGCTTCTGGGACCGGATGACGCAGTACACCTACGGCGGCTTCGACCTGCTCAAGGTCATCAGCTCGCATCCCAGCCAGGGTTACTCGCGCGCCAATCGCTGGACCTACCTCGGGCTGGTCAACGAGCCCTGCTTCGACAGCGCGCCCGGCCCGGACCCGCGGCGCCGCGGCCTGTGGCTCGACGTGCGCAGCAAGGACTGCGCGGCCGATCCGTTCGAGGACGAAAGCAAGTACCCCGGCGTGGCCGTCGGCTCGCGCGGCAAGCCGCTGGGAGACGGCACGACGCAGCCCGTGGGCTCGTTCTACGGCTATGCCACCGGCATCGTGGGCTTGCGCCTGTTCCCGAATCCCGCCTTCGACGAGAAGGCCGCCAAGGCCTGGGACGCGGAGCGCTTCTATACCGATCCGAGCTACTACAACCGCAAGGACCTCGTGCGGCCGTACCGGGTCGGCATGTCCTGCGGCTTCTGCCATGTCGGCCCGAGCCCGGTCAATCCGCCGGCCGACCCCGCGCATCCCACCTTCGCCAATCTCAGCTCCTCGGTCGGTGCGCAGTACATGTGGGTGGACCGGCTGTTCATCCACAATTCCAACAAGCCCGAGGGCCAGGCCAACTACATGTACCAGCTGGCGCACACGTTCCGGCCCGGCTCGATGGATACGTCGCTGGTCTCGACCGACAGCATCAACAACCCGCGCACGATGAACGCGGTCTACGACTTCGTCTCGCGGCTGGGCATCGACAAGCGGCTGTGGCACGAGAAGCTGGCCGGCGGCGAGTTGGACAACAAGCAGCTGAACGACTTCTATCCCAGCGGCCCGCTGAGCGAGTACTACGACAAGGCGAACGCCACCGCGCGCACGCCGCACGTGCTGAAGGACGGCGCCGATTCCGTGGGGCTGCTCGGCGCCCTGAACCGCGTCTATCTCAACATCGGCCTGTTCAGCGAGGAGTGGCTGCTGCACTTCAATCCGGTCGTCGGGGGCAAGGCGATCACGCCGATCCGCATCGCCGACGCGCAGAAGAATTCCCCGTACTGGCAAGCCACCGAGGCGGGCACGCCGGCGACGGCGTTGTTCTTCCTGAAGGCCGCGCAACCCGATCGGCTGAAGGATGCGCCGGGCGGCGCTGCGCTGGTCGCCGCCGACGCGGCCACGCTGGAACGCGGCAAGATCGTCTTCGCCGACACGTGCGCGCGCTGCCATTCGAGCAAGGGCCCGCCCCAGCCGGCGGCGCTCGATCTCGACGCCGACCGCTGCGCCGGCGCCGCCTACCTGCAGTGCTTCAAGCGCTACTGGAGCTGGACCCAGACCCCCGAGTTCAAGCAGGGCATGCGCGCGATCGTGCAGGCGCCCGACTTCCTCGAGGGCAACTACCTCTCGACCGAGGCCCGCATCCCCTCGACGCTGCTGCGCACCAACATCTGCAGCCCGCTGGCCACCAATGCGCTGGCCGGCAACATCTGGGACAACTTCTCGTCGCAGTCGTACAAGCAGTTGCCGTCGGTGGGCACCGTCACCGTCAACGATCCCTTCACCGGCGCCCCGGTGCCCTACGCGATGCCCGCGGGCGGTCGCGGCTACACGCGCGTGCCCTCGCTGATCAGCGTCTGGTCGACGGCGCCGCTGCTGTTGAACAACAGCGTGGGCCCGTTCGATTCCGACCCGTCGGTCGCAGCCCGCGTGCGCGTGTTCGACGCGTCGATCGAGCAACTGCTCTGGCCCGAAAAGCGCGAGCGAGACAGCGTGCTGGGCGACAAGCTTCCCGGCACGATCGACCGCACGACGCAGCGCAGCATGGTGACCATTCCCATCGGGTACCTGCCGGAACAGCTGCAACCGACGCAGGCCCGCCTGCGCGACTGGCTGCACGGCCTGTTGCCCGGTCTCGTGGACGAGGCGGGCGGCCTCGTGCTCGGGCCGATCCCCAAGGGCGTGCCCGTCGGCCTGATTTCCAACCTCAAGCTGCGGCCCGAGGACGGCGACACGGTACCCGAGCACGTCAAGAGCACGGCCGATCTCGTGGCCAGGCTCAACGTCGACCTGGCCACCGCGCCGCCCAATGCCAGCGATGCCGACCTGATCCAGCGCTTCGCCAACCTCAAGCAGTCGATGCTGGCGTTGAGCAAGTGTCCCGACTTCGTCGTCAACCGGGGCCACTACTTTGGCACCGCCGAATTCAACAGGCAGCAGGGGCTGAGCGCGGACGAGCGATCCTTCGGCACCGAACCCGAACTCAGTGACGAGGACAAACGCGCGCTCATCGCCTTCGTCAAGACGTTCTGACCATGCTGATGAGAACCGCCGACTCCTCCGACGACGACGCGGGCCAGGCCCATCGCAAGGACTGGGACTACGTCATCGTCGGCTCGGGTGCGGGCGGCGGCACCCTGGCGGCGCGCCTGGCCGAACAGGGCCTGAGCGTGTTCCTGATCGAGGCGGGCGGCGATCCGCTGCAGATGTCCGGCGACCGGCTGCCCGACGACTACGCGGTGCCGGGCTTCCACGCGTTCGCCTGCGAGAACCCTGCGATGAGCTGGAACTTCCACGTGCGCCACTACAGCGACGCGGCGCGCCAGGCGCTCGATCCGAAGTACGACGCCGCGCACGGCGGCGTGCTCTATCCGCGCGCTGCGGCGGTGGGCGGGTGCACCGCGCACAACGCCATGATCTTCATGCTGCCCCACGCCTCCGACTGGAACCACATCGCCGAACTCACGGGCGATGCGTCGTGGCGCGCCCCGGCGATGCGCCGCTACGCCAAGCGGCTCGAGGAATGCCGCTACAGCCCGCTGTGGCGCGCGCTGCGCCGCGTGGGCATCGATCCGACCGGGCATGGCTGGGGCGGCTGGCTGCGCACCGAGAAGTCGGTGCCGCTGCAGGATCTGGACGACCCGGAGATCGCGCAACTGGTGACCGGGACGACGGCCGCCTTCGCGTCCGGCCTGCGCAACCCGCTGGCCAGCGCGTGGCATTGGCTGTGGGGCGCCGGCGACCCGAACGCGCGCTTTCCGCGCCCCCTGTCGCGCGGCAGCTTCGAGGGCCTGTGCTACACGCCCCTGTCCACCGCGAACCGGCGGCGCATCGGCACGCGCGAGCGCCTGCGCCAGGCGCAGAAGACGCATGGCGAGCTGCTGCACATCGAGACCGACGCGCTCGCCACGCGCGTGCTGTTCGACGACGACGGCGCGGCCTGCGGCGTCGAATACCTGAAGGGCCGCCATCTCTATCGCGCTCATGCCGTGCCGAACACGGACGCGGGCGAGTTACGCCAAGTGCATGCGCGGCGCGAGGTCGTGCTGTGCGGCGGCGCGTTCAACACGCCGCAGCTGCTCATGCTCTCTGGCATCGGGCCACCCGCCGACCTGCGCGCGCAGGACATCGACGTGCGTGTCGCGCTGCCCGGCGTCGGGCGCAACCTGCAGGATCGCTACGAAGTGGCCGTCACGCATCGCATGCGCAAGCCCTGGCAGATCCTGGACGGCGCCCGCTATGCGACCGGCGACGTGCCCTGGCAGCGCTGGAATGCCGGCCGCCAGAGCCTGTACGACGGCAGCGGCGCGGCCATCGCGGTGGTGCGGCGCTCGCGCGCGGCGGCGCCCGAGCCGGACATCTTCTGCATGGCGCTGCCCGCGCTGTTCCAGGGCTACCAGGCCGGCTTCTCGAACACGATCCGCGATCACCACGATCGCCTGACCTGGGCCGTGCTGAAGGCCCACACCACCAACCGGGCCGGCAGCGTGACCCTGCGGTCGGCCGACCCACGCGATCCGCCGCTGGTCAACTTCCGCTACTTCGGCGACGGCGCCGACGGCGGCGGCGACGACCTGAAGGCCGTGGTCGACGCGATCCGCTTCGTGCGCCGCCTGACGGCGCCGCTGCGCCAGTCGGGTGTCATTGCGCAGGAGTGCGCGCCAGGGGCCTCGGTCGAGACCGACGATGCCCTGGCCGCCTACGTGCGCGACACCGCCTGGGGCCACCACGCCTCGTGCTCCTGCCCGATCGGGCCACAGGCCGGCGGCGGCGTGCTGGCCAGCGACTTCAGCGTGCACGGCACGCGCCGGCTGCGGGTCGTCGATGCGTCCGTGTTCCCGCGCATCCCGGGCTTCTTCGTCGCGTCGGCCATCTACATGGTCGCCGAGAAGGCGGCCGAGGTGCTTGTTCAACGCGGCGCGCCGGCTCGAACCACGCCGGCGCGCGCGCCCGCCGCCCGGCCTGCCGCCTGACGAACCACTGCGAAGGAAGACACCATGACCTACGACGTCGCGCAACTGCTGACCCTGTCCCAGAAGGCGCTGGACGACCTGTTCACGGCCAGTCCGGCGGGCGACATCCCGAACGGGCCCGCCAAGGGCACCGCGATCATCGCGCCCGGCACTCGCTACTCCGCGACCATCGCCGAGGTGATCAACCTGTTCGGCTGGCAGGGCAAGGTGTTCGACGCGCAGAAGGGCCTGCTCAAGAACAGCATCACGCTGTTCCACGTGCAGGCCATCGTGGCGCGGGTCTACAAGGGCCCCAGCTGGCTGGACGGCAAGGAGTGCATCGTGCTGGACTACTCCGACACCTCCGTCGTCGCCCACTACGTCCGCGACGAGATCCGCGCCATCGGCCCGGGCTTCTATCTCGGCAAGGTCTATTGGGAGAAGGACCGGCTGATCGACTTCTGCCTGCAGTTCTGAAGATCGCGCGCCGGCCTTCGGTCGCCCATCGAACGGTCAGCGCGCCGGGAGGCCCGTGGTGACACCTCAATCGTGCTTCATGGTCGTCGCGACGATCGCACCCGCCCGCGAGGCGGACCTGCGCGAGTTGCTGCGCTCCATGAACGCGCGTCCCGGCACCGCCGATCCGCTGAACGCCGTGCTGTCGTTCGGCGCGATCGACACGCTGCACTTCGCGCGGCTCGTCATCGTCGACGACACGATGCAGGCGGACCTGCGCGTCTGCGGCGTCGAGCCCGCGCGCATCGCGACGCGCCTCGTGCTGATGGGCGACTGCGACGGCCCCGGTGCCGACTGCCTCGCCGCGCTCGCGCGCGTCGCCGATGCGGGGCTGCGCCGTCTCTTCTCGCATTGCGAGGGATTCGAGGACGGTACCGACCTGCTCGCGTGGATGCGCGCGCACGACCGGCCGGTCGCGGTCAGGTTCACCTGCCGCCTCGGCCGGACCGTGCGACGCGTGCGCGAGAACGACGCGCTCTGGCGCGCCCTCGCCGGCCGCGTTCCGCGCGGGCCTCTCGAGGCACCGGCAGACGCACGACAGCGTTGCAGCGCATTGATCGACTTCGTCGAGGCCGAGCGGCGCGCGGGCCGCCTCGCGCTGACCGAGGAGGCCCCGACGCCGCTCGCGTGGCGGCTCGCCAACCTGTGCCATCTCGTCGCGCTGCCGCTCGTGGCGCTGCTGCTGTCCCCGCTGTGGCTGATCGCATTGCCGTTCGCGCTGGCGCGGCTGCGCACGCTGGAGAAGACCGATCCCGAGTATTGCCCGCGCCCCGATCCGGCAGCGCTGCGCGCGCTGCAGGAGCTGGAGGACTTCGACGTCACGAACCAGTTCACCGCGATCGGCCCCGTCAAGCCCGGCATCTTCCGCGGCCTGCTGGTGCAACTGATATTGGCGGCCATCGACTACACCTGCCGCCACATCTTCCATCGCGGCTACCTGGCCCGCGTCCAGACCATCCACTTCGCCCGCTGGGTGGTGCTCGATGACGTGACGCGCGTGTTCTTCGCGAGTAACTACGACGGCGGCCATGAAGCGTACATGGACGACTTCATCAACAAGGTCGGCTGGGGCCTCAACCTCGTCTTCAGCAACGGCGTGGGCTGGCCGCGCACGTCGTGGCTGCTGTTCGGCGGCGCGAAGAAGGAGGCCGACTTCAAGCGCTACCAGCGCCGCCACCAGATCCCGACGCAGGTCTGGTACAAGGCCTACCCCGGCCTCACGCTGACCGATCTCGAACGCGCCAGCCGCATCCGCAGCGGCCTGCGCGATGCCGCCAGGAGCGACGCCAGCGCGCTCGCCTGGCTGGGGTTGATCCGATGACCGCGCAGCGCGTCGATCTCGCCGATGTCCAGGGGCTGCTTCGCTACGGCTTCAAGCATCACACCGAGTGCGTGTTCCTGGCGCTGCGCGTGCGCGACCGCGCGGCCGCGCGCGCCTGGCTCGCGCAGGCCCGCGTCGCGAGCGCGGCGACGCAGGCCAGCTTGCCCGCCACGGTGCTCCAGGTGGCGCTCGGCGCCGAAGGCCTGGCGGCGCTGGGCGTCGCGGACGACATCGTCGCGGCGTTCTCGCCGGAATTCATCTCCGGCATGGCGGGCCTGCCCGAGCGCTCGCGCCGGCTCGGCGACGTCGGCGCGAACGCCCCCGCCGACTGGGCGTGGGGCAGCGGCGCGCGCACCGCGCACGTGCTGCTGCTGCTGTATGCGTTGCCGGGCCACCTGGCCGCGGTCGAGGCCACGATCGAGGCGCAATGCGCGTCCGCCTTCGACATCGTGGCGCGCCTGACCACCACCGACATGGGCGGCATCGAGCCCTTCGGCTTCACCGATGGCATCTCGCAGCCGGAGATCGACTGGAACGGCGCGCGCCGCATGAGCGAGGCGAAGGTGCTGCGCTACGGCAACGAGGTCTGCCTGGGCGAGTTCGTGCTCGGCTACCGCAACGAGTACGGCCTCTACACCGATCGTCCGTTGCTCGACCCGCGGCGCGATCCCCGCGCCCTGCTTCCGCGCGCCGAGGATGACTCGGGCCAGGCGGACCTGGGGCGCAACGGCAGCTACCTGGTGCTGCGGCAACTGGAACAGGACGTCGCCGGCTTCTGGCGCTGGCTAGACGAGGCCACGCGCGGAGATGCCACCGAACGCGAGCTGCTCGCGGCCGCGATGGTGGGCCGCACGAAGTCCGGCGAGCCGCTGGCCGGCTGCGGGGATCGCGGCCTGAACCGCTTCGACTACGACGCCGATCCGCAAGGCCTGCATTGCCCGCTCGGCGCGCACGTGCGACGCGCCAACCCGCGCACCGCCGACATGCCCGCCGGCACCGGCGGCCTGTGCTCGCAACTGGTGCGCACGCTCGGCTTCGACGCGACGGCGCGCCAGCACGATCTCGTCGCTTCGGCGCGCCTGCATCGGCTGCTGCGGCGCGGCCGCGAATACAGCCTGGATGGCGACTCTCGACAGGGCCTTCACTTCATCGCGCTCAACGCCAACCTCGCGCGCCAGTTCGAATTCGTGCAGACCGCCTGGCTCGCGTCCGCACATTTCGACGGCCTCAGCGGCGAGGTCGACCCCTTGCTGGGAACGCGCGGCAGCGGCGCCGCCGACGCCTTCACGCATCCCGGCCAGGACTGGCCGAACCGGCGCGAGACCGGCCTGCCGCGCTTCGTGACCGTGCGCGGCGGCGGCTACTTCTTCCTGCCCGGCCTGCGTGCGCTGCGCTTTCTGCTGGAGTGATGATGACGAACTCGAACACCAGCCGCCCGGTGCCACCGGCCACGACCGGGTCGTGGCTGAAGAACCTGTTCTCCGACACCACGCTGCGCCTGCTGCAGCTGGAACGCCGCGTCGATCCGCTGCTGCGCCCCGCGTTCGACGCCGTGCTGCGCGACCCGATCGCGGCCTTCGTGTCGAACCTGATCAATCGCCAGCGTCCGCGCGACGACCTCAGGCTCGCCCAGGAGCGCCCGCTGCCCGACGAGGACGCGCTGACCGATTCCGTGATCGAGACCTTCCGCGCGCAGATGAGCGGGCTGTGGAAGCCGGGCGGCTTCGAGCGCGGCGGCAACACCAAGACCCAGGGCGTGCTGCGCGCCGAGTTCATCGTCCACGACGGCTTGCCCGAGCACCTGCGCCACGGCGTGTTCGCGCAGCCGCGCAGCTGGCCCGCCTGGATCCGCTTCTCCGGCCCCGGCCCGTACGTGACGCCCGACATCGACGACGTGGGCTTCATGAGCATCAGCATCAAGCTGATGGGCGTGCCCGGCCCCAAGCTGATGGACGAGGAGAAGTTCACCCAGGACATGTT
>FTBV01002179.1_pt1 | contig 11496 bp, 9 predicted proteins | sample 1639281 | NCBI WGS metagenome assembly FTBV01 (sample SAMEA3914864, study PRJEB12502) | metagenome | biome: forest; material: soil | place: USA | collected 2012-03-12 | depth 0.3 m | reverse complement strand
GATGTCCGACCTGCGCGAATCGGGCGCCATCGAGCAGGACGCGGACATCATCATGTTCATCTACCGCGACGAGTACTACAACAAGGAATCGAAGGAGCCAGGCGTCGCCGAGATCATCATCGCCAAGCAGCGGAACGGCCCGGTGGGCACGACGAGGCTGACGTTCCTGCGGCAGTGGACGAAGTTCGACAACCTGGCGCCCGAGGCGATGTCGGACTATTGATGTCATGGGTGCCTGGCTTCAGCCCGGCACCAACGAACCGACGACGCGACGTGAATTCCACGACCTGGACGACCCGCCCCGCCACGCCCGACGATGCGGACCGGGTGGCCTTCCACGCACTTCCCGACGCCGTGTCGGCTGGCGAGGACCTCGCCAACTTCGCCGCTTGGATCCGCCCGCGCATCGCCTCGCGCCAGTACGTCGGCTGGCTGGCGATCGCGGACGACGCAACGGGCGCGGTCATCGCGGGCGCCGGCGCCATGCTCCTCGACTGGGGCCCCACGCGCGCCAACCCCGGCGGCTGCATGGCCCGCGTCAACCACGTGTTCACGCAGCCGGCATGGCGCCGGCGAGGCATCGCACGCCGGCTGTTGCAGTCGGTGCTGGCCGACTGCGAGGCGCTGGGCGTGCGCGAGTTCTGCCTGGGCGCCCGGCCCGATGCGCGCGGGCTGTACGAATCGCTGGGGTTCGTGGCGTATCCGCAGGAGATGCGGCGGCGGGTGCCCCCGGTCTCCCCAGGTTCCTGAACGATCAACAGGCGCCGGCCTCGTCCCGCAGCGCCCGCGCAGCACGCTCGCCCAGCTCCTCGAACGTCACCTCCTTGTGCAGGATCTGCGCGCCGCCCAGCGCGTCCACGGCCTGCACGAGGTCGGGCCAGGCATGGCCGGTGGCCAGGATGATCGGGATGGTGGGGCACACGCCGCGCACGGCGCGCGCCAGCTGCAACCCATCCATGCCGGGCATGCTGAAGTCGGTGACGAGCAGGTCGTAGCAATCGGAGCGCGCCCGCACGTCCGACAACAGCGCCAGCGGGTCCGCGTAGGAGGTGACCACGAAGCCGGTGCGCTCCAGCACGCGCTGCACCATCAGCCGCACCACGTCGTCGTCGTCCACGTACGCCACGCGCTCGCCCCGCCCGCGCGGGGCCGGGCGCGCGGGCGGGGGCGCGGTGTCGGCCGGGGGGGCCGCCGCGGGCACGTGGCCGTGCGCGTGCGCGCCGGCGTCCTCGCTGCCAGCCTCGCGGTCGGCCGTGACGTCGAGCGTGAGGACCGCGAGGCCTTCATGGCAGGGGAACGCGCGCGACTGGAACCAGCGACCCAGCGGCGGGTTGAACGCCTCGAAGACGCGGGGCACGGTGCCGCTCATCGCGGCGCGCAGCTCGGCCTCGACGCGCGTGCCGACAAGGCCCGGCAGCGCGTCCCACAGGACGCGGCCCACCAGGTCTGCGCGCGGGCGCTGGGCGACGCGTTCGAACTGCGTGTTCACGTGCTGGATCGACCAGTCGTCCAGCACCAGCAGGAACGAATCGGTGACGTAGTCGAGTGCCGCGGCCACGTGGTCGCGCACCCAGTCCGAGCCCATCGCGGCCTCCGGCGGCGGACGCTGCGCCAGCTCGCGATGGAACGCTTCCGTCATCGCCTGGAACGCGCCGCACTGCAGGGGTGTCAGCTCGCGCGGGTGCGTGTCGTAGAGGCACAGCTGGTAGGCGTCGGCGCCCACGCCGAACGGCTGCGCGGCGATCAGGCAGCGCGGGCCCGGCGCGGCGTTCCAGCCGGCGACGCGCTGGGTGCCGCAGCTGAGCACCGCCTCGCTCGCGTGGCACAGCCGCGCCACGTCGGCGGCCAGCCTGCCGAGCGCCCCGCCGGAGCCCGGCCCTCGCGCGACTTCTCCCAACGCATCTCCTTCTTGCCGGTCCCACGCCGACAGACGGGGTGCGAGCAAACGGGGCGCCCGCGCAGTGATCGATCGCGCAGCCCGTCGCGTGCCGCGCACGCGTGCAGCGTCAGGCCGCGTACACCACGGTCTGGAACCCGTGCGCCGGGATCTCCAGGTGCACGATCGATCCGTCGTGCACCAGCGCATACCCCACCGGGGTATCCCGGTCGTTCATCACCACCACGGCCATCCGGCCATCGGGGTTGAGCCAGCCCGTGGTGCGCAGCACCGAGCGCGTGCTGGTGGCGCTGACGCGCCGCGCCCCCGGGCGGATGAACTTCGAGAAGTGCCCCAGGGCCCAGTAGATCGGCGTGCGGACGAAGCCGCCCGTGGCGGGGTCGGCATGCACGGCGGCGAAGCAATAGTTGCCGACGTGGTTCGGACCGCCGCGCTCGTCCAGCAGCAGGTTCCAGTCGCACCACGCCACCGCGCCGTCGTTGAAATCCTGCACCAGCGAGCGGCCGTAGCGCTCGCCGTTGGCCCAGTCCTGCAGGCGCGCGGGGTCGAAGCCCTCGGCGGCGGCCTCCGTCAGCAACACGGGCTTGTCGGGGTAGGACGCCTGCACATCGCGCACGTTGGCGTGCATCGGCTCGCCGCCGGCCCAGGTCTCGTACCAGTGGAAGCCCAGGCCCCACACGAAGCGCGCGGCCTGCGGGTCGTCCAGGATCACGTGGGCGCGGTGCGGCAGCAGATCGCGGTTGTGGTCCCAGGCGATGAGGCGCTTGCCGCCCAGGCCCGCGCGCGCGAGGGCCGGGCCCAGGTGGTCGCGGATGAAGTCGCGTTCCTCCTCGGCCGTGTAGATCATCGATTCCCAGCGCTGCGTGGCCATCGGCTCGTTCTGCACGGTCAGGCCCCACACGGGCACGCCTTCGGCCTCGTACGCCTGGATGAAGCGCACGAGGTACTGCGCCCACGCATCGCGGAAGGCCGGCAGCAGATGGCCACCGCGCAGCATGCTGGCGTTGTCCTTCATGAAGGCCGGGGCGCTCCAAGGGCTGACGAACAGCGGCAGGTGGCCGCCTGCGGCGTCGATGGCCCGGTGCAGCAGCGGCAGGCGGTGCGCGCGGTCGGGCGCGACGGAGAACGTGCGCAGCGCGGCGTCGCCCTCCTGCACGTAGGTGTAGGAGGCGCTGCTGAAGTCGCAGCTGTGCACCGTCGTGCGCGCGAGCGTGTAGCCGATGCCTTCGTGCGGGTCGAAGTACGCCGCCAGGAACTGCCGCTGCGCGTCGGACGGCAGGCGGTCGAAGACCTCGGCGGTGGCGTCGGTGATGGCGCCGCCGATGCCCACCAGCGTCTGGAACCGGGAACCTGGAAAGACGTTGATCGAGACCTCGTCCTCGCGGGGCTGGCGGCCGGGCGTGAAGTGGCGCGCGGGCTCCGCGGCCAGGCGCTGGCCGGTGTCGCGGGCGGAGGTGAACACGGTGACGGCGTCGGGACGGGGCATGGCGGGCAAGGCGCGCGAGGCGGGCGTGGCAGGCGAGGCGGGGGGCGCCGATCCGGGGGGGACGGTGATGGCGGCGCACACCCCACCGACAGGGGAGACGGCGGACGCCGCCAGCGTCTCAAGCACGGATCGGCGGGTCGTCATCATCCCCGCATCATCGCCTATTTACCGCTTGGCAGCGGTTTCAAAACTACATTCCGCGCACGTCCATCCTGTCGAACCGCCAATCGTTGCCTTGGCGGTGGCCCTCCACCTTCAGGTAGGCGGCGCCCTTGGGCCCGTGCACCGACAGGTTCAGGGTCAGCTCGTCATCGGTCAGTCGGCAGGGGCCGCAGTCCTCGGACAGTTGCACGGGCGTGCCCACGCGCGCCACGACTGCCGGGGCCCGTTGCAACTGCAGGGTGAGGGCCTTGACGCCGGGATGGTCCTCGAGGGCGGGGGGCGTGGGCGGCGAGGGCGGCAGCGGCAGTTCCGCGAGCGTCGGGGGAGCGGGCGGCAACGGCGGCAGCGGCGGGGGCGGCGGCAGCGGACGCTGGCTGGCGATCCACGCGAGCACGTCGGTCGTGACGGGCAGCGATTGCCCGTCGATGCGCCACGTCTCGTGGGGCTGGCCGTCCACGCCGTACCAGTGGTGGTAGTCGCGCAAGTGGCCATCGACGCGCCAGCGCAGGTGTTCGGAGCTGCCCACGTAGGTGTACCAGGCATCCGGCCGGACCGGTACCGAGTCGTCCGAGGGGCCGGACGCCGCGCTGGCACCGGCCGATGGCGCGCCCACCGGCACCGCGTGCGCGGCCCAGGCCGTGACGGCCAGCACCAGGGCCAGGCCGCCGAGCGAGGCGCGGTCCCGGCGGCGAGGCGCGCCGGCGCCCACCAGGCGCGCCACCCGTTCCAGCACGCCGTTGCCGCGCGGGCCGGCCGCGGCCAGGGCCAGCCGGGGCGTGAGGCCAGGTCGATCGGTCCCGCGCGGCTGCGTCGCACGGGTGCGTTCCAGCTGCGCCAGCGCGCCGGCCAGCACCAGCGGGTCGCCGCAGGCGACCGCGGCCAGGTCGTCGCAGGCGTGCTCGCGCTCACGGCGGATGCGCGCGCCCAGCCACCAGGCGGCGGGATGGAAGAACAGCAGGGCCTCGACCAGGCACTGCAGGCCGTTCCACAGCCAGTCCAGCCGGCGGACGTGGGCCAGCTCGTGGGCGACCAGGGCTTCGAGCTGGTCCACCTCCAGGCCCGTGAGCAGCGCGGCGGGCAGCCACACCACCGGGCGCAGGCAGCGCGTGGTGAACGGCTGGTCGCCGCCAGGCAGCACGCGGAACGCCACGGCGCGCGCGATGCCCAGCCGCGACTGCAGCCGCGCCACGCGGGCCTGCCAGGCGGGCGGCAGGGGCTGCGCCGGCAAGCGGTCCAGGCGGCGCACCAGCCACCAGCCGCCCGCCAGCCGCAGGCCCATGGCGGTGACGCCCACGGCCCAGAGCGCGGCGATCCAGTCAGGCAGGCGCGTGGCATGCACCAGCGCCGCCATGCGGTGCGCGGTGTCGTCCGAGGGCACGCGCGCGGCGTGTGCCACGGTGCCCGCCGTGCGGGCCGCCGTGGCCGCGGCCGTGGCGGGCTCCAGCGTGGGCATCATGGCGGCGACCAGGTCGGCGGGCGCAGCCGCCACGTCGTGCAGCTGCCAGAACGTGGCGGCGGGGGCGGCCACCATGGCGAGCAGGAATGCCATGCCGACGGCGTGGCGCGTGGCGGCGCCGGCGCGATGCAGCGCGGCCAGCACGCCGGCGGCGGCCAGGCCCAGCGCGGCGACCTGCCACAGCGATTGCAGGAGGGTGGCGGCCAGGGCCTGGCCGAAGGTGGGGAGCGGGGTCATCGAGGCACTCCGGTCTGGGTGGGGTGGGGATCAGCGTGACGCCGGGCCGTCGCGGCGGGCGCGTGCGGCGGCGATCAACGCCTCCATGGCGTCCAGGTCGGCGCCGCTGGCGGGCTCGACGTCCAGCGCCCGCTGCACCAGCTGCAGCGCGGAGCCGGCGAAGGCGCGCTGCATCAGGTCGTTCACCAGCACGCGCTCCACGTCGGGGCGGGGATGCATGGCGGCGTAGCGGTGGCTGCGCTCGGACTCGTCGCGGCTCACCAGGCCCTTGTCCGCCATGATGGTCATCATCTTCAGGACGGTGGTGTACGCCGTGTCCTTGTGGCGGGTGAGGGCCTCGTGCACCTCGCGGACGGTGCAGGGCGCGCCGCGGTCCCACAACACGTGCAGGATGGCGAGCTCGCCTTCGGTGGGATGGGGCAGGGGCATGGGGTTCTCCGGGCTACGAGACGTATCGTACTAAAAGCTTAGTAGATGTCAAGCGGCGCTTGTGATCGAGGCCGGGACTGTATATATTCACAGTCATGCCACCGCGCCGCGCCATACCCATCGTCGACCTGGCCGCGGCCAACGCCACCCGCCCGCCCGACCTGGCCTCGCTGAAGGGACGGGGCACCGCGTGGGCCATCGGGCATCGCTTCGACAGCCGCACCCGGCAGGCGTGGGACGACGGCTGGGGCACGCTCGACCAGCAGGCGGCCGAGGAACACCTGCCGCCCGCCACGCAGGTGATCGAGGAGCAGGCCAAGCGCATCCTCACGGGCAACGATTCGCCGGACATCCACTTCGACGTCTCCATCAACCCGTACCGCGGCTGCGAGCACGGCTGCATCTACTGCTTCGCCCGGCCCACGCACAGCTATCTCAACATGTCTCCGGGGCTGGATTTCGAGACGCGCATCGTCGCCAAGGTCAACGCCGCCGAACGGGTGCGCGCCACGCTGGCCGCCCCGGGGTTCGAGCCGCAGGTGCTCAACATCGGATCGGCCACCGACGCCTACCAGCCGGTGGAGCGCGAGCTCCGGATCACACGGGGCATCCTCGAGGTGCTGGCCGAGTGCCGCCACCCGTTCTCGATCGTCACCAAATCGGCCGGCGTGGAACGCGACCTGGACCTGGTGGGCGAGATGGGGCGCGCCAACATGGCCGCCGTGTACGTCAGCCTGACCACGCTGGATCCCGTGCTGGCGCGCGTGCTGGAGCCCCGCGCGGCGGCCCCGCACCGGCGCCTGCGCACGCTGGAGACGCTCGCTCGCGCGGGCGTGCCGGTGGGCGTCAGCGCGTCGCCCATGATCCCGTTCCTGAACGAGCCCGAGCTCGAGCGCATCCTGCAGGCCGCCCGCGACGCCGGCGCCACGATGGCGTTCAGCACCGTGCTGCGGCTGCCGTGGGAGGTCAACCCCCTGTTCCAGCAGTGGCTGGAACAGCACTTTCCCGACCGCGCCGCGCGCGTGATGGCGCGGGTGCGCGAGATGCGTGGCGGGCGTGATTACGACGCGACGTTCGGCACGCGCATGACCGGGTCGGGACTGTGGGCGCAGCTGCTGCGCGATCGCTTCCGCCGCGCGGCCAGGCAACTGGGCTATGGCACCGACCGGCGGGATTTCGATTTCTCGCAGTTCCGGCCGCCCGCGGCGCCACCGGGCGCGGGCGACCAGGCCCGCTTGCGCGCGCGCGGGGGCAGGGGCGGGCAGGGGGCCGACCACCCCGGGCAGGGTTGCCTCTTCTAGCGGAGTTGCGTCAGGTGCCCGGTGGGCGGAGTCGACCTGGCGCTCACGGGCCGGCCGGCGCCGGCGCCGGCGCCGGCGAGGCCACCGCGGGCGCCTGCTCCGCCGCGGAGGCTGGCGCTTCCGCCGTCTTCTCGCGCGCACGCAAGGCCACGCCCCCCGACGACCGCTGCGCGTCGCCGGCCAGCGGCGGCGGCGAGATGCCCATGCCGTACTTCGCCCGCAGGCGCTCCATCGCCGCGTTCAGCTCGTCCGCGTCGGCGACCTTGCCCGCGTGCCGCTGTAGCACCATGCGGGCCATGTCGATGAGCTTGGCGTTCATCGTGCGCTCGCCGTGCAGCAGCAGCGATGTCACGGCGGCGCGGGGCTCGCCGTTGAGGCTGTGGTTCATGGCCTGTTCCGCCAGGCCGGTCACCTGCACGTGCTGCTCGCGGATGCGCTGGCCGAAGGGCGGGTGCACGCTGCCGGCGCGCGCCAGCAGCTCGGTCAGGCTGCGGGTGGTGGAAAAGCGCAGCGCCAGCGTGTCGATCCAGCCCTCGGCGGCGTCGAGGTTCAGCTCGGCCGCCGTCAGGTGGGAGATCAGGGAGACGAGGTTGCAGCCCGCCTCGAAGTCGAAGTTGGTGTCGCGCACCTGGCTGGCCAGCTCGCGCGTCATCGCCACCACCTGCGCCACCTGGCGTGCCAGCATCAGGCTGAAGATCTGCGCGGTGGCGTGGAAGCGCTGCAGGCGCATGCTCTTGGGCGCCTTCTCCAGCGCGTGGGCCAGGTTGTCCACGCAGCGCTGCAGGCCCTTGGTGTCCTTGTCCTGGAACCGGGTGATGGCCAGCAGCACCAGCGTCTGCAGGTCGAACATCTTGCTGCTGATGCCGGTGGCGGCGGCGCGTTCCAGCGCCTTGGTGGCCTCCTCCTTCTGCCCCAGGTAGAAGGCGAGCATGCCCTGGCGCTGCAGGCGCGCGATGGAGCCCGGCGTCAGCTGCGTGGCGGTGCGGTAGGTGGCCAGCGCGTCCTCCAGCTGGCCCTGGTCCACCTGGGCGCGGCCCATCACGTCGTAGGCGTCCGAGAAGCCGGGCTGGTCGGCGATCAGGTTCTCCAGCGTGCGCTTGGCCTGCGGCAGCGCGCCGGAATCCATCTGCGCGCGCGCCACGCCCAGGCGGGCCCAGGGCAGGGCCTGCGTGGCGATGACGGCCTCGTAGAGCGTCTTGGCGGCCGCGTGGTTGCCGATGCGCAGCAGCAGCTCCGCGCCGATGCGCGCTGCGTACAGCCAGTAGGCGGACTTGGCCTGGAAGCGCTCCAGGCACTGGCGGGCTGCCGAGTCGAAATCGCCATCCTCGATGGCGAGGAAGATGTCGCGCAGCACGCGCTTGCGGTGGCGCGCCTGCTGCACGCGCTCGCCCAGCGCGGACGCGGTATGGGGCTTGAGCAGGTAGCTGTCGAGGGCCGACTCGGCGGCCTCGGCCACGGCGGCGTAGCTGGCCTCCGACGTCACCATGACGAACACGGTGGAGAAGGGCAGCTGGCCGGCGCGGCGCAGGTCGTCGAGCAGCGCCTGGCCGGTGTAGGCGTCGCCGTGGAAATCGTGCTCGCACAGCACGATGTCGAATTCGCGCGCCTCCAGCTGGCGACGGGCGTCCTGGATGCGGCCGCATTGCACCACCGTGCCCACGCCCAGGTCGCGCAGCTGCGCCGACATGATGCTGCGGGACGTGGGATTGGCGTCGATCACCAGGGCACGCGTGGTGACGATGCCGGCGTCGAAGGTGCCGCCACCGCCCGCCCCCGGCCTGTCGAAGGGTGAGCGGCCGGTCGGCGTGAGCGGGGGTGCTTTCATGCGCGACGAACCGTTCGCGGGCGGCAGGAAGCCACCCGTCGACAGGTTTATCGGTCGCGCCGCCGGCTTACTTGAACAGGTCCTTCACGCGGTCCGTCCAGGTCTTGGCGTTGGGCGAATGCTTGTCGCCGCCCTTCTTGAGGGATTCGTCCAGCTCCTTCAGCAGCTTGCGCTGGTGCTCGGTGAGCTTGATGGGCGTTTCCAGCGTGATGTGGCAGTACAGGTCGCCGGGGTAGCTGGAGCGGATGCCCTTGATGCCCTTGCCCCGCAGCCGGAAGGTCTTGCCGTGCTGGGTGCCCTCGGGCACGTCGATCTCCACCTTGCCGCTGAGGGTGGGCACCTCGATCTGGGCGCCCAGCGCCGCCGTGACCATGCCCACGGGCACGGTGCAGTGCAGGTCGTCGCCGTCGCGCTCGAAGATGTCGTGCTGCTTGATACGGATCTCGATGTAGAGATCGCCCGGCGGGCCGCCGTTGGGGCCGGGCTCGCCGTTGCCGCTGGAGCGGATGCGCATGCCTTCGTTGATGCCGGCAGGGATCTTCACCTCCAGCGTCTTCTGCTTCTTGATGCGGCCGTTGCCGGCGCAGGTGGGGCAGGGCTCGGGGATGATCTTGCCGGTGCCGTGGCAGTGCGGGCACGTCTGCTGGATCGAGAAGAAGCCCTGGCGCATGTGCACCGTGCCCGCGCCGTTGCAGGTGCCGCAGGTCTTGGGGCTGGTGCCGGGCTTGGCGCCGCTGCCCTTGCAGGTCTCGCAGTTCTCCCAGCTGGGGATGCGCAGCTGCGTGTCCTTGCCGCTGGCGGCCTCCTCCAGCGTGATCTCCATCGTGTACGACAGGTCGTTGCCGCGGTACACCTGCTTGCCGCGGCCCCGGCCGCCGCCGCCCTGGCCGCCGCCGAAGATGTCGCCGAAGATGTCGCCGAAGGCCTCCGCGAAGCCGCCGAAGCCCTCGCCGCCGTGCATGCCCGCGTTGGGGTCCACGCCCGCGTGGCCGTGCTGGTCGTACGCCGCCCGCTTCTGCGGGTCGGTGAGCATCTCGTAGGCCTCCTTGGCCTCCTTGAACTTCTCCTCCGACGCCTTGGCCCCGTCGCCCTGGTTGCGGTCGGGGTGGTGCTTCATCGCCAGCTTGCGATAGGCCTTCTTGATGTCGTCCTCGCTGGCGTTCTTGGCCACGCCCAGGACTTCGTAGTAATCACGCTTGCTCATGTCGCTCGCTCACTTCTTGCCTTCGATTTCTTTCTCGATCCGCGGGTCCGGGATGAACCAGGCCAGCGCCACGCCTACGTACAACGCGCCCGAGATGGCGACGTGCACGAAAGCCAGGGGGATGGCCGCCAGGTAGGCCAGCAGCGATCCCCACTCCTTCAGGTTCTGCCGCACCGCCCGCTCCAGCAGCTTGTTGCCCGGCACCCGCACGAACACCGCCTGCAGGATGGTGTACGCGATGGCGCACATGGCCAGGTCCACGCCGTACACCGCCATCGGCAGCGGCGCGAAGTGGTTCTCGCCCACCCAGCCCGTGGCGAACGGCATCAGCGACAGCCAGAACAGGAAGTGCAGGTTGGCCCACATCACGGGGCCGGTGATGGCCTGCGCCGCGTGCAGCATGTGGTGGTGGTTGTTCCAGTAGATGCCCACGTTGGCGAAGCTCAGCACGTAGCTGAGCAGCACCGGCCACAGCGGCGCGAGGTCGGCCCATCGCGCGCCGTGCGGCACCTTCATCTCCAGCACCATGACGGTGATGATGATGGCGATGACGCCGTCGCTGAAGGCCTCCAGCCGCGTGGTCTTCATGCTCGATCCGGTCCCGTTCCTCTTTGGGCCCGCGGGCCCGCCCCTCAAGCGACAAGGCCGGCGCGTGGCGAGGGCACCCGCCAGGGGTGCCTCGCCGTCGCGCCGGCCGCGGCCGGGCCCGGTGGCGGGCCGGCCGATGGGGTCGTCAGCCCTTTTTCACTTCCTTGAAATCGGCGTCGACGACGTTGTCGTCGGCCGGGCGCTGCTCGCCCCCGGCGCCGCCACCGGCCGCCTGCGCGTGCGCTTCCTCGGCACCCGCGCCGGCTGCGGCCTGCTGGTCGGCGTACATCTTCTCGCCCAGCTTCTGGCTGGCGGTCATCAGGGCCTCGGTCTTCGCCTCGATGATGGACTTGTCATCTTCCTTCAGCGAGTCCTCGACGTCCTTCAGGGCCGCCTCGATCTTCTCCTTCTCGCCGGCGTCCAGCTTGTCGCCGTGCTCGGAGAGGCTCTTGCGCACCGAGTGCATCATGGAGTCGGCCTGGTTGCGCGCCTGCACGAGTTCCAGCTTCTTCTGGTCCTCGGCGGCGTTCAGCTCGGCGTCCTTCACCATCTTCTCGATCTCGGCCTCGGACAGGCCCGAGTTCGCCTTGATGGTGATCTTGTTCTCCTTGCCGGTGGCCTTGTCCTTGGCGCCCACGTGCAGGATGCCGTTGGCGTCGATGTCGAACGTGACCTCGATCTGCGGCAGGCCGCGCGGCGACGGCGGGATGCCCTCGAGGTTGAACTCGCCCAGGCTCTTGTTGCCCGAGGCCATCTCGCGCTCGCCCTGGTAGACCTTGATCGTGACGGCCGGCTGGTTGTCGTCGGCCGTGGAGAACACCTGGCTGAACTTGGTCGGGATCGTGGTGTTCTTCTTGATCATCTTGGTCATCACGCCGCCGAGCGTCTCGATGCCGAGCGACAGCGGGGTG
>FTBV01002616.1_pt1 | contig 11526 bp, 4 predicted proteins | sample 1639281 | NCBI WGS metagenome assembly FTBV01 (sample SAMEA3914864, study PRJEB12502) | metagenome | biome: forest; material: soil | place: USA | collected 2012-03-12 | depth 0.3 m | reverse complement strand
GTCGAAGACGCCCAGCGCATCATCGATGCCCAGGCCTGCGCCGCCGCCGTGCTCAAGCCGCCGCCGCACGCCGGCGAGGCGCCGCTCGAGGACCAGGTGCGGATCGCCTTCGACGGCGACGCCGTGCTGTTCGACGATTCCAGTGAGCTGGTCTACAAGACCGAAGGCCTGGGCCGCTTCCACACGGTCGAGGACGAAAAGCAGAACGAGCCGATGAACGACGGGCCCTATGCGATCCTGCTGCGCAAGCTGGCCAGGCTGCAGGATCGCCTGCCCTTCGGCGCGGATGCGTCCCCGGTGCGCATCGCCATCGTCACCGCGCGCAGCGCGCCGGCCGAGATGCGGGTCATCAATACCCTGCGCCACTGGGGGGTCTACGTGAACGAGATCTTCTTCCTGGGCGGCGTGCCGAAGTCGAAAGTGGTGAAGGCCTTCCGCGCCCACATCTTCTTCGACGACCAGGACCTGCACCTCGATCCCGCCGCCAAGCACGTGCCCTCCGGACGCGTGCCCTACCGCTCGGACTCGCCGCTGTTTTCGCCGCTGGCCGGCCTTGAGTTGGCCGACGAGCCGCCGCTGCTGGTCGAAAAGCTCGAGACCAGCTGAGCATCGCCGCGCACCTCGAAACGGGCGCTCGACAAGCTGCGCCCGTCCCGCCCCACCAGCTTCAGTTCATGCTTGCCCGGCACCGGCGCCCAGCCCGCTTCCAGCTCCGCCGCGCCTACTTCCTTACCGTCCAGCATCCAGGCCAGGCCAGCCTCGCCCTGGGCCTGGAAGCGCACCCGCTGCAGGCGTTCGGGGATGTCGGGATCGAGCGCGATCAGGCTGGAATCGGCCGGATACACGATCTTCGGCTGGCGCTGCGAGGGCGCCAGCAGCTCCACCGATGCGGTCTCGGTGCCGCGCACGAACCACTCGCTGCGCGGCGCTTCCACCGCGGGCGTGAAGGCGACCGCCTGCTTCACCACGCCTGAAGGCGGCACCGGCGCGCGGCTTGGCCGGTCGCGGTGCAGGTAGTCCACCACATCGCGCCACACGGGCGCCGCGCCGGAGACGCCGGAGACGTCCCACATCGGGCTGCCGTCGAAATTGCCGACCCAGACCCCCACCGTATAGCGGTCGGTGAAACCGACGCACCAGTTGTCGCGCATGTCCTTGCTGGTGCCGGTCTTCACCGCGCTCCAGAAGCTGGTGGCGAGTTCGTTGCGCAGGCCGAAGGTGACGCTGCGCGCGCCGCGGTCGGACAGGATGTCAGCGACGATGAAGGCGCCGCGTTCGTCGAGCACGCGGCGCTTCTTCTCCGGTGCGCGCGCCCTGAGCGTGACGCTGCCCTGCAGGCCGCCGTTGGCCAGCGTGCGGTAGGCGTTGCCGAGGTCCAGCAGGCTGACGTCGGCGGAGCCCAGCGCCAGCGAATAACCGTAGAAATCGGCCGCCTCTGTCAGGCTGGAGATGCCGACTTCGCGCAGCCGTTCATGGAAGCGCTCCAGTCCCGTCAGCATCAGGGTGCGCACCGCCGGGATGTTCAGCGAGCCGGCCAGGCTGGTGCGCACGCTCGCCACCTCGTGGTAGCGGCGGTCGTAGTTCTGCGGCACATACAGGCCGCCGACGGTCGGTATGTCGACCGGGGTGTCGTCCAGCAGCGAAGCGGCATGCAGCACGCCGCGTTCAATCGCCAGCTCGTACAAGAAGGGTTTCAGGGTCGACCCGGCCTGGCGCAGCGCGGCCACGCCGTCGACTTCCTTGCTGCCCGTGTTGGCGACATAGGCGAGGATCTCGCCGCTGGCATTGTCCAGCACGAGCACGGCGCCGTCGCCGACGTTGCGCTCGGCCAGTTCGGCCAGGTGGCGGCGCAGGGTCGCGGCGGCGAAGCGCTGCAGCTTCGCATCCAGGGTGCTGCGGACCGCGCGCTGGCCGCTGCCGCCGTCCAGCAGCTGGCGCGCCACCTGGGCCGGCGGCTGCTGGAAGGCCGCGCCGGGGCGGCTCAGGGCCACCTCGGCCTGCCATTCGATGGTGGCGCAGTTCGACGCCGCCTTGAGCTCCGCGGCCAGCGCGCAGGCACGGCGCGCGACCTCATGGCCGGGGGCGCCCGGCGCGCGCAGCAGGCTGGCCAGGATCGCCGATTCGCCGATGTCCAGGCTGTTTGCTGCCTTACCGAACAGGCCGTGCGAGGCCGCGCCGACGCCCTGCAGCTCGCCGCGAAAGCTCGCCAGGTTCAGGTAGGCCTCCAGGATCTGCTGCTTGCTCCAGCCGGCCTCCAGCTCGCGCGCGGCGAGGGCCTGGTCCCACTTCTGGCTCCAGCTGCGGCCGGCCGCGCGCGCCGCCAGTCCCGGGTCGAGCAGGCCGGCCAGCTGCATCGTGATGGTGGAGGCCCCGCGCAGGCGCGACGGGCCGCCGCGCCCGACCCGCAGCAGGTTGTCCCAGGCCGCCTGGCCGACCGCCTTGAAGTCGATGCCGCCATGTTCCATGAAACGCTGGTCCTCGGCCTGCATCACAGCGCGGCCCAGGCTGGGCGAGATGTCGGCCAGCGCCACCCAGGGCTGGCGGCGCGCCGCCATGTCGATGCGCACGCTCTCCAGCGGCTCGCCGTGGCGGTCGAGCAGCTGGGCGTCCGAGGGCTTCCATGCCGCCTTCACCTGTTCCGGCGTCGGCACCGCGGCCGCAGCCGGTACGGCGATCGCCACGGCCAGGATCAAGGCGCGCATCACGGCCCCACCACCACCCCGGCATTCGGCAGTTCGCCGAACATCTCGGGGTTGTACAGGGCCTCGACCCGCGTGACCGGCATCGCGAAGCGGCCCTCGTTATTCAGGCGCACCGTGTACTCGACGCTGAAGCTGCCCTTGGGGACGAACTCGTAGTAGGAACGGAAGGCCGCCTGGGTGCGCTCCTGGAAGGCCGGGAAGACCCAGCCGCGGAAGCGCTCGCCGGAGGTGGCGATCTGGCTGTCGCGGCCGAGTCCCGTGCCGAGGATGCTGGCGCCGGCCGGGATCGGATCGTCGACCACCACCCAGGTCATGTCGGCCTGGGCCTCGACCTCGATCCGCACGCGGTAGACGTCGCCGCGCGACCACTGTCCTTTTGTCTTCTGCTCCACCGGCGTGACGCTGCGCACGATCCGGTAGCCCGAGGACAGCGGCGCCTTCAGCGGCACCGCGGCCAGGCTGCGCACGGTCGCCCAGGGCTTGCCGCTGCCGAGCTGGCGCAGCTTCAGGGTCGACTGTCCTTCGGGCCAGGCCTGCAGCACCGTCGACGGCACCGTGCCGGTCCAGGAAGCGGCGCCCAGGGTCAGCTGCGCATTGCCGCTCACCGGCTCGGCCTCGTATTTGCGCGAGAAGGCGTCCAGCGCCACCACGCCCCAGGCGTTGGCGGTGGTCGTGTTCCAGCGTCCCTGCTTCTGGCGGCCCAGCGCGCCGCGCGCCAGACGGCCGATGTCGGCCTGCCAGAAGGGGTCGCCGGTGGCGGCCAGCAGCAGGCGGTTGGCGTTGACGTCGGCGGAGGCCATCAGCCACCACCAGTCGTCGCGGCGCTCGGTCGAGAAGCCGAGGGTCGTGCCCTGCAGGTTCAGGCGCGCGCGCAGGACCTGGCGCGCCTGCGCGAGCTGCTGCTCGCGCTGCGGCAGCTCGCGGGTGCGGCTGAGCACCTGGTACCAGTCCAGCACGGCGGAGGTCGGCCACTGATTCGGCTCGACCGTGATCGATTCCAGCATCGCCGGCTTCACCAGCCCGCTCCTCGACAAGGCTTCCAGCGCGGCCAGCTTGCGCACCGTGAGTTCGCCGCTGGCCAGGTAGGGTGGGCGGGCGATCCTGCCGTCGACGAAGGCAGCGAGTCCCGCTTCCATGCGCTGCTTCAGGTCTTCGGGAATCTGGTAGCCGGCGCCGGCTTCGGCGGTCAGGGACAGCACATAGGCCGTCAGGGTGTCGCTGCCCTGGTCCATCGGCGCGAAATACTTGACCAGGCCGTCCGCATCCAGGTGGGCCGGCAGGGTCGCCACCGTGGCTTCCCACATGGCCTTGTCGCGCAGCGCCACCGAGCGCGAGGTGCGCTGCTCGAAGCAGGTGTAGGGATAGGCGCGCATGTAGTCGCGCACGCCCGGCAGGTCGCCGCCCAGGCGCGCGCTCAGCATGGTCTCGACGCCGCCGCGGCCCGGCAGCGCGTCCGCCGGGCGCTGCACCGGCAGGGTCTTCTCGCCGTCGAGCTGGAGCAGGGTCGCCTGCAGGGTGCGCACCGGCACCGCCACGCCCACCTGCTGGCGGATGCGGATGCGATCCTGGGCGCCTTCCCCGGCGTTGGCTTCGACCTCCCACTGCAAGCTATTGACACCGGCTGGCACCTGATAGGTCCAGCCCAGCTCGCGCGCCTCGCCCGGCGCCAGCGTCACGCTCACCGGCGCCAGCGGCTGGCCCTTGCCCGCATCCGCGCTCACGCTCGCCCCCAGGCGCACCGTCAGCTCGCGCTGCGAGGCATTGCGCACCGTGAAGCCGGCGCGGAAGCTGTCGCCCTCGCGCACGCCGGTGGGGAGCCCCGACAGCAGCATCAGGTCCTGGGTGGTGCGGATGTCGGCCGAGCCGGTGCCGAACAGGCCCGCCCCGCCGCTGGCCACGGCGACGATGCGGAAGCTGCCCAGGGTGTCGTTGAGCGGCACCTGCACGCTCGCTTCGCCGTTGGCGTCGACCACCACCTTGCCCTTCCACAGCAGCAGGGTCTCGAACAGTTCGCGGGTCGCGCTGCGCCCCCCGCCGCCGCCATGCGGGAAGGCCTTGCGGCCGAAGTGGCGCTTGCCGATCACCTGCATCTGCGCGGTCGCGGTCTCGACCTGCAGGTTCCGCTCGCGCATCATGGTCTCCAGCAGGTTCCAGCTGGTGTTCGGCATCAGCTCCAGCAGGCCGGCGTCGACCGCCGCCAGCGCCACCTCGGTCCCGGCCGGCAGCCTGCCGCCGCCGGGCGCCTCGACCTTCAGCGTCACCTTCGCCTGCTCGCGCACCTTGTAGACGCTGCGCTCCGGCCTCACCCTCACCTTCAGCTCGTGCGCGGCCCAGCCGACGCGCAGCGGCGCGTAACCGAGCTTGTAGGCCGGCTTGCCGAGATCGACGAGGGCGGTCGGCTGCACGCCGCCCACTCTTCCGCGCACCACCAGGGCCGACACGAAGACATTCGGCGCATAGCCGTCCTTAATGGGGATGCTGACCGACTGGTCGCGGCCGGACAGCTGGCGCACATAGGCGTCGAGGATGCCTTCGCGCTCCACCGTCACCAGCACGCTGGCCTTGCGGAAGGGGCTGCGCACCTGCAGGGTCGCGGTCTCGCCGGGTTCGTAGCGCTTCTTCGACGGCAGCAGGTCGATACGGTCATGGTCGCCGGCGGCAAACCACTGTTCCTCGACGCCGCCGATCCAGATCTCGCGCCGGGTGGCGGCCACCCGTCCCTGCGGGTCGGTGGCGCGGGCGCGCAGGATCAGGTCGCCCTCCGCCGGCGCGGGAACCTCACAGGCCAGCAGGCCCTGGGCATCGCTCACGCCGCCGCAGGCCTCGCTCAGGCGTTTGATCTCGCTGCTGTGCTCATAGGCGTAGAAACCGCCGACCAGGCGCCGGCGGTGCGAGGTGGTCCGGCGCACGAAGAAGTCGACGCCCACCGCCACGCCCGGCACCGGCTTGCCGGCCGCATCCAGCACCACGGCCTGGAACTTGACCGCATCCCTGGTCTGCATCCAGCCGTTCGGCCTGATGCCGACCACCCAGGCCGAGGGCCACAGCGGCACCCGCGCCGCCACCGTCGAGGTCTCGCCGTTCGGGTCCTGGAAGGACAGTTCGGCCAGCAGGCTTTTCGGCTTGTCGAGCGGCGGCAGCCTGTCCACCGCGATGCGCGCGCCGCCGGCGCGGTCCAGGGTCAGCGACTGGGTACGCGCCGCTTCGAGCTGGCCGCCATCCTCCCTGCTGCCTTCCTCGCTGCCGGCATCTTCCTCGTCCTCGTCGCCGCCGCCCATCGCCACCACGCCTTCCTTGACGTCGCCCAGTCCCAGGCTGAATTCCTCGTAGCCCGGGAACTGCACGCCGGTGTCCTGCACCACGCTGCGCAGCTTGACCGGGGCCTGGGCCGCCGGGCCGCCGGACAGATAGCTCACCTGGGCATCGAAGGTGACGGCGTTCGGCGCCACCTGGGCCTGGTCCGGCGCTTTCAGGACCGCCTTCATGGTCGGCACGCGGAACTGCTCGACGCGGAAGGTGCCCGACACCTGGCCGCCGACCAGCACTTCGTACACGCCCAGCTTGGCGTCCTGCGGGATCTTCCACTCGCCCTGGGCCGCGCCGCCGGCATCCCAGTCGAGCGCGAATCCGGTCTTCTCGCCGCTGCCCTGGTGGACGATGAAGCCGCGGGCCGGGCGCGCGGTCTTGTCGACGCCGAGTTCCTGGGCGCGCCAGTCCTGGTTCGACGCCGGCGGCCTGTCGGTCACCTTGACCATGGCGAAGCCGGCGTTCGTGTGGCGGCGCAGGAAGTGCTTCATGTGCACGGTCTCGCCGGCGCGCAGCAAGCTGCGGTCGAAAACGGTGGCGGCGATGCGGCTGTCCTCGAAGCGGCTGCCGGTGGGCAGGTTGAAGCGCCAGTTCTCGATGCCCTCATGCCAGTCGGACAGCGTGAAGGTGAAGTCCTCGCCGCTGCGCGCGCTGACGAAGTAACCGTCCATGCCCTTGCAGCGCGATGCCGGCAGCTCCTTGCGGATGCGGGCGATGCCCTGCGCATCGCTGGTCCCGCTCCACAGCAGGCGCGCCGCGCAATCGCGTACCTCGACCCGGGCACCGGCCACCGGCCTGCCCTTGTCGAGCGAGGTCACCCACACCAGCGAGGACTGCGCGCCCAGCTTGAAATGGGCCGCCATGTTCGTGACCAGGGCGCTGCTGCGCACCCAGGCAGTGCGCCCTTTCGGATTCAGGGCCGCACCCAGGCGCGGGCTTTCCAGCTCCACCACATAAAAGCCCGGCTCGCGCAGCGGAATGCCGATGACCTCGAAGGCGCGCCGTCCATTCGGCTTGGGCAGGGTGAAGCGCTGCAGGGTATCCGCCTTGCCGGCAGCGCCGGCGAACACCGAGGTCTCGAGCTGCTTGCCGGAGGGCTGGTCCGGCGTCCAGCCGGCGCCCGGCCGGGACAGCTTGCGCAGCCAGGCGATGATGTCCTGCTCGCGGCCGCCCTTCAGCTGCAGGGTGGCGCCGCTGCCGTGCAGCTTGCCCGCCAGCTTCGGCTCGACATTGCGCACCGTGACCGGCAGCATGCGGTCCCCTTTCGCTTCCAGGATGCCGAAGGGCGCCGCGAACTTCACCAGCGGCGGCGCCTCGCCGGTGCGGACCGGCAGCGGGAAGCGCCCACGGTTCACCGGCGGCCGGCCGGCATCGTCCTTCAGGCCGTCGGGAAGGTGCAGGCTCAGGCGCGCCTGTTCCGGGAAGGGGCCTGGCAGGCTGACCACGCTCACCGTGCCGCCGCGCTCTTCCTCCTTGCCGAGCGCCGCCGGATGGCGCTTGCCGTTCGCCTCTTCCAGGTAGATGCCGCGCGCGTCGGCCACGGCGATCGGCGCGCTGAATTCCAGGCGCATCGGCAGGAAGGGAATGCACTGGGCGCGCGCGCTGACGCGGTCGCAGCGCAGCCTGGCGCTGAAGTCGGGCCGGGTCTTGTAGGCCAGCATGTGGTCGGCGCCGGTGGCGGCGCCGTTGGCGGCGGCGATGCCCTTGCCCCAGACCAGGGCCACCTTGGTATCGGCCGGCAGGGTGCGCTGGCACTGCAGCACCAGCAGGCGATCGAGCTTGCCCGCGCGTTCGTCGGCGCGCAGCCGGGCCGGCGTATACGGCTTGCCGGGATCCTGCCCGCCATCGGCATCGCCGCGCAGGGCGTTCTGGACCATCCAGCGGCTCGCCAGCAGCGCCTGTTCGCGCGCCTCGCCGCCCAGGATGCGCACGCCGATCTTCTCGGCGATGCCGTCGGCCTGGCACCAGGCGTGACTGCTGACGGACGGCGCCGTGGCCGGGGCCGACAGCGCCAGCACGAAGGCCTGGCGCTCGTCGATCGCGCCGTTGCCGTCGTAGGGGATGGCCTGCACGACGGCCGGTCCGCCGGTGGCCAGCACGAATTCGCGCCGCCCCGCCAGCGCCTGCCCTGCCAGGTCGCGCAGGTCGGCGCGCAGCTGGAAGCGGCAACGCACGGCGCCGGGCAGGTCGCGTTCGAAGTCGTAGGCCCAGGTGCGGTCGTCGACCCAGCGTCCCTTGCCGGGCACCGGGCAGTCGACCTCGAAAGGCGCCGGCGCGCGCAGGTCGCCGAAGGGCACCATGGGGACGGAAAAGCGCGCCGTGGCCTGGCGCACCTGGCTGACCGTGCCTTCCGGCGAGAACATCTCGATGGCGGGCGGCGCCGTCTGCGCCAGCGCGGCGCTGGCAGGCCACCAGCACAGCAAACCCAGGTACAGCCCCCTCAGCAAGCTCACGCCGCGCATCTTTTTCCTCCTGTTAGAAGCCAGCCGATCTTGCCATAAAGGCTAACCCTGTCAACAACATTTACAAGCATCAAAAAGAGAGTCCATGCACGCTATGCATGAATCGCTATAAAATGCGTCTGTTATATTTCCTGTACGCATATACGACGCACAGGCATCCTCCGGAACCACCATGCACATCCAACTGATCCTGAACCTGGCCATTGCCCTCGCCGTCTGCGCCCTGCTGTTCTTCATGCAGCAGCGCCATGTCTCCTTCACCAAGCGGGTGTTCACCGGCCTCGGACTCGGTATCGTGCTGGGCGCGGGCTTCCAGGCCGTGTACGGCCTCGGTTCGCCGGTCATCGCCGATACCGATGCCTGGCTCGACGTGCTCGGCACCGGCTACGTCAAGCTGCTGCAGATGATCATCATCCCGCTGATCATGGTCTCCATCATCCAGGCCATCCTGAAGCTGCGCGACGCCTCCTCGCTCGGCAAGATCAGCGCGCTGACCATCGGCACCCTGATGATCACCACCGCCATCGCCGCCGGCATCGGCATCCTGATGGCCAAACTGTTCGGCCTGTCCGCGGTCGGCCTGACCTCGAGCGCGGCCGAAGTCGCGCGCGGCGCCTACCTCGAAGGCAAGCTGGCCACCGCCCAGCAGCTCTCGGTGCCGAACACCATCCTCTCCTTCCTGCCGGAGAATCCCTTCCTCGACATGACCGGCGCGCGCAAGACCTCGACCATCGCCGTGGTGCTGTTCTCGATCTTCATCGGCGTCTCGGCGACCGGCATCGCGGGCAAGAAGCCGGACGTGTTCGAATCCTTCAGCCACTTCGTGCACGTCGCCCACGTGATCGTGATGCGCATGGTGACCCTGGTGCTGCGCCTGACGCCCTTCGGCGTGTTCGCCCTGATCACCCAGGTACTGGCCAGCTCCAGCCTGCAGGACATCCTCAACCTGATCGGCTTCGTGATGGCCTCGTACAGCGCGCTGATCCTGATGTTCTGCGTGCACCTGCTGATCGTCAGCGGGGTCGGCCTGAATCCGGCGCGCTACGTGAAGAAGATCTTCCCGGTGCTGGCCTTCGCCTTCACCTCGCGCACCTCGGCCGGCAGCATCCCGATGAGCGTGCAGACCCAGACCGCGCGCCTCGGCACGCCCGAGGGCATCGCCAACTTCGCCGCCTCCTTCGGCTCGATGATGGGCCAGAACGGCTGCGCCGGCATCTACCCGGCCATGCTGGCGGTGATGATCGCGCCGACCGTCGGCATCGATCCGTTCACGAGCGCTTTTCTCCTGCCGCTGATCGGCATCGTCACCATCGGCTCGGTCGGCGTGGCCGGGGTCGGCGGCGGCGCCACCTTCGCCGCGCTGATCGTGCTGTCGGCGATGAACCTGCCGGTGGCGCTGGCCGGCCTGCTGATCTCGATCGAGCCGCTGATCGACATGGGCCGCACCGCCCTCAACGTGAGCGGCTCCATCACGGCCGGCACCCTGGCCAGCCGCGTGCTCGGCCAGACCGACATGCGCGTCTTCAACAGCGACGCCGCGGTCAACCTCGACGGCGACGAACAGGTCGCCTGACCGCCTCCACCGCGCGCCGGCCGGCCGCCGGCGCGCGCGACCCCGGCTTTCCCGAAACAAGAACGTTTTCCTGGCGTGCACTTGTCGACAGTAAACCTGCTATCGACAGGCCTTCGTACGTGACGTTTTCGGGCGGAATCGTGCGCGAAGGTCCCGACGAATCCGTCTATGATGCCCACATGTCAAAATCACAAATAGGTTGGTGATGGACCAAAAGTGGCCTCAGGAAATCTGGCTGGTCAGGCACGGGCAGAGCGCGGGCAACGTCGCGCGCGATGCCGCCGAAGCCGCGGCCGGATTGCACATCGATATCGCCGAGCGCGATGTCGACGTGCCGCTCTCCGAACTCGGCCGGCAGCAGTCGGAAGCGCTGGGCGCCTGGTTCGCGGCCCTGTCCCCGCACGAGCAGCCCAGCGTCGTGCTGCACTCGCCCTATGTGCGCGCGGTGCAGACGGCCGCCATCCTGATGCAGCGCCTGAACCGCGACGAGCTGCTCGCGGTGCACGCCGACGAACGCCTGCGCGAAAAGGAATTCGGCATCCTCGACCGCCTGACCGTGCTCGGCATCAAGGAGCAATATCCCGACCTTTACGAACAGCGCCGCCACGTCGGCAAGTTCTATTTCCGTCCGCCCGGCGGCGAGAGCTGGTGCGACGTCATCCTGCGTCTGCGCAGCGTGCTCGACACCCTCACCCGCGAATACTGCCGCGAGCGCGTGCTGATCGTCGGCCACCAGGTCATCGTCAACTGCTTCCGCTACCTGCTGGAACGCATGGACGAGGCCACCATCCTCGAACAGGACCGCGCCGGCGACGTGCCGAACTGCTCGGTCACCTCCTATTCCTTCGACCCGTCGCTGGGCAAGCGTGGCAAGCTCGCCGTGCGGCTGGTCAATTTTGTCGCGCCGCTCGAAGCTACCGGAACCCCCGTCACCACCGGCAAGGATGTGCCGGCGGCGGCCAAGGCTTGAGGCGACCTCCATCATGACGCTGCACACCCATGCCCGGCCGCGCGACCTCGATCCAACCCTGTTGCGCAGCTGGCCGCTGCCGATCCCGTCTTCCGATGCCGACAAGGAGGAGCGCGGCCACGTGCTGATCCTCGGCGGCTCGCGCGAGATGCCGGGCGCCGTCATCCTTGCCGCCGTCGCCGCCCTGCGCGCCGGCGCCGGCAAGCTGACGGTCGCCACCGGCAACAGCGTGGCCCAGCTGGTCGCGCTGGCGATTCCCGAATCCCGCGTGCTGGGCCTGGCCGAGAACGAAGCCGGCGGCTTCACGGTCGAAGCCGTGGCCGCCCTCGATCCGCTGGCCGACCGCATCAACGCCATCCTGATCGGTCCCGGCATGCAGGACGAGGCCGCCACCGCGCGCCTGGTGCACGCCCTGCTGCCGCGCCTGCAAGGCACGAAAACCAGCGTCATCCTCGACGCCGAGGCGATGGGCGCGATCCTGCATCCACCGTCCGGCGTCAACCCGCCTTTCCG
>FTBV01000157.1_pt1 | contig 11613 bp, 9 predicted proteins | sample 1639281 | NCBI WGS metagenome assembly FTBV01 (sample SAMEA3914864, study PRJEB12502) | metagenome | biome: forest; material: soil | place: USA | collected 2012-03-12 | depth 0.3 m | reverse complement strand
GGCGGAAGGGGGCCTGGCCCCCCGGATCGTTCAAGGAATGGCGCCTTCGGGCGCCATTTTTGTTCTCAGACGAAAGCTGGTAGCAAAGAAACTTTCGGTAATCTTTACACTTTTCCTTATCGTCACAATCAATGTTCAGTTAAGTCATTGATTTTAAAGAATTCATTTGAGCTGGAATGTATTTTGCTGTGACTAAGAGTTGCATTACTTGGGTGTCCGTATACAAGCGAAGTAACTTCTGGGGAGCAAATGATGAAATCTAAGGTTCTGAAAATCGCATTGGCAACAGCTGTTCTGACAGGCGCCGCGCCGGCGTTCGCAAACTTGGTCTATCAAACGGGAACGCAACAGACCGGCACCGGCCTAGGGGCGGTATCGACGGTGGTGACGGTCCAGGACAATGGCAAGGGGAACAATCAGAACGGCACCGAATCCGGCTGCGTGGCCTACAACAGCGCCGATCCGAACAAACCGCATGAAACCTGCCCGACGGCCGCTCAATTGGGTGGGCCCGCGCTGGAGGGCGGCGACAACACGGCCGGCAGCGCCGGTAACAATACCTATTTCCTCAACACTATCACCGGCCTCACCAGCGCGGGCCAGCTCGGCTTCGTCGTGAACATCAGCGAGGGTGGACCGGGCAACACGGCCACGCTGACCGACCTCTTCCTGAGCCTGTACAACACCACGAGCGGCATGACCAGCTACTACCGGTACACCGGCCCCAACCTGGTGCTCGGCGACTCGGGCGGTATCGGCCAGTCCGGCATGCATCGCTTCGTCCTGGACGATGCCCAGGCTGCCGCCGCGGCGGCATTCTGCCCGACCCTGTCCAACTGCGTGGTCGGCGGCGGCATCCAGTTCGCGAACGGCACCACCGAAGCGACGCCGGAGACCGTGTACGTCGGCGCCTTCACCCGTGTGCCTGGCAATCCGGGCGGCGGCGAGGTGCCGGAGCCGGGTTCGCTGGCCCTGCTGGGCGTCGGCGCGATGGCCTTCGGCGCGATGCGCCGCCGCTTGAGCGCAAAGAAGTAAGCCAGGCGGACCAGGGCCCGGACGACCGCTTCGGCAGCAGCTGAAGCGGCGTCCGGGCCGTCCGCCCATCCATCACATATCCCACATCACCCGGGCTGGCGGTACTGGCGCCTGGCGTCGCGAATCGCTTCGTGATGCCGGTTGGCCCAGTCGACCAGGCCGCGCATCGGCACCATGAAGGAACGCCCGAGCGGCGTGAGTTCATATTCGACCCTCGGTGGCACTTCCGGATACACGGTCCGCAGCACGAAGCCGTCCTCCTCCAGGCGCTTGAGCGTGGTCGACAGCATCTGCTTCGACACGTCGCCGATCGCGCGCATCAGCTCATTGAAGCGCAGGGTGCCGCCGTCGAGGGAATGCAGGACCAGCAGGGTCCACTGGTCGCCGATGCGGTCGAGGATGTCGCGGATCGGGCAGCCGTCCGCAGTGTCCGCGTCCAGGCAGGGATGAGAAATCAATGTGTTGCGCATGGGAATGGGTCCGGCATGGTCAGGCCGCAATGACCAGATCACGCCGCCGTGACTTCTTGTAAAGGACGACAGCCTAGCATAGGATGGCGTATCGGTCTAATTTCCAGACCGTCCTTTTGAAGAATGCACGGAGAATTTTGTATGGCTCGTATTGCCCTCATCGGCGCCACCGGCAACGTCGGTTCGCGCCTGCTCGACGAACTCGTTTCACGCGGCCACCAGGTCACCGCCATCGGCCGCGATCCCGCCAAGGTGGCGGCGCGCCCGGGCGTCAGCGCCGCGCGCGCGGACATCCATGACGAAGCCGGCCTCGCCGCCGTACTGCGCGGACACGACGCCGTGATCAGCGCGGTGCGCTTCCTGGACAGCGACCCCGAAGTCCTGCTGGCCGCGGTGCGCAGCGCCGGCGTGCCGCGCTACCTGGTGGTGGGCGGCGCCGCGAGCCTGCTGGTGGCACCAGGCAAACGCCTGCTCGACCAGCCCGACTTTCCGGAGGCCTACAAGGCCGAGGCGACGCGCGGCGCCGCTTTCCTCGACGCCCTGCGTCAAGTGCAGGACCTGGACTGGACCTTCCTGTCGCCGTCGGCGATGTTCGTGCCCGGCGAGCGCACCGGCCGCTTCCGGCTCGGCAAGGACGAACTGCTGACGGGCGAAAAAGGCAGCTCGATCTCGTACGAGGATTTCGCCGTCGCGATGGTCGACGAACTCGAGAAACCAGCGCATTCGCGCCAGCGCTTCACGGTCGGCTACTGAAGGCGCAGCGCCAGCCGCAGCTGCAGCAGCAAATAGTCGACGTCGGCGGCGCCGGTGTAGCGGCCCAGGGTGATCCGCATCGCGCCGCGGGCCAGGGCCTCGCTCAGGCCGAGCGCGCGCAGGACGTAGGAGGGCGCGGCGTTGGCCGAGTTGCAGGCGGAACCGGCCGACACCGCGATGCCCGGCAGCTTGTCGGCCAGGGCGTCGGTCCCGGCGCCGCTGAAGCTGACGTTCAGGTTGTGCGGAATGCGGTGCTGCATATCGCCGTTGAAGCGCAGGCCGGGCAGGGCGGCGAGCCCGCTGCGCAGGCGCTCGCGCAAGGCGCCGATGCGCGCCGATTCGCCCGCCATCTCCAGGCGCGCCAGTTCGAAGGCCTCGCCCATGCCCACGATCTGGTGGCTGGGCAGGGTGCCGGAACGCAGGCCCTTCTCGTGCCCGCCGCCATCCATCTGCGCCTCCAGCCGCACCCGCGGATCGCTGCGCACGTAGAGGGCGCCGATGCCCTTGGGACCGTAGACCTTGTGGGCGCTCAGCGACAGCAGGTCGATCTGCAGGCGGTCGACGTCGATCGCCACCTTGCCGGCCGCCTGCGCCGCGTCCACGTGCAGCAGGACGCCGCGGGCGCGGCAGATGCGTCCCAGTTCGCCGATCGGCTGGATGACGCCGATCTCGTTATTGACCATCATGACCGAGGCCAGGATGGTGTCCGGCCGCAGCGCCGCCTCGAAGGCGGCCGGGTCGAGCAGGCCGTTCGGCTGCGGCTGCAGGTAAGTGACTTCGTAGCCTTCGCTCTCCAGCCGGCGCATGGTGTCCAGCACGGCCTTGTGCTCGGTGCTCACCGTGACCAAGTGCCTTCCTTTCGCGCGGTTCGCGTGGGCCGCGCCTTTCAGGGCCAGGTTATTCGATTCGGTGGCGCCGGAGGTCCAGACGATGTCGCCGGCGGCCGCGCCGATCAGGGCCGCGACCTGGGCGCGCGCCCGCTGCACCGCCGAAGCGGCCTCGATGCCGAAAGCGTGGGAGCTGCTGGCCGGGTTGCCGAATTTTTCGGTCATGTAGACCAGCATTTTCTGCGCGACGCGCGGATCGACGGGCGTGGTCGCCGCATAGTCCAGGTAGACGGGAAGCGCCGCCGGCGCCGGAAGGTCGGCGGCGCTGCGACAGGATGCCGCCGCGCGGCTGGGCGTGAGTGTGTCGGTCATGGCGGTATGATTCAATGATGGGAAAGCTCACCTTAACCGCGTCCGCGACGAAAGCAAACGACCGATTATGAAGATCGATATCGGATTTTCGACGGTGCCCGGCGATGGTGTGCTGATATAATATTTGCCATACTGCAAGCCCATCCCATGAGCGCCCTTTTCGACCACGAGAACATCGAACAGCTGCACGACAGTCCCCGCTCGCTGGTCTATCGTGCCCGCGCGAGGGACGGCACTGCCCTCATCGTCAAGCAGCCCAACCAGCAGTTCCCGTCCTTCCAGCTGCTGGCGCAGTTCAAGCGCGAGTACGCCATCGCGCGCCGCTGCCGCCATCCGGGCGTGGTGCTGCCGCTCGCGCTGGAGCTGCATGGCGGCCGCTGGACCATGATCCAGGAAGACGCCGGCGGCCTCGCCCTCGACAAGTTCCTGCGCACCCAGCCGCAGGGCATCCTGGCGCTGGACGACTTCTTCGAGATCGCGCTGCAGCTGTGCGCCGCGCTGGAAGCGGTCCATCGCCAGGGCGTGATCCACAAGGACATCAATCCCTCCAACCTGGTGTGGAATGCCGAACGGCGCCTGTTGCAGCTGATCGATTTCGGCATCGCCTGCGAGCTGCCGCAGGAAAGCCAGGGCATCGTCCATCCGCATGCGCTGGAAGGCACGCTGCGCTACATGGCGCCGGAGCAGACCGGGCGCATGAACCGGCGGGTCGACTACCGCGCCGACTTCTATGCGCTCGGCGCCACCTTCCATGAACTGCTGGCCGGCCAGCCGCCCTTCGATGCGCGCGACGGCATGGAGCTGGTGCATTGCCACATCGCGCGCAGCCCGGACTGGCTGAACCCGGCGCTGGCAGGCCTGCCGGGCGCGCTGCTGGCGATCGTCCAGCGCCTGCTGGAAAAGAACGCCGACCAGCGCTACCAGAGCGTGGAAGGACTGCGCCGCGACCTCGAAGCCTGCCGCGCGGGGCAGGCGGCACCGGCGCTGCCGCTCCGGCTGTCCCATGACAACGGCCGCTTCATGGTGCCGCAGACCCTGCATGGGCGCGAGAAGGCGATCGCGGCGCTGCTGGCGGCCTTCGAGCGCAGCGCCGAAGGGGGCAGCGAGATGCTGCTGGTGGCCGGCTATTCCGGCATCGGCAAGTCGGCGGTGGTGAACGAAGTGCAGAAGCCGATCGTCGCCCGGCGCGGCTGCTTCCTGGCCGGTAAATTCGACCAGTTCCAGCGCGACCTGCCCTACGCCTCGCTGATCCAGGCCTTCCAGGGACTGGTGCGCCAGCTGCTCGCCGAGCCCCAGGACGTGCTGCGGCAATGGGCGGACAAGCTGCGCGAGGCCCTGGGCAGCGGCCTTGGCGTGATGGTCGAACTGATCCCCCAGCTGGCGCTGATCGCCGGTCCGGTCGACGCGGCGCCCCTGCTGGCGCCGGAACAGGCCCAGCTCCGCCTGAGCCGGGTGTTCCCGCGCTTTGCCCAGGTATTCGCCGATGCCGGGCATCCGCTGGTGCTCTTCCTCGACGACCTGCAATGGGCCGACGCGCCGACGCTGAGGATGATCGAGCTGTTCATGCGCTCGCGTCACCTGCTGGTCATCGGCGCCTACCGCGACAACGAAGTCGAGGCCACCCGTCCGCTGATCGGGCTGCGCGACAAGCTGCTCGCGGAGGGCCTCGGGGTATCGACCCTGGTGCTGGGTCCCCTGACCGAGCAGCAGGTGGCGCGCATTGTCTCGGCCACGGTGCGCGCGCCGCTCGCCGACTGCGCGCCGCTCAGCCGGCTGTGCTTCCGCAAAACCGCCGGCAATCCCTTCTTCCTCAACCAGTTCCTGGCCTCGATCCATGAGGCCGGCCACCTGCGCTACCGCGCCGCCGACGATTGCTGGGACTGGGACCTGGCCGCGATCGAGCAGGCCGAGTACACCGACAACGTGATCGATCTGCTGCTCGACAAGATCCGCCGCCTGCCGTCGGCCACCCGGCACCTGTTGCAGCTGGCCGCCTCGATCGGCAACCGCTTCACGCTCGACACGCTCGCCCTGGTGGTCGAACGCGCCGCCTGGCGCACGCAAAAGGACCTGTGGCCGGCGCTCGACGCCGGGCTGATCCAGCCGCTCGACGAGCGCTACAAATACCTCGATGCCGATGCCGGCCCCGCGGCCGGCGACGGCAGCGGCATCGGCTACCGCTTCCTGCACGATCGCGTGCAGCAGGCGGCCTACCAGGTGCTCGACGCCGGCGCGCGCGGCGCCAACCACCTGCGCATCGGCCGCCTGCTGCTGCGGGACACGGCGCCCGGGGAGCAGGACGGCAAGCTGTTCGAGATCGTCGAGCAGCTCAACGCCGGCCGCGGCTTGATGCCGGATGCCGCCGAGCGCCTGCAGCTGGCCGGGCTGAACCTGCGTGCCGGCGCCAGGGCGCGCCGTTCCGCCGCCTTCCAGGCCACCCTGGAGCACATGCGCATCGGCCTCGAGTTGCTGCCGGCGGAGGCCTGGCGGGACCACGCCGGCCTCTGGCTCGAGCTCCAACTGGGCGCCGCCGAAGCCAATTACCTGTGCGGCCGCTTCGACGCCGCCGAGGCGATCTACCCGCAGGTGCGCGCGCACAGCAGGACGCCGCTCGAACAGGTGCGCTGCATCGCCGTCCAGGCCCACCAGTACCAACTGCAGGGCCGCCTGCCGGACGCCATCGCCGTGCTGCGCGAAGGCCTGGCGCTGCTGGGCGTCGACGTTCCTCACGATGCCGAACGGCTGAAGGAGCGCACCGACGAACTCCTGGCCGACATCGGGCGGCTGTATGACGCACGCGATCCCGAGGATCTGCTGGCGGCCCACGAGATGGCAGATCCGCATGCGGTGGCGGCGCTGCAGATGATGCACGGCCTGTGGATGGCAGCCTATTACGCGGGCGACCAGGGTATCAGCGGCCTGATGCCGCTGGCGATGACGCACCTCTCCATGGAGCAGGGAAACAGCGATTTCAGCGCCGCCGGCTACGTCGCCTATGCCTTGCATTTGACACTGCAAACCGGCGACTTCGAGCGCGGCTACCGTTTCGGCGCGATGGCGCTGGCGCTGGCCAGGGGCCGCGCCAACGTGCAGATCCGCATCCAGACCGCGGTGATGTTCGCCGCCATGACCAATCACTGGACGCGGCCGTTGCGCAGCTCCGATGCCCTGTACGAGGAAGCCTTCGGCTGGGCGTTGGAGATCGGCGATTTCGTGCAGGTCGGCGTGGTCGCCGCCGTGCGCGCCAGCGAGAGGATCATCCTCGGCGACTACCTGCCGGAGTTGAAGCAGGCCGTCGAGCACGACCTGGCGCTGATGCGCGCCAACGGCCAGCAGGCGATGGCCGATTGCTGCGCCGCCGGCGCCCTCCAGCCGATCAAGTCCCTGCTGGGCCTGACGGCGCGCAGCGACAGCTACGACGACGCCGGCTTCAGCGAGGCGCGCTTCCTCGAGCAGTACGGCGCCTCGCGCCTCTACCACGCTTATTTTTTGCAGGGGAAGATCCGCAACGCCTGCTTGTTCGATACCGCCGATGCCGAGGCGCTGGCCGGCCAGCTCGGCATCGTCACCGCGATCATGCGCGGCCAGGCCAAGGTGCCGGAATCGACCTTCTACACGCTGCTGATCCTGATCCGCGCCTTGCGCCGTGAGCCGGCGCGGCCGGACGCGGGTGAGCTGCAAGAGCGGATCGAGGCGTTGCGCTCCAGCCTTGCCCACTGGGCCGGCATCGGGCCGGAGAATCTCGGCGCGAAAGACCTGCTGGTGCAGGCCGAGCTGGCGCGCCTGCGCCAGGACCTGCCGCTGGCCACGCGCCGCTACCAGCAGGCGATCGATGCCGCCGGCCTTGCCGGCTGCGTCAACGTGCAGGCGCTGGCGAACGAATTGTGCGGCGAATGCTGGCTGGAGCAGGGACAGCCGCGCGTGGCCGCGGTCTTCATCCGGGACGCCATCGCGCGTTACGGCCAGTGGAGCGCCGAGGGCAAGATCGCGCAACTGCGCGCGCGCCACGGCGGCCTGCTGACGAAGGTGGACGGACGCACCACGCTCCCGCATACCGGCACGCACACGCAGACCCACGCCAACGGCGCCAGCGCCCTCGACCTGGTCTCGCTGCTGAAGGCGACCCAGATTCTGTCGAACGAGGTCGGGCTGCGCAATGTGCTGCAGCGCCTGATCTCCATCGTGCTGGAGAATTCGGGCGGCCAGGTGGCGCGCCTGCTGCTGCTCACCGATGGCGTCTGCCGGCTGGAAGTCAGCATCGACGAGGAGAAGGATGGCGAAGGCGCCACGGTGCTGCAATCGCGCCCGATCGACCTGGACGCCGCCGACGATCCTCAGTTTCCGCTGTCGGTGCTGCGCTACGTGATCCGCAGCGGCCAGGAAGTCATCGAAGACAATATCGCAGCGGCCTCGCGCTTTGCCGCCGACCCCTATGTGCAGCGCCTGCGGCCGCGCGCCGTGATGTGCCTGCCGATCCGCCACGGCGGCCGCATCGACGGCGTGCTGTACTTCGAGAACCGGCTGGCCGAGGCCTCGTTCACCGGGGAGCGGGTGGAATTCCTGCGCATGCTCGGCGCCCAGGCCATGATCTCGATTGCCAGCGCCAGGCTGCACGACAGCCTCGAACAGCGCGTGGCCGAGCGCACCGCCCAGCTGGAAGAAGCCAACCGCAAGCTGGCGACCCTGTCCATCACCGACGGCCTGACCGGCCTCGCCAACCGCCGCCATTTCGACGAGGTGCTGCGCGCCGAATGCGCGCGCGTGGCCCGCCTCGGCCAGCCGCTGGCCGTGGTCATGCTCGACGTCGACCACTTCAAGACATTCAACGACCGCTACGGCCACCAGGCCGGCGACGCCTGCCTGGCGCGGGTCGCGCATGCGCTGGCCGCCGGTACCCGGCGCGCGGGAGACCTGACCGCGCGCTACGGCGGCGAAGAGTTCTCGATCGTACTGCCCAACACCGGCGCGGACGAAGCGCGCGACATCGGCGAAGCCTTGCGCGCCGCGATCGAAGCCCTGCACATCGACCACGCCGGCGCGGCCCCAGGCCAGGTGACGATCAGCGTCGGCATCGCGGTCCAGCCGGGGCGGGCAGCCGGGGACCCGGATACCCTGATGCGGCTGGCCGATGCGGCGCTGTACCGCGCCAAGGCGGCCGGGCGGAATTGCGTGGTGCTCAGCGAATAAGCTCGCCTACTGCTGCTTCACCTCGAGCAGCTCGTTGAAGAGAACCCGGTAATGCACGACCGCATTGCGCAGGTCTTCCGTGGTCGCTTCGCCGCGCGCGTCGCGTGCGGCGATGATTTGGGCGGCGCGGTAATTCTCCACGACCGCCGGGTGATCGACCGAGATGTCGGCCGCACGACGTTCAAAATCGGCCACGGGATAGCCACGTTTCGCCATCAGCTCGCGGACCAGCTGATCGGCCAGGGCGACGACGCCCTTTGGATTGTCGACGAAACTGGCCTGCACATTGGCCCACGCTTGACTGAATCTCGACGCTTCGGATGGTTCCAGGGGCACGATATTCAGCTTTCCGACACGATCTTCCCGCGCCTTGAGCTCCGCTTCGGCCTTTGCCCGGTCTCCAAGTGTATCCACGGTCCGGCCGTATTCCGGGCCGAAGCGCTCCTGCAAGCGCTCGGACTGCTTTTTTTGAAAAAAATACCATGCGGCCAGCGCAATGAGGACGAGAACCACAACAATGCCCAGCATGGTGGATGTCTGCGAGTCGAGATTACCCATGTCAATCTCCTATGTGCCTGGACGGCGAATTGTTATTGGTGAGTGATTGTCATTAAGGCAGGCTTGGCGGCGGCAGTCGGTTCGGAGTCGCACATATCCGGACATGCCGCGCTCTTCGAGCCACTCAAAGCCGCGTCCAGCCACCCTTGTACAGCACCGGGCCGGTCGGCGCATCCGGATTCGGCGAACCGCCTTTCGGCTCCAGGCTGATCGCCAGCAGCATCACGTCCGTACCGATGGCACGCTGGTCGAGCGCCAGCTCGGCGCTGCGGTTGTCGGGCAGGATGCCGAGCGAGCGCGGCTTGCCGTCGCTCGTGATCGCCCACAGCTGCAGGGTGCGGTCGTCCGGTACGCGTACATCCTGTGCCACCTGGACGTGCAGGCGCCTGCGTGCCGGGTCCGCGGTGACGACGAGGGCGGTGCGCGCCTGCGCGTCGGCGAGGGCGGCGACCTGCCGCGGCAGCGGCGCTTCGCCGCGCCCGGCCAGCAGCACGGCCAGGACCAGCGCGGCGGCGCTGGCGAAGAATGCCAGCCCGGCCCAGGGCCGGGCCGCGTCCACGCGCCAGAACTGCCACCACGGCGCCGGCGCCAGCTGCAGGCGGCGTTCGATGCCGCGCCAGACGCTTGCCGGCGGCGTGACCGGCCGGCCCATCTCGGCCATCGCGGCCAGGCGCCCCTGCCAGCTGGAGACGGCGGCGCGCAGTGCGGCATCGCCGCGCAGCCAGGTCTCGAAGCGGCGGCGCGCCGGACCGCGCAGGGTGCCGAGCGCGTATTCGGCCGCCAGCCTTTCCCGCAGGACGGCGTTGTTCCGGATGTTCATGCAGTCTCTCCCTTTGTCAGGCAGTCGCGCAGGCGCTCGAGACCGCGGCGGATCCAGGTCTTCACGGTGCCGAGGGGAAGACCGAGCCGGGCCGCGACTTCGCTGTGCGACAGGTCGTGCAGGTAGGCCATGCCGATGGCCTGGCGCTGGCGGCCGGCCAGCCTTTCCATGCAGGCGGCCAGCGCCAGCGCGTCGCGCGAGAGCTGGGCGCGCTCCTGCGGTCCGGCCCCGCCGTCCTGCAGCGCTTCGACGGGGTCGCAGTCGCCCGGTGCGAAGGCGGTTTCCCCGCCGGCCTGCAGGCGGCGGTGCGCGTCCAGGGCCTTGTTGCGCACGATGGCCGCCATCCAGGTCAGCGGCGCCGACAGATGCACCTGGTAGCTCGAGGCCGCGTGCCAGATCGAGACGAAGGCGTCCTGCAGCGCTTCTTCCGCCAGCTCATCCTTCTTCAGGATGCGCAGGGCAAAGCCGAACAGCCTGGCCGAGGTCGCGTCGTAAAGCATGCGGAAGGCCTTCCTGTCCCCCAGCGCCACCGCGGCAAGCAGCCGGCGCAGATCCTCGGTTTCGTCGAATTCCCTGCTCACGGCGGCCTCGTGATTGGTGAGATGACACCATTGTAGCGTTTCATCTCAGGCTTGCGTCAAATTCATCAATTTATAGTGTCCTCCTTCGCGGACAGGTACTGCTCGCGCACCGACAGGCCGCTCTGCGGCAGGTGGGAGGCGGTCACGGTCGCCAGATAGTCCGCATAGCGGTATTGCAGCCGGGCGGTCTGGATCGGCAGCGCCGCCAGCGCTTCCGGCGCCGGATCGCCCAAGGTCAGGGTGGGCGCGCCGAGGGCGTTGCGCAGGCGGGCGGCGGCCGACGACCATACCTTACGCAGCGAGGCCGCATCCATACCGCGCCGGTAGACGTCGACGCCGACCAGGCGGCCGGCCGGGCTGAAGCTCAGCCACAGTTCGCTGACCGGCGGCCCGTCCAGCGCCAGCGCGCCGGCGTCGATGCCGCGGCAGCGCAGGTGACGGTAGCCGCGCAGCTGCGCCTCGCATTGCGCATGGGCGCGCCCGAGCAGGGTCAGGGCCTCGGCTTCGGTGGTCCGGTCGAGCTGCATGCCCGCCGGCGCCGGACGGGCAGGCGCGGGTGCGCTGCCGCGCATCGAGGCCAGGCCCACCCTGCGCAACTGCCCGACCTGTTCCGGCGTCACCGTGCGCACCGGGCAGGGGACGCCGGCGGCGGCGAGGAAGCGCAGGCCGGAGGGCGTGTGCATCCAGCCGATCGCGGCGAGTGCCAGCAGCACGGCGGCGCCGATACCGGCGCCCAGCCTGAGAGGGCGGCCGAGCGTGTTCATGACTGGCAGTTGGCCGCGGTGTTCGGGCCAAGGTAGACCGGTGCGCCGGAGACGATGGAGCCCTTCAGTCCGACCAGGGTCGGCGCCACCCGGTTGATGTAGGCGTCCGGCACGCCATCCTGTTTCATGACCGCCGCCAGGTCGACGATGAACTGGTCGAACACGCAGCCGGGAATGCCGAGGTCCTTGTGGGCGGTGACCATGTCTTCGCAGGTCTGGGTGCTGCCGTCCGCGGTGACGGGGCCG
>FTBV01000952.1_pt1 | contig 11656 bp, 9 predicted proteins | sample 1639281 | NCBI WGS metagenome assembly FTBV01 (sample SAMEA3914864, study PRJEB12502) | metagenome | biome: forest; material: soil | place: USA | collected 2012-03-12 | depth 0.3 m | reverse complement strand
GGCAGACGCGACCCAGCACCGCGCCGATGCGCTCCGCGGCGTGGCGGCGCACGACCATGAAGCGCGCGGACTCCGGCAGCAGCACCACCAGCAGCGGCACCAGCAGCAGCGGCAGCGCGCCGCCGGCCTGCAGCACCGAGCGCCAGCCGAAGTGCGGGATCAGCCAGGCCGCCGCGAAGCCGACCACGCCGGAGCCGAGGTTGAAGCCGGTGAACATGATCGCGATCAGCAGCGAGCGCGAACGCTGCGGCACGAACTCGGACAGCAGCGTCGTCGAGTTGGGCATCGCGGCGCCCAGGCCCAGGCCGGTGAGCAGGCGCAGCGCGGCCATCCCGGTGAGGCTGCCCGTCAGCGACGTGAGCCCGGTGAAGATGCCGAACAGCAGCACCGACACCGTCAGCACCGTCTTGCGGCCGAAACGGTCCGACGCGGGCCCGGCGATCAGCGCGCCCAGCACCAGGCCGACCGGCGCGGCGCTCATCACCAGGCCGAACGCGGCGCGAGACGCGTGCCACTCCTGCAGGATGGACGGCGCGAGGAAGCCCATGATGGCCACGTCCATGCCGTCGGCGGCGACCACCAGGAAGCACAGCGCCAGCAGCAGCCATTGCATCGCGCTCATGGGGCGCGAGTCGATGAACGCCTTGACGTCCACGGGGAGGATCTTGCTCATGAAAGTTGTCTCCAGTTCGTCGTCACGCGAGGCCGCCGTCGATTCTTCAGTCGACGTAGCGCAGGCCCGCCGCGGCCAGCTTGCCGCGCATGTCGTAGATGTCGAGTCCCAGCTCGCCGGCGGCGAGCCGGGCGCGCTTCTTCTCCTCGTTGGCCTCGCGCGCCGCCGCCAGTCCGGCGACCTGTGCGGCCGCGGCGGCCGGGACGACGACCACGCCGTCGTCGTCCGCGATCACCACGTCGCCTGGGTTCACCTGCGCCCCGGCGCAGACCACGGGCACGTTGACCGAGCCGAGCGTGGCCTTGACCGTGCCGCGCGCGTTCCGCGCGCGCGAGAATACGGGGAACTGCATGCGGCGCAGCTCCTGCACGTCGCGCACGCCGCCGTCGATCACCAGGCCGACGCAGCCGCGGGCGCGGAACGACGTGGCCAGCAGGTCGCCGAAGAAGCCATCGACGTTGGGCGTCGTGCAGGCCGCGACCACGACGTCGCCGGGACGGATCTGCTCGGCGGCCACGTGCATCATCCAGTTGTCGCCCGGCTGCAGCAGCACGGTCACCGCCGGGCCGCAGGCGCGCGCGCCGTCGTAGATCGGCGCCAGCACGGGCAGCGCGAGGCCCGCGCGTCCCATCGCCTCATGGACGGTGGCCACGCCGAAGGCCTGCAGCCGCGCGACGGCCTCGGCCGGCGCGCGCTCGATGTTCGTCCGAACGATTCCAAGGGTGTTCATCGCGTGGCTCCCGCGTGGCGCGCGTCGAGCGCGGCCGCGAGCCGCGGGTACACGCGGCGCGCATTGAGTTCGAAGATCTGGCGCCGGTCGGCGTCGCTCAGGCCCGGGGCCGCCTCGATGAAGCGGCGCGTGTCGTCGTAGGCGTGGCCCGTCTCCGGATCGATGCCGCGCACGGCGCCGATCATTTCGGAGGCGAACAGCACGTTCTTGACGGGCATCACGCGCGTGAGCAGGTCGACGCCGGGCTGGTGGTACACGCAGGTGTCGAAGAAGATGTTGTTCAGCAGGTGCTCGTCCAGCAGCGGCTTCTTCAATTCCTGCGCGAGCCCGCGGAAGCGGCCCCAGTGGTAGGGCACCGCGCCGCCGCCGTGCGGGATCACGAAGCGCAGCGTGGGGAAGTCCTTGAACAGGTCTGACGTGAGGCACTGCATGAAGGCGGTGGTGTCCGCGTTCAGGTAGTGCGCGCCCGTCGTGTGGAAGCACGCGTTGCAGCTGGTGCTCACGTGGATCATCGCCGGCACGTCGAGCTCCACCATGCGCTCGTAGATCGGGTACCAGTGGCGATCGGACAGCGGCGGCGACGTCCAGTGTCCGCCCGAGGGGTCGGGGTTGAGGTTGAGCGCGACGAAGCCGAGCTCGTTCACGCAGCGATCGAGCTCGGGCAGGCAGGTTCGCGGGTCGACGCCGGGCGACTGCGGCAGCATGGCCGCGCCGATGAAGTGCTGCGGATAGAGGCCGGCGACGCGAGCGCACAGGTCGTTGCAGAGGCGGGCCCAGGTCGCGCTCGTCTCGAAGTTGCCGATGTGGTGCGCCATGAAGCTGGCGCGCGGCGAGAAGACGGTCAGGTCGATGCCGCGCTCGCACATCTTGGCGAGCTGGTTCGTCTCGATGGACTCGCGCAGCTCGTCGTCGCCGATCTTCAGCGCGTCGGGCGACGGCGCGTGCGACGGGTCGGCCAGCGCCGCGACCTGCTGCTGGCGCCACTGCTCCAGCGCCTTCGGCGCCGTCGTGTAGTGGCCGTGGATGTCGATGATCATTCGAAGGTTCCAGGAAGGGCGACGCGGCCGCGGAACAGCGCACGGGCGGTGCGCAGCAACGCGACGGCGTCGAAGACGCCGGGGCGTTCGCCGAGCGCCAGGCGCACGGTGAACTCGCCGGAGGGATGTTCGATGGACAGGTCGCGCCGGCGCTCGCCCGAGCGCGGCACGAACTCGGCGGCCACGGAGCCCTCGAGCACGCAGGCCGAGGCGACGGACACCGCGCCCAGCACGCCGATCGCGTCGTGGCAGCGCACGGGGATGAAGGTGCGCGTGTGGATCGCGCCGCCGTCGATCGCCGGCGCCACCAGGCTCATCTTGGGCACCACCTTGTTGGCGACGTCGCCGAGTCCCATCAGCGGCCCGGCCTGCAGGCGGATGCGCTCGACGCGCGCCTTGAGCGCCGCGTCGGCGTCGAGCGCCTGCGGCGACTCGTAGCCCGTGACCTGCAGGTCGGCCGCCTTGATGATCACCACGGGCATGCCGTTGTCGATGCAGGTGACGGCGACGCCGTCGATGTGGTCGCGCGCGTTGCCCGTGGGCAGCAGCGCGCCGCAGGACGAGCCGGCGATGTCGGAGAAGTCCAGCAGCACCGGCGCGGCCGTGCCTGGCACGCCGCTGATGGCGGTGTCGCCGGCGTACTGCACGCGGCGGCCCGGCGTGCGGATGACGGCGGTGCACAGCGAGTCGGTGTTGACCATGCGGATGCGCACGTGCGTCTGGCCGTCCTGCGGCGCGACCAGGCCCTGCTCGATGGCGAACGGGCCGACGCCCGCGAGGATGTTGCCGCAGGTGGGCGCGTAGTCGATGCGCGACTCGCTGGCCACCACCTGGCCGAACAGGTAGTCCACGTCCGCCGCAGTCGACGCCGACGGCGAGACGATGGCCACCTTGGCGGTCAGCGGCGTGCCGCCGCCGATGCCGTCGATCTGGCGCGGCTCGCCGTGGCCCATGGCCGCGAGGATCAGCGCGTCGCGCGCGACCGCGTCGGCCGGCAGGTCGCTCGCCAGGAAGTAGGCCCCCTTGGACGTGCCGCCGCGCATCAGCGTGCAGGGCACCTCGGTGCAGGCGGTGGGGGCGGCGTTCGTCGTCATGCGTTGCAGTGTCCTGGCGCGGCCCGCCGCGTGGGTTGACTTCGACTTTGGCCGCGATCTGACTTTCTTATATGAAAGGGTTAACCCTTGAACCATTGAAGGCGCTTCTCATAGCAATATCGTCCCCATGAGACGCGACGAAGCACATCGAAAACTTATCGATGACCGGCATGGCGACGCCCTGGCGATCAACCTGCGCCATCTGCGCGCGGCCATCGCGGTGGCCAACCACGGCAGCATCGCGCGCGCCGCCGATGAGCTGTTCCGCGTCTCGTCGGCCGTGACCCGCTCGATCTCCGAGCTGGAACAGGCGCTGGGCCTGCCCCTGTTCGAGCGCCGCGCGCGCGGCGTGGTGCCCAACGCATACGGAGAGAGCGTGCTGCTGCGCGCGCGCCGCATCGAGCAGGAGTTCGACCAGGCCGGCGAGCAGCTGGTGGCGCGCGGCGGCGTCAAGGGCTCGCACGATCTGCAGTCCACCTTCGCGGCCATCCTCAACGGCCGCCGCCTGGCGATCCTCGCGAGCCTGGCGGAAAAGCGCAGCATCACGGCCGTCGCGCGCGAGTTCGGCGTCACGCAGCCGGGCATCAGCGCGGCGCTGAAGGATCTCGAGGCGGCCTGCGGCGTGCCGATCTTCGAGCGCTCGGCGCGCGGCATGATCCCCACGCAGGCCGGCGAGATCCTGATCTTCCACTGCCGGCGCGTGCTGTCCGAGCTGCGCCACATCATCCCCGACCTCGCCGCGATCGAGGGCCGCCTGCAGGGCAGCATCACGGTGGGCGCGCTGCCGCTGGGACGCACGCACATCCTGCCGCTGGCGATCGCGTCGCTGCTGCGCGAGCACCCGCAGCTGCACGTGGCCACCGTGGAGAGCCCGTACGACGTGCTGGCAGCCTCGCTGCGCAGCGGCGACATCGACTTCATCCTCGGCGCGCTGCGCAACGTGCCGCACGACGCCGAGATCCGCGAGGAGCCGTTGATGCTGGACCGCATCTCGGTCATCGCGCGCGCCGGACACCCGCTGGCGGGCCGGCGGATGGACTTCAAGGACATGCGCAGCGCCACCTGGGTGCTGTCGCGCCGCGGCGCGCCGTCGCGCGAGCTGTTCGACCGCTTCTTCTCCGACGCCCGCCAGGGCCCGCCGCAGCCGTCGGTGGAGACCGGCGACCTCGCGGTGCTGCGCGGGCTGCTGCTGGAGAGCGACATGCTCACGGCGATCTCCGCCCACCAGCTGCGCTACGAGATCCAGGGCGGCAGCCTGGTCGTGATCGACTTCCCGCTCGATCGCACGCTGCGCCAGATCGGCATCTCGCTGCGCCAGGGCGCCCTGCCCTCGCCCGGCGCCCGCGCGCTGATGGACGCGGTGCGGGCCGTCGTCCAGGCCAGCTCGGACTTCCGCGGCTGAGCCCTTGCATCGCGCTTATTGATGCGCGATCGATAAGTTTCCTCTGCGTGAACGGCGGCGCGACCCCGGGCACGCGGCCGTCCGGGGCCCTGGTGCTTACCCTGGAAATAAGAATGTCTGACGGCGTTGAAGCACGAACTCACGCCGTGGCCGGGTACCGGCGCCCACACTTTGGAGGCAACGACAACAACGGGCGCCGCCCCAGGAGACAAGACCATGACTCGTGAGTTCGCCGCCAGCCGCCGTGCCACCCTGAAGGCCGCGGCCGCACTCGTCGCCGCCACGCTGCTGGGCGGCGAGGCGCACGCCGAGGAGCCGATCAAGATCGGCCTCGTCATCCCGATGACCGGCCCCTTCGCGTCGACGGGTCGCCAGGTCGACGCGGCCGTCAAGCTGTTCCTCGCGCAGAACGGCGGCACCGTGGCCGGCCGCAAGGTGGAGGTGATCCTCAAGGACGACGCCGGCGTCGCCGACACCACGCGGCGCGAGGCGCAGGAGCTGGTCGTCAACGACAAGGTCGCCGTGCTCGCCGGCTTCGGCCTGACGCCGCTGGCCTTCGCCACCGCGCCCATCGCGACGCAGAGCAAGACGCCGATGGTCGTGATGTGCGCCGCGACCTCCGTCATCACCGAACGCTCGCCGTGGATCATCCGCTCGGGCTTCACGGTGCCGCAGATCACGCTGGGCATCGCGGACTGGTCGGGCAGGAACGGGATCCACAAGGTCGTGACGCTGGTGTCCGACTACGGTCCCGGCATCGACGCCGAGAAGACCTTCACGCAGCGCTTCACGGCCGCGGGCGGCAGCGTGGTCAGCGCGCTGCGCGTGCCGATGGCCAACCCCGACTTCGCGCCCTTCCTGCAGCGCGTGCGCGACGCGCAGCCCGACGCGGTGTTCGTGTTCGTGCCCTCGGGCATCGGTGGCTCGTTCATGAAGCAGTTCGCCGAGCGCGGCCTCGCGCAGGCCGGCATCCGCCTGCTCGCGACGGGCGACGTGGTCGACGACGACCTGCTCAACGACATGGGCGACGCGGCGCTGGACGTCGTCTCGTCGCACCACTATTCGGCGGCGCACCCGTCGGCGGTCAACCGCAAGTTCGTCGAGGACTTCGAGCGCGCCAACAACGGCATGCGCCCCAACTTCCACGCGGTGGGCGCCTACGACGGCATGCGCGTCATCTTCGAGGCGCTCAAGACGACGAAGGGCGCGGGCGGCGACGCGCTGCTGGCGGCGATGAAGGGCCAGTCGTTCGAGAGCCCGCGCGGTCCCGTGACGATCGATCCGCAGACGCGCGAAGTGATCCAGAACGTCTACACGCGCAAGGTCGAGCGCGTGGCCGCGATGGGCAACCAGCTGTTCAACGTGGAGATCGGCACCGCCCCCGCGGTCAAGGATCCGGCCAAGGCCAACTGATGCTGACGCTGCTGTTCGACGGCGTCGCCTACGGCATGCTGCTGTTCCTGCTGGCCGTCGGGCTGGCCGTGACGCTGGGGCTGATGAACTTCATCAACCTGGCGCACGGCGCGTTCGCGATGCTGGGCGGCTACGCGATGGTGCTGATGATGCAGCGGCTGCACCTGCCGTTCCTGGCCACGCTGCCGCTCGCGTTCCTCGCCACCGCGGCGCTCGGCGCGCTGTGCGAGCGCACGCTGTACCGCCCCATGTATGCGCGGCCGCACCTCGACCAGGTGTTGTTCAGCATCGGCCTGGTGCTGATGGCGGTCACCGGGGTGGACTACGTCCTCGGCTCGCAGCAGCAGCCGGTGGACATCCCGGGCTTCCTGCGCGGGCGCTTCGACTTCGCCGCGGTGGGGATCGGCAAATACCGGTTGTTCATCGTCGTCGTGTGCGGGCTGCTGGCGATCGGGCTGCAGGCGGCGCTGACGCGCACGCGCTTCGGCAGCCGCCTGCGCGCCTCGGTCGACGACGCGCGCGTGGCGCGAGGCCTGGGCATCGACGTCAACCGCGTGTTCCTGCTGACCTTTGCAGTCGGCTCGGGCCTGGCCGGCCTGGGCGGCGCGCTGGGCGCCGAGGTGCTGGGGCTGGACCCGTCGTTTCCGCTCAAGTTCATGATCTATTTCCTCGTTGTGGTCGCCGTCGGCGGCACCACCACCATCACCGGCCCGATGTTCGCCGCGATCCTGCTGGGGATCGCCGACGTCGCCGGCAAGTACTACGTGCCCAAGCTGGGGCCGTTCATCGTCTACACGCTGATGATCGTGATCCTGCTGGCGCGCCCGCACGGGCTGTTCGTGCGCCGGGGAGCGGGCCGGTGAGCGCCGCGCTGCAGGGGCTGCGCGCGCGCGCACGCTGGCGCTGGTGGGAATTGGCCGTCCTGGCGGCGCTGGCGCTGTCGTGGTTCGCGCTGCCGGGCCGCGCGCTGCTGCTCAACGAGATCGCCACGCTGGCGCTGTTCGCCGTCTCGCTGGACCTGATCCTCGGCTACGCCGGCATCGTGTCGCTGGGCCACGCCGCGTTCTTCGGCTTCGGCGCGTACGCCGCGGCGCTGTTCGCCAAGCTCGTGATGCCCGATCCATGGGCGGGCCTGGGCGTGGCCGTCGCGGCCTCGGCGGCGCTGGGCGCCGTCACCAGCGTGCTGATCCTGCGCGGCTCGGACCTGACGCGCCTGATGGTGACGCTGGGCGTCGCGGCCATTCTGCTGGAGCTGGCCAACAAGTTCGACGGCCTCACCGGCGGTGCCGACGGCCTGCAGGGCGTCGTCATGGGCCCGGTCGTCACGCCCTTCGGCCGCTTCGACTTCGACATCGGTGGCCGCGTCGCCCTGGCGTACTCGCTGTTCGTGCTGGTCGTGGCGCTGCTGCTCGCGCGCCGCGTCGTGCACTCGCCGCTGGGCGTCTCGCTGCAGGCGCTGCGCGACAACCGGCTGCGCGCCGCGAGCATCGGGCTCTCCGTGAATGCGCGCCTCGCGATCGTCTACGTCCTCGCGGCGGCGCTCGCGGGTGCGGCGGGCGCGCTCGTGGCGCAGACCAGCGGCTTCGCGTCGCTGGACCTGTTCGACTTCCACCGCAGCGCCGACGTGATGCTGGTGCTCGTGATCGGCGGCACCGGCTACCTGTACGGCGGCGTGATCGGCGCCGTCGTCTTCAAGCTGCTGCACGACGTCGTCTCGGCCTGGACGCCGCAGTACTGGAACTTCTGGCTGGGGCTGTTCCTGGTCGTGCTGATGCTGGCGGGCCGCGAGCGCCTGCTGTCGCCGCGCCGCTGGCGGCGCCGGGACGCGCGATGAGCCTCGTGCTGGAGACCCGCGGGCTCGTCAAGCGCTTCGGCGGCATCACGCCCACCAACGACGTGTCGCTGAGGGTGGAGACTGGCGCGCGCCTCGCGCTGATCGGCCCCAACGGCGCGGGCAAGACGACGCTGGTCAACCTGCTGACAGGCGTGCTCGCGCCGACGGCCGGCAGCGTGTGGCTGGACGGCCGCGACATCACCACGCTGGCGCCGCACCGGCGCGTGGCGCGCGGCCTCGTGCGCACCTTCCAGATCAGCCAGCTGTTCGACGAACTGACGCCGCTGCAGTCGCTGGCGCTCGCGGTGTCGTCGCAGCAAGGCCTCGCCGGCGGCTTCTGGCGCCCGCTCGGCGCGCAGGCCGCGGTGGCCGAGGCCTGCGACGCGCTGCTGCGCCGGTTCCATCTCGACGACGTGACGCACCAGCGGGTGCGCCACCTGGCCTACGGCAAGCGGCGCCTGCTGGAGATCGCCACCGCCCTCGCGTGCAAGCCGCGCGTGCTGCTGCTGGACGAGCCCGTGGCCGGCGTGCCCGAGGGCGATCGCCAGGAGATCTTCGAGATCATCGCCGCGCTGCCGCCGGAGGTCTCCATCCTGCTGATCGAGCACGACATGGATCTCGTCTTCAACTTCGCCCGCAGCGTCACCGTGCTGGTGAACGGCAGCGTGTTCGCCGAGGGCGACGTCGCCGCGATCTCCGCCGATCCGCGCGTAAAGGCGGTCTATCTCGGCGAAGGAGAGGCGCATGCCTGAACTGCTGGCCGTCCGCGGACTGCGCTCCGGCTATGGGGAGGCCGTCGTGATCCAGGGCATCGACCTGCGCCTGGCGCAGGGCGAATCGCTGGCCCTCCTGGGCCGCAACGGCACGGGCAAGACGACGCTGCTGAACACGCTGGCCGGCGCCACGCGCCGCCACGCGGGCCGCATCGTGCTGGCGGGCGCCGACATCAGCGCGCTGCCCTCGCACCGGCGCGCCGCCGCGGGCATCGGCTGGGTACCGCAGGAGCGCAACATCTTCAGGTCATTGACCGTCGACGAGAACCTCACCGCCGTGGCGCGCCCCGGCCCGTGGACCGTCGAGCGCGCCTACGAGATGTTTCCGCGCCTGGCCGAGCGCAAGGCCAACATGGGCAACCAGCTGTCCGGCGGCGAGCAGCAGATGCTGGCCGTGGCGCGCGCGCTGGTGCTCAACCCGAAGTTGCTCCTGCTGGACGAGCCGCTGGAGGGCCTCGCGCCCATCCTCGTGGAGGAACTGCTGCGCTCGATCGCGCGCGTCGTCCGCGACGAGGGCATGAGCGCCATCATCGTCGAACAGAACCCGCGCCACATCCTGCCGATCACGCAGCAGGCCGTGGTGCTCGATCGCGGGGCCATCGTGCACGCGGGCGCGAGCGGCGAACTGCTGCGCGACAAGGCGCGGCTGGACGCGTGGCTGTCCATGAGCGGCGAGGCGCGAAGACCTCCAGCCTGAAGCCACCGGCTCGAACTCGGGGGCTGGCATTGCCTCGAATCGCGTTCGACATCCGCTGCTGACGGCGATCGCTCGGCGCGATCCGAGGAGATGCCAGACCCCTCCGCCAGCGAGACCTCGGGTCGACGATGGGGCGTAGGCATGCGTCCAAACTTTTCTTCGATGCCAGGCCGCGCGAAATCCGCTTCGATGCGCGCGAAATCGATTGCGGGCAATCCTGGACATAAGAAGTTCTGAGGCCAGGCGCGCATCGAACTCACCCTGCATCGGGGCACCGCCGCCCACACTGGCGACGCCTCGCATCGACGCGAGAAGCCCCTGAAGGAGACTCCATGAAATTCCTGATCATCTCGCGTGCGCGCCTCGCCACGCTGATGTCGCTTGCCGCGGTCTGCGCCTCGACCGCGCTCGTCGCGGCCTGCGGCGGCAGCGGCTCCGGCGCCACCACCACGCCGCCCGCCACGACCACCACGCCGGCGCCGACCGAGTTGTCCGTCGTCGCTCCCAAGGTCGACTGCTCGACCCTCGCCGGCATCGACGTCACCGACATCGGCGGCGCCGGCAGCAGCATCACCTCGGCCGCCGTCACCACCGTCACGATCAACGGCACCGCCACGCAGTTCTGCGCCGTCAAGGGCACGCTGGCGCCGTCCAACACCTTCGAGGTCGCGCTGCCGGTCAGCACCTGGACGCAGCGCTTCGCCGCGCTCGGATGCGGCGGCCTGTGCGGCAACCTCAGCGACCCGTCGCAGCCAAGCTCGTTCGGCGTGAGCTACGGCTGCCCGCTCGTGCAGCAGGCCGGCTTCGTCACCGCGGCCACCGACATGGGCCACCAGGGCAACGCGCCGACGTGGACGACCGACCCGCAGAAGCAGGCCGACTTCGCCTACCGCGGCCAGCACATCACCACGCTCGCGGCCAAGAAGCTGATCCAGGCCTACTACGGCCAGGCCCAGAAGTACGCATACTTCGTCGGCTGCTCCGACGGCGGCCGCGAGGCCCTGATGGCCGCGCAGCGCTATCCGGCGGACTACAACGGCATCGTCGCCGGCGCGCCCGCCGCGCACTTCCAGATCCAGAACTCGCTGTTCCACGGCTGGAGCGTCATGTCGCAGAGCACCACCGGCGACAGCACCGGCAACGTCACGCTGTACGCCGACAAGGTCAAGGTGATGCACAAGGCCGTGCTCGCGGCGTGCGCTGGCCAGTCGGGCGCGGCGGACGGCCTGATCGCCGACCCGCGCACCTGCAACTTCGACCCGGCCTCGATCCAGTGTCCGGCCAACGCGACAGACACCAGCGCCTGCCTGACCGCGGCCGAGGTCGTCACCGCCGGCAAGATCTACGGGGGCCCGGTGGACGCGACCACCGGCCAGCGCATCCTGGCCGGCTCGCCTCAGCCCGGCTCCGAGATCAACTGGATCGGCGTCGAGGTGCCCAGCACCAACTCGACGGACCCGGCGGTGCCCGTGACGAGCGGCCTGTTCAGCTACCTGATCGTGACCGGCGCCTACAACCTGATCTTCCCCAACACGCCGCCCACCATCGACGCCTTCGGCTACACCGACGCAAGCTTCTACGCGAACGCGCTGCAGACGAACCACCCGCTCAACGACGCGACCGACCCCGACCTGAGCGCGTTCAACGCCGCGGGCGGCAAGCTGATCCTGTGGCACGGCTGGGCCGACCAGCACATCTCGCCGCTGTTCACCATCGCCTACTACGAGGCCATGCAGAACACGATGACCGCGGCCACCGTCGACAAGTTCGCGCGCCTGTACCTGCTGCCCGGCGTCGCCCACTGCGGCGGCGGCGAAGGCCCGGCCAGCATCGACCTCGTCTCGCAGATCACGGGCTGGGTCGAGAAGGCCAACGCCCCGGAGGCCGTCACGACCGTCCTGACCGACTCGTCCAGCGCGGTCACCGCGACGCGTCCCGTCTACCCGTACCCGGCGGTCGCGAAGTTCTCGGGCACCGGCGACTGGCACGACGCGGCCAACTGG
>FTBV01001894.1_pt1 | contig 11678 bp, 11 predicted proteins | sample 1639281 | NCBI WGS metagenome assembly FTBV01 (sample SAMEA3914864, study PRJEB12502) | metagenome | biome: forest; material: soil | place: USA | collected 2012-03-12 | depth 0.3 m | reverse complement strand
TTCCGACCGCATCGCCAAGTACAACCAGCTGCTGCGCATCGAGGAAGACCTGGGCGACATCGCCACCTACCCGGGCCGCGCCGCGTTCTACAACCTGCGCTGAAGCCACGTCGCGGGAGCACGTCATTCGCGTGCGCACGCGCCAGAAGGCGCACGAGGGCGATTAAACTCGCTCCCGTGCGCTTTTTTCTTTCTCGTCTCCGCTCCACGCCATGCGCCTCGTGACGATTGCGCTCATCGTGCTCATCGCCTGGGTGCAGGCGGAGCTGTGGTTCGGCAAGGCCGGCGTCGCCCACGTGCACGAGATGAGCCGCGAGCTCGCCGCGCTGCGCGCCACCAACGACGCCGCCAAGCAGCGCAACGACCAGCTGCAGGCCGAGGTGTCCGACCTCAAGGAAGGCCTGGAAATGGTCGAGGAGAAGGCGCGTTCCGAGCTGGGCATGACCAAGCCGGACGAGATCCTCGTCGTGCTCACGCCCGGCCGGTGACCGCCTTGCCGTCGCGCGTGCCCGCGCGTCCGCGCCCGCGCGCTTGACCCCGAACTGATGTCGCTGCTGATCCTCGTCCGCATACTGCTTTCGACCGCGTTCACGGCCTGGGACGTGCCCGTGACATGGATCGAGATCGCGGCCTTCATCGTCTCGCTGTGGATGGTGGGCTGCGAGATGGCCGTGAATCCGCGCGCCTGGCCGCTCGCGATCTTGTCGTCGTTGATGTACGCACTGCTGTTCGCCGACAGCAAGCTGTACGGCGAGGCCTCGCTGCAACTGTTCTTCGTGGCCATGTCGCTATGGGGCTGGTGGCAATGGCTGCGCGGTCGCGGCGCCGACGGCGGCGCATTGGTGGTACACCGCGCCACCCCGCGCACCGCCGCGGTCGCGGCCGCCCTCACCGTGGCTGCGTGGCCGCTGACCGGCTGGCTGCTGCACCGCTACACCGACTCCGACGTGCCCTGGCTCGACGCCCTGCCCACCGTGGGCAGCGTGTTGGGCACCTGGCTGCTGGGGCGCAAGTTCATCGAGAACTGGGCGGTGTGGATCGCCGTCAATGCGTTCAGTGTGGCCCTGTTCGCCTACAAGCACCTGTGGCTCACGGTGATCCTGTACGCGCTGTTCACGGGGCTCTCGGCGGCGGGCCTGCGCTCGTGGCGCCGCCTGCAAGGCCATGTCGACGCCGCGCACTGACGCCCCGCCGGCCAGCGGGCCGCTGGCCGTCGCCATCGTCGGCGCCGAGAGCACCGGCAAGAGCCGGCTGGCCCACGCCCTGGCCGACACGCTGGGCGCCGAGTTCGGGCTGCGCGCCGCCGTCGTCGACGAATACCTGCGCGACTGGTGCCACGAACACGGCCGCACGCCGCACGCCGACGAACAGGAAGGCATCGCCCGCGAGCACGCCCGCCGCATCGCCGCGGCGGCCGCGCGGCCCGGGGTCGACGTGCTGCTGTGCGACACCACGCCGCTGATGGTGGCGGTCTACAGCGACCTGCTGTTCGACGACCGCTCGCTGGACCCGCTGGCGTGCGACTGCCAAGCGCGCATGGACCTGACGCTGCTGACCTCGCTGGACCTGCCCTGGATGGCCGACGGCATCATGCGCGACGGCCCGCACGTGCGCGCGCCCGTGGACGCGCGCGTGCGGGCGCGCCTGGTCGCCTGGGGCACGCCGTGGTCGCTGGTCAGCGGCTCGGGCCCCGGCCGCGTGGCGTGCGCGCTGGACGCCCTGTGCCCGCTGCTGCGCGACCGCGCGCGTGCGACGCGCTCAGGCGGGTTGTTCACGCGGCTGATGGGCAGCGAGGCCGGCCCGCGGGCGCCGCGCTGGTCGTGCGAGCGCTGCGACGATCCGGACTGCGAGCATCAGGCGCAGATTCAGCGCGGGCGCTGAGCGCCAGCGTCACGGGCCACGCTCGCGGCGCTCGAAGCGCTCGAAGCGCGCGATGCCGCCAGCCCCGCCGCGGAGGCCGACGCAGCGGGCTGCGGCGTGTCATCGAAGACCACCTCCACCCGGATGCGCGACTTGACGGCATGCCCGTCCATCTGGCCAGGCGAGAAGTGCGCGTTCATGAAGGCGGCGCGCGCGGCCTGGGCCATCGGCTCGGGGAGCGCGGGCGCTTCTGGCTCGATGCGGCGCACGACCCCTTGCTCGTCGATGTAGAGCGCCAGCACGCCGGTGTAGCGACCGATCAGCTGGCCCGTGCTCGCACTGGAGGCCGGGGGAGCGACGACGACGGGAGCGGTGACCTCCGGGGCGATCGACAGCAGCGGCCGCGGCACATAGCTGCCATCCAGCTGATCGCCCGCATCGCCCGCGACCTCGGCTCCCGCGGCGCGGTCGGGCGCCGACGACGCCTGGGCGGTGGCAACCGCCGCGGAAGCCGGACCGCTCGCCGCCAGGGACGCCGTGTCAGGCATGGCCTGCGCGGGCGCCGAGGCGGCCGAAGCCGGCGCGGACGGCGGTGCCGAGGCGGCGTCGGCGGCGTCGGGCGGCGCCTGCACGATGTCAGGGAGCACACGAACCGCCACGTGCTCGTCGGCCGGCAACGAAGCCTGCGCGACCAGGCGAACGGCGATGGGACGGCCCGGGTGCCGCCCCGCGCGCGGCGCCCAGCCGCCCGACCGCTTCATGGGCGGTTCGGGCGCCATCGCCGACAACAGGATCACATGCACCGCCGCCGCGAGCGCGATGCACCAGGGCAGCATCCGTCGCGCCTCGGTCGACAGGCGCCGCCGGTGCGACGCCCCCGCCGGAGTCATGCAGGCCTCAGTTCACCAACTCGCGCCACGAGGTGCGGTGCATGTTGTTGGAAGGACTGTTGGGGTGGACCGGCGGGTCCTGCGACGTCAGGCCGCCCTTGCTGTCCTGGACGTCGACGTGGACGTTGCCCGAGGTGTCCTTGATCCAGTTCACGCCTTCGATCAGCGCCTCGTTGCTGAACAACGCCCCGCTCACGCTGCCGCTCTCCACGTTGACGTAGTACAGCCAGCTCGCACCACCCGCCGTGCAGGCATCGCTCTTGGGAATGCCGGTGGGCACCACCAGCGTACCGAGCTGCAGCGACATGTCGGCGAACACGCGCTCGCCGGCGTTCGGGAAGTCCACGTACCAGCCCGCGACGGTGGCGACATTGGTCAGGTCCAACGACTTGGACGTGGTGGCCGTCGTCTTGTCCGCGCTGAGCGTCAGCGTCTGCTGGATGAACTTCGCCTTGTTGGGGCCGCTGCGCGGATCGCCCCAGCCCGTCGACGTCAGGTCGTCGGCGATGCCATAGAGCGTCTGCGTCGACGTGTTCGTGGTGTCCGTGGCCGACAAGTAGCGGCCCGTGCCCACCAGGACGAACGCGCGCTTGGCGGTACCGATGGCCACCGTCTGCATCTGCGTGGTGATCGGCTCGGCGGCGCCCGTGCTGTCGGTCAGCGAGGCCAGCTTCAGCGCTGCCTGCTTCGGCGCGACCAGGTTGTCGGTGTCGAAGCGCCACACGTTGCCGAGCAGGTCGCCACCGTAGAAGCGCGTCGACGTGTTGTTGGTCGCGTCGTCGATCCAGGTGTTGATCTTGGCCAGGCCGCTCGGCGTCGTCTTGCTGCCGACGGGGGTCGAGCAGCCGCTGCCGATGGTGCCGGCGCTGTTGCCATCGGTGCAGATGTCCAGCTTCTTGGTGCCGGTGGCGGCATCGACGACGAACAGATGTCCGTTGCCGTCCCCCGCGGTGTTGTTGTAGCCCGAGGTGAACACCACCACCCACGTGCCGTCGGCGCGCTTGGTGATGACCGGGTTGCCGTAGCTCAGCCCCAGGTTGGTGTCCGTGAATTCCCACAGCAGCGCGGGATTGGCAGGATCGGTGACGTCCAGCGCGTAGTAGGCCTGGCCGCCATCGTTGAAGCCGCCCACGAGGATGGTCTTCCAGGCGCCACCGATGTAGACGTCGCCCGTCACCGGCGCACCGTCGACGTAGTACTGGTGGTTGTTGCCGTACGCGGAGTCGGCCAGCTTGAACAGGTTGGGCAGCACCGCCGTCGGCACGAAGGCCCACTGCTCCACGCCGCCGGTGGTATCGCTGGCCGCCGAGAACGCGTGCAGCATCCCGTCGTTGGCCGCGGCGTAGAGCATCGGCGTGCGGCTGGCCTTGTTGGACGCGAAGTCGGAGTAGCCCGAATCCACATAGCTGAACGGGGGCTTGCCGACGTAGACCGGCGCGCCGCCGACGATGTCGCCCAGCAAGTGGGTTCGCGCGCGATAGAGCGCCAGCGTCGTGGCGGGCGAGGCGGACGGCGCCGCAACCTCGTAGGTGCGCGTGCCCGTCAGGTAGTTCACGAGGTTGGCGCCGCTGTTGGCGGCCGTCAGGTTCGGCGTGGTGCCATCGCTGGCCGCGACCGACAGCCCGGCGCACTGCGACGGCGCGATCGTTGCCGAGGAGGAGATCGACTTCGAGCAGAAATTGCTGAAGTAGGCCTGCTGGGCCGACGTGAGATTGGCGTAGGTGAATGCCGTCAGCGTGCCGGCCTTGTTGAAATAGACCTTGCGCGAGCTGAGCGACAGCGTGTCGAGCAACGCCTGAGCGCTCCAGACCGGCTTGGTCAAGTCGAAGGTGCCGTCGGACGCGTTGATGGTGAAGGCCTGGACCTCGCCCGTCCATTGCACCGTGGTGTAGCTCGCCTTGAAGATGCGGTTGCCGTCGCCGGGCACCAGGGCGAGCGAGGTGGTGGCCGCCGAGGCACCGGCGCCAGCCACCGACTGCACCACGTCCACGATCGACGAGATGGCCGCGCTCAGGTCGGACGCACTGAGGACGGAGTAGAACTTGCCACGGCCGTTCAGGGCGGCGTGCCAGAGGTCGTCGACGTTGGTCGCGTCGCCGCCGCTGGAGCTGACGGTCGGTGTCGGCCAGTCCATCTGCTTGGCCGACGTGGGCGTGATCGTGCTGTCGTAGGGAATCGTGCCGCTCACGCCCAGGCCGAGCGTGAACGTGTTCATGTGCTGGAACTGCTCGTTGTCGCCGGAGCTCGCATCCGTGGGAACGTCGTCCTGGCAGACGTCGCGCGAGATGCCCGAACTGACGGAGGTGCAGACCGCCGACGAGTCCTTGGAATTGCGCAGGTCGGTCGCGTAGTAGTACTCGGCGATGTCGGCCAGGGAGTCGGACGAGCCGCCGCTCGACACGGGCGTGCCCGCCGTCGGCGTGCCCGCGGTGTAGCTTCCCGTCACGGTCGGGGTCGTGTAGGTGGTGCTTCCCGAGTTCGTGGAGTACGACGGCGTGCCGGCGCTGCCGCTGGCCGACGGGGTGTAGACCGGCGAGCCGGTGCCCTTGGTCGTCGTCGTGGAGTTGGTGGTCTTCGTCGTCGTCCAGTCGCTGCTGCCGGGAGCGCCGTTGTCGCTGGTCGTCGTGCACGTGGCCGTGCCGCTGTTGACCCAGCTGGAAAAGGACACGGTGCTGTCCGACTTGCTGGTCGTCGTGCTGCCCACGACGGTCTCGCTGTGGGTGTACGAGGCCTGCGCCAACTGGGCCTGCTGGCAGGTCTGCTGCTGCGTCTCGGTGTAGGCCTGCTTCAGCGTGGTGACTGGGTACGACGAGCCGCTCTTGACGCTGGACGTGGTGGTGGACGTGCGCGACCACGCGGTCGTCACGGTCTGCGTGTAGGTCTGCGTGCGCGACGCGCCGCTGGCGTCGGTCTTGTAGACCGTCGTCGTGGTCGTGGCCGAGAAGGTGCTGTCCTTCATCGGGTTGGCCTCGCTGCCGTCCTGGTTCCCGATGTCGGTCGAGTTGTCCATCTGGTACGGCCCGTAGGCCGGGCCACTCGTGCGTTCCGTGCCCGTGTTCCAGTAGCCGTCCGTCGACAGCAGCGCGTAGTTGCGCTGGCAGGCGTACTGCATGGGGTCGTACTTCTGGCCGTAGGCGCGGCCTGCGTAGTACTGGCCGGCCTTGGCGAGCGCGCCCCGCAGCGGGGTGTTGCTGTTGCCGGTGGCCGCGTACAGGTCCGAATAGAACGTACCCTTCTGCGACGTGGCGCTCTGCGTGCCGCCGACCTGGTCCGAGAACGACTTGGTGTCCAGGAAGGTGGTACTCGGCGCCGCGCTGTAGTTGCTGATGATCGTGAAGCCGACGTTGTACTTGCTGTCGAGCTTGTTGATGGACAAGCCCATCGAGGTGCGCATCATCAAGGTGCGCGTGCGGTAGTACGAGTACCAGTTGACGTAGTTCTGCTGCTGCGCCGCGGTGAGGTCGCTCACGTTCACCGCAGTGAACACGCCGTAGCCCGGCCCGGTGCTGGCACTCGTGCTGCTCCAGGTCGTCGAATAGCCCGTTGCCGAATGGGACGTGTTGCACTCGCCATAGAACACGGTCGTCTTGTCGACGGCGGCCCCGTTGCTCAGCGGATACGTCCAGTTCATCCGCTTCTCGCCGCCGGAGTACGTGTAGTACGTGTCGCCGGAGACGTCGTACGACCCGCTGCTGGTCTTGAAGCCGTCGACCCACGCGTTCGGATAGGCGGGCGCCGAATACGACGTGTTGGTGTAGTCGACCGGCGGTGCGTAGGTGTGGTTCGGGTCGTAGGCCGTGCCGTTGCACTGCGCCGAGTAGTACCCGTAGGTGCGCGTGCTGCTCATGTCGTCGGGCATGAAGGCGCTGGCCATCGAGCCCGAGTTGTCGAGGATGAACAGCAGGTTCGGCGCGGCCGAGACGTTCGGCAGGGACGCCAGCGGCTGCGACGAGATGTCCGTCGTCGCGGCCTGTGCCGGATGCGTCAGCGCCAGAACCGCTGCCAGCGCCAGCAGGCGCTGCGGCGTGCGAGGCCTGGAGGTCGGGGATTGGAAGGATGCGGTCATGGCTCGGGACTCCATCAGAAGTGCACGATGGTTTCAGTGAAGCTGGTGGTGTTGCGCGCACCTTGCACGCGCACGACGATGCGGTAGTACGGCCCGGAGCCGCTGGCAAAGCGGCCGCTCTTGGAATAGCTCAGGTCGCCCCGGCCCGACGCGGAGCCGCCGGAGGTGTCCTTCGGACTGGCGCAGCTGCCGGTGTAGCCCGTGCTCGTGTAGTCGCCGGGAAGCGAGCACATGCGGAAGATGATGTACCGCGCGCTGTTGCTGCCACTGGTGGTGACAGCCAGGCTGCACAGATAGCCGGTGCCCGAGGTGCACTTGTCGTCGCTCCAGTCGACCACCTGGCGGTTGGAGCTGGAGATCTGCTGTCCGGTGACGTCGACCGGATAGAGCGCCGTGACGCTGTCGGAGGCGCTGATCTGCTTGGTGCTGGCGTAGTAGCCCTGGCCCAGGCTCTGCGACAGCGAATCCGTGTTCAGGACCGTGGACTTGGCATTGAGCCAGGTGATGGCCGCCTTGGTGGCCTGGTCGGCGGTCGCGGTGGCGTCCTCCTTGAAGCCGATGTTGCCCATCAGGATCGTGCTGGTATCCACCGAGCGGATCAGCGCGAGCGTGGCGAAGAGCAATGCGACGAGCGTGATCAACGCGAACATCAGCGTCACGCCACGTTGCGCCCGACGGCGGGAGAGGCGGCCGGCGGGACGCGCGCGGCGGCGGTTGGGCGAAGAGGTCATGGACATGCCTTCAGCTGTTCCACAACACGTTGCGCAGCGGCACGATGGTGTCGTAGACCTTGTAGCGGTAGTGTTGCCAGTCCGTTCCGACGATGGTGCTCACGTCGAGCGTGAGGCACTTGCTGGTCTTGTTGCAGGTGACGGGGGTGTAGCCGCTCATGGAGATGGTGATCGCCGTGCCGATGTCCCATAGCGGCGCGGTCGTGGTCACGGTGTCCTTCTCGTACTGGTTGCTGCGGGCCACCAGGGCGATGCGGATGGACTTGACCTTCTGCCAGTCGGCATTGGTGACCGGCGTGGTCTTGTCGTAGGTGTCGACCTTGCCGTCGCCGTCGGTGTCCTTGCCGTACATCGCCTGCATCATCACGATCTGCGGGTACAGGTCGATGGCCGTCGAGCTGCCATCCGTCATCGACAGGTCGGCGCCCTGCAGGTTGCCCTGCGCGCTTACGGAGTAGGTGCGGCTCACCATCGCGCCCATGTCCATCAGGTAGCTGCCGGCCGCGACCGTGGCCGTGGGAAAGACGCTGCTCTGGTTCCAGCTGCTGCTGCTGCCGTGCGGCAGGTTGGTGGTGGTCAGCGTCGCCGTGGCCGGCGACGTGGCACTGGTCACGCTGAGGAGACCGCAGGGCACGCTGTTGTCGGGCGGCGCGGTCCAGCCCTGCGGCACCAGGATCATCATGTCACCGGACAGGGCGCCGAACGAGGACTTGACGGTGAAGTGGTCGTCCGTCTGCGCGGCCACGCCCGACAGCATGATCGGCACCGAGAAATTGACGGTATTGCCTTGGAGCACGCTGACGGTGTCGGACACGCTGGCCGATCCTCCGCTGGTGATGACCACCGGTGCCAGCGTGAAGGTGCCCGTGCCGACCGAGCCCTTGTACTTGACGGTGCAGCCGATCGCATCGGGCATCGCCACCGCGCCGTAGCCCGCCTGCTGGATGTCCCGTTGCAGCGTGAACAGCGCCAGTGCGCCGTTGACCTGCGCGTCGCCACCCATGCTGAGCGTGCGCCGCTTGCCTTCCGCCAGCGTCAGCACCTGCGTGATGACGAGCACCGCCAGCAAGCCCACCACCACGCCCACCATCAGCTCGATCAAGCTGAAACCGCGCTGACGCCGGGTTGTCGCCTTCAATTCGCGCATGTCAGGCCTTCACGACGTTCGTGGAAGTGGTGTAGGTGTGCGTCTGCTTGTCCGGGCCCGCCCACGTGATGGTGACCGTCACGGCCGCATTGCCGGACGCGTCGACACTCACCGCGACGCTGCCCGAGCCGCTCGGCAAGGCCGAGGCGACCTTGGACTGCCACTCCGCGCACAGCGTGGTCGACGCGCATCCGCTGCCGTCGTAGTTCGCCACGTTGGTGGTGTCCGACCACAGCCGACCCACCATCTCGCTGGCCAGGTAGGCCGCATCGGCACGCACCTTGGAATCGGTGGTCGCGCGTGTGAGCGACGCCTGCAGGCCGATGAGGCCCAGGATGCCGAACATGAAGATCAGCAGCGCGATCAGCACTTCGATCAGCAGGAAGCCGCCCGTGCGCGGCCGCGCCGCGAGCGATCGGGGATGTTTCTTGGAGGGAACTGCTCGCATGGTCGTCTCTCGCTCTAGCAACTGCGCGGATCAGTGGTGCTGGTGACGAGCGGATCGCACATGCGGACCGCGCCAGTCGCGGAGATCACCACCCTGAGGTTGCGGTAGACCTTGCCGCCTCCGATACCCTTGAGGTCGATCTTGGCGATGGACGAGGTGCTGGCCACGCGTCCGAATCCGTTGAAGGTGACGAACGTACCAGCGGTGGAGCCATCCGATTGCACGGCCGCGACGGAGACCTTCGCGCTGTCGCCCCCCATCGCCCGCCCGGCGAGCACGCCCGCCGGGTTCACCGTGATGTCGGTGGAGTTGACGTTCGAGGCGCAGTAGCCGACCGGACTGCTGACGCTCACCATCCAGGATCCGTCGGTGCTCGACAGCGTGCAGCTGTTGGTGAGCACCGTCGGGTCGGGCAGGTTCACCAGCCAGAACGACACGCTCTGGTTGCGCCGCACCGCTTCGGCCCGCGCCGTCTGCAGCCCGGTGATGATCGAATCGCCCTCGTTGCGGATGCGGATGTTGGTCAGCCAGGTAAACAGGCTGGGCATCGCCAGGAGGACGAGCATCCCCATGATGGCCAGGGCGACCATCAGTTCGATCAGGCTGAAGCCACGGTGTCGCATGCGATCTCCCATGGCGGTCAGCAGGTGGGACCGCTCGTCAACCAGCACTGCGCGGGGGTGCTCAGGGTCGTGGCCTTGAAGACCGTCGTCGTCCGGTTGCCGTTCTGGTCGATGGTGTAGACGTCGCCATTGACCTGCCCCGCGCTGCCGGTCGCCGTGATCGTGTAGGCCTGCCCCGTGCTGCTGGTGACGCACGCGTAGGTGAAATACTTGGCGCCCGGCGGGACGAAGCCGTTCCAGGAGTTCGCGGTCGTGCTGGTGGCGCACACCGTGCCGGTCGTGTCTCCGTAGTTCCGGTTGTCCTGGTAGTACTGCTCCATCTTCGTGCGGTAGTCGGCCAGCGCGTTGAACGCTTCAGGCTGCTGGCCGCGGCGGACGTAGCTCTTGTACGACGGCATGGCGATGGCCGCCAGGATGCCGACGATCGCGACGGTGATCATCACTTCGATCAGCGTGAAGCCCTGGGCGCGGGCTCGGGCGCGAATCGCTCGGGAGGTGCTGGCGTGGATCATCGGTGTGGCCGGAAGTTGGATGCGGTGATGCGCGCCGGTTCCCGGGCAAGGGAATCGGCGGCAATGTAAGGCTACGCTCAGCTCCGGCCGTGCCGGCACCCGAAGGCCCGAACGGCGGATTTCGACCGACCGGCGGCACGGCCGGCCGCCGCCTCCCGGCTCGACCGCCCGTTCACGTGCCCCCCCGGCGCCCGGCCGCCGCGGTCAGTGGACGTTCGTGCTGGACGACGCCTGCCCGTCCGGCGGCGCGAACATGGCGCCCACGTCCACCGCATCGAAGCGGTACTGCGTGCCGCAGAAGTCGCAGGCGATCTCGATGTCGCCGCGTTCGGCCAGGATGGATTCGGCCTCGTCGCGACCCAGGTTGCGCAGCATGCTGCGCACGCGATCGGGCGAGCAACTGCAGGCGAAGGTGGGCGTCTGCGGTTCGAACACGCGCAGCGGCTCTTCCCAGAACAGCCGGTGCAGGATGGTGGCGGCGTCCAGCGTGAGCAGCTCGTCGGCCGTCAGCGTGGAGGCGAAATGGGCGATGCGCGTGAACGCCTCGTCGTCGATCTCGGCCCTGGCCGCGCCCGCGAGGTTGCCGGCGCCCTCGACCGGCAGGCGCTGGATCAGCAGCCCCGCAGCCACGTCGCCGTTGGCGGCCAGAACGATGCGCGTCTCCAGCTGCTCGGACTGGCGCATATAGTGCTCCAGCATGGTGGCGACGTCGCCCACCGGGCCGCCGTCCGGCGACTCCAGCGGCACGACGCCCTGGTACGGCTGCTGGCCGGGCTGGCGATCCTGCGGGTCGAGCGTGATCGCGCACCGGCCCTGCCCGTGCTGGTTGACCAGGTCGCCGAAGCGGGCGCCGGCGGGCACCTCGCCCTGCACCTTGGCGGTGACGCGAAAGCGCAGGTCGGACAGCGACTCGGCCACCGCGAGCTTGACCGGCCCGTCGCCGTGCACCTGCAGGATGAGCGCGCCGTTGAACTTGAGGTTGGCCTGCATCAGCGTGGCGGCCGCGGCCATCTGGCCCATGGTGTCGCGCACCGCGGGCGCCCACTCGCCGCTGGCGGCGCGGCGCCTGAGCACCTCCTGCCAGCCGTCGGTCAGGCGCACGATCATGCCGCGCACCGGCAGGCCGTCGAAGATGAATTTCTGGAGTTCGCTCATGTCGGGTCAGGCGCCCTTTCCGGCGCGGCCGGCGGCCTGGCCGTCGGCGGGGGTGTCGATGCGGACGACGGTGTCGCGATGGCGCGCGGCGTTGTCCACGTAGTGCGCCGCGCTCAGGCGGAGCTTGGCGGCCTGCTCGTCGGTGAGCGTCTTCACGGCCTTGGCCGGGCTGCCCATGATGAGGGAGTTGTCCGGGAACTCCTTGCCCTCGGTCACCAGCGAGCCGGCGCCCACGATGCAGTTGCG
>FTBV01000311.1_pt1 | contig 11753 bp, 9 predicted proteins | sample 1639281 | NCBI WGS metagenome assembly FTBV01 (sample SAMEA3914864, study PRJEB12502) | metagenome | biome: forest; material: soil | place: USA | collected 2012-03-12 | depth 0.3 m | reverse complement strand
GTCCACCGACGCGCGCAGGTGGTGGCGCGACGAGCCGACGTCGTTGGGGCCGGCGCCGCTGCGGAACGTGGCCTTGGTCGACACGATGACCTTGTCGCGGCGGCCGGCGATGGCCTGGCCCAGCACCTGCTCGGCGATGCCGTTGGAGTAGACGTCGGCGCTGTCGAACATGTTCAGGCCGGCCTCCAGGCAGATGTCGACGAGGCGGCGCGCGCCGTCGGCGTTGGTCGAGCCCCAGGCCTTGAAGAAGTCGTTGCCGCCGCCGAAGGTGCCGGTGCCCAGGCTGAGGGCGGGCACCATGAAGCCGGAAGCGCCCAGTCGTCGTTGTTCCATGTGGTCTCTCCTTGGGAAGACGCGCAGGATAGGTGGCTTGCGATGTCCCTGCGCGCGGGGTGGCGGTGGCGCCGAGCGCTCGCGATTTGCACGTCCGGAAACGGCCAGCCGCGCCGATCGGCCGCCGGGACAATGCGTCCATGACCCTGCCCAGCCTGATCCGCCTGCTCGCCCTGTCCGCCATCTGGGGCGCCTCGTTCCTGTTCATGCGCATGGGCGCCCCCGTGCTCGGCCCGACGCTGCTGATCGCCTGCCGCGTGTTCTTCGCCGCCCTGTTCCTCGCGGCCGTCGGCGCGGTCCTGCGCAAGCCGCTGGACGCGCGCCGCCACGCCCTGCACTACCTCGTGCTCGGCCTGTTCAACTCGGCCCTGCCCTTCCTGATGTTCGCGTTCGCGGCCCGCACGCTGTCGGCCTCGCTGCTGTCCATCCTGAACGCGACGTCGCCGATCTGGGGCGCGGTCATCGGCGCAGCCTGGACGCGCACCGCCCTGCCCGCCCGCGCGCTGCTGGGCCTGGCCTTGGGCGTGACCGGCGTCGCGCTGCTGGTCGGGTTCGACCCGTCGACGCTGCGCGCGGGCGCGCCGCAGGCCATCGCGCTCGCGCTGGCGGCCGCGTTCTCGTACGGCATCGCCACCAACTACGCGAAGTCGGCCAGGAAGGTGGATCCGTTCGCCAACGCGCACGGCAGCATGTGGGCGGCCACGCTGCTGCTCGCGCCGGCGGTGCCGTTCGCGCCGGCCGCGTCGACGCCGTCGCCCGCCGTGGCGCTGGCAGTGCTCGCGCTGGGCATCGTGTGCAGCGGCATCGCCTACCTGCTGTACTTCCGGCTGGTGGCCGACCTGGGCGCGGCCTCGGCGCTGACCGTCACCTTCCTCGTGCCGGTGTTCGGCGTGCTGTGGGGCCACCTCGCGCTGGACGAGCCGCTCGGCTGGAACACGCTCGCGGGCGCGCTCGTGGTCGTGGCGGGCACGGCGCTGGTGACCGGGTTCGGGCCGTCGGCCTTGTGGACGCGCGCCGCCACGGCCTAGGTTCAGGCCGCCGCCTTGCGCGGCCGCCGCACGGCGCGCACCTTGCCGCTGCCGCCGCCGCCGCAGTAGAACAGCCCGGCGCCGTCGGACTCGAGCCCGCTGATGCCGGTGCCGGCGGGCATCTCCAGCCGCTCCAGCACGGCGCCGTCGGCCGGGTCGACGTGGCGCAGCTCGCTCTCGTCGCCTTCCCAGACCGCGTGCCACAGCTCGCCGTCCACCCACGTGACGCCGGTGACGAAGCGGTCGGACTCGATCGTGCGCAGGACGGCCCCGGTAGCCGGGTCGACCTGGTGGATGCGGCGCTCGCGGTACTGGCCCACCCACAGGCTGCCCTCGGCCCATGCCAGGCCCGAGGCGCCGCCGCCGGGCGCGGGAATCGAGCCCAGCACGTGGCCGCTCGCGGCGTCGATCTTGTCGATGCGCTGCTCGGTCACCTGCCAGAAGTGGCGGCCGTCGAACGCGGTGCCGGCGTCGCAGCCTTCCTGCGCGATGCGGCGGCCGGTCGAGCCGCTGGCGGTGTCGATGGCCACCAGCGCGCTGCCGGTGGCGGCCCACACCTGCCGGCCGTCGTGGGTGACGCCGTTGACGCGCGGCACGCCGTCGAACGGGCCGTACTCGCGCACGATGTCGGCGGGACGCCTGGCGGCTCGGGTGCTCATCGGGGAACCTCGCTGGCGCCGTGACGGGGCGCGATGCCACGCACTCTACCCAGGCGCCAGCGCGGCGGGGAGTAACAAGATCGTCGTGAATCCGACCCGCGGCGGCGCCAGCCAGCGGCGCGCGCGCGTGCGGCCGATGGCGCGCACGCGGCCGTCGGCCTGCAGCTCGGCCAGCGCGCGCTGCACCGTGCGCTGGCTAGCGCCCAGCGCCAGCGCGAGGGCCGACGTCGACCACGGCGCGCCGTCCGACAGCAGCGCCACCACCGACGCCTGCTCGCCTTCGATGGGCGGCGCCAGCACAGCGACCGGCCCCGCGCCCGCGGGCCGCAGCGCGAAGCCGCGCGCCGTCGCGTCGATGCGCGCCAGACCCTCGAGCAGCGCCCGCAGCCGGCCCAGCTCCACGCGCAGCCGCGCGCGATGCGTCTCGTCGGGATCGCGAAAACCGAAGGCGTCGGCGATCAGCGTCTCGCGGTCGATGTCCTGCGGCCAGGCGCGGGCGAGCGAGCGCGCGAGCGCGAACAGCACCGGCCGCCGCGCCAGCGGACACCACACCGCCCCCGCGCCGACGCCGCGCCGGCAGGCGTCCACCACCAGCGCGCCGGAGCCCAGCAGCGCCGCGACGTCGTCGAGCCGCAGCGCGCGTTCGCCGCCCGCGTCGAGGCGGCGCGCGGCCGGACGTTCCAGGATGTCGCGCGCCTGCGCCACCTCCGCGAGCAGCGCGGGCACGCCCGCGCGGGACGCGGCCGCCTGCGCCCGCGCGAGCGCCGCGCGCGCGGGCGCCACGCGCAGGGCGCGCAGGTCGAGCTCGGCGGCGGCCAGGTCGGCGATCGCGCGCTGCGCGGGCGACGCGTCGGACCGCGCAAGATCCGCCAGCGCCGTGCCCGCCTCGTCGAGCCGGCCCAGCAGCAGCAGCCGGCGCAGCAGGACCAGGCGCGCCTGCAACGCGTTGCCGCGGTCGCCCTGGGCGTCGAGCGTGGCGGCGGCCGCCGCCAGCGTGCGCGGCGATCCCGCGAACTCGCGCATCGCCAGCGCCACCTCGGCCTCGGCCACCACGCAGCGCGCCCGCGCCAGCGCCTCGTGGGCGCCGAACGCCCGCGCCGCGCGCCGGAGCAGGTCGCGCGAGCGCGGGTAGTCGCCCAGCTGCGCCATCGCGATGCCGCGCAGCGCGAGCGCCGGCGCGTCGTCGCGCAACGCGACGCGCTTGAGTGCGCCCAGCGCATCGCCGGCGGCCAGGGACCGGGCGGCGGCGGCGATCAACGAATCCATGGGGTGTCGGCGTGTGCGGTTGGAAGGCTTGTGACGGCGCGTCACGGCGCGTCACGGCGTGACGAACTTTACGTGCCCGGCGCTCGAATCGGGGCGCGGCGTGTCGATGAACAAGCATCGCCTGCTTCCGCCACGGAGTCGCCCATGCGCCGCCTCGTCGCCACGATCTGCGCGCTCGCCGCGCTCACGACCTCGCTCGGCGCGCGCGCCGAGAGCCTCGACCAGGTGCGGCGCGGCTTCGCACAGGCCATCTACCAGGACTCGCGCGACGACATCAACCTGGGCGCGCCGCAACCGATGCTGCGCGCCGTGGTGGTGCTGCGCGTGCGCACCGACGACGGCGGCCGGTGGCGCGCGGAGGTCATGCGCGAGAACGACGTCGAACCGGGCCTCACGCGCAAGGCGCTCGCGAGCGTCGAGCATCTCGGGGCGACGGCGCCGGTGTCGGGCGAGCTCGCCGAGCAGCTGCATCGCGAGGGCTTCGTCGAAGTGTGGCTGTTCCAGAACGACGGTCGCTTCGCGCTCAAGACGCTGGCGTTGCCGCAACGCGGGCTCTGACGGCACCCGCGTCGCCGTCCGCCGCGTAGGAACAATGGCGTAGTTACGAACGGCGTCGCAGCGCCAGGCGCGAGCCGCGTCGCGCATCGCGTAAGAACAATCGCGTAGTTCTGAAAATATTCTCGGCGCGACATGGTTGCCCAAGAACGCTTGCTTCTAAGATGCGGCGCCTTCGTCAACCGGCCCGCTGCATGCACCGTCACGCCCGCTCCGAATCATCCGCCCCCGGCTTGTCGGCCGATGATGTCCGCTGCATCGAGGTGGTGGAGAAGGCCGCTGATCCGCGAGGCGCGGCCCGCTCGCGCGTGGCCGCGCTGTTCGCCGCGTGCGCGGCGTCGGCACTGGTGGCGTGCGGCGGCGGCTCCGGCACGCCCGCGCCGGCGCCCGTCCCCACGCCGCCGCCAGCGCCGGCACCCGCACCGGCACCCGCGCCCGGCTTGCCCACGGTGGACGTCAGCAGCGTCGCCGCCGCCGACCCGGGCAGCCCGCTGACCGCCGACTGGACGCACGGCGCCTTCATGGAGATCTTCGTCCGCAGCTACCAGGACAGCGACGGCGACGGCATCGGCGACCTGAAGGGCCTGATCTCGCGGCTCGACTACCTGCAGCAGCTGGGCGTGCGCGGCCTGTGGCTGATGCCCATCACGGCCAGCGAGGACCACGACCACGGCTACGCGGTGTCCGACTACCGCGCGGTCGAGGCCGACTACGGCACGATGGCCGACTTCGACGAGCTCGTGAAGCAGGCCCACGCGCGCGGCATCGGCGTGATCGTCGATTACGTGATGAACCACAGCTCGGCGCAGAACCCGTTGTTCGTCAACTCGGCGGACGCGGCGTCCAACCCCTACCGGGACTGGTATGTCTGGCAGCCATCGCATCCTGCGGGCTGGAGCATCTACGGCGGCGATCCCTGGTACCAGGCCGCCAGCGGCTGGTACTTCGGCGCCTTCTGGAGCCAGATGCCCGACTGGAACCTCACCAATCCGGCGGTCGTCGCCTACCACCACGACAACCAGCGCCTGTGGCTGAACCACGGCGCCGACGGCTTCCGCTTCGACGCCGTGGGCAACTTCGTGGAGCACGGGGCGTCGGCCTGGTTCGACCAGCCGGAGGACTACACGCTGATGCACGACGTGCGCACGCTGCTGGACGGCTACTCGCAGCGCTACCTCGTGTGCGAGGCCACCGGCGATCCGCAGGGCTTCGGCGCGCCGGGTGCCTGCGGCGGCGCGTTCGCGTTCGACCTGAGCGCGCACCTCATCGGCGCCGCCAACGCCAACGCCGCCGACATCCAGGCCGTGGCCGACTACTTCGTGACCGCGCCCGCGGGCATGGCCACGATGCTGTCCAACCACGACAGCTTCGCCGGCCAGCGGGCGGCCGACCAGCTGGGCGGCGACGTCGCCAAGCTGCGCCTGGCGGCCGCCACCTACCTGTTCCTGCCGGGCACGCCGTTCATCTACTACGGCGAGGAGATCGGCATGCAGGGCGCGTCCACGCTCGTCGGCGATCCCAAGCTGCGCACGCCGATGAGCTGGACGAGCGACCCGGTCAACGCGGGCTTCAGCACCAGCACGCCGTATCGCGCGCTGTCGGCCAATTCGACGACGACCAACGTGGCGGCCGAGTCCACCGACGCGAGTTCGCTCCTGAGCTACTACCAGGCGGTGCTGACGATGCGCAACAGTCGCGCGTCGCTGCGCACCGGCAGCTACGAGAACCCGCGCGTCAACGGCAGCGTCCTGAGCTTCGTGCGCGCGACGGCGACCGAGCGCACGCTGGTGGTCATCAACTACGGCACCACGGACGTCATCCTGGACACCTCCGCGCTGGGCATGGACTCGCTCACCCAGTCGTTCTGGCCCTACAGCTCGTCGACCATCGCGCCCCCGGCCCGAAGCACCCAGATCTATCTGCCGGCCCAGTCGGTGCAACTGTTCGACCCGTCCTGACCCCGCGCCGCCCGTTCCCCCATCTGGAGGGTTTCCACTCTGGCCAATCCCGGGCCTACTTGTCAGATTCGGCACCGTGCCGAGTGCGGCAACCCAGGGAGAGCGCGCGTGAACCGATCCGACCTGCCCCGAGCCCCGGCCCTTGCGGCGCCGGCCGTCGCACGCGCGACGCTTCGAGCCGCTTCGCTCTGACACGCGACGGCGCCGGGAGCCGACGATGCGCACCGACGAACGCCTGGCCGCCGAGCTCATGGGCACCGTGCCGGCGGCCGCCAACGAGACGTTCGACCCCGCCGACAGCAACGACGCCCTGTTTGCCAAGCTCTACGACGAGCTGCACCGCATCGCGCGCCGCGAGCTCGCGCGCTCGGGCCCCGATGTCGCCACCAGTCCCACCACGCTGCTGCACGAGGCCTACCTGGACATGGTGGTGCGCGGCTCGCTCGTGTTCCCCGACCGCGTGCGCTTTCTCGCCTACGCCGGACGCGCCATGCGCGCGCTGGTGATCGACCAGGTGCGCGCCCGCGGTGCGCTCAAGCGTGGCGGCGACCTGCACATCACGTCGCTCGACACCCAGGTCGCCGACGACATCGCCGAGCCGCAGCAGCTGTTCGACATCGGCGCCGCGCTCGAGGAGCTGGCCGCGCTGGAGCCGGAGCTGGCCACCGTCGTTGACCTGAAGTTCTTCGGCGGCCTGTCGGTGCCCGCCATCGCGGCGCTGCACGGCCTGTCGGAACGCACCGTGCAGCGGCGCTGGGAGAAGGCCCGCCTGCTGCTCTATCGCAGCCTGGACGGCGGCCGATGAGCGTGCCCGACGCCGAGCGGTGGAAGCGGCTCAGCCCGCTGCTCGACGAGCTGCTCGACCTCGAGCCCGGCCCGCGCCAGGCGCGCCTGGACGCGCTGCGCGCCGAAGACCCCACGCTCGCCGACGAACTCGCCTCGATGATCCGCGACGCCGACCAGGCCGAGCACGCCCGCTTCCTCGCCGGCTCGCTCGGGCCGCCGGCCGGCTCCGACAGCGCCGCCGAGGCCACGCTCGCCGGCCAGCGCATCGGCGCCTACGTGCTCGAGTCGCCGATCGGCCAGGGCGGCACCGGCACCGTCTGGCTGGCGCGGCGGGCCGACGGCCGCTTCGAGGGCGCGGTCGCGTTCAAGCTGCTGCATCCCTCGCTCGTGGGCCGCACCGGCGCGCTGCGCTTCGAGCGCGAAGGCAAGGTGCTCGCGTGGCTGGCGCATCCGCACATCGCGCGCCTGCTCGACGCCGGCGTCACGCCCGGCGGCCAGCCCTACCTCGTGATCGAGCTCGTGGACGGCGAGCGCATCGACCGCCACTGCGACCGCGCGCGGATGGATGTCGCGCAGCGCGTGGCCCTGTTCCGCGTCGTGCTCGACGCCGTGGCCCACGCGCACCGCCACCTGGTGATCCACCGCGACATCAAGCCCGGCAACATCCTTGTCGACCGCGCGGGCCAGGTCAAGCTGCTCGATTTCGGCATCGCCAAGCTGCTGCAGGCCGACGGCGGCGCGGCGGACGAACTCACGCGCGAGGGCATGCGCGCGCTCACGCCCGACTACGCCGCGCCCGAGCAGCTGCGCGGCGAGCTGGTGACCACGGCCACCGACGTCTACGCGCTGGGCGTGCTGCTGTACCAGCTGCTGACCGGCCGCCATCCCACCGCGCCGCAGCAGGCCTCGCCGGTGGACGCGCTGCGGGCGACGCTGGACGTGGATCCCGAGCGGCTGTCCGACGCGGTCACCGTGACGCAGGAGCTGTCGGCCGGCGCGCTCGAGCGCATCGCGCAGGCGCGCAACACCTCGCCGGCGCGCCTGCGGCGCCAGCTGGGCGGCGACCTCGAGACCATCCTGGCCAAGGCGCTGCGCAAGGTGCCGGCGGAGCGCTACGCCACCGTCGATGCCTTCGCCGACGACCTGCACCGCTGGCAGGTCGGCGAGCCGGTGCTCGCGCGGCCCGATTCGCTGGCCTACCGCGCGCGGCGCTTCGTGGGCCGCCACCGCAGCGGCGTGGCGGCGGCGTCGCTGCTGATGGCGGCGATCCTGGCCGGCCTCGTCGGCACCATCACGCAGGCGCGGCGCGCCGAGCAGCAAAGCGAACGCGCCACCCGCGAGGCGGCGCAGGCCAAGCTCGAGCGCGACCGCGCCGTCGTCGACGGCCAGCTGCAGCGCGGCACCAACGAATTCCTGCAGCTGGTGCTGCGCGACGCCACCGGCAACGACCCGGGCGCCGTGCGGCGCCAGCTCGATCGCGCCAGCGTGCTCATCGACAAGACGCGCTTCGAGCGCCCGATCGTGAAGGTGGCCCTGCTGCGCCAGATCTCGGGCCGCTACGTGGAGCTTGGCGACATCACCACCGCGCTCGCCCTGCTCGACCGGGCGATCGCCGCCACCGCCGGCACCGACCTCGCCGCGCGCACCAGCGGCGTGCCGGTGAACCTGATCTGCTCGCGCGCCCACTACCTGCACGAGATGGACGAGCAGCTCGCCGCGATCGCCGCACTCGACCACGCCGACCAGCTCATCGCCGCGGGCGCCGACATCGGCGTGCCCAGCCGCGTGGCCTGCCTGCAGCCGCGCATCTACGCCGAGGGCGCGCTGGGCCACCACGACCGCGCCATCGCGCTGTCGAACGAGGCGCTCAAGAAGCTGGAAGACGCCGACATCGCGAGCGGCGAGCAGCACCGGCTGATGCGCAGCGTGCTGTCGCAGGCGCTGGCCGAGGCCGGCCGTGCCAGCGACGCGATGGCCGTGGCGCGGCCGCTGCTCGTCGAGAGCGCCGCCGCGCAGGGCCGCAGCTCGATGGCCGTGCTGCGCCGCTCCAGCGTGGTCACCGGCATCACGCGCCTGGGCGGCGACCCGCTCGCCGCGCTGCCGCTGTCCAGCGCCGATCGCGCCGACGCCGCCAAGGTGCTGGGTCCGGCCAACGAGGACGCGGCGCTGGCGCTCGAACACGGCCGCATCCTGCTCGCGCTCGGACGCGATGCCGAGGCCATCCCGCTGCTCGCGCGCGCGGGCGCCGAATCGCGGCGCAGCCAGCGCAACGCCTACACGCTGTCCGCCGGCATCGCCGAGGCCAACGCGATGCTCGACGCGCGCGACGCGCGCCGCGCCACCGCGCTGTGGGACGCGCTCGCGGGGCTGCGCGCGAAGGCCGCCGTCGAGAAGCGGCCCGAGGAGATCGCGCTGCTGCTGCTGGAGGCACGGCTGGCCGCGGCGCGCGGCGACGTCCAGGCCGCCGTCGCCGCGCTCGACACGGCGCAGGCGCGGGTCGACGCGAGCGGCGGCGCCGCGAACCCGCAGGCCTTCGCCGTGACCTTGGCGCGCGGCGAGGCGATGCTGCCGGGCGCGCCGCCCGAGGCCACGCTCGCGCTCGCCGGCCAGGCGCTGGCCATCGCGCGCGCCACGTCGCTGGACGCCCGGCGCTCGAGCCTCGTCGGGCAGGCCCTGCTGTTGCAGGCCCAGGCGCTGGTGCGCGCGGGGCGGCGCGACGACGCGCGCAAGGCGGCCGCCGAGGCGGCGCGGCAACTCGCGGCGACGCTGGGCGAGGCGCACGCCGACACGAAGGCCGCGCAACGCCTGGCCTCGTCGGCGTAGTCCGTCGCAGAGGGGTCCGGGTCCGGCCCCGCCTCGAATCGCGCCGCGATGCCTTCGCAGCAACCTCGTTGATCGCGATTCGAGGCCGGGCCCCCTCGGGCTTTCCCGAACCCCACGTTCTAGGGTCAGCCAGGTGGCCGGTTTCGTCCGCGAAATCCGCTTACCCCATCAAGGCCGAACCCATCGCGACCCGGCCGATACAACCATCCGGAGGAACCCCATGCGCCCATCGACCGTCGCCGCCGCCGCCGCCGGCCTGTTCTCGCTCGCCTTCAGCTCCTTCGTCGCGGCCGGCGACGACGGCCAGGAACTGCACCGCAACCGCAGCGGCGAGGCGCTCACGATCAGCACCGCCGGCCGCATCGACCGCACGAACCCGTTCTTCCAGAGCCTGGGCAGCAACGGCCGCTCGTGCGAGTCGTGCCACCAGGCCGCGCAGGGCTGGACGATCACGCCGCGCGGCGTACGCGAGCGCTTCGAGGCCACGAACGGCAAGGATCCGATCTTCCGCCCGGTGGACGGCGCCAACTCGCCCACGGCCGATGTGTCCACGCGGGCCGCGCGCGAGAAGGCCTACAGCATGCTGCTGACCCACGGCGTCATCCGCGTGGGCCTGCCGATTCCCGCCGGCGCTGAATTCGAGCTCCTGGCGGTGGACGACCCGTACGGCCACGCCTCGGCAGCCGACCTGTCGCTGTTCCGCCGCCCGCTGGCGTCCACCAACCTGCGCTTTCTCAGCACCGTGATGTGGGACGGCCGCGAGACGTTCAAGGATCCGGCCGGCACCGACTGCACGCCCGGCACCACCACCTGCTTTGCCACGCTGCACTTCGACCTGTCCGACCAGGCCAACGGTGCCGTCACCGGCCACGCCCAGGGCCAGCCGCTGACGACGGCGCAGCGCGACGCGATCGTCGCCTTCGAGATCGCACTGACCACCGCGCAGGTCCGCGACGACGATGCCGGCACCCTGACCACCTACGGCGGCAACGGCGGCCCGAAGTTCCTGCAGGGCCAGGTGAGCTACTTCGGCATCAACGACACGCTGGCCGGCGACTACCGCACGCACGCCAACTTCAACCCCACCGTGATGACGCTGTACACGAACTGGCAGTCGTACATCCCCGACGCGCGCCGCCCCGACGACGAAGGCCGCAGCCGCGAGGTGGCCGTGGCCCGGCGCGCCGTCGCGCGCGGCGAGGCGCTGTTCAACAGCAAGCCGATCAGCATCACGGGCGTCAAGGGCCTCAACGACGCCCTCGGCGCCCCCGTGATCGCCGGCACCTGCAGCACCTGCCACAACGCGCCCAATGCGGGCAACCACTCGGTGCCGCTGCCGCTGGACATCGGCCTGGCCGACGCCAGCCGGCGCAGCCCCGACATGCCGCTGTACACGCTGCGCAACCTGGCCACCGGCGAGACGATCCAGACCACCGACCCGGGCCGCGCGCTCGTCACCGGCAAGTGGGCCGACATCGGCAAGTTCAAGGGCCCCACGCTGCGCGCCCTCGCGGCCCGGGCGCCCTACTTCCACAACGCGTTCGCCAAGAACCTGCACGAGGTGGTGAACTTCTACGACACGCGCTTCGGCATCAACTTCACGCAGCAGGAGAAGGACGACCTCGTCGCCTTCCTCAAGACGCTCTGAGCGACGGCGCGCGGCCGTCCGGTGCGAAAGCCCCTGGAAATCGCCCGTTCCGCGCGCCGCGCGCCTCCCGCCCGGTTTCCTGCCCGTTCGCCGCGCCGCGCACGGCGAACGCGCCCGCAGAATCGTTCCATCCCGATTTCTGCCGCTCCAGGAGACCGCCCATGAAAGCCCGCGCCGCGCCGATCGCGCCGGCCCTGATCGCGCTGCTCGCCGCACCCGCGCACGCCGCCACCATCACCTGCCCGCCGATGATGGTGGAGACGCCGGTGGTCAGCAGCCTGCTCGCCGGCTGGGAGGTGGAGGTGCGCGCCGGCCGGCGCACGCTGGCGGACGCGGCCATCCAGCGCTCGCGCGGCAGCGACCGCGGCGGCGTGCCACCCGACGCCACGCTGCACGCCGGCCGCCAGGAGTCGGTCACGTGGACGCTCGCGCCCGCCGACGGCGCCGTCTACTGGGTGGCGTGCAGCTACGGCAGCACGTCGGCGCTGCTGCTGCAGCGGGTGCCCGACACCGCGCGCCGCTGCACGGCCACCTACGACGTGCTGCAGACCGGGCGCCACCTCAACGTCCGGCCGGTGGAGTGCGAATGACCGTGCGACTAGTGTGCTGTCCCAGAGATTCGACCGCAAAGTCGATTGATCTTGCTGAGGATTGATTCGGCCGTGGCGGTCCAGCGGAAGGGCTGGCAGTCTTGGTT
>FTBV01001348.1_pt1 | contig 11826 bp, 11 predicted proteins | sample 1639281 | NCBI WGS metagenome assembly FTBV01 (sample SAMEA3914864, study PRJEB12502) | metagenome | biome: forest; material: soil | place: USA | collected 2012-03-12 | depth 0.3 m | reverse complement strand
GCACGATGCGGGTCATTGCCAGCCGGCCCAGCTCGTCGCTGCCGAGGAAGCCGGTGGCGTCGTCGCGATAGCTGTCGACCACCAGGCCGCGCGCCGCCGCCAGCGACAGGAAGAACAGCATGTGGCAGCTGCTGGCGGCCGCCACCAGCGCCTCTTCCGGATCGACCGCGGCCGCATCGGACATCGGCAGCGGCACCGACGAGGGCGAGGACGAGGCAGGCACCGACAGGCCGCCGTCGAAGGTCCAGGTATGCGCGCGGCTGTAGCGCTGGTCGGTGAAGGCCTGGGCGCCGCGTTCCCAGGACAGGCTGGCGTCGAATGTTTTCATGCCACCATCTTAGGACGGCAAGTGGCTTGCCGGAATAACCAATAAGGACGAAGATGTGCGTACCAATTTTTTGAAATGCCCATGCACGTCCACGACATCCTCGCCGCCATTCCGCTCGAGCGCGATGCGGCCACGCCGCTGTTCCGCCAGCTGTACCTGCAGATGAAGGAGGCGATCCTGTCCGGCGCGGTCGCGCCTTCGGTGCGGCTGCCCGCCACCCGCGAGCTGGGCCGGCTGCTGGGAGTCTCGCGCCAGACCGTGCTGGCCGCCTACGAACAGCTGATGGCCGAGGGCTACCTGGAAGGGGCGGTGGGGAAGGGGACTTTCGTGAGCGCCTCGCTGCCGGCGGCGGCACGCCGCAGCGCGCCGCCGGACGCCGCGCCGCCGCTGGTGCGGCCGCTGTCCGCGCGCGGCGAGGCGATGGCCGCGGCGATGGCCCGCGTGCGCCACCACGACGGCCCCCTGCGCACCTTCCGCATGAGCATGCCGGGCCTGGACCTGTTCCCCTTCGAGGTCTGGCGCAAGCTCGAGGCGCGCCACTGGCGCCGCCGCGAAGTCCCGCTGGGCTATGGCGGCGCGGCCGGCCATCCGCCGCTGCGCGAACTGCTGTGTGCCTACCTGAAGGCCTCGCGCGGGGTGCGCTGCATGCCGGAGCAGATCGTCATCACCAACGGCTCGCAGCAGGCCCTGTATCTGCTGGCCCAGCTGCTGCTGGCGCCGGGCGAGGGCGTCTGGCTGGAGTCGCCCGGCTACCAGGGCGCGCTGGCGCCCTTCGCGGTGGCCGGCGCCAGGATCTGCCCGGTGCCGGTCGACGCCGAAGGCATGGACGTCGCCTACGCCGCGGACCGTTATCCGGATGCGCGCATGGTCTTCGCCACGCCCTCGCACCAGCTGCCGCTCGGCGTCACCATGAGCCTGGCGCGGCGCCTGGAGCTGCTGCGCTGGGCCGAGGTGAAGCGCGCCTGGATCGTCGAGGACGACTACGACAGCGAGTACCGCTACACCGGCCCGCCGCTGGCCTCGCTGCAGGGCCTCGACCGCGCCAACTGCGTGATCTACGTCGGCACCCTGTCGAAGGTGCTGTTCCCGGGACTGCGCCTGGGTTATGTGGTGGCGCCGCCGGCCCTGGCCGAGCCGCTGGCGCGCGCCAAGGCCGTGGTCGACCGCCACAGCGCCATCGTGCCGCAGGCGGTGCTGGCCGACTTCATCCAGGAAGGACACTTCGCGCGCCATATCCGGCGCACCCGCGATGCCTACGGCGAGCGGCGCATCGCCATGCTGGAGGCGCTGGACAGCCGCATGCGCGGGATACTGGCCTGCGGTCCGTCGGATGCCGGCCTGGATTTGTGCGTGGGGATCATGAATGGTCTCGGCGAGGAGGAAGCCGTCGCCCGCGCATCCGCCGCCGGGGTCGACGTGCGCTCCCTGTCCTACTACGTGAATCCGGCCGCCAGTCCGGATTGCGCGGTGCCGCCGGGGATGCTGCTGGGCTTTTCGGCCTTCACGCCGGCCCAGATCCGCGCCGGGGTGAGGAAACTGGAGCAGGCGCTGATTGGGAATCGCCCTGCACTTTGCTAGTGGTAAGCGGCTGCGCCTGGCGCGAACTGCGGCGCAGGCGGCGCTGCAGGAGGAGGGCGGCGCCGGCCGCGCCGCTCAGCCACAGGCTGCCCGGCTCGGGCAAGGGATGGTCCTTGGGCGGATTGTCGTGGTCCGGCAGTGGGTCGGAACCGGGATCGGGACGTGGATCGGGGCGCGGATCGGGACGCTGGGCCGGATCGGCCGGCTTGCCGCCGCCGGATTCGCCCGTGCCGCCGCTGCCGCCGCTGCCGCCGGAACCGCCGGTGCTCCCGCTTCCGCCATCGGGGTCGGCCGGCGCCGTATCGCCGGTGTTGTGACTGCCGAGACCCCCGGTCGCGATGCCGCCGCCGGAAGTCGATCCGCCGGAGGTATTCCCCGCGCCGCCATTCGTGACGCCGCCGTTCGCCGCGCCGCCGTCGCCGCCGTTCGGTGTCCGGCCGCCGAGGCCGGAAGCCGAATTCGCCAGCATGGCGAGCATGGTATTCCTGCGCTCGGTATTCGCCAGGGAATCGAGATAGCCCGGGCCACCGTTGGCGGTGCCGGCCCGGCCGGCGCTGGCCTGCGCCTGGACGGCCGTCAGCAGGCCTGCCCCGTTCGCGAAGGATTGCGTAACGAAGGACTGGCCCTCGCCCCCATCCTCGTCCGGGTCGAAGGCGACCTCGCGCAGCGCGCCGTCCGCGGCCGCCTGGGTTTGCTCGACCGGGGTGTCGAGTTCCTGTTCGGACGGACCCTTGACCTCGACCGGCAGCTGGGGCGTGTCCGAAATCCGGTTGCCGCAGCGCGCGCGGATATCGCTCCGGCCGTCGGACAGCACGGCCTCGCCCTCGGCCAGCATCACCTTCTTCGCGGTCCAGTACACTTGGTCGCCCTTGCGGTAGGAGACGTACACGGCGCGCGCCTTCGGCACCGTGCGCAGCTCGGCCTTGCCTGTATCGAAGCCGGCGTAATGCGCGGCCACGGTCTTGTCGGCGAGGACGGCGCGGGCCAGCTCGGTGCGGCTGGTCACGCCGCCGGGGACGATCGAATACGGGTACACGGGACGCGCCGGCGCCGGGCTGGCCTGGGCGGCAACGCGCAACAGCGCCGGCGCCGCCTGCGCGGCCGGGGTGGCCGCTGCCGCGCGGCGCTGCTCCGGATGCGCTTCCTCTTGCAGCAGGAAGAGCGCGCAGCCGACGGCAGCCAGCGTGGCCGCCACGGCCAGCCGCCTCTGCAGGCGCGCCTGCTTCATGTTTTGCCGTAAGTAGGCTCGACGGCTGTGCATATCCGGAGGTTAAGTAGGAGAGTTCCTACAGAGTAACTGTTTGTAATTAACAAATCCATATTTTTTAAGAAATTTCTGTTTCAATGTAGACATTTTGATACAGCCAGGCGATGGCAGCTTCCCGTTCATCGAGGCATCCGCGGGTTTATACTTCCGATATGAACACCACCCGCTGCACCTGGGCCAATATGGCCAATCCGCGCTACATCGCCTATCACGATCACGAGTGGGGCGTGCCCTGCCATGACGAGACCACGCTGTTCGAGATGCTGAATCTCGAAGGGGCGCAGGCCGGCCTGTCCTGGGAGACGATCCTGAACAAGCGCGACAGCTACCGCAGCGCCTTCGACGGCTGGGACGCCGCAAGGATCGCCCGCTACGACGAGGCCAAGGTGGCCGAGCTGCTGGCCAATCCCGGCATCGTGCGCAACCGCCTGAAGGTCGCGGCCGCCATCAACAATGCGAAGGCCTATCTGGCGATGCGCGAGCAGGGGCTGACCCTCGACCGCTACCTGTGGTCCTTCGTCGACCACCAGCCGATCGTCAACGACTGGCCGACCGGCGCGCGGCCGGCGCGCACCGAGCTGTCCGACCGCATCTCGAAAGACCTCGGCAAGCGCGGCTTCAAGTTCGTCGGCTCGACCATCGTCTACGCCTACATGCAGGGGATCGGCATGGTGGACGACCACGACCGCGGCTGCATCTGCCGCCAACGCAGCGGGGCCCGCGGCAGGAGCTGAACATGGACTACCGGGATGCATGGTGCACCCAGGCGCGCTATACCGTCTTCGACAGCGACTATGGCGACGGCGCCTCGTTCCGCGTGCTCGCCGACGTCTGGCGCACCGATCCGCACCGCTCGCCGCACCTGCACGTGATCGCCCTGTGCACGCAATCGAATCCCGACTGCCTGCTGCCGGGCTTTCACCGCATTCCCCAGCCCGAGCCCGGCCTGACGCTGGACCTCTTGAATGCGCCCATCGATACGGCCCTCGGCCAGCTGGCGGCGCGGGTCGACCTGTTCCGCCTGCACGGCCTGGAGAACGCCGGCACGGAGTTTGCGCGCGCGCTGGCACGGGTGGCCGCGCCCCAGGCCCGCTTGCTGTGCCAGGGCCTGACGGCCGAGCAGGTGGCCGCGCTGGAAGCCCAGGGCTTCGTGTTCGAGCCCGGCAGCGAAGCGGACCGGCTGGCCGGCAAACAGAAGGCGCGCTGTGCCAGCCGCAAGCCGCGGCCGCCGCAGCCGCCGGCGCCGGAGCGGCGCGCCATCGTGCTCGGCGCCGGCATCGCCGGCTCTGCCGCCTGCGAGCGCCTGTGCGCACGCGGCTGGGAGGTGATCCTGGTCGAGCGCCACGAGAAGCCCGCCATGGAAGCGTCCGGCAACCGCGCCGGCATCTTCATGCCGCTGGTCTCGCGCGACGACAACATTCCGACCCGCCTGACCCGCGCCGCCTACCTGTACGCGCTGCGCCACTGGGAGCGCCTGGGCGGCATCGGCCCCGGCCGCAGTATCGAAGGCGCTGCCTGCGGCGTGCTGCAGCTGGCGCGCGACCCCGGCCACGCCGAGGTGCAGCGCGCCATCGCCGCCAGCGGCGCGCTGCCGGCCGGCTTTGCCGAATGGCTCGAGCAGCCCCAGGCCGAGGCCCTGCTGGGCTTGCCGGCCCCGGACGGCGGCTGGCTGTTCCGCCAGGGCGGCTGGGCCCGGCCCGGCAGCGTCTGCGAAGCCATGCTGGCGGCCTGCGGCGGCCGGCTGCAGCAGCGCTTCGGCGTCGGCAGCGTGCGCATCGCCCGCGAGGACGGGCATTGGCTGGTGCAGGACGAGCAGGGCGCCGTGGTGGCCCGCGCGCCCAACCTGATCCTGGCCAACGGCGCCGGCGCGGTCCAGCTGCCGCACGCGGCGCCGCTGCCGCTGACGACCATGCGCGGCCAGGTCAGCCACCTGCCGGCGGACATGCTGCCGGCCCTGCCGGTGGTGCTGTGCCGCGAAGCCTACCTGACCCCGCCGTCGAACGGCGTCGTCAGCGCCGGCGCCACCTACGACCTCGACGACAATCCCGAGCTCTCGCCCGCCAGCCACGAGGAAAACCTGGAACGCCTGCGCGGCCTGCTGTCCGATCCGCAGGCGGCACAGGGCGCGCCGCTGCAGGGCCGGGTGGGTTTTCGCTGCATCGCTCCGGACCGCCTGCCGCTGGTCGGCCGCCTGCCGGATTTCGATGCGGCCGGCAGTACCGAGCGACTGCGCGACGTGCCGCGCCACCCCGGCCTGTACGCGCTGCTGGGCTATGCCTCGCGCGGCCTGATCTGGGCCGGCTGGGCCGCCGAACTTCTTGCCGCCCAGCTCGAAGGCGAGCCGCTGCCGCTGGAATCGGCGCTGGTCGACGCCCTCGATCCGGCCCGTTTCGTGTTGCGCGCGCGCCGCACCAGCCGCGGGCCGCAAGCGCCGGAGAGTTGATTTCCTGTAAGCAAGCTCACCGACTAAAGGTATAATTAACGTCCAGCAACATTTCACATCTGAAAGGTTGAGATGGACGACCTGACGGCAGACCACCCGACCCCCGCGCCCGACTCGCACGACCTGTTCCTGTTCCTTGCATCCACGGCGCACGACATGAAGAACTCGATCAGCGTCCTGTCCGGCACGCTGGAGCGCCTGCTCGTTGACGCGTCCCCGAAGACCGAATCGGCCTATCCGCAGATGGCGCACATGCTGTACCAGACCAAGCGCCTGAACGACAACCTGATGCAGCTGCTGGCCCTGTACAAGCAGGTCGGCAAGCCCGAATACCCTTTCGACGTGCAGCCGCTCGCGCTCGGCCAGCTGGTCGAGCAGGTGGTGGCGATCGAGCGCGTGCTGCTCAAGTCGCGCGGCATCCGCCTGGAACTCGACTATGACCCGGGCCTGATCTGGCACTTCGACGAAGACCTGGTGGTCGGCGTGCTCTCGCATGCGATCAACAACGCCATCCACTACACCTGCGACACCGTGCGCCTGGCGATCCGCGAGCTGGACGGCTGGCTCGAATTGCGCGTCGAGGACAACGGTCCCGGCTATCCGCCGGCCCTGCTGAAAGCCGGCGCGATCGCGACCCGCGAGCAGGGCAGCGGGGTCAACTTCCTCACCAACAGCGCCGGCCTGGGCCTGTATTTTTCCAGCGAAGTCGCGAAGATGCATCGCCACCGCGGCCGCAGCGGCAGCCTTCGCCTGGAGAACGGCGGTGCCCATGGCGGCGGCTGCTTCATCCTGAGACTGCCATGAAGCTCGCGAATCCGGGCGTGGCCGCCGCGGCGGCCGACCAGATCGACTGGGCCGACAAGAACTACCTGGTGGTCGACGATTTCGTCGGCGTGCGCCAGCTGCTGCGCGAGAGCCTGCGCAGCCTGGGCGCGAAGAACATCGACCAGGCTTCGAGCGGCGGCGAGGCGATGGGCCTGCTGTCGCGCATCCGCTACGACGTGGTGCTGTGCGATTACAACCTCGGCGAAGGCAAGAACGGCCAGCAGGTACTGGAAGAAGCGCGGGTGCGCAACCTGATCAACCCGAGCACCGTGTGGCTGATGGTGTCGGCCGAGAAGAGCGTGGAATCGGTGATGGGCGCGGCCGAGCACCAGCCGGACGCCTACCTGATCAAGCCGATCACCGAGGGCGTGCTGCTCACGCGCCTGAACCGCGTGTGGCACAAGAAGCAGGTGTTCCGCATGATCGACCAGGCGTATGCGGAAAAGGATTACCTGCGCGCGGCCAGGCTGTGCGACGCCCAGATCGAGAACGACAAGATCCACGCCCTCGACCTGCTGCGCATGAAGGCCAGGCTGATGGAAAAGAGCGGCCAGCCGGCCAAGGCGCGTGAAGTCTACGAGCAGGTGCTGGAACAGCGCGAATACCAGTGGGCGCGCGCCGGCCTGGCCAAGATCCGCATGGCGAACGGCGAATTCGAGCAGGCGCGCCAGATGTTCCAGAGCGTGATCGCCGAAAACCGCTACTACATCGACGCCTACGACCAGCTGGCCGCGTCCTACCTGAACATGGGCAAGGCGGAGGAAGCCTGCGCGATCCTGGAGCGCGCCGCCAGGCTGTCGCCGAACTCGGTGCCGCGCCAGCGCAACCTGGGGAATATCGCGCTCAAGCTGGGCAATGTGCAGATGGCCGAGAAGGCCTTCCGCAAGTGCATCGCGATCGGCGAGTACTCGATCATGAAGACGCCGGATGCCTACCTGGGCCTGGCGCGCGTGTGCGGCCAGAAGAACGATCCGAAGGAAGCCCTGCAGCTGCTGCTGGCGGCCCAGCGCGAGTTCGGCCACGACCATCCGGACCTGCATTTGCGCACCAAGATCACCGAAGGCCTGGTCTACCACGAGAGCGGCGACTACCGGCGTGCGCGCAAGGCCGGCGACGAGCTCGAAGAGATGCTGAAGCTGAGCGCCGAGCGCCCGGACACCGCCACCTGCCTGGAACTGGCGACCCTGCTGTTCGCGGTGGGCGTGAAGGACGCGCCGGCCGAGCTGCTGTGCTACGTGATCCGCAATAACCACGACAACCCGCTGCTGCTGGACGAAGTGCAGGCGATCTTCGAAAAGGCGCGCATGGGCGACGAGGGCCTGGACCTGATCCGCAGCTCGAAGAAGGAAGCGGCGGACCTGATGAACCAGGGCGTGCTGCTGTGGAAGACCGGCAAGCTGGGCGAAGCGGTGGAGTGGATGCGCAATGCGCGCAAGGCGGTGCCGAACAACCAGCGCATCCTGTTCAACGCGGCCCAGATCATGCTGTCGCACATGCAGCAGCATGGCTACGACGGGGGCTTGTGGGCCGAAGCCCACGAGGTGCTGCACCATGTCGACCGCCTGCTGCCGGGGCAGCAGCGCTTCGCGCAGCTGGTGGAGCAGTTGGTGCAGTTGCAGCCGCAAGCGCAGCCGGCAGAGGATGCGGCCTAGGGTGGGCTCGGAGAGTCTGCGCCGGCCGCGCCTACCCTAGGTTTTATCGGCCTTCGGTTTGCCGCCGCGCGCACGGCCATTGCCGTTCGACGCCGCATCGGGTGCAGGTACCGTCTGCGATGACGCGGCAGCCGGCGCCTCAGCCTGCGGCTCGGCCTTGGCGACCCCATCGCCCGGCGCCATCGCTGTCGCTACTGCCTGAGTGAACTGGTCCTGAAGCATATTCCACCATGCCAACGCAGCCGGCATGCCCATGGCCGCGGCCGAGTCCTGCGCCGGCGCGCCGGGCTGGGCCGAGCCGCCAGCGCCGGCATCCGCAGCCGCGGACGCCCCCGGCTGGCCGAAGAAAGAGGAAAAGGGCATGCCCGCCAGCTTCTCGGCGCTCACGCCCGACTGGCGCATCGCCTCGGCCATCGAGGCGCCCATGGTCTTGAGCGTCGACAGGGTGGCGCGCTGCACTTCCATGGTCTGGATGGTCCCGCGCAGCATGGTGAGGTTCATGTTCAGCCAGGACTCGACGGCCTTCAGGTCGGCGATCCGCTTGTCGAGGTCTTCGGTCGAGAGCGGCGGCGCGCTCATGCCCGACATATTCGTGCCCGGAAGGTTCATCGAACCCCACAGGTTCTTGACGAAGTCCAGCGTATCCGTCATCCCGGGCATATTGGCTGCAGGTGGTTTCAGCATGGTGGTCTTCTCCTGTTAGAGGTCGGGACGTGGAGCGCTCCTAGCGTATCAGATTACTCGTAGGCCTCATAGACGTTACACTAGCCGGATGAGCCCCGCTTTCGCCCCGAACCGCCGCCGCAGAATCGTATTGGGTGCGGTCACGGTCCTGCTGCACCTGGCCGTGCTGGACTGGTTCAGCGCCCAGGTCGGACGGCCGCGCGGGGAAAGCATGCGGCGCGAGGCGCCGCTGGTGGTGGCGGAACTGGTGGAGACGCCGGCCACGCCGCCCCGGCCACGGCCCCTGCCGCCGCCTCCCCGGCCCGCGCTCGAACCGCCGCCGCTGCCGCGCTTGCCGCCGGAGCCGGTGGAGGTGGACGAGGCCGGCCACGGCGCCGTGGCCGGTCCCGGTTCCGCTGACGGCGCGCCGGCGCCGGCGCCCACTGCGGCTGCCGGAGAACTTGCGGCCGGGCAGGGGAGCGCCCCGAATGCCGTGGCCGACGTACAATCCTCCCAGGCCGCCGCGCAGGCGCAGCCGCCGGCGGAACCGGCGCCGTCCAGGCCCGCGCCTGAAGCGCGCCACTACAAGGTCGACCTGCCGCCCGCCGCCGAGATCCGGCTGGACGTCGCGCGCACCGACGCCAACGGCACGCAATGGAGCGGCGACGCGCTGCTGGCGTGGACGCTCACGCCGACCTCGTACAAGATCCGCGTCGAGGCCGGCATCACGGTGGTGTTCGCGCACGTGAACCTGCTGACCTTGACCAGCGAAGGCACGGTCGGCGACGAGGGCTTCATGCCGACCTTGATGACGGAAAAGCGGCGCGGGCGGTCGATGACGGCCACCCATTTCAACCGCAAGGACGGCAGGCTCAGTTTTTCGGCGTCGGAAGCGAATTACCCGCTGGTCTGGGGCGTCCAGGACAAGGCCAGCGTGCCGCTGCAGTTGACCGCGATCGCGCGCGGCGATCCGCAGCAATTGTCGGGAAACATAGACATCCTTGTCGGCGAAGACCGCGATGCGAGCGTTTTCAGTTTCGTGGTGCTCGGCCAGGAACAGATCGACACGGGCATGGGCAGGATCGTCACCTGGCACCTGACGCGTCCGCCCAAGCCCGGCTCGTACAACTCGCGCCTGGACCTGTGGCTGGCGCCCGACTACGGCTGGGTTCCGGTACAGATCCGCAACCTCGAAGCGAGCGGGGCGGTGACGACGCAGACCGCGAACAAAATCGTGATGAAGAATTCAGGAAGCTGATATATGAACAAGATGTGGAAACTGGCCGGTGCGGGTGGACTGCTGGCGGCGGCGATGACGGCGCAAGCGGCGTCCGCGGCGGACGAGCATCCGGCGCAACTGCGTCCCTTTAACCTGCCGCCCTCGGCCGACCTGTCGTACTCGATCAGCGCCCGCCAGCGCGGCTTCACCCTGAGCGGCGAAGCCACGCTGAGCTGGCGCCAGGGCGACGGCAAGTACACGATCAACACCGATTCGCGCGTGGCCCTGCTGGGCAAGCTGACCGAGAACCGCAGCACGGGCACGATCGACAGCTACGGCCTGGCGCCCAACGAGTACTACGACAAGCGCTTCCGCAAGGACCCGGTCACGGCGAATTTCGACCGCGAAGCCAGGACCATCAGCTTCAGCGACGGCAAGAAGAGCTACCCGATCAAGGGCGGCGAGCAGGACCGGGTGTCGATCTCGTGGCAGCTGATCGGGGTGGCGCGCGCGGCCAAGGACAAGTTCAAGCCGGGCTCGGACTGGGACTTCTTCGTGGTCGGCCCGCGCGATGCCGATCCCTGGACCTTCCGCGTGATCGGCCGCGAAAAAGTGCAGGCCGGCGCCGCCATCGGCACGGTCGACACCGTCCACGTGCTGCGCGAACCGCCGCCCGGCTCGAAGGACCAGACCCTCGACATCTGGCTGGCGCCTTCGCTGGAGTGGTATCCGGTCAAGCTGAAGTTTGTCGACAACGACCGCGATTACGTGGAGCAGACGCTGGAGCGGATCAACAAAAAATGAGACGCCGGCCGCCAGGGGCCGGCGCGGACCTGTTTAAGGATCAGCAGGACGCCATGCAGTCGAGGTAGTTCTCGTCGCAGGTGGCGGGGTCGATGCCCGGGCTGTTCAGGCAGGAGGTGCGGCCGTAGTGGCACCAGTATTCGCATGGGCCGGCAATGGCCGACGAGGCGGCGGCGCCAATGCCGATGGCGAACAGCAGGGTAGCAAGTTTCTTGTTCATGTCGTCTCCCTTTCGTGGTTGAGGTAGTACAGCTGCTGCAGGAGCCGTCCCGCGGGAGCGGAACGGCATTACATCGATGAGGTCTTGAGCTTGTCGAGCGCGGCGTCGATCGCATCCTTGTCGAAGCCGACCAGTTGCCGGTTGCCGATCAGGATGACGGGAACCGCCTTGCCGCCCAGCTGGGTGAAGTCGCGCTTGGCCTTGTCCGAGGTGGTCAGGTCGAAGTCGCTGAAGGCGATGCCGCGTTCCTTCAGGTAGGCGCGCGCCTTGGCGCAATAGGGGCAGGTCGGGGTGCCGTAGACGACGACCTTGGTCCCGGCGCTCGCATAGTAGGCGTTGAAATTTCCTTCGCTGTACTTTGGCGTCAGCATCTTCGCCGCGGCGGGCAGGTAATGGCCGATGGCCAGCCCGCCACCCAGGATCAGTCCATACGTGAGCAGGTTCCTGGCTGCTTTTGCAAACATGGTGTCTCCTTTTTATTTATTGCCTTATTGAATGTTGCACTTGATGTGACATGCAAAGATGTAGGTAGTAACATCTGACATTGTTGCCGCAGAGTCAATGCATTGTGGGTCAGGCAATAAAAAAACCGGCCACGAGGGCCGGTCATGAATGCAGCTGGGATACTTGTACAGGGCGCTTCAGTCCTGGACGCCGGGATCCTCGGGCGAATCATTCTCCCAATGCAAGACCATCTCCTTTGGCGCATTGCCGATGCGGACGCTGCGCTTGAAGGTCTTGCCCTCGGCCGAGGCGCTGATGCGGTAGATGCCGGGCGGCAGCTTGGCGAAGAACATCGGGCCGGTATTGGCCACGCTCAGCACACT
>FTBV01002139.1_pt1 | contig 11949 bp, 8 predicted proteins | sample 1639281 | NCBI WGS metagenome assembly FTBV01 (sample SAMEA3914864, study PRJEB12502) | metagenome | biome: forest; material: soil | place: USA | collected 2012-03-12 | depth 0.3 m | reverse complement strand
GGTGTCGATTCGCTGGTGGGTGGCGCGGGCAACGACGTGTTCGTGGTCAACAACGCGTCCGACGTCGTCACCAAGGCCTCCAACAGCGGCAGCAACACCGAGCAGGCGTCGGTGTCGGTCACGTTGGCGGCCAACGTGCAGAACCTCACGGGCATCGGCAGCGCGGCGATCAAGCTGACCGGCAACTCGCTGGCCAACGTGATCACCGCCAACAACGCCGGCGACACGCTGGTGGCGGGCTCCGGCGTGGCCACGCTGGTGGGCGGCGCGGGCAACGACACCTTCGTGGTGGACAACGCGTCCGATGTCATCACCAAGGCGGCCAACAGCGGCAACAACACCGAGCAGTCGTCGGTGTCGGTGACGCTGGCCGCCAACGTGCAGAACCTCACGGGCACCGGCACGACGGCCATCAAGCTGACCGGCAACGCGCTGGCCAACGTGATCACGGCCAACAGCGGCAACGACACGCTCGTGGCCGGCTCGGGCCTGGCCACGCTGATCTCGGGCACCGGCGTCGATTCGCTGGTGGGTGGCGCGGGCAACGACGTGTTCGTGGTCAACAACGCGTCCGACGTGATCACGAAGGTGGCCAACAGCGGCAGCAACACCGAGCAGTCGTCGGTCTCGGTCACGCTGGCGGCCAACGTGCAGAACCTCACCGGCATCGGCAGCGCGGCCATCAAGCTCACGGGCAACTCGCTGGCCAACGTCATCACGGCCAACAGCGCCAACGACACGCTGGTGGCCGGCTCGGGCCTGGCCACGCTGATCTCGGGCACGGGCGTCGATTCGCTGGTGGGTGGCGCGGGCAACGACGTGTTCGTGGTCAACAACGCCTCCGACGTGATCACCAAGGCCTCCAACAGCGGCAGCAACACCGAGCAGTCGTCGGTATCGGTGACGCTGGCGGCCAACGTGCAGAACCTCACCGGCATCGGCAGCGCGGCGATCAAGCTGACCGGCAACTCGCTGGCCAACGTGATCACGGCCAACAGCGGCAACGACACGCTCGTGGCCGGCACGGGCGCCGACACGCTAGTGGGCGCCGGCGGCAACTACACCGTCAGCATCGGCGCCCAGTCGGACACGCTCACGCTGGGCGACGGCAACGACGCGGTGACCTCGACCGAAGGCACCTCCAATGCCGAGACGATGAAGCTGGGCAACGGCAACGACCAGGTCACGCTGGGATCGGGCACCGACCACCTGACGCTCGGCAATGGCACCGACGTGCTCAACCTGAAGGCGGGCGTGGATACCATCACGCTCGGCACCGGCAACTACACGATCAACAGCACGGGCGGCACGGACAATGTGGTGCTCACCACGGGGGCCGAGAACCAGCTGTGGTTCCAGCAGGTCGGCAACAACCTGCAGATCAACGTGATGGGCACGTCCGAGCAGATCACGGTCGCGAACTGGTTCACCACCGGCACCCGGCTGAACCAGCTCACGTCGAGTGACGGCCACACGATCAACGCGGCGGGGATCAACCAGCTCGTGCAGGCCATGGCATCGTTCGCGCCGCCGGGGGCGACGCAGACGAGCTACACGGCGCAGGAGCAGACCGCCCTGGCGCCCGTGCTGGCCGCGAACTGGCACTGAGCGCCCGCCAGGCCGTGGGCGGATCCGGCGTGGGCCGGAACGGACGCGTATCCGTTCCGGCCCATGCCTTGTTCGTGCCGGCCTTCCAGAAGACATTCCGCAGACCTTTCGATGACGATCCGACCCACCGCGCTTTCCGTCCCCGCCGGCACCGCGCCGGCGTCCAGCCGGGAAGGCGTCGACACGGGCCTGGCCACGCTGCTGATGATGGCCGAGCTGCATGGCGTGGCGGCCGACCCGATGCAGTTGCAGCACGAGTTCGGCGCCGAGCCGTTCACCGTGCAGAAGGTGCTGCTGGCGGCGCAGCGGCTCAAGCTGTCGGCCAAGCACGTGGTGCAGCCGCCGGAGCGGCTGCCGATGGCACCGCTGCCGGCCGTCGCGATCGACAGGGAAGGGCGCTTCCTGGTGGCCGCCGCGATCGACGCGCGCAACAAGGACGCGCCGCGGGTGCTGATCCAGCGTCCCGGAGAGCCGCCCGCGGTGCTGCCGCTGGCCGACTTCCTCGCGATGTGGTCCGGCGAGCTCATCTTCTTCACCAGCAAGGCCACCTACGCTGGCGATACGGCGCGCTTCGACTTCTCCTGGTTCGTGCCCGCCGTCGTCAAGTATCGGAGCCTGCTGCTGGAGGTGCTCGCGATCTCGTTCGTGCTGCAGATCATCGGGCTCGTCACGCCGATGTTCTTCCAGGTGGTCATGGACAAGGTGCTCGTCAACCACGCGATGAAGACGCTCAACGTCATCGCCGTGGGGCTGATCTGCGCCTACCTGTTCGAGGCCGTGCTCACGGCGATCCGGGCCTACTCGTTCTCGCACGCCAGCAGCAAGATCGACGTGGAGCTGGGCGCACGCCTGTTCCGGCACCTGCTCCAGCTTCCGACGGCGTACTTCCAGGCGCGGCGCGTGGGCGACTCCGTGGCGCGCATCCGCGAGCTGGAGAACATCCGCTCGTTCCTGACCGGCAACGCGCTCACGCTGGTGCTCGACGTGGCGTTCTCGTTCGTGTTCTTCGCGGTCATGCTCTGGTACAGCGTCTGGCTGACGCTGATCGTCGCCGCCTCGATCCCCGCGTACTTCCTGCTGTCGCTCGTGTTCACGCCGGTCATCCGCGCGCGCCTGAACGAGAAGTTCAACCGCGGCGCCGAGAACCAGTCGTTCCTCGTCGAGACGATCAGCGGGATCGACACCGTCAAGGCCATGGCCGTGGAGCCGCGCTGGCAGGCGCGCTGGGAAAAGCAGCTCGCCGGCTACGTGTCGGCCGGACAGGCCACGAGCAACGTTTCGCTGGTGGCCAGTGGCAGCGTCACGCTGGTGAGCAAGCTGGTGACGGCGGCCATCATGTGGTTGGGCGCGTCGCAGGTCGTCGACGACAAGATGACCGTGGGCGAGCTGGTGGCGTTCAACATGCTGGCCGGCCAGATCGCCTCGCCGATCCTGCGCCTGGCGCAGCTGTGGAACGATTTCCAGCAGGTGGGCATCTCCATGAGCCGGCTGGGCGACATCCTGAACGCCACCGCCGAGACCGCCGGACAGAAGACCCGGATGCCGCGCGTCGAGGGCGCGATCGAGTTCGACCAGATCTCGTTCCGCTATCGGCCGGACACGCCGGACGTGCTGCGCGCGGTGAACCTGCGGATCGCGCCCGGCGAGATCATCGGCATCGTCGGCCGCTCCGGGTCGGGCAAGAGCACGCTGACCAAGCTCGTGCAGCGCCTGTACGTGCCCGACCGCGGCCGGGTGCTGGTGGACGGCCAGGACATCGGCATCGTCGATACCGCGTCGCTGCGCCACCAGATCGGCGTGGTGCTGCAGGAGAACAACCTGTTCAACCGCTCGGTGCGCGACAACATCGCGCTGACCAACCCGTCGCTGCCCATCGAGGTGGTGATGGAGGCCGCGAAGCTGGCCGGGGCGCACGAGTTCATCAGCGAACTGCCCGAGGGCTACGACACGCTGGTGGGCGAGCACGGCACGGGGCTTTCGGGCGGACAGCGCCAGCGCATCGCCATCGCGCGGGCGCTGATCACCAATCCGCGCATCCTGATCTTCGACGAGGCCACCAGCGCGCTGGACTACGAGTCCGAGCGCGTGATCCAGGACAACATGCGCCGTATCTGCGCCGGACGCACGGTGCTGATCATCGCGCACCGGTTGACGGCCGTGCGCGACGCCGATCGCATCGTCGTGATGGATCGGGGCCAGATCGCCGAGGTCGGCACGCATGACGAGCTGGCGGCGCGCGAGGAGGGCATCTACGCCTTGCTGCACCGCATGCAGCACGGGCTGGCCAAGGGGGTGCGCCCATGAGCGCGCAGCATCGCGTCCAGGCCTGGGGCGACCTGCTCCGGCGATATGCGCGCGTGTTCGCGCACGCCTGGCGAAGCCGCCACGAGCTCGCCGGCAGGATGCTGACGGAGGACGAGGCCGCATACCTGCCTGCCGCGCTGGCCGTCCAGGCCCGGCCGATGTCGCGCACGGTGCGCCTCACGGCCTGGACGCTGATGACGCTGGTGGTGCTGGTGGTCGCTTGGGCCTGCATCGGCACGATCGACATCGTCGTCACGGCCAGCGGCAAGGTGGTGCCGTCCGCGCGCAGCAAGACGATCACGTCCGTCGACGTGGCGGTGGTCAGGGCGCTGCACGTCCAGGAAGGACAGCGCGTGAAGGCCGGCGACGTGCTCGTGGAACTGGACACGAGCGCCACCGATGCGGAGCGCGACAAGGCCGTCGGCGATGCCGCGGTCTCGTCCCTGGAGGCTGCGCGGTCGCAGGCGCTGATCGAAGCGGTGGACTCGGGCCAGGCGCCGCACCTGCCGCCGGTGCCGGGCACCACGCCGTCCCAGCGCGCCGTGGCCGAGGCCGGGCTGGCGGGCCAATGGCGCGACTACCGCGCCAAGCTCGCGCGCCTGGACGACGCCATCGCGCACTACGCGGCCGACCTGCCGCTGGCCGCGCAGCGCGCCGACGACTACAAGGCGCTGCTGCGTGACCACGACGTGTCGGAGCACGCCTGGATCGAGAAGGAGCAGGCGCGCCTCGATCTCGTGGGACAGCTGGACGACGCCCGCAATCAGCGCGCCGCGCTGGTCGCCCAGACGCGCAAGGACGCCCACGACGTGCTGGACGAGAACGCCAAGGCCGCCGCGGCGAGCCGCCAGGATGCGCGCCGTGCCGGCGAGCACAGCAAGCTGCTGACGCTGGTGACGCCGGTGGACGGCACCGTGCAGCAGCTGACCGTGCACACCGTGGGGGCTGCCGTCCCGGCCGCCCAGGCGCTGATGGTCGTGGTGCCGGACGACTCGTCGGTGGAGGTCGAGGCGTTCCTGGAGAACAAGGATGTCGGCTTCGTCGTGGAGGGCCAGCCGGCCGAGGTGAAGGTCGATGCCTACGAATACACGAAGTACGGCACCATCCCGGCACGCGTGACGCACGTGTCGCGCGACGCGATCCAGGACGAGAAGAAGGGCCTCATCTACTCGGTCAAGGTGGCGCTGGACAGCCGCCGCCTGCTCGTGGACGGCAAGCCGATGCCGGTGACGGCCGGCATGTCCGCGTCGGTCGAGATCAGGACGGGCTCGCGCCGGGTCATCGAATACGTCCTGTCGCCGGTCCTGCAGCACGCGCACGAGGCCCTGCATGAGCGCTAGGCGAATGGCGTTGGCGGCACGGGTGGCCTGTGCGCTGGCGATGCTCGCGGGGACGGCCACGGCCGGGGCGGGCGAGGGCGAACCCATCGTCCCGCGATCCCCCGAACCCGCACTGCGAATGACCGACGATCCTGAACCGCCGTCGCCCGGCGAGCGATTCACGGCGTTCGAGGAAGATCCGTTCGACACGCGAGCGCGCCTGGCGCCGGCGGCCCACGCCTTGCCCGGCGACGCCGCGGCAGCCGCCTGCGCCGGCGCCGGCCTGCCGGCACAGCCGCTCTCGCTGGCTGCCGCCATCGACCTGGCGTTGTGCAACAGCCCGCTGATCCGCAGCGCGTGGGCGGCCATCGAGGTGCAGGCCGCGGGCGTCGGCGTGGCGAAGGCGGCGTATCTTCCGCAACTGTCGGCGGGGCTGAGCCGCACCAGCGACCGCACCGTCTACCCCGGCATCGGACACCAGCGTTCGACGCTGGTGGGCAACGGTTCCAATGCCGGCCTCACGTGGCGGCTGTTCGACTTCGGCGGCCGCGACGCCGAGCGCCTGTCCGCGGAAGACCTGCTCGATGCGGCGATCTCCAGCCACGACGCGGCGATCCAGAAGGCGCTCGAGACCGTGGTCGGCGCTTATTTCGACACCCAGTCGGCGCTCGCGGCGCTCGACGCGAAGGTGGCCGGCGAAGGTCTTGCCCGCGACACGCTGGAGGCGGCCCGCCGGCGCGAGGCGCGCGGAGCCGGCTCGCAGAGCGAGACGCTGCAGGCCGCCGCCAGCCTGGCCAGGGCGTCGCTGGACCGCAGCCGTGCGCACGGCGACCTGTCCAAGAGCTTCGCCGAGCTCACCTACGCGCTGGGATTGCCGCCCGAGACGCGCTACCAGCTCGCGCCCGACCTGGCCGACGAGACGCATGACCTGGGCCCGGCGCTGGAGCAATGGCTGGCCGACGCGCAGCGCCTGCATCCGTCGATCCTCGCCGCCCGCGCCCAGCTCGACGCGGCCCGCCGGAAGGTCGACGCGACGCAGGCCGAAGGACGGCCGACGCTGGACGCCTCCGTCAACTTCTATCGCAACGGCCGCCCGTCGCAAGGGCTGCCGGCGCTGCAGACGACCGAGCGCGTGGTGGCGCTGACGCTCACCATCCCGCTGTTCGACGGTTTCGCCAACAAGTACAAGCTGCGCGGCGCGAAGGCCGAGGTCGCGCAAAAGGAGGCCGACCTCGACGACCTGTCGCACCAGGTCCTGCTGGACGTGCTGAAGGCGCATGCCGACGCGGTCGCCGCGCTGGACAACCTCGAGCTGTCGCAGGCGCTCCTGACCGCGTCGCAGAACGCACTGGAGTCGGTCCAGCGCAAGTTCGACCGCGGCGCGTCCGACATCGTCGATCTGCTCAATGCGCAGGCGGCGCTGGCCGACGCCCGCCAGCAGCGCGTGCGCAGCCTGGCCGAGTGGCGTTCCGCCCGATTGCGCCTGATGGCATCGGCCGGCATCCTGGGCCACGCGGCGCTGCGATGATGCCCGGTACCTCGCGCACCCGCCCCGGCGGTCAAGGCCTTCCACGGACATGAAGATCCTGTTCATCCACCAGAACTTTCCCGGTCAATACCTGCACCTGGCGCGCCATCTGGGCGCCAGCGGCCAGCACGACGTGGTCTTCATCACGCAGCGCGTGGACGCCGAGCTGCCCGGCGTGCGCAAGATCGTGTACAAGCCGGCGCGCACCGTCACGCCAGGGATCCACCACTACATCCGCGAGACCGAGGGCGGGGTGTTGAACGCCCAGAACGTGGCCCGCGCGGCCCTGCAACTTCAGGAATCGGGCTGGGTGCCGGACGTCATCCTGGGGCACAACGGATGGGGCGAGCTGTGGTACCTCAAGGAGGTGTATCCGGACGTGCCGGTGATCGGATATTTCGAGTTCTTCTACAAGCTGCACGGCGCCGACGTGGGCTTCGAGCCCGGGCCGCCGCAGATCTTCGACACGGGCCCGCGCATCCGCACGAAGAACATCGGCAACCTGCTGGCGCTCAACGCGGTCGATTTCGGGCAATGCCCCACGGCCTGGCAGAAGTCGCTGTACCCTGCGGAGTACCAGCACAAGCTGCACGTGGTGCACGAAGGCATCGACACCGAGCTGCTCCGGCCGGCGGCGAGCATCCGCGTGGCGATCCCCGAACGCGGCCTGGCGCTCGGGGCGGACGACGAGGTGGTGACGTACGTGTCGCGCTGCCTGGAGCCGTACCGCGGCTTTCCGAGTTTCATGCGCAGCCTGCCCGCGATCTTGGCGGCGCGCCCGAAGGCGCAGGTGCTGATCGTGGGGGCCGACGGCGTCAGCTATGGGCCGCCCGCGCCCGAAGGCCAGACGTTCCGGGGGATGATGCTGCAGGAACTCGGCGATGCCATCGATCCGATGCGCGTGCATTTCCTCGGACGGGTGCCGCACTCCACGTTCATCAAGATCCTGCAGATCTCGAGCGCCCATGTGTACCTGACCTATCCGTTCGTGCTGTCGTGGTCGATGCTGGAGGCGATGTCAGCCGGCTGCCTGATCGTGGGCTCGCGCACGCCGCCGGTCATGGAAGTGATCGAGGACGGCCGCAACGGCGTGCTGGTGGACATCTTCTCGCCCGACGAGATCGCGCGCCGGGTGGTCGAGGCGCTGGCCGACCGGCCGCGCTTCGCGGCCGTGCGCGCGCGCGCCCGCGAGACGATCCTGGAACGCTACGACCTGCGCCGCGTGTGCCTGCCGGCGCAACTGCGACTGCTGGAGATGGCGATGGCGAGCCGTCGCGCGGCCGCATGACGGAGCCGCCGTCCGCGGGCGCCGGCGCCCACAGCCGCGGGTTGCCGCTGCAGATCCGCCTGGTTTGCGCCACGCGTCTGGACTCGGAGGCGTTCTTTCGCGAGGCACCGCTGGGGCGGTCGCTCCAGTTCTATCGAACCTATCCGCAGTTGCAGCGCATCGAGCTGCGCCTGTTCTCGAACAACCGCACCGGTCTGCCGGCGCTCTACAACACCGCCATCTCCGAGGCCGCGGCCGACCCGGCCGTGCTCGTGTTCGTTCACGACGACGTCCACCTGAGCGACTTCTACTGGGCTGATCGCCTGCACGAAGGGCTGCGCGCCTTCGACATCCTCGGGCTGGCCGGCAATCGCCGCCGCGTGCCCGGGCAGCCGACGTGGATGCACGTCAACCGGGCCTTCGAGCAGGACAGCTTCGACAACCTGAGCGGCGTCCTCGGCCATGGCAACGGCTTTCCCGACCTGACGCAACTGAGCGTCTACGGACCGCCGGGCCAGCAGGTGGCGCTGCTCGATGGCGTGCTGCTCGCGGCTCGCAGCGACACCCTGCACCGCGCGCGCGTGCAGTTCGATCCGCGCTTCCCGTTCCACTTCTACGACCTGGATTTCTGCCGCCAGGCCGAGCTCGCGGGCCTGCGCATGGGAACCTGGGGCCTGTCGCTGATCCATGCGAGCGGTGGCCGCCTGGGCACCTCGGAGTGGTCGGCGACCTACGAGGAGTACCTGCGCAAGTACGGCGAGGCCTGAGGGCGCCGACAGCGCCAGGAGGCGGAGCGGGGCGGGGCGCTCGCTTGGAACCCCGGCGGCAGCGACGACCGACCGGGTTTCGCGCCAATCTTGTTACTCACGCTCCGAGTGTCTCGCCCATCAAGATGAATCCCGACGACGCGCCAGGAGTCGGCCGTCGCATCCACCCTTGAAATCGGAGTTCATCATGACGGACATCATCCATCGCATCGGCATCCGCGCGCCCGCGGCCGACGTCTACGCCGCGCTCGCCACCATTCCCGGCCTGGCCGGCTGGTGGACGAACGAAACGACCGGCCGTTCGGCGGTGGGCGGCGAGATCTCGTTCGTGTTCCACCTCGAGAACGGCGAACTGCTCGGCGGCTTCGACATGGAGGTGCTCGAGCTGTCGCCCAGCGACAAGGTGCGCTGGCGCGTCAAGAACGGGCCGCCCGAATGGGTCGGCACGCTGATCGAGTTCACGCTGTCGCGCCAGGACGACTTCACCGTGGTGATGTTCGGGCACCGCGGCTGGCGCGAGGAAGTCGAGTTCATGGCCCACTGCAGCACGAAGTGGGCGACGTTCCTGGTCAGCTTGCGCGACTTTGTCGAGACCGGTAGCGGCCGGCCGTCGCCGAACGATTTGCGGATCGGGAACTGGCACTGATCGGTCGTCGGTTCGCGGTGGCGGGCGGCTTACTTGACCAGCTCCGCCAGCAGCCCGGCCAGCGCGGTCGGCCAGTTGCTGGCAACCATGTGCGTCGTCTCGATTTCCCGGTAAGCCCAGGCGCTCGACTGCCTGGCCTTTGCAGCGGCTTGCCACAGCGCCTTGCCGCCCGGGTCGGTCTCGGGGTTCAGCGTGGCCTTCACATAGGTCCGCGTGAAATCGAATTGCTCCAGCGGCCGGTCGAGATAGACGGGCTCGGTGAAGCAAGCCATGGGCTGCGGCCCGCGGCGCGCGCTGATCCGCTTCATCTCCTCGGGATCGTCGAAGCGCAAATGTATATGAAATGCGCATAATGTGCGTTATGTCAACTCAAGGATTTGGCTCCATCACCAAACCTCTTGCCGCTGGCATCCTGCCGCCACGGCACCCCGGACAGCACCGCGCCCTCACCCTCGGACGACGCCGAGGCCCTCAGTCCGCCGCCTCAGGCCCCCACCGGCCGATAGCCCTTGACCACCTCGTACAACTCGCCGAGGTGTTTCTCGTAGTGCCGCCAGCGCGCCACCGACGTGCGGTAGATCGGCTTGCGAACCTGCGCCACGCTCGCGGTCTTGACGATGCGCCGGTTGTCGTGGAAGCCGAGGCAGCGGTCGTCCCATGGCACGCCGAGATAGTCCACCAGGCGGCGTGCCTGGTTCTCGAAGTCGGCCACCATGGTCTCGTAGGCGACGTCCAGGATGCGGCCCGGCGCAAGCGCGGCATGCCAGTGCTGCATGATCTCGTGGTAGCTCACCCAGTACCGGGCCACGGCGCCCAAGTCGTAGGTGTAGCCGAGGTTGTTGCCGGTGAACAGGCGCGAGAAGCACGAGAAGCACGAGTCCATCGGGTCGCGCATCGAGTGGATGATGCGGGCGTCCGGCAGCATCAGGTGGATGAGGCCGATGTGCATGAAGTTGTCGGGCAGCTTGTCGACCACGTGCGTGGCGTTGGGCGCCAGTTCGCGGATGCGCGCGCGGTAGCGGTCGCCGAGACGGCGCAGCTGGTCGTCCGGATGGCCGGCGAGGGTCTCCGGAAACCGGAAGTCCTGCACGCCCGGCGCCTCGCTGGCTTCCTGGAGCGTCTCGGCCAGCCAGGTGATCTCGCCGGCGCCGTGCACGTGCGGCAGCGTCGCGAGCACCTGTTCCAGCAGCGAGGTGCCCGAACGCGGCATGCCCAGGATGAAGATCGGCGTCGGGCCCTCGCCCGGATCTCCGCGATCGCCCTCGCCCGCAAGGCGCTCGCGCGTGAAGCTCGCGATGATGCGCCGCTGCAGCGCCTGATGGGCGCCCTCGTCCCAAGGCGTCGTCTCGCGCTTGGCGCGGTTACCGGCGGCGTAGGCGGCGAACGACTCGTCGTGGCGGCCGACGTCCTCCATCATCTTGCCGACGGTGAACCAGTAGCGCACCTGGCCGTCGGGCGGCAGCGCGGGCAGCCGGTGCTGCTGCGACAGCAACTGGTCGATGTGCGGGTCGCCGGCCCGGTAGGTCTTGTACTGCGCGAGATTGCAGTGCGCCTCGATCTGCAGCGGCCGCAGCTCGAGGATGCGCTCGAACGTGGTGCGCGCCTCGTCGACGAAGCCCTGAAGGCGCAGGCTGCTGCCCAGGTTGTTCAGCGCCTCGATGTAGTCGGGCCGGTAGGCGAGCGCCTGGCGGTATTCGGCGATGGCGCGGTCGGCCTCGCCGCGATCCTGCAGCAGCACGCCCAGGTTGAAATGCGCGACCGCGAACGCCGGCTTGAGCTCGATGGCACGCAGCAGGTGCGCCTCGGCCTCGAACAGCCGCCCGAGGCGACGCAGGCAGTTGCCCAGGTTGGCGTGCGCCTCGGCCAGGTGCGGCTGCAGTTCCAGCGCCTCGCGATACGTGCGTTCGGCGTCCGCGTGGTGCTGCAACGCTTCCTGCGCGACGCCCAGCGCGTTGCGCAGCGCCGCGTCGCGCGGCAGCAGCGCGACGGCCGCCTGCAGCACGGGCTCGGCTTCTGCATGGCGCCGCAACGCCGTCAACAGCAGCCCCAGGTTGGCCTGCGCCGCGGCGAACTGCGGCTGCAGCGCCACGGCCTGCTGGAACGACGCGACGGCCTCGTCGCCGGCGCCCCGCCCGGCCGCGGCGACGCCGGCGTGGAAGTGCTGTTCGGCATGGCGGGCCGCGTCGGGGCGGGCGGCGGCGTCGGGGAGCGTCGTCATGGGCGGGGGCTGGGTCGGTCAGGTCGGGACACGCGGATGGCGTGTCCGGCTAGCTCGCGGCGACCCGGTGGGGTGCGCCGCCCTGCGAGTTTGCCATCGCCCCTGCGCGCCCTCGCCCGCCTGCGGGCCGCGGAGATACCCGGTTTCCGGTAGCCGGCTGAGCGCAGGCTGACGCCCGGCCCTCAATCGGCTGTCAGCGCACGACCAGCGTCTGGATGGCGTGCGCCGGGATCGACACCCGCGCCTCGCTCTTGCCGACGAAGAAGCGGTAGTCCACCGCGGCGTCGGTGGC